>Ga0068859_100007113_pt1 | contig 11355 bp, 12 predicted proteins | sample KBSSwiS22_FD_66585 | JGI IMG/M metagenome (GOLD analysis project Ga0068859, IMG submission 66585) | Switchgrass rhizosphere microbial communities from Kellogg Biological Station, Michigan, USA - KBS Switchgrass S2-2 | ecosystem: Host-associated > Plants > Roots > Rhizosphere > Soil ... | reverse complement strand
GCTGCTGCTGCATTGGCGATAGCCTGCTGATCGAGTTGCACTGCCTCGCCCTCAAGAATGCGAAGTTCGAACACGTCAGTTTTGTGCGGCTTAAATCGGCCCATTGACAGGCGATTTCAGCTCGGTCAGACTTCTGGTAGGTGGTTTTCTCATCGATTCCATTCAAATCTAAATTGTGAGGACTCCCCCATGCGAGATTTCCTAGAACTTCTGCGCTCTGACGAAGGCCAGGACATTGCCGAGTATGCGGTCATGTTGGCGGTGATTCTTGTGCTCGTAGTCGGCACAATTAGGCTAGTCGGGTCGAACGCCAATAATGTCTTTTCGCAAGTCGGCAGCTCACTAAATCAATAACGCTGGGCGTCAGTTGGGTATATAGTTTTGGTACCCGAGTAGCAGCCCGGCCCGCATGTACCCTTTAATGCCCCGCGGGCCGGGTAAGTTCAAAAGTGCCCGCCCGTTGCGTATACTTGTTTCACTTCGCATTTGCACGCCAGAATAGGGATGGAAAGGGAACCCCGTGGGCAACCGGCGGTTCCTTTTCTTTCTCTGTTAATGTCTGCCGATTCCCCGTGCCGGACGCTGACCATCACGTCGATCAGTGTCATCGGAGACCGATCAAGAAACTTTTCAGAGTCGAATTATGCCCCCTATGGGCACAGTTCGGCGCTTAAAATTTCGTGGAATCGACCTGTAATGTGACAAAAATCAATCTTGGCCTGTAAATAAGTGATTCTAGGCGGTACTTACAGGCCCGGCTAAGCGGTGGTTAGTGGACAGGATAAGAAAATATATTTCTTTATTCTTATACCACCGTCTAGAACGGCGCACTAAATGGACCGACAAGCACCATAGGTCTATCTCTGAAACGATCATCTAATTCGTTTGGAATCGGCTGCTGTGCATATATCAAGTTCGCGGGCACACCCGGTTTAAGCACAATGGGCATGTATGTTGTGTCGCCCACATTGATAGTAAACACCTTTCCCGGATACGGGTTAGGATCTTCCCCATTGTCATCCACGACGGTACGTATCCACACTTCTCGCTCATGTGTTAGAGACAGCCAGACGAGGAGCCCCACAATCAGGACTGTTACCGTGATGATCCAGTTCGCTCTTGCTTGCTCAGTCATTGTGGAGAACTTCAGTCTCCTCCGAGTATGACACCGACACGCAGTGACAGACACTGGGAATGTCGGTGCCGGTGGCCAAGCAAAGAAAAAGCCCCCGCTGTGAGGGCCAGGGGCTTTTGGACCCCATGACGCACATAGTCCCGTCCATGCACGTCAGGCTTCGCGGTCCTTGTAAATGGGATGTTTGCCCGGCCTGCGATGTTGGCGTTCTTCTTCCTTGGCCTAGCCGGCATACCTGCCTGACCTGCAGGCAATTCCACCAATAACTGCCAGTTATCCCCTAATCCCCACCTATCTAGCACATGACACCGTTAAACCCTGTGTAATCAATAGAAAGTGGGTCCGCTGTGAACGAATGCCCCCGCTTTGGGCTGCCAGCGCTAGCAGGTTCGCCGGAACCCGGGCCGACCATGGCCGCACAACCGCCTTCGAACGACACTCCAAAATACACTTGGCGTGATGTGTATCTGGCTGCTGTTCTCGAACAGGACAACGCCAAGCTGCCGGAACGCATTGCTGAAGCACATAGGGCAATTGCCGAGCGTTATCGCATCTTGAATATGGATCAAGGCGGATCGCCCGAGGAGCGGGCAGAGGTTGATGCAGCGGTACATGCTTTGTTAATTCTCCAGGAGAACGTCTGCCTGCGTAGTGCTTCACTTGCCTGTACTCCCTCTTAGGTCTTCTCCATTGATCCTCACAATCACTCGGTTCATGGCGTCTAAAAAGGCCTGCAGATACTCCGTGCATTTTGCATCGCTAGTGTCTTCCGCCCTCTTTCAAGCGTCTTTCTCCATGCCACCAACGTTCTTAAATCTTGCTTATCCATAACGGCCGTTAGATGACGCGCGATGGAAAGGGGTTTGCTAGCGCTTTCACAGAGTACGGCTGTCTAACGCAATGCATGAGGAGGTTTCCAAATAGACCTCTACGGGCCGCCAGTGCGGGGCCACGAGCCCGAATCTAGAATCACCATTGCGCTAATGTTGTGCGGCAAGGTCTGGGGAAAATGAGAAGACGCCCAGGTGATCACCGAATACAGTTTTTACCTTGCCACTTCCGAGCCATGCACCACGGGCATTTTATTGGGTATAGTTCGAGTGCGCGCACGAAGCGTCTTCAGAGCGGCGGGAAATCTCAGGGGGACCACCTGCCGCTTCTGTTCTCCCTTCAGTGTCCCTCCGTCTTGGTGGGCGCAGACATCCCCGAAATGATTTGCCATGTGCCGCCTGTGTCGCGGACCCAAGCTTTTTCGAGTGACCAGACCTTCTCTTCGTCAGCAGAACGGTCACTTGCGAATAGGGCGGACCTAGACGACTAACAGTGCAAGTGACGGACAACTTCGCCACCACATACTGCCGCTCTACACGGCGATAGTTCTCTTCCTTTCCTTTCCGAATGATTGATGTCGGCCTCGGCTGCTTCAACTACGCCCCTAAGACGAAATTGTGTTCGGCGCCAGGGTGGAAATATCCCATCTTTTTCTTCTTCCCTGGTAGGTCCATACAGAAAGGGGGTGCATTTCGCGCCCCTACTGACCAAGGCGCGAAATGTGGACGGAAACGTCTTTCTCACGGCAAAACATTGACGCAGCGAGCTGACCAACCGCTTTCCGTCGAAAAATTACGACGTTTAGCGGATTTCATTGTTTTCCGCCGCTGCACGATCGTTTAACGACACGTGAGGTCTCCTAGGGGAAGGACAATCCTTTCAAGACACCACTTCTCAGGCTAGAATGCTGTGCGTTTTCAGGATAAGAGTGTGAGTCTATCTAGTGGAAGCCGGCTGGGGCCTTACGAAATCGTAGATCAACTGGGGGCGGGCGGCATGGGGGAGGTATATCGCGCTCGCGATACGCGACTCGACCGCACCGTAGCGATCAAAGTCCTCACTGTTGCGATCGGAGAGAACGCCGACCTGAAGGCCCGCTTTGAACGCGAGGCCCGCTCTATTTCGCAGCTTCAACATCCATACATCTGCACTCTGTACGACGTCGGGCACCAGGACGGCACCGATTTTTTAATTATGGAGTACCTCGAAGGAGAGACCCTCGCCGATCGTTTGCGTCGGGGAGCGCTCCCAATCCATCAGGCATTAAAGATCGGGATTGAAATCGCTGATGCGCTGGATAAGGCGCATCGTGCCGGTATCGTGCATCGCGATCTCAAACCTGGAAACATAATGCTGACCAAGTCCAACGCCAAGCTACTGGATTTCGGATTAGCGAAGCCGACTGCATCGGTGGGGAGTGCGTTGGACTCGAACGCGCAACTTTTGTCAGCTGCACTCACAATGACAAGTGCCAGCCCACACAGTTCGCCGCTAACTACGGCAGGCACTATTGTCGGCACTGTCCAGTACATGCCCCCAGAGCAAATCGAAGGCAAAGCGGCGGACTCGCGCTCGGACATCTTCAGCTTCGGCGCTGTGCTCTACGAAATGATAACGGGCAGACGAGCCTTTCAAGGAAAGTCGCAGCTTTCGGTCGCGAGTGCAGTGCTAGAAAAGGACCCCGAGCCGATAGCCACTATAGCGCCGTCCGTCCCGTCCGCTTTGGATCAACTCACACGCATCTGTCTTGCCAAGAATCCCGATGAGCGCTATCAGTCCGCATTGGACGTCAAACTCACGCTACGATCGATCACTGCAGAAACATCTGCCCGTTCCGCGACCGACTCGGCAGCTCGCCGATGGAGCGCATGGCTTGGTTGGCTAGTGGCCGCTCTGATTTTGCTGGTCGGAGTGATCGGCGCTTCAATGGGGTGGTTTCAACCCGCACAGTCACAATCGCGGGCAGCTCTGGCCGTCCTTTCCTCGGCTGGTGTGGCCTACAATTTCAGTGGCCTATTCGGGCCACCAGCGATCTCGCCGGACGGCTCCCGCATCGTGATGGGGGGCGCGGACAATACCGGCACCCGCATGCTTTACATGCGATTTTTGGACCGTACAGCTCTACACCCGCTGCAGGGGACAAATGGGGCCTCCTACCCCTTCTGGTCCCCCGATGGCAAGCGAATCGGTTTCTTCACCAGTTCGAGCTTGAAAGTGATCGATGTTGCGACCGGTTCTGTTTCAGAGGTGTGCGCGGTTCAAGAGGGGCGTGGCGGCGCGTGGAATACAAGAGGCGAGATCGTATATGGAACCCGTACAACCGGATTATTAAAGGTGAATGCTTCGGGTGGCAGCCCCCTCGCGGTAACGAAGCTGAAGCCTAAGGAAGCGAATCATCGCTTTCCGACCTTTTTCCCTGATGGCGACCACCTAGCCTTCGTTGCGCAAACGGTGGGCGGAAGCCAGGCACAAGTGACGTCCCTGACGGCGCAGCAACCGCTCGTCTTAGAGGGTGTGGTCTCCAACATGGCCTTTCGGGAAGGCCGCTTGTTTCACGCTCGTCCTGATGGGACTTTACTAGCCCAGCTCTTTGACTTGAAGCGGTACGCGCTTCTACCTGAGACCGAGGTCGTTGCAAAGCCTGTGGGCTACGATGGTCAGTTCGCGTATGCAGCCTTCAGCGTGTCGGTTCCCGGCACCATAGCATATGAGGAAGGCTCCGGTTCAACCGCAAACGAGATAGTGTTGTTTGACCGCTCGGGCAAACAGGTTGGCCAAGTACCAGGAATGATCACGGAATCGTCAGGACAAGGGTTGCGACTTTCCCCAAGAGGTGATCGGCTGCTCTACAGTGCCTACGCAGGTTCGCGTGAAGACTTATGGCTGCAATCTACCAACGGTATGCGGAGCCGCCTAACCCTCGGCCCCGCAGGTGGAGCGAATGGAATTTGGTCGCCCGACGGCAGTGAGATCGCGTACCAGAATGGGCTCGCCGGCGATTCATTGCTGATTCGATCCAGTGATGGAAAAGGTGGCGAACGGGTTGTGCTCAAGATGGAAGGTGAAGTTATCCCGAGAAATTGGTCGCCGGACGGCCAATACATCATCTGCGAATTTCATGCTGTTGTTAACCCCAACAGTCTGGGCGAGATCTGGATCGTTCCCCTCAAGGCGGGTCAGCATCCACACGCGCTGGTGCGGAACGTAGTTAACTATGGAACAGATCTTTCACCCGACGGCAAGTGGCTTGCCTACACTTCCAACGAATCGGGACGCCTAGAGCTGTACATACTTCCGTTTGACGTGCACGCATCTCCCGATACAGCGGGGGCGATTGGTCGTTGGCAAATCAGCACCGAGGGGGGAGATCAACCCCGCTGGAGCCCTCGAAGCGACGAATTGTTCTTTACCAATCCTTCGCGCACCACACTGTATGTGGCGACCATCAAAGCGCCTGCTGGAAAATTCGAGAGCGGCGGCGTACACAAGCTCTTCGATCTCCCCTTGCATCCGGCATGGTCGTTCTATGACATTGGGCCTAACGGCAACATTTATATGTTTCGTTATGTTGGTCGGCAAAGTTCACCACTGACAATCCTGTTAAATTGGAAACCAGAAGGAAGATAGGCGTATCTCGCTGGCATCCGGTCTGCTTGATGTTGCTCCTGGGAACTATTGTTAGCGAGCCCGTGCGAAGCCGGTCGTACCTTTCGCCGATTACCATCAACATCTTTTCAGTTCAGCGAAAGCTGCGGCAGTTTATGAGCCCCCATTACCATCTATTTCGCTGCTTCCTGGGAATCGACGGTAAAAGCCAGTCACGGCAGATTTTTTGCTTTTGGCTCGGAGGTGCTGCCGCGATGATCGATATGAAGGTTCGAAGTTGGAGTGAAGCTTCGACGTAGAGGCGGTGCAATGCTACTTCTGCAGTCAGTCCCATGACCAGCGTGGGATGCTGAGGCCGTCGGCACATATCGGTGACCCTGAGCCGATTCCAGCGTGAGGCGGAAGCGGCTTCAGCACTGAATCACCCAAATATTTGCACAATTCATGACATATGGGAGCAAGAGGGCCATGCCTTCATTGTTATGGAGTTTTTAGAGAGTGCAACCCTAAAGCACACGATTGGCTATCGGCCGATGGAATTGGAAACGGTGTTGTCGTTAGCGAGGGTCTCTCCTTCGATGTACTCCATAATTTGGGAAACAGTCCGTCCCGGCAAAATCGTTGGTGAACAAAGCTTAACGGTCCAAGGTTGGTCTACAACGCACCGTGCCACAGGTCACCGCGCGATTGAGCGATTGCGTGGGATAAGTAGCCTTAGCGGGCAACTCGGGCAGTCGGTTTATGGGTGTGTCGGGGGAAGTACACCATCGCCAGCCTGGCCGCCGCCCGCCAATCTCAAAACCGTCGGCCGTGAATGTGATGGCGAAAGGTCAACGATGATGACTTGTCTCCGAATGACATCATCATTGTTAACAGGCGATTTCACCGACAATTCGGAAAACGGGCTTCTCGCGGCAAAGTGCGTAAAGTGCAAAGCGGACGAAAGAACTGTTCCTGGGCTGTGCAACGATGCCTTCGAACGCCGACCTGTGTTGGACTTGGGGAACGTTGCAGAACCTTGCATCTTGACAGGGTGTTGTTTTTGGCACAGAATCCTGCAGCTTGAGACTTATCGTTCCTCCCGGGCCGATGAGCCAATACCCCCCGAACCTCAAGCGTATCGCTCCAAACCACGGTGATTCGACACTCGGCCGACAAGGCCGCAGTTTGTCTGCGAGGCACGCTCATGACCCATGCGTCGGGTTCGCGTCCGTTTTCCGTTGTAGTTCTTATTGTGGCTACGCTGATACTTTCTGGAAGTGCCGTCAGCCAAGCCAATCTCCAGGGACAATGGTCGACTTTACCGTACCCGATGCCGATCAACCCGGTACACGCAGCGCTCATGAAGAACGGGAAAGTCCTGATCGTTTCTGGTTCGGGCAACGATCCGGCTAATTTCACGAACTTCTTGAAAGCGGGTATATGGGATCCCGTGTCGGGCACGATCACGACTCAGAATGTCTCCTGGGACATGTTCTGCAACGGAATGGTCGTGTTGCCTGATGGCCGTCCGTTCATCAACGGCGGCACGTTGCAATATGATCCGTTTCACGGTGAGTCTAGGAATGCGGTATTCGATCCGGACACGAACACTTTCACCAACGTCGGAAGCATGGCTCACGGACGGTGGTATCCGACACCCACGGTGCTTGGCGACGGAAGGGTAATGACGCTTTCCGGTCTCACGGAGACGGGCGGCACTAACACCACGGTGGAGATTTACAAAGTCGAAACAGGATGGAGTGCGCCAACTCCAACCGGTTGGACACCGCCGCTGTACCCGCGGATGCATCTCTTGCCGAGTGGCAAGGTTTTTTATTCCGGATCAACCGCTACTTCTCGAATGTTCGATCCGAGCACCGGCGGTTGGAGCACAGTGGGAACAACAAGGTACAGCGGAAGTCGTACATATGGTACGTCAGTTCTGCTCCCGCTTTCGCCCGCGAACAACTATGCAGCCAAAGTAATGATTTTCGGCGGCGGCAACCCTTCGACAGCCACAACCGAAGTGATCGATTTTACGGCCCCTACACCGGCTTGGAATTGGGGTCCTAATATGTCACAGCCGCGAATCGAAATGAGCGGGGTGATTCTGCCAAACGGTAAAGTCGTTGCCCTCGGAGGATCTCTTAACGATGAAGACACTTCTACCGCCAGCTTGAACGCAGATCTATTTGACCCAGCGACGAACACCATGAGCTCGGCAGGCGCGAACGCCTATGCGCGGTTGTATCACTCGGTGGCTCTGCTCTTGCCTGATGCAACGGTCTGGTTCGCTGGTGGCAATCCAATGCGCGGTGCCTATGAGCAAACAATGGAGATTTACAAGCCCCCGTACCTGTTCACTACCGATGGTTCGGGCAATGTTGTACCAGCAATTCGGCCAACGATCGTATCCGCGCCGTCAACGATCAGCTATGGAAATACGTTCACGGTGCAGACAGATGCCCCAGATATCGTGCACGCTGTCCTGATTCGCCCTGGATCGCCGACGCATGCTTTTGATCAAGAGCAACGATCAGTTGCGATGTCCTTCACGACGGGAGCGGGCAGTATGACCGTAACGGCGCCTCCCAGTGGGAACATTGCACCGCCGGGATATTACATGCTGTTCGTGCTGAATTCGGCAGGCGTGCCTTCAATCGCCTCTTTCGTTCAGCTGGCAGAGGCGCCGTCCGCTCCTGATTTTAGTGTCGGAGCGACGCCAAGTTCTCAGTCGGTGATTGCGGGGAGTGGCACGAGCTATAACTTCAGCGTAACCCCAAGCAATGGCTTCAATGGTACGGTCGGGTTCAGCGTGAGCGGCCTGCCTGCTGGTGCATCAGTCTCGTTTAATCCAACATCCGTTACGGCGTCCGGAACCTCGGTGATGTCAGTATCGACGCAAGCTTCCACGCCGACCGGGACCTATCCGCTCACCATTACGGCCACCAGCGGGAGCCTAGTTCATACGGCGTCAGCTACTCTCGTAATCACTGGCGGGCCAGCAAACTTCGCTATATTGGTGAGCCCGTCTTCCCAGACGATTCAAAGGAATTCCTCCGCGAAGTATCAAGTCTCGATTACGGCGTCGAACGGATTCACAGGAAGCGTGCAGCTGACCGTGAGCGGCTTGCCGGCACGAACCAATAGATCATTCAGCACCAATCCAGTATCAGGATCGGGGACCTCCATGCTGTCCATAAAAGCCCTCCCGAAAGCGCCTACGGGCACTTACAATCTCACGATTACCGGCACCAGTGGCAGTCTGGTGCACTCGGTAAGTACCACGCTGGTCATCCAGTAGGAAGCATTTGAGGGGCGCTCTCGGCGGCGCCCCGTATCCTTGCGACAAGTGCATGGTGAGATGTGTCGAATGGCTTTTTCCCGTAGGAATTTCTTGAGAGGGTTTGCAGCCCGAGAAGCGCCTGGATTGGCCGTTTCTCCTGACAAAAGAACAATGCTTTACACACAATTGGATGCTTTGAATAGTACATCATTCATGTGGAAAACTACCGATAAACTGCGTCCCGGTCACGAGTAGTTGGTGTAATAGCGATTTTTCGCCAACCACGACGAGGCGCACAACTGTTCAAGTTCACATAAGAACTAGCGATGCCACGGTTCTACATGATTACTACGGGTTACCGTGTAAGAGACTCCTCGGAGAGCGTAATAGCTACTACTTCGACGTCCATCTCGGCTTTGTCAAGAAGCTTTCTCTTCCGCACTTTTGGTTGGCAACGGTAATGCATGCTGTGGAGCTAGTCGCTCCGTCCAAAAAAGCCTGTGGATCTCGTCTGAAAGGATGGCCACCAATGTCAAACGTCCGTTTTGCATCCTGTGCCGAAGCCCTTATGACCGGAGCGCTGCAGAATTGTCGCAAAACAAAGCGTGAGTTGGTGCACCTGAGTGCCGGGATTCAGGTGGAAAGTGAGGGTTCACGTTGGCATGCCGCATTCGTCAAAGATGTGAGTTCGGAAGGGATGTTTTTCTATTCGGATTTCCGGCCTTCATCAGGCGACCCAATCAAGTTCAAGCTGAAATTCACTGATGGGATGCAAGGCATGCCCATCTGGTACAAGGGCACTGTAGTGCGCGTAGAGAACGCTCAGGCGGGTGCCGCAATCGGTGTAGCAGTAGAGCTCGAAGGCTATGATTTTATCAGCCAAACCGAGCCAGAACGCCTTGCAAGTTCGGCAGAGAAGAAAGCCGATGTCTAAGAACTAGAAAAGCCTCGCCGAAACCAGATCAATGAGTGAAATGGCGATGTTTCGCCAACTACGGGCAACCCTCACGAAGCGAGCTTAATGAGACTCGGCGGCGAATCCCTCCCGCCAAACGATAGTAAGCAAGCCTGTTTCGAGAAAGTAACCTGACCGTAATCAAACGGATGTGCCATTTCTTATTGTGACTAAAAGCCGAAAACTAGAGGGACATGGATTAGGGGTCCCATATGCCGTATCAGTATCGTCGCACTGATTTTTTTCAACGAACGACCACGGTAATAGACGGAACTGGTTGGGCTTTGCTGTTCATCGTTGAGGTACTTTACGTCGTTTTGCAGGACTGCATCCTGATGCGCGGTCACTTCCGGTAAGCAGACTGCTACGCCCGCTCTGTTCATGGATAGTTCGTCACGGGTTCACTGTTCCCGAGTTTACCGACACTGCTTGGCAATAGGACGGGAGATGGCAGTCCAGTTCGTTCTTTCCCGAGAGTGCCCTCTTGTTGTTGGCGTAACCAGGCTATTTCACCAACTACGCATTCTAATACCTGTTCATCGCCTGGAACACACTCCGGCGCTATCCAGCCCAACGTTCCGCAAGATTTCCAACCACCGGCAACTTGACCCGCTGCCCACGGTACGCCTTAAACATCAAGACAATCCACGTGACGAAGCAGAAAAGCCAAAAAATGAACAGCAGCGTGTTGACCCATCTCATCTGGAACCGAACGGAGTTATTGAGGATGGTCAGAGCTGTCCAAAAAAGCATAAACAGAACGGATTGAAAAGAGTGGAAGCGGAGAAAGCTGTTGCTCTTGTATGGCTCCGATGACAGGTAGATGATTGGGAACAGAACACCTGCGAGGTAACAAAGCGTCCCTTCACTCTTCGTCGCCTTCGGATTGTTTTCGATGTGGGGCATGACGACTCATGTTCCACGTGAGTGTATTATGCCGCACGTGTAGTTGACGAAATCAGGCGATTTCACCAACTACGTGGCGGAGAGTTGTAGCTTTCTCACATTTGCTGCTTGTCGACCCTTCTGTCCTTCAACGATCTCAAACTCGACTCGGTCATTTTCCTGCAAACTCTTGTAGCCCTCGCCTGCGATGGCACTGAAGTGAACGAAGACGTCAGCACCACCGTCGTCACGACCTATGAATCCAAATCCCTTTGAGTTGTTGAACCACTTCACTGCCCCTCTTACTCGTTCCATAAACCGCCCCTCTTCCTAGCCGTTCGCTCTTTACGGAAAGAAGCGAGGGGAGTCGGCTAACGCGACGAAGCTTACTCCGAAATGAGTGCGGAGAAAAGTGGCCAGAACATGGAATATTCCGCCCGAAGTCGCCGGGCTCCGATCACGCTTTGAAAGTTCCGGCTCCTCCCAGACGTCTCCGAAAAGCACGCTGTCTGGGAAGTCCGCCAGCTTCGGAGCGATATCGGCATCATTCTCTGGGCTGCGGATGGTTCTTTGCTCATGTGGTTAGCTCCCGAAATTCAGTCTACCGGATGGTTGACGTAATAAGGCGATTTCACCAACTACTCTGATCATAGCCATTGAAATCAGCGCAGACGA
>Ga0068859_100007108_pt1 | contig 11361 bp, 9 predicted proteins | sample KBSSwiS22_FD_66585 | JGI IMG/M metagenome (GOLD analysis project Ga0068859, IMG submission 66585) | Switchgrass rhizosphere microbial communities from Kellogg Biological Station, Michigan, USA - KBS Switchgrass S2-2 | ecosystem: Host-associated > Plants > Roots > Rhizosphere > Soil ... | reverse complement strand
GTTTCTGCCGTCTCTTATTGCTTCCGCTGTCTAGTTGGCGGCGACGTGCCGGCGAGCGCCGGCTTGATTGAGCCGATAGAGGTCATCGCTCCCGAAGGAACCGTCGTTAACGCAAAGCATCCGGCATCGGTGGCCGGGGGCAACGTCGAGACGTCGCAGCGGATCGTCGATACCGTCTTCAAAGCTCTCTCGAAAGCGATTCCTGAACGCATCCCGGCCGCCAGCCAGGGAACGATGAACAACCTGACGATTGGCGGAATCGATCCACGCTCAGGTTCGGAGTTTTCTTACTATGAAACGGTTGCCGGCGGCATGGGTGCCCGGGCGAAACTTGATGGCATGAGTGCGACGCACAGTCACATGACGAACAGTCTGAACACGCCGGCGGAAGCTCTCGAATATGCGTACCCCCTGCGCGTGCGCGAATATCGAATTCGCAAAGGGTCGGGCGGAAAAGGTAAACAGAAAGGTGGCGACGGCACGATTCGCGAAATTGAAACGCTGGGGCCCGCGAACATGGCTTTGCTTTCGGATCGTCGCAAGCGCGCGCCTTATGGATTGCGCGGCGGTCAGGATGGCGAGCGCGGCCGCGCTTTCGTGATTCGCACCGATGGCCGCAAAGAGCAATTGAGATCAAAAGATAATCGCCAACTAAATGCCGGCGATCGCGTGCGCATCGAAACACCAAGCGGCGGTGGCTTCGGGAAATGAATCCGCAGATTACGCAGATAGGAAAGAGCAGTTAAGAAATCAGTTAGCGCTAACCGAGGGCGCTCCGGTTTCGTGATAAAGCGGCGATGAATAAACCAGCCACGCGAGCAACCCAAGGTCGGACTTATTGGAATATGTTTTCCGGTTCCTATCTGTGAAATCTGCGTAATCTGCGGATGTATTTCCCGCTTGGGAAATGATTCGCTTTGATTTAGACTGCACCGTTCGCGACGATACTTGATAGGAAAGAACTCGCAAAATAGATGAGCACTCTAGCCAGGATGATTCGAACTATTGAACCAGATGAGAATGAAGTGCCGGCGCGCAAAGAGCACCCGGGCGTCTACCAGGCGGGTTGGGTGGAAGTGATTGCGGGCTCGATGTTTTCCGGTAAATCTGAAGAACTAATTCGCCGGCTGCGCCGCGCACGAATTGCGCGACAAAAGGTACAAGTATTCAAGCCTGAGATTGACGCGCGCTTTTCGAACAGTCACATCGTCTCGCATTCCGAGATGAAGCACGAATCATTCAATGTGCGCACGGCTGAAGAGATTCGCGCCAATGTTCTGCCCGACACGGAAGTTGTCGGCATCGACGAAGGTCAATTCTTCGATAATGATCTGATTGCGATTGCCAACGAACTCGCCGAGCGCGGCGTGCGGGTGATCATTGCCGGATTGGATCAGGACTACACCGGCAAACCCTGGGAGCCCATGCCGCAGCTACTCGCGGTTGCCGAATACATCACCAAGACCCACGCCATCTGCATGAAGTGCGGCCAGCCCGCGAACTACACCCAACGCACCTTCGAATCAGAAGAGCGCGTGGCCGTCGGCGGCGCCGGCATGTACGAAGCGAGGTGTCGCACGTGCTTTGTGCCGCATGCAGACGCGCCGACAGTGCATGACGAGGGGTGAGGGTTGTTAGTCCAGTTTTGAATGTTGAGATTGGTCAGAGCCCTAAGTCTGGCCGCGGGATTACTTCTTCACTTCATCTCTGATATTCAGGTTTCTAATAAGTCGATGCAAATTGGTTGCGTGCAGGCCGAGCTGCCTGGCGGCTTCAGCGTAGTTACCGTTCGCCTCCTCAACGGCCTTAACGACGATTAGTTTCTTGGCTTCCCTGAGTCTGTCATGATAGCTGACCGCTGGAATACCCTCGGCCTCTGTTCGCTCAACTAATGCTTCAGGCAAGTCCTCCGGGATGATCAGTTCGGTGGAGCCAAGTACAACTGCGCGCTCGATCGCATTTTGCAATTCGCGAATGTTGCCTGGCCAGTCATAGGCCTGCAACAACGATCGAACTTCGGAGGAAATCCCTCTTATCCGGCGCTTGCATTTTTTGCTGTAAGCCGACGCGAAGTAACTTGCCAGCAGTTGAATATCTTCCAGTCGGTTTTTTAGAGGTGGCATGGTGATGGACAAGACATTGAGACGGTAATAAAGGTCTTGTCGGAAGGTTTTTTCGCTGACTGCTTGCTCTAAGTCCTTGTTGGTCGCGGCAAGGATTCGGACATTGACTTTTATTGCCTTGGTGCCGCCGACGCGTTCAAATTCGCGTTCTTGCAAAACTCGCAGGAGCTTGGCCTGAATCAGCGGAGTGAGTTCGCCTACCTCATCGAGGAACAAAGTGCCATCGTCAGCAAGTTCGAGTTTGCCCCGCTTTTGAGCAATCGCTCCTGTGAACGCCCCTTTTTCATGCCCAAATAATTCACTCTCCAAAAGCGTCTCGGACAGCGTGGCACCATTTATCGCTATGAACGGTTTCGCCACGCGTGAACTGTTCATATGAATCGCCCGGGCGGCCAGTTCTTTGCCGGTGCCGCTTTCACCGCGAATCAAAACTGTGGCGTCAGTGGGCGCGGCTTTGCCGATGAACTGATAGACCGCGCGCATCGCCGGGCTCTCGCCAACCATCTGATGCTCGATATCAATCTCTTCGTTTAGTCGATGGTTTTCAGCTTCCAGCCATTCAAAACGCATGGCGCTTTTGATCGGAGCCGCGGCGATAGCCGCGATAGCCGTCAACAATTGCAGATGCCCTTCGTCAAAACGTGTCGCAGGGTTGCTGGTGTCTAAATAGATGGCGCCGAAGGTTTCATCCAATAACACCAGTGGGACACAAATAAGAGAGCAAACGCGCGCATTGATTAAACTCGGCTTGTCTGCGAGTTCCACAGTTTCTACGACGTCGTTGCTCAAGAGCGCGATCCTCTCGCGTAGTACCTGGCCCGAAACTGTCTGGCTGACTTTAATAGAATTGTCCGCTCCCGCAATTTTGCTCCAGCCACACGTCGTAACGAATTCGTTTTGAGCTCTATCGAAGAGGAGAATCGCCTCGCGCTCGGCCGGAACGATTTCCAGGATCAATTGGAGCAATTGGTTCTGAAGCTCCGCCAGACCGCCGATCGAATTGATTGTGGCGCTGATTTTCAGAAGCGCGTTCAGGTCCCGCGCGACCCGCGTGGTTGCGGGCAACGCCTCGAGCACCTTATCCGGACGAAGATAGATCGCGTCCTCGACTCGCAACCTCACTGTCGACCGGGTAATCAATTTTCCCTCTTCTGATTGGATCGCCGTTTGCGCAATTGCCTCAGCTTCGTGGACCAGGAACAGCAGAATCACGTCCCCGACAGCAATCTGGTCGCCATGAGCAAGAGGTTGCTCTTTAACCGGCAGGCCGTTGACGAAAGTCCCGTTGTAGCTTTCCAGATCGCTAATCACAAACCGGTGCGCACCTTCTGTCTGATCGATGTCCGCGCTGAGTTCCTTCCCATCAAGCGCTGGTGCGGTTGTGGCGCTGCTGGGCTGAGTTGGTTCACGTTTGATCAGGCAATGCCGGCGCGAGACAGAGCGTTCGTTTAGACAGATTGCGTTTGCCGGCTCGCGGCCGATCAGAACTTCATCTTGAGCGAGCGTGAAGATGGTTCCCTTGAGGGAACCCGAGATGGCGATGAGGCGGGGGTTCATGGCGCGGCAAGGATATCAGAAATGACACTCAGGAGAATCAATATCGACACCGTTTCACCGCGGATTGCTTTGGTCACGAAGTTGAACCCACCCGCCAAGAGCCTGAAAACAACCCAAATCATAGACATTGCTTCGTCCGGCACGAATGGCACGACGGTAGCAATAGAGGTACTTGAAAAAACCTAAGCCTTAAGTTAGGTGAGCAAGGAGAACCCAATGACTACGACGTGCAATAAAACCCAACTGAGTAAATCTGGAGCAATCTATGTCCTTGGCCAGCTAATTATCTGGGCTGAAGGAATGAAGCCGACGATGTGCCATCGGGCTCGAGTCGAACGCTGGCCGTTTCGGATCTATCCGCCTCAGTATCAGGTTGTCGCGTGTATCGACAGTGGCGTGATCTGTCCGCAGATGGAAGTACCGTATGCGACGGCCGCAAGCTTTACAGTTTCCGAAGAGACGCTTGACGCGATGGGTGGCGTTGCGGTGCTTCATCACCGCGATGGCGCTGAGAATGTGCCGGTTCAGGTAATCAGGCTTTCCGCCAAACAAACAAAACTAGCCGCCCGCGAAGCAAAGGGCGGTGACGGCATGCCTTCTCCGTTCCGGCTGTCAAAAGTAATTGAGACCGGGCGCGCCGAAGACCTCGAGATCCTTTCCGGAGATAACGTGAAACTCCACAGTGCCACCGGCTATTCAGAATCGTTTTCATTTACGGAAGCCTTTCAGGACGCGATTGCTAACCTGCCGCCGGACCTGAATCCTTTTCCTGACAAGTTGATTGAAGTGACCGTAACCAGGGTCGGCGCCAACTTTGGCGGCATTGCCGGCTTCAACAGAATGTTCGTAACCGTGGCGTCGTTTTACTGAGCTGCTAACGCCCAACTCGCAGCGTTGACTGGGCCCGAACAAATCACCGAATAGAGGAACCAAACCGATGGCTAAAAAAGTGAAAGTTTACGAAATCAAGGACGTGCGCCTTACTCGGTACCGAAGCGACCCACCCAAGCTCCTAATCGAAGTTGATGCAACGGTAATCACCTCCGGTTACACCGCGCCTGAGCTGGTCGAGTACGTCTATGTGCAGCCGCCCCCAGACGGAGTTTACGAATTCGACTTTTGTGCTACGCCGCCGACCGGACCATCTGCGGATGTGATCTCTCCGATTTCGGTAAAGCACATCGTGGAGCCAATGCCGAAAGCCTTGAAGGGCGTGAAGGTGTACGCCTCGAGCAATTCGCTGGTGGAGCTTCTCGGGGCCGAGAGTAGCTCAAGTACGATCTGCCTTAAAGGCAATCTTACTGATGAGGGAGTTGAGTGCCAGGCATTCCGCAGTACCGACGGCGAACTCTACACACTGGTCGGAGACCTGAACGGGTTCAACAACGGTGATGAAGCTGTCGTCTGCGGAACCATTGCCGGCATTTCTTTCTGCATGCAGGGCACCACGATCAATGTCAGCTGGATTGGCAAGGAAGCTCCGAGATCCCAGCCGCGTCGAGCGGCTGCCAAATGAAGTTGGTATCGGACCTACTATCAACTGAACGGAGCATGAATGATGAGTAATCAACCCACGACAGTCGCACTTTGTGCCGCTACTTACCGAGCGCAACAAGTGCCCGGAGCGGTAATCATCTTTGCGGATGGCATTCACGCGACTTCCGGATACACCGTGTTTTTTGAGCAATCACCCCTCGATATATTTCCCCCCGAATTCCTGCTTTGGCATGTCAAGCCCAGCGGAATCGTACTCGAGATCCTCACTCCATTCACCGTTTATACCAGCTTCAAAACATCGGGGAAGATCGAACGGGTAGTGGTACATGATGACGACGGCAGGCATGAAATAGAAGTCGAACAGGTTCCCGATGTTTTGTTGAAGCACGCGAGATAGCCGAGCGTGGCCGGCATTTATCGAATTGACGTGTTGGTGGTTTGTAACCTGATGGAGATTTACCAATGACAATACGGCAAAGAGTAAACGATGTTCTCACCGATTGGTGCGGCGAACCCTCGAATCAGATCGATCAGACTATGAGTCTGGACGTCCTGTGGGCTGCGACTCGAAATAACCCCGCTCGTCCGCACAACGGTGTTGCTTTTCAACCCGAGGGAGTAATGAATCTTCTGACAAAGCTGGGTTCAGAATTCCAAAAGCCGGGGGATGTGCGTAAGCAGATCTCCGTCTTTACCGTCAATAGTTTCAAGCCCAATGGAACGATAGACACCGTCGACAATTTAGTGGAGGGAGTCGTGGGCGCTCCAAACCTGCCGCTGGCATAGGAAGGAAAGATTCATGAAAACAATTCTTGCCCTCACAGTTCTGTTGGCCGCCGCTGTCTCTTATTCGATCTCAGCACACCCTGGATCCGATGACGTATTTGCCGGCAAACTCACCGACTACCGAATTAAAGACGCGCACACGATTCTGGTTAGATGCGACGCCGTCCGAATTCTGAGTCTTGATGCCACCAAGGTGGAGTTGTTTAGAGTCAAAGATGAAATTGTCGTTAATCCCGGCGTAGCTCAGACCTCGGCTCGCTACAACAGCGGGTCGGCTAACGGAACCGATCCGTCCTTTCTTGAATTCACCTTCAGCCAATACAGTTTTGAGCCGGGAGAAGATTATGAGTTGAGGTTCTCAGGGGTCTACCGAAACGGAACGGGAGGTGTGGATATCAAATTCACGTTGGGCCTGCTCCGTTTTTCCACTGCTTCCAATTTCGCGGTGGTTCCGAATCCGGGGCAGCCGACGTTTCGACTCTTCAGTCGTGTCGCGCTGGGCACCTTAACGAACGCAAGGCTTGTCGAGAAGTCCACCAATCGAACGTTCGACCTGCAAGCAGCCGGCAATCAAGACGACTTTGACACAATCGGTAACGCACTCATTGTGCCCGCGCCAAACAGCATCGACCCGAGACAGTTAGCAGTTTCCGGAATCTCAGACATTTTTGGAAAAACCCCTGGCGTTAAGCCGGCCAAACCTATTGCCCCACCTTCAGCTCCAAAGGACAGGGATGCGTCAGCATGGTATTTCAACTTTCTTCACCAGGCGGGTGTCGGCGCCAAACCCACATGGGTCGTCAATGCCAGGATTGCGCCCCTATTCGGAGGGTTACCTGGGGGATACTTTCTAGCTCCGTCGCTGGATGTTGACATCGGGCAGGGCCAAGTGGGGAAGACCAAGACAAACGACATTATTAATCCCAAAATAGGGATTACGCGACTCTTGAGAACGCGAGCCGGGGTTCTTGAGAATCTGCAATTCACTCCGGCGTTTTCGTACGAAACAAATCGGAAATTTGACAAGCGCAACGCGCTGTTTGACGGTGAACTTAGGTTCTATTTCCGCCACTTTCAAAACACCAGAGGTGAACGCAGTCTGGATGCTTTCCTGCGCGAGCGACTTAAAAACAAGAAAATTCTTCCCCAGGACGTGCCGAAAGCGTTCTTCGGCTATAGCATCAAGACGTTCCTCGGAACAGAGATCGGTGGTGCCCTCACCGCTAATGACGTTAAGTCTTCGGACAAGACATCTCAGGTAGCGGTTCCCACGTATGGCATTCGCCGGCTGCGGCCCCGCTTCTCAGCAACGTTCGAATTCCAGCGAGTGACAGCGACGATCTCGTTTGCTCCACGCTATTTGTTTTCTGATGAGAATGTTACCCGCGAGGTCGACACGCTGCAGCCAAGCGGTAAGATCACAAAGACGATCATCCTAAGCACAGTGTCCGGCTGGCGTCCTTACGCCGAATTCTCTTTAAGCTATGCGATCGACCCTCTCGGTCATTACTCAATTAATACGATTTATAAACGGGGCTCGCAACCGCCCAACTTTGATCGGACAAACACTGTGCAGAGCGGAATACTTGTGCGGTTCTAACCAGCGGTCTGGGGGTAGAGATTGTTACAATCGGCTTTACATGCATGGTAGTTTTGAATAGGCTAGCGCCGCTTTTTCATTCACAAGTAAAACCCGTAAGGCTCCGCTCAAAGAAAAGGCCTTATCTCACTATTGTAAGGAGTAGAACATGAAAAAAACTTCACGCCGGCCCCCGGCGAAAAAGGTCGCAGCCGCAAAGCTGAACCAGACCCCGAACCAACCGATTCTTGCGTCAGTGGATTCTCATGACACTCCGCCCCCAACGGATATTATGGATGGCTCTCTAACGATCGCTTTGGACAGGCCATTGACTTACGCGGGAGCCAGCGGAACTCGCCATATTTATCATAAGGGATTTGGGGTGCACGCTAGAATCGCCCACATCAAGGTGTTTAAGGGCAATGGGGACCTTCTTTACCAAAATCTCGAAGCTGATGACAGTGTCGTGACGATCAAACTTGAGAATGCCGGGTATCAGGAGAAAGGCTCCGTCACAATCTCAAAAGCCACCATTCAAGGTAATGACGTCTTCCAGATCGATAGCGATCAACCGTTTCCTGCTACAGGAAATGTGCTCACCGGAAAGCGAAGACATAGCTATGGCCATGCGGGATATGGTCAGAACTTTCGCATTAAGAGCATCGAAATAACCAAGGCTACAGACCCGCCAAGTAGCTATGTGGTCACTGCGCCGAGGGATAACGCAGCCTCTCAGGAATATCGGGTGATGATTTGGCATGAGGGGGATTAAATCCCACGTCATCGATCCCTTAACATGCTCGTGGAAAACCGTAACGGCCTCGGGCACGGTGACCAAGTAGTTCCTATGCGGCATTGTTGCCAGGCTCTCGCTCTGCCTGCAGGGCACGAAAATCAAAGTGAGTAGGAATCAGAAAGCCCAGGGCCCAAACCGAGCTCTTTACAGAACGATTAGAGTTGAATAGGGTATCGCGGCTTTTGCAACCGAAACGATCGTTTTCACCAACCGCAGACTGTCATTTACCTCCCCTGCGCAGGAATCTGAAGCGATCTCGGAATTCTTCCAGTCTCAAGAAGGAGAGCATCATGAAAAAGACTTCACGTCGTAACTTTGGAAAGCAATTAACCGGTGCGCTCGCGGCCGCATCCGTATCTTCGCTTGCTATCAAGGAAGTGGTTGCTGTCAACGAAGAGCAGAGACCGAAGGCCAAATCGGAACAAAGATTCATACGTACGCATGACACACCTCCGCCGTTGGAATTCGACAATGGTTCGTTTGTGGTTGAGAAACAGGGTAACTTTGACCGTAACGTGACGAACGGAGACCGGGAAGAGTACAAAGTAATGACCGGCAGCACGGTCCTGGCTCACATCAAAATTGTCGATGGAAGTGGCGAGATGCTTTTCCGAAAGGATGAAGCTGGGAACTGTAAGATTTCTGTGGAGCTGCGAAATAACGCCGGGACCTCGAGCAGCAGCACCCAGATAAACTCATTCACCAGGGCGGTCAGTTCCACTGTAAACCATTTCATTGTTGACCTCGACCTTGGTAAGGCCCTTGATTTAGGCATCCAGGGGAACAACGACAAACCAACATCCAAGAAGCGAAATCATCGCTTCCGGCACTCTACTGCTCAAAGCCTGAGCATGTGGAAAATTACGATAACTGAAGGGTCGGAAACTTTGTTCACCCTGTTTCCACGTACCTTGCCTTCGGACGGCGAAGATCTGAAAGTCATGATGTGGCTTGAGTAAGATCACGGTTACAGACCGTCAGCTGAGATTGGCAACGTAGCTTTGACAGCGCTGAATGTCTTTCCGAGCTGAATAAGACTTGTATGCTTCCTGTCCCCAACGGGATGCGATTAGCGAAAGAATCTTCTGTGCCTGCGCAAAGCGTTCGGCCTTCGCCTGATCATCTTTGAGAACTGCGCTGGCGCGACCAGCGATGACGAGCACGCGCCACTGTGATTCCGGCCGGTGGCGCAATTCAAAGGTCTCTCCCGCTTTGAGGGCATAGGTCAGCGAATTCGTCGCGTCGCCGTTTGCGAGCAGGGCCACGGCCAGCGCTGCGTACGTATCAGCGTATTCGTGATCCTTGTCGCCGCTTACAAGTGCGAGTGCTTCCTCACAAAGCTTCACACCCTTGGCTGCTGAGCCGGAATAGACTTCAATCAAGCCTTGCATCTCTTTTACGGCCGCCGGGGTGTTTCCCAGGGTGTTGGGGTCCACGCCGGCAATAGTTGCCTGAGCTTTTTGGCAGTGCACCCGCGCCTGCGCAGGATTTTCTTGACTCAAATCCATCTGGGCGCGAATCAAGAAAGCAAATGCGCTCCAGACTGTTTTGTATTTGTTGTCCGAGGGCAATCGCGCCAGCACCGGATCCAGCTCGTTGAGAGCCGAGTTGGCCTCGTCATAACTTCCCAGCCGCGCCAGCATGTCTCCACGATTTAGCAGACAGAACGCCATGTGAAAATCATTGCCAAGCAATTTGTATTGTTGATAACTCTCCAGATAACTACTCTGCGCCTGAGGATAGAGCTCAAGTTTACCTAACGCGGCAGCGAGTTCTTCCTGGGAGCGTGCTAGCTGGCCGGGATCTTCGACCTGCTTCGCAAGTTGAAGTTGTTCGTCAAACGTCTTTACCGCTCCGTCAAAGTCGCCTTTCAATAACTGACTGCGCCCGATCATGGCCATGCAGCGAGAAATCTCTCGTCGATAACCGCCCGCTTTGTAGAACACCAGGGCCTGATCGATAAAAGGCTTCCCTTTGTCGGCATCTTCCTGTTGGATGTAGGTGGAACCCAGCAGCAAGTTAGCGCGCGCTTCGTTGCGTTTCTCACGGTAGGTTTGGGCCAGGTCGTACGCCTGTCTGACGTATCGCTCGGCTTCGGGGAACGATCGCTTTAACAATAGAGTGTTGCCGAGATCCAGCAATCCCTGGGTGGTCAGGTTTTCCAACCCGTTCGCGCGCGCCAGCTCGAGGGCGCGCGTGATTAATGTTTGCGCCTGCTCAGTGTTCCCAGACGAGTAGGCTATCGTACTCAACATCAAAAGCGCCCGCACCTGCTGATACTTGTTGTCGGCAGTCGTGGCGAGATTGAGGGCTTTCTCTCCAGCTTTTAGTGCTTCTGGAATCTTGCTCATTTGCGCGAGAAGAGAACCACGTTGATAGAAGACTTCCGAGCTGCCTTCGAAATTCTGGTTATCCTGATTAAGACTCTCGGCTTTGTCGAAAGCGGCGTTGGCATTGGAGAGATCCTGCCGCCGGCCGTGAAGAACGGCCAGGCGAAGGAACGCGGCCGGGTTATTGTGGTCTAGATCTGTCGCTTTTGAATATTGCGCGATCGCTTTGTCGATCTCGTCATGAGCTTCAAACGCGCGACCCAGATCGACAAAGGCCGCGGCGTCTGGTTTGATTTGCGCAAGCTCGGTATAGGCAGTAATAGCGACAGGCAAGTCATGAGTAACCGTGGCGGATATAGCATCGAAATAAAGAGCGCTCGTTTGATCCAGCATCGAGCGACTAGTCACAATGCGCGACGCGCTCAACATATGATCCTTAGCTTTATCAGTGTAATCGAGCTCGGTGTAGGCTTCGGCCAATCTGGCGTGAGCGAGCGGAAACTTGTCCTCGACGGACAAAGCACGTTCAAGCAGGCGGCTGGCTTTGAAGTATGAGCCTTCCTGCAGGGCGGCGACGCCCTTGTCGTAGAGCTGCTGCGCTTCCGGCGATGGCGGCGGTAACTTGGCCCGCGTCCACCACAAGAGGCCCAATATGATGCCGACAATCAGGACCAGGCCCGCGGCCACATATCC
>Ga0068859_100007103_pt1 | contig 11366 bp, 7 predicted proteins | sample KBSSwiS22_FD_66585 | JGI IMG/M metagenome (GOLD analysis project Ga0068859, IMG submission 66585) | Switchgrass rhizosphere microbial communities from Kellogg Biological Station, Michigan, USA - KBS Switchgrass S2-2 | ecosystem: Host-associated > Plants > Roots > Rhizosphere > Soil ... | reverse complement strand
GCCAGCCTTCGTGCAGCTTACTACAACAGTTTAAACCGCTATACAGAATTGTTTGTACATGATGCAAGCTTTGTAAAACTGCGCCAGGCCATCCTCTCTTATAAATTGCCCATTGCCAAAATGAAATTTATAAAGAATAATGTACAATCTGCAAGTATTGCCTTTGTTGCAAGAAACCTGCTGACATTATATAAGAACACAGACAATTTTGATCCTGAACAAAGTTTAACTAATGGAGCCGCCCAGGGCATTGAATCTATAGGATTGCCACGCACAAGATCTTACGGACTGAACCTGGTGCTTAAATTTTAAAAAATTAAAACCTTAGTACAATGAAATTGCCAAACCAAAAATATACCATCATCTTATCGCTGCTGCTTTGTGTATTGCTGATGCAATCCTGCGATAAAGATTTTAAAGAGACCAATACCAATCCCAATGCAGTTTCCACTCCAACGCCGGAATTCATTTTTAGTAAAGCCCTGTATGATGGAGTTACCAATAGCGCCAATACAGAAAAATTGTTGCTGGGTACTATGCAATACACCACCAGCTATAATGATGTGGAAGGCTTTGGTTCCAAATATGTAGCGGCAAGGGTTGACCTTACGATGAGTGTTTTCAGCAGTGCTTATTCCAACCAGGTTAATGAAATAGGCGAAGTGATCAAAGCTGTAAAAGATGATCCTGCAAAAATAAATTTGTATGCTGTAGCCAGGATATGGAGAGCATTCTGTTTCAGTCGCATTACGGATCTGTATGGAGATGTGCCTTATTCACAGGCCGGGCAGGGATATAACCAGTCTATTTTTCAACCTGCTTATGATGCACAAAAAGATATTTATGCCGACATGCTGAAAGAATTAGATGAAGCAGCAAAAAGCCTGGATGTTGCAAAAACAAAAACCTTTGGTGCTGCAGACCTGGTGTACAATGGCAATACCGCACAATGGAAAAAATTTGCTTATTCGCTGATGCTGCGTTTAGGAATGCGGATGACCAAAATAGATATAGCCGCTGCACAAAGCTGGGTAACCAAAGCAATAGCAGGCGGTGTTATAACATCGTATGCTGATATAGCAAAGATGAATTACATTGGCTCTGGCCAGGATATTAATAAAAACCCGGTAGCATTGCTGATGCTGAATGATAATTACATCAAGGCAGATGGTGTGAGTAATACAGAAGGAGGAAAATACCAGCAGGTGTTTATTGATTCGCTTAAAGCTAATAATGATCCCAGGCTGAGTGTGATCTCGGTAGTATATGTTGGTGGCGTTGCCAATTCAACTGAAAGTATTCAAAAAGGGATGCCTTCCAATATCAACGGAACAAAGCCGGTTGATTTTGTTACCTTTTCTGAACCCAAACAAACTACCGTATTGCGTTTAGCCGCTCCCGTTTTACTCTTCACCAATGCCGAAACTGATTTCTTATTGGCAGAAGCAGCTTTGAGAGGCTGGTACCCTGCAGAAACGGCAAGCTCCCTGTATGATAAAGGTATAAGAGCGGCTATGCTGCAATGGGATCTTATCAGCGGTACAACCGGAACTGTTGATCCTGTAAGAGTAAATACTTACGCAATAGCTCATGCATTGAATACCGCAGGTACTTTTGATAAACAAATGGAACAGATCTGCAACCAGTTTTGGGTAGGTATTTTTCCTGATGCGCAGGAAGTGTATGCTAATTACAGGCGCACAGGTTATCCTGCATTGGTTCCTAACAACTATCCTGGTAATGCTACAGGTGGTAAAATTTTCAGAAGACTTTTATATCCCACATCTGAACAAACACTGAACAAGGCTTCTTACAGTGCAGCTATTGCACGCCAGGGTCCGGATGACCTGATGACCAAGATGTGGTGGGATAAATAATGGTTTTTCGTTTTTAAAATAAGAGGGGCAGTTAGTTTTTGGTAATCAGGAAGAGGGCATTACTAGTGCCCTCTTTTCTTCTTACATCACAATTAGCAATTCGCACATACAGTATGAAACAAAAAAAGGAGGTGCTGTTTTTTTTATTTATTTTCTTTTCATCCTGTTGTTGGGCTCAAAATGATGTGGTACACGATGATGCATCCAGCAACTATAATCTTAATAAACCAGCAAGAGAAGAGTGGCTGCGCAATATCAACGATGGTATGTTCATTCATTTTGGTGTGGATGCATCATTAGGTATTGTTATCAGTCATTCATTAGTTGGCGCTTCTGCTGATTATGTGCAGCGGTACTATACTGAATTGCCTAAAGTCTTCAATCCCAAAAAATTTGATGCTGATGAAATAGCAACGCTTGCAAAACTGGCCGGCATGAAATATATTATGTTCACCACCAAACATCATTCCGGTTTTTGTATGTGGGATACAAAAACCACGGAACTTAATATCATGAACACCCCTTATCACAAAGACCTGCTGAAAGAAATGGTGGATGCAACGAGAAGAGCAGGCTTACAGGTAGGTTTTTATTTTTCGCCGGAAGATTTTAGTTTTTTGTATAAACATAACATCACCATAAGCCGTGATAATGTAGTGATGAATGATGCAGTAAAAAAAGAATTCAACGATTTTACCAAAAAGCAATGTGAAGAATTGATGACCAACTATGGTAAAATTGACCTGCTGTTTATTGATGGTGAACCAAAAGAAGTAGTAAAAGAAACCTGCTGGAAACTGCAACCGGATATTTTAATAACGAGAGGTGCATTAAAAACACCTGAACAAATGTTGCCGGGTGTTACCATTACAGAACCCTGGCTTTCCTGTATTACCATGGGCACGGCCTGGCAATACCAGCCCACTAACGACAGGTATAAAACAGCAACACAAATGATCGGCTTATTAATTGAAGCAAGAAGTAAAGGAGGATCATTGCTGCTGAATATTGGCCCCAAACCTAATGGGGAGGTAGCGCAGGAGCAGGAAGACAGGCTGAGAGAAATGGCAGCATGGTATTTCATTAATAAAGAAGCAGTGGATAGTGTACGCTCCTGGGTGATAACGAATGAAAAAAATATTTGGTTTACAACAAGCATTGATAAAAAAACTGTTTATGCAATTGTTACCAACGCTGCTGATTGGAAGGAGGGAGACAGAAGATCGTTTACATTACATTCTGTAAAAACAAATGAGCAAACTAAAATAACTATACTTGGTCAAAGCAGCCTTATCCAGGAATATAAACCCGGTAAGGATGTAAGTTGTAAGTTGATGCAAACAGATACAGGACTTATTATTAGTGTAGTAAAAGCACAACGCATTTATGATGATCACCGCTGGCCCAACCCTGTAGTGATCAAAATTGAAAATGTAACACCAGCCATACAACCGGTGCAGGTAAATACTATCGAAGCAAAACCAGTTGCAGCACAAGTTACACTCACAGGTAAAATATTCAATTACTCTTCTGCAACTTCCATGAAAGCTGCTTTCTGGTACCGGCCTTATAACGGGCAAACAGAAGATCTGTATGCAGGTCCATGGCTGCAATCAACTATAGCAGCAATTACTGCCGATGGTAATTTTAAAACAACGATCAAAGGTTTAATAAAAGGCCAGCGTTATGAATGTAAAGCTGTGGTGGAGTATGAGCATATTGAAATAAACGGCGACAAAAAAATATGGCAGCAATAAAATATATACTATTAGTAACACTGGTTGTGTTATTCAGTAGTAAAGGACATGCGCAAACTAATGCAGGGTTTCCAGCAATTATTCCATTGCCTGCTGAAGTTAAACCAACAGGCAATGTATTTCATATAACTCCAGCAACAGTTATTATTTGCAGGGATACTATGTTAACTAAAACTGCAGGCTTGCTTAATCTTTATCTTGAAGCAAATGGAATAAAACCACTTGTTGTAAAGAGAGCAACTGCTGTTACAAATTGTATCGAATTTAAAATTGATACCGTTGCAGTAACTAATGCTGAAGGATATAGTATTACTGTTGATAATAATGATATTCGTTTAACCGGTCGTGATGCAGGAGGAATTATTTATGCTATTGAAACATTGCGCCAATTATGGTACCGGGTAGATGTGCATTCATTAACTGTTGCTGGTTGTGTTATCAATGATCATCCCCGCTTTGCTTACAGGGGCATGGGCTTAGATGTAAGCCGTCACCTGTTTCCTGTTTCATTTATAAAAAAATATATCGACCTCCTGGCTTTGTATAAATTCAATACTTTTCGCTGGCATTTAACTGATGACCAGGGCTGGCGTATCGAAATAAAAAAATATCCAAAACTGCAATCAATAGCAGCGTGGAGAGATGAAACATTGATTGGGCATAAAAAAGAATTACCACAACACTTGTTTGATGGCAAAAGATATGGTGGTTATTATACACAGGAAGCCATAAAAGATATTGTGCAATATGCTTTGCAAAGAAATATTACCATCATTCCTGAAATTGAAATGCCAGGACATGCACAGGCTGCACTTGCCGCTTACCCACAACTGGGTTGCACCGGCGGGCCATACAAAACAGCCACTTTCTGGGGTGTTTTTGATGATGTGTTTTGTGCAGGCAATGACAGTACTTTTACATTTCTCCAAAATGTGTTAGATGAAGTGATGGAGCTGTTTCCTTCAAAATATATTCACATTGGTGGAGATGAATGTCCAACAACAAGATGGAAGGTTTGTTCCAAATGCCAGCAACGCATCACTGCAATGCATTTAAAAGATGAACACGAACTGCAAAGTTATTTTATTCAGCGCATAGAAAAATATATCAACAGCAAAGGCAAAAATATTATTGGCTGGGATGAAATACTGGAAGGAGGACTGGCACCCAACGCCACAGTAATGAGCTGGCGTGGAGAAGAAGGCGGCATCGCAGCAGCAAAACAAAAACATTCCGTTATCATGACACCGGAAAGTTTTTTGTATTTTGATTATTACCAGTCATTATCTCCGGACGAACCATTGGCCGCAGGCAATTACACACCATTAAGTAAAGTATATAACTACGAACCTGTATTGCATAAAATGGATACAGCGGATAGTTATTTTATAAAAGGTGTGGAAGGTGAGGGGTGGAGTGAATATTTTACCAGTGAATCAAAAGTGGAATACATGGTATTTCCAAGAGCAATAGCATTAGCAGAAGTAGCATGGTCGCAACCGGTGCAACACAACTATAATGATTTTCTTGAAAGATTAAGATTGCAATTGGGTTTACTTAAACAATTACAAGTTAATTATTCCAATGCCTTCGATGAAATAGGATTTACCTCTTTAGCAATAGAAAAAAATATTATAGCAGTTGATTTACAAACCAGCTTCCCCGCTGCAACGATTTGTTTTACTACTGATGACACTAAACCATCTTTACACAGCAATACTTATACATCATCAGTACTGCTTAATAAAACCAGTGTACTCAGGGCTCAATTGTATGATACAAATAAAAAACCAGTTGGCAGGGAATTTAGCCAACGCTTTATTGTACATAAAGCAATAGGTAAGCCGGTTACTTTATTGAATCCTGCTTATGAACGTTTCAACCCCGGTGCTGCTGGTTTAGTAAATGGTGTGGAAGGTAACACCCGCTATAATACAGGGCAATGGCTTGGCTTTGGTGGTAATAACATGGAAGCTGTTATTGATCTGCAAAGCACACAAACCGTTCAGTCAGTAGCTATGAATTTTTTAAATTACCATTGGCAAAGAATGTGGGCACCTGTATCGCTGGATATATATGTATCTGCTGATTCAATGCATTTTGAAAAAGTGTTTACACAAAATAAGTTTCCCATCAACGGCATCAATACAGTGAAAGCATCAATACAACCGGTAGCGGCAAGATATATTAAAGTGATAGCGGTAAATAAGGGTATCATACCACCAGGAGAATATGGTGAAGGTCACAAGGCCCTATTATTAGTTGATGAAATAATTGTACATTAAAAATTAACCGGTAAATTGTTGCATGTCTTTTATAATTGTATTTATCTGCATCGTTGTTTTGATACTGCTTATCACCTGGGCTAAGTGCAATGCTTTTATAGCATTTTTTATTGTATCCATACTGGCCGGTTTGTTATTAGGTTTGCCTGCTGGCAAAATTATTGGCTCAGTACAAAAAGGCATGGGAGATACATTGGGCTCGCTGGTTATTATCATTTCCTTAGGCGCCATGCTGGGAAAAATTGTTGCAGAGAGTGGAGCAGCACAAAAAATTGCATCAGTGCTGATGAATGCTTTTGGAAAAAAATATATGAACTGGGCTTTAATGGCCACAGGATTTATCATTGGTATTCCTTTGTTCTATGGTATTGGCTTTGTATTAATGGTACCGCTTATTTTTTCAGTAGTGTATCAGTACAAGCTGCCTGCCATATACATTGGCTTGCCAATGCTGGCAGCATTATCGGTAACGCATGGTTTTTTACCACCACATCCATCACCCACTGCATTGGTGCAACAATTTGGTGCAAATACCGGGCTTACTTTATTGTATGGCTTAATAGCAGCTATACCTGCCATTATTATTGCCGGGCCGGTATTTTCTTCTGCATTAAAAAATATTGCTTCCACACCATTGGAAACTTTTCGCCCTAAAGTAATTGAAGAAAAAGATCTGCCTGCAACAGCCAGTAGTTTTATTACCGCATTATTACCCGTATTCCTGCTCATCATTACCACAGGATTGCCTTATACTTTTCGTGCTGCCGGGCCATCATTTAAAACAGTTATTTCATTTGTGGGAGATCCCGCTTTTGTAATGCTGGTATCTGTTCTTATTGCTACTTTTACTTTAGGTATTGCAACAGGAAAAACTATGCAACAGGTAATGAGTATTTATGCTGAATCAGTGAAAGACATTGGTATGATACTCCTGATCATAGCCGGCGCCGGCGCATTAAAACAAGTGTTAACCGATAGCGGCGTAAGTGCACATATTGCTGCAGCTTTACAAACCTGGCCACTGCATCCTTTGTTACTCGGCTGGCTTATTGCCGCCATCATTCGTGTTTGTGTGGGTTCTGCTACCGTTGCAGGATTAACCACTGCTGGTATTATTGCACCGTTAATTTTACAAACAGGCGTAAACCCTAACCTGATGGTGCTAGCTGTAGGTGCCGGAAGTTTAATGTTTTCGCATGTTAATGATTCGGGCTTCTGGCTTTTTAAAGAATATTTTAACCTTAGTGTAAAAGATACTTTTAAAACATGGACGGCCATGGAATCAATTGTTTCTTTAACAGGACTTGCAGTTGTTATGGCGTTAAGTATTTTTATAAAATAATACAGGAACACGGATGACACGGATTGAACGGATTTTATATGATTTCTTTTGAGTTGAAGAGTTTATTGAATTAAATAATTCACGCTCAAAATGGATGAGCACTGATTTTTTATTCTGCTTTGCAGAATGCCTGGCTGCGAAAATACAGGAACACGGATGACACGGAATGGATGGATTTATATGATTTCTTTTTGAGTTCAGGATATTATTGTTTCGCCAAATGCTTGTTGCTCTAATAATCCAATTTATTCTGCAAAGCAGAATAAAAAATCCGTTTTCATCCGTCCAACCCGTCCAATCCGTGTTCCCAAAATCCGGAGAGTAAACTACATAAAATAATAAATATTGAATCATGGAAATTATCAGTGCTGATCAAAGATTTGAATTGTTACAATTAACATTACCACCTGCACCAAAACCATTGGGCGTTTATAAGCCTTGTCTCATAGATGGTAAGTACCTTTATCTTTCCGGGCACGGGCCGGTACGGGATGATAAAAGCCTTATCATTGGCCGCATTGGAAGAGATATGGATATGGAACAGGGGAAAGCAGCAGCAAGGCAGGTTGGGTTAACCATGTTATCAACCATTCGTGAAAACATGGGTTCTTTCAATACCATTAAAAGAGTAATTAAAGTATTGGGTATGGTAAATTGTATTCCTGAGTTTGAAAGACACCCGTATATCATTAACGGCTGTAGTGAATTGTTTGCTGCCGTATGGGGACAAGATAATGGTGTAGGTGTACGCAGTGCCGTTGGTTTTGGATCTTTACCTGATAATATTCCTGTGGAGATTGAAGCATTATTTGAGTTGAAATAAAATTTGTTAAACATTTCATTAGTACAATTAAAATGGACTGGTACAACATAAATAATATTGACAGTATTGATTCGCCTGCGTTGGTGGTATATAAAGAACGAATACAGCAAAACATTGATGCAGCAGTAAAAATGGTGAAAGATGTTCAACTGCTGCGTCCGCATGTAAAGACAAATAAAATTGCCGAGGTATGCATGATGATGATGGAAGCAGGCATCACAAAATTCAAATGCGCTACCATTGCAGAAGCAGAGATGCTGGCAATCATTGGTGCTAAAGATGTATTGTTAGCTTATCAACCTGTGGGGCCAAAAGCAAAAAGATTTTTGTCGCTGATAAAAAAATATCCGCAAACAACATTCAGTTGTCTTGTTGATAATATTGTTGCAGCAACACAGCTATCAAAAATATTTTCTGAAAACGCAACAATGCTTACTGTATTTATAGATTTGAATACAGGGATGAACAGGAGCGGTATTAAACCAGCAGATGCAATTGTTCTTTTTAAACAATTACAAGCATTAAAGATGATTGATGTAAAAGGGCTTCATGCTTATGACGGTCATGTAACTGATACATCACTCTTGCAACGACAGGAGAGAAGTGATACCGCTTTTAAAGACGTACTCACTCTTGCTGCACAAATTGAAAGTATCACTAATCAACCTTTAATTATTGTAGCAGGTGGCTCACCAACTTTTCCCACACATATTAACAGGAATATAGAATGCAGCCCCGGCACTTTTGTTTTTTGGGATTGGGGATATAAAAATCAATTGCCTGATGAACCATTTGAATATGCAGCGCTTGTTATTACCAGGGTAGTTTCAATAGTTGATGATATCACTATTACCACCGACCTTGGACATAAATCTGTAGCAGCAGAAAATCCATTACCGCGGGTATATTTTTTAAATGAACCGGATGTAAAGTCGGTTGGTCAGAGTGAAGAACATCTTGTATTACAGGTAAACGATAGTTCGCAGTTTACAATTGGTGATGTGTTATATGGAGTGCCGTTTCATATTTGTCCAACAGTTGCCTTGTATGAAAAAGCAATGGTGATTGAAAACAATGAATTAACAGCCGCATGGAAAGTACTAGCAAGAGACCGAAGCATTACTATTTAAAATTTAAATGGAATACGAGGGCTGACTCCGCCTGAAGGCGGATGAAGGGGAACACGGATGGCACGGATTGAACGGATGAACACAGATTTTTTTCTGCTTTGAAGAATTATCAGTGATCAGTTTTAAAATGAACTAATGGACTCAGTAGACTCTTTTGAACCAAAGAAAGATCATATAAAATCCGTCTAATCCGTGCCATCCGTGTTCCTGTATTTCCCGTCAGCAAAGCTGACAGTTTTTCAAATAATACCAAAGTTTATATCAAACCAATACACCATGTTTATTATTGATGCCCATCTTGATCTAAGTATGAATGCAATGGAATGGAACCGTGATCTTCGGCTACCTGTTGCTGATATCCGCAAAAGGGAATTTGGATTAACAGATAAACCAGACAGGGCAAAAGGTACTGTAGCATTACCTGAATTAAGAAAAGGTAATATCGGTTTAGTAGTGGCTACACAAATTGCAAGATACGTGGCACCGGGAAATGATTTGCCCGGATGGCATTCTGCCGAACAGGCATGGGCACAAACACAAGCACAATTATCGTGGTACAAAGCCATGGAAGAAGTTGGTGAAATGATAATGATAAAAGATAGTGAAGGCCTGGAGAAACATTTGTCTTTATGGAACAATGATGAACCCAGTAATAAAAAGCCTGTAGGTTATATACTTAGTTTAGAAGGTGCAGATTCCCTGGTGACTGTTGAGCATCTGGAAACTGCCTACCGGTATGGGCTACGTGCAGTTGGCCCTGCACATTACGGACCCGGGCGATATGCCAATGGCACCGACGCTACGGGAAAAATGAATGCCAATGGATTAGCCCTGCTGAAAAAAATGGAAGAACTGAATATCATCCTTGATGCTACACATTTGTGTGATGATGCCTTCTGGCAGGCGATGGATCATTTTAATGGCGCAGTATGGGCCAGCCACAATAACTGCCGTGCATTGGTTGACCATAACCGCCAGTTCAGTGATGACATGATAAAAACATTGATTGAACGGGGTGCTGTTATTGGCGCAGCGTTGGATGCCTGGATGATGGTACCGGGCTGGCAACGCGGTGTATCCGTACCCGAAAGTATGCAGTGTAACTTGGAAAAAATGATCGGTCACATTGATCATATCTGCCAGTTGGCGGGTAATACATTACATGTTGGTATCGGTACCGATTTGGATGGTGCATTTGGAAAGGAACAATGTCCTTATGATTTGGATACTATTGCAGACCTGCAAAAACTTATCCCCCTGTTTGAAAAAAAAGGCTATTCACAAAATGATATAAAAAATATCCTGCACGAAAACTGGCTGCGGTTTTTGAAGAATGCGTGGAGGAAAACTGAGTAGCCATTAAGGGTAGATAAACCTCTGTTCCGAAATGTTATATTGCAATTTTATGGTTAAATCGCTATTACAATTTGTTTATTGTAAAAACAACAAGCACCAATAAATGTACTAGCGGATGATTTAAGTAAAACAGATATTCATAGTTCGAACCTCGAAAAAACAGTTGAAAAAGGCACAGTTCGAACCAAAAGAACAAACAGTTTATTTAGCGCAATCCCGTCACTGGTAGGGGTTTTGTCACAAAAAAAGAAAGGTAATCTCGATGAAGATTACCTTAACTCTGATTTGGTGCCCACGAAAGGAATCGAACCTTCACGCCCTTGCGAACGGCAGATTTTGAGTCTGCTGCGTCTACCAATTCCGCCACATGGGCTGCTCTGTTTATTGGTTAATTTGTTAACTGGTTAATTAGTAACCTTTAAATTGAATACACCCCAAATAACCAATAAACTATTAAACCAATTAACTATTGGGGCTGCAATATTACGTTATCCGTCTATTCTGTCCAAAATACGTTGCAGGTATTTTTTCTTGAAGTAGTACTCCTTCACTTTCAGCAGGTCTTCGTTGGTGGTGGTATCGCTAAAATGCCCGATGATATGCTTTACAGGCAAATAGATCTCTGTTTCAAGCGCTTCCACCTGCCGGGGGGAATCGTCAGACAATTCTTCGTTCAGTTCCATTACTTCCATTAAAAAGGCGGGGGGCAACTGGTATTTTTCCTCCTCTTCCAACAACCCTTTTAATTGCAGTACATACCTGATGGTTTCATCGCCATTGCGTAAAACTTTAAGTG
>Ga0068859_100007102_pt1 | contig 11366 bp, 11 predicted proteins | sample KBSSwiS22_FD_66585 | JGI IMG/M metagenome (GOLD analysis project Ga0068859, IMG submission 66585) | Switchgrass rhizosphere microbial communities from Kellogg Biological Station, Michigan, USA - KBS Switchgrass S2-2 | ecosystem: Host-associated > Plants > Roots > Rhizosphere > Soil ... | reverse complement strand
CCGCGCTGGCTCGGGGCCTGGGGCTCGCCCTTGGGCGCCGCCGCACCCTTTTCGCTCGCCGGCGGATACGTGACCGGTGTCTTGAAGCGGCCCGTGATGGTGTCGCCCTGGCTGTGGATCGCCTGGACGTTGCCCTTCCCGGCCTCTTCCTTGAACAGGGTATAGGGCACGGTGACGGGTGCTTCCGCGCCCGGCATCAGGAAGCGCGCCAGCAAGAAGTTCGCGAGCAAGATGAGCACGAACCAGAGCCAGGTCCTGCGCGGCGGCATCGTCGCCGGTCCGGAACCCTTCGAGGCGCCCGGCCCACTCTTCGCCGGCTGGCCGCGCCCGGCCGGTGCGGGCTCGCTGTCGCGTCGTGATGGGCTCATGATCATCTCCATGCGCCGATTACACCGGCGCGGTGCCGTGAGCGAACGCGTCATACGGCGAGGGCGTCGCGAGCCGCGCCGGCCGGACTCATGCGCGCAATCAAGACAGCCCGTCCGACTGACCGCAATGCTAGGCAGCAACCACGGCACCGTCAAGGAACAGAGCGGCGGACATCGGCGCCAGCCGGCCTGGCGCCCGGACGAAGATCAAGAGCGATATGGCCATCGTCGTCCCCGCGGGCCGGCGGATGGGCCCTCGCCCTACCACGCAGAGTCTTGTGTTACAGGCCCAGGGCCCGCCGAGCGGCCTCCAGGGATCCGGCGTTGGGTATCTCGGCCATCTCGATCGATGCGGTCATGTCGACGCCCGCGGCTTCGGAGAACAGGACCACCAGGGCGTTGCCGGTTCGTGCCGCCGTGAGGTCGCAACTGTCGAACTCGATGGCGTGGTGCGGGCGCAGGACGGCGGCGACGAACGCTGGAGACAGCAATCCGAGCCGGCGGACCTGCCAGAACGGGCAGTTACCGGCATCGTGCATCTCGAAGTCTTGGACGATCTCGGCGCAGCCCTGACCGAAGTCCGCCCCGCGCAACCCGACCGGGCCGAAATCCCGTTCCGGCAGCAGACCGGCGGCGTACGCGAACGCGTCCGCCAGGCCCTCGTTCAGGCAGCTGTTGTTGCCCGGATGACTCTGGGCCACCTCGCTGAACAGCTCGTGAACGTACTCGTGGGCGAAGCGAGGCATGACCACATCGTAGACGGAGCCCACGGCGGCGATGAAGTCCGGATTGCCGTAGTTCAAGACGATGCCCAGATTGCCGTCGGAAAAATTGCCTTCGCCCAGGGTGGCAAGCTCCGTGGGCAAGAAGATCGCATGCAGCTGTCCTGGATCGATCCCCGAGATCTGCTTCTCCACCGCGACGATGTCGCGGCCACGCTGATGCAGCTGAGCCACTTCGTCGTCGCCGAGAAATGTCGGATGGCGATAGACGGTGGTGACGAGCTCCGGTGAGGTCGTGCTGGCGCTGACGAGATCCAGGTTCGTCGTGCCACCCCACACCGGGATGACATCGTAGTGGCTCAGGGTGACGTCCGCGTCCGACCTCAGGATGACGGGGCTGGAGAACGATACGAACGCGGCGCTGCCGATCATGGAACCAGCCCCTGACACCAGCGTCAGCGCGAGGTCGGGGCCCCCCACCGGCGGCTGTACCGTCAAGAGGATCTGATCGATCTGGCGCCCATCGAGCCGGGGCACGACGGTTGTCTCTCGGCTCGGCGAGCAGGACGCATTCTCCGAGGGACAGACGCGCACGATCAGCGGCGGCAAGCCCCCGCACGTCGGATCGGCGCAATAGCTCAGCCAGAAGGGCAAGAGAGCGGCGGAGGGAGCCATGGCGTCGACGCGAAAGTCCGCCGTGGCTCGGGCCAGCGGCGCGGGGTGGTTCGGGAAACCAGAGGTCAGGACGGTGGCGACCACGCGATAGGAGTCTGGTGGTGGCGTCGGGACGATCGAGAACGGGATGCGCTTCGTGCCGGCCCTGAGCAAGAGCACGGGGAACAGCCTGCGATGGATCGGCAGACCGGTGGTCTCGTTGACCACGATCATCCGCACGAGACCGACCAGAGGCACGCTCGCCCGGACGTGGACCTCGCCGGACACGCGGGCGTCAGGCTGATATTCGGCTTCCGACGAGACGACGTCGAGGGCGACGGAAGGGTGCCCATGCGCGGGCGCCGCGTGGTGTGGCATCGAGTACCCGATGACGACCAGGGCAGCCACGAGCGGGTGTCGGATCGACGATGTCATGAAGGCCGCGGCCAGACGCATCAACATGCGATCCTCCTGGCTCGAATCAGAAGATCGGCTTACCTGCGGTCTGGGCTGGTGATGCCAGTGCTATCACCGCCACCCATATGTGTGAATGGGACCTAAGGCCCTGGTCAGGGCAGGCGGAGGACGGAAGGGAGAGGAGTCTTCGGCCCGGCGCGCCGGGCCGGACCTATTCTCCGAGGACGCGGCGGCGCAGCAGTCGAAGGTCGAGCGGCACCAGGATGACCAGCATGAGAGCGGAGAGGGCGGCGACGCCGGCCAGCGGGACCGCCACCGGCCCGCCGATCAGGACGCCGCGAAAGGTCTGGGCCAGGTGGTAGAGCGGATTGGCGAGGTTGAGCGCGATCAGCACGGGATGCTCGAGCGGGAAGTACGTCGATGACAGCAGCCCCATGGGCAGCACGAGGAGGAACACGGGCAGATTCATGTGATCGATCGTCGGCAGCATGGCCGTGAAGCAGAGGCCCAGGGCCCCGAAGGCGCAGGCCGCCAGGAAGCTGACGGGCAGGAGCAGGGGCAGCCACGCGATCTCGATCGTGATGAAGCCCGCGGCGTGGAAGCCGACCAGCACCACCGCGATGATCGCCGCGTACATCGTGGCGAGCAGGCCCGCCCACAGCACCTCGCCCCAGATCACGTGCGTCAGCTCGATCTGCGTCGTGAGCTGTCCCTCCCACGTGCGCTGGTAGCGCATGCGGATGAAGGCGCCGAAGAGCGACTGGAAGATCGCCGTCATGAAGGTGGCGTAGGCGAGCAGCCCGGGCGCCACGTAGGTCATGTACTCGATCGGACGGCCCTGCCAGCTGAGGCTCGCGACGTAGCCGCCGAGCCCGAGCCCGAAGGCCACGAGCATGGTGACCGGCTCCAGGGCGGGCGGCAGGAAGGCGGTATACCAGTTCCGCAGGTAGACGCGCAGGTGCCGCGCCACCACGGCGCGGCTCTGCCAGTCGACGGCGGCGCCCAGCCAGCTCACGGCTCGAGGGACAGCTTCAGGAAGAGATCGTCGAGCGTGGGGACGCGCACCTCGTAGCGCAGCGACGGAAACGCCCGCGCGAAGTCCGCCAGCTCCTCGCCGGATACGGGCACGTGCCAGGCGCCGAGCACACCGGCCGGCTCCCCGCGGCCGCGCTGCCGCAGCCACGCGGCCACGCCGGGGGCGGCCGCGGCGTCGAGCACGACCACGTGCTCACCCACCAGGTCGCCCAGCACCGTCTTCGCCGTGCCCTGGGCCACCACGCGACCGCGGGCCAGCACGGTCAGGGCGTCACTGAGCCGCTCGGCCTCGTCCATGTAGTGGGTCGTGAGGATGAGGCCGAGACCTTCGGAACGCAGCCGAGCGACGAGATCCCACACACCCATCCGGGCCTGCGGATCGAGCCCGGTCGTCGGCTCGTCCAGGAAGAGCAGGCGCGGGCTGTGCACGAGGGCGCGCGCGATCATCAGGCGGCGGCGATATCCGCCGGAGAGCGTCTCGGGTTTCTGGCTCGCGAAGGGCGTGAGCTCGAAGCGCTCGAGCAGCTCGGGGACGCGGCGCCCCAGATCCGTCGGGCGAGGCCGGAAGTAGCTGGCGGCGATCGTCAGATTCTGCTCGACGGTGAAGTCGCCGTCGAAGGTGTCGTCCTGCGTGCAGACTCCGATCGAGCGCTTGGCCCGGGCCAGGTCCCGCCCCAGCTCGACGCCGCCCACGTGGATGCGGCCGGCATCCGGCCGCAGGAACCCGTACAGCATGCGCAGGGTCGTGGTCTTGCCGGCACCGTTGGGACCGAGGAGGCCCACGATCTGGCCCTCCCCGCAGAGGAGATCCACGCCGTCGACGACGCGGCGTCCGCCGAGCTGCTTGACCAGGCCGCGGGCTTCGAGGAGCAACGACATAACCCCTGAAGTGTACGATCGCGGTCCAGCCCCGGCCGGCTGCTAGACGGCGAAGAGTCCGCTGCGCAGCGCCAGCGCCACCGCCTCCGTCCGGCTCCCCGCGCCGAGCTTCGCCAGGATGGACGCGACGTGGAACTTCACGGTGTGGCGGGAGATGGCCAGACGGGCGGCGATGATCCGATTGTTTGCCCCCTCGGCCATCAGCTCGAGAATCTCGCGCTCTCGCGCGGTCAGCGGGGCCCCGGGGCCCGCGCCCGCGTCGCCGGCCGCCGACGGCGCGACCGCCTCCGGGTGCACGACGAACAGCCCGGCGTGCACGGCGCGCACGGCGGCGTCGATCTCCTCCGGTCTTGCCGTGAGGGGCAGCACCGCGCGCAGCCCGAGCGCACGGGCCGCGGACGTCCACAGCCTGGCCGGACGGTCGGAGAGCGCGATCAGGACCGCGCCTCGTGACGCCGCGTGCATGGCCCGGAGCACGCGACGCTCGACCTCGGCGAGCCCCGTCGCGACGATGGCCTGCGGGCAGTCCCGCAGCATGGCCCGCAACTGCCCCGCCCGGCAGACGTGAATGCGCCAGCCCGTGAGGTCGTGGAGCGCGGCTTCCACGCGGGCGGCGTACATCGGCTCCTGCGCGACGACGATGACGGTCCCGCCCCGTGGCTCTCGCTTCATGCGGTGCCCGCCCCGGTCGAGGCGACGAAGCGGCGCACCTCGTTGATCGGGATCGCGAGCGCCAGGCCACCGACGATCATCGTATTGATCCCCACGATCTCACCGGCCGTGTCGGCGAGCGGACCGCCGGAGTTACCCGGGGCCAGGCGCAGGTCGGCATGGATCCAGCGCCGCCCACCCGGTGATGCGGGTGCCACGGCGTGCACCACGCCGGCGGTGAGCGTCCGCCGGAGACCGAGCGGGTGACCGAGGGCGACGACCACCGCGCCGACGCGCAAGGCGTCAGAGTCCGCCCAGGCCACCGGAGCGACGCCGGTGGGCGGGATGCGGAGCATCGCGAGGTCGGCCCGGCGATCGGCCGCGACCAGACGCGCCTCGACGTGCCGGTCGTCGGGCAGCCCCACGCGAACGCGCGGAGCACGAGCGACGTGGGCATTCGTGACGATGAGGTCCGGCCCCCACAGGATGCCGGCGCCGCTGCCGCCCGCGACGTGGATCTCGACCGTGACCTCCCGCAGCCGGTCGGCGATCCGGGCGAGGTGCGGCGGCGGAGCCTCAGGCGCGGTGAGGGCGCTCACCGATCGTGACCTGGAGCTCTCGAGGCTCGCCGCCCCGCAGGATGCTCACGGTGACGGCCTCGCCGACGCGCTCGGGCCGAAGGACCGCCACGAGATCTTCGGGCTCGGCGATCGGGTGGCCGCCGATCGAGACGATGATGTCGCCGAGGACGAGTCCCGCGCTCGCGGCCGGCGTGTCGGCCTTGACGTTCACGGCGATGACCGCCGTGCGCTGGGTCAGGCTGAGCCGCTGGCGGAGCGGGTCCGGCAGCACGACGGGCTGGGTGCCGACGCCGAGGTAGGCGCGCGGGATCGTCCCGCGCCGGGCGACGTGCTCCACCAATCGGGTGACGGCGGCCGCGCGCACCGCGTACTGCAGGTGCCGGGAGGCGCCGGACGTCGTGATGCCGATGACCCGGCCCAGCACGTCGATGAGCGGTCCTCCCGAGAAGCCCGGGTACAGGGTGAGATCGACGGCGAGCGTGTCAGCCGCCGCGGTCGGCCGTCCGCCGCGAACGTCCAGCGCGCTGATGATGCCCATGCTGGCCCGCGGCCCCGCGCCCAGGGCCAGAACGAGATGGCCGATGCGGAGGTCACCCTCCGGCGCGATGTCGGCGACGGACACGGGGCCGACCTCGGCGCGCAGCACCGCGATGTCGAGACTGGGATCGCGCCCGACGACCTGGGCGGACAACGTCCGATCGTCCGGACTGGTGAGGGCGACCTCGCGATCCGCCTCGACCGTATGGTTCGCGGTGACGATCAGGCCCGCGCGCCACTGAACTCCCGTCGAGGGCAGGCGCGGGCGACCGTGCACGGCGAAGACCGAAGCGGCGGCGCGGTCGACCGCGCCGGCCAGCGCATTGGAGAGATCCATCGCGGTCGTCATTGTTCCCCTCTCTTCTGGATACGACGCTCCTTGGCGTCACACCCAGGATAGGGAGGAGCATCGGGGGCGACCATCCGCCACCCGGGCAGGTCGGCGAGCCCGTCGTTTCCGTCAAAATCTTCGACACGTTGACAGCGAACGCCGGCGGCCGTATTCACGGAGTCGTGGACAACCATTCCGGCCCGCTTCGGTTGCACCCGTGACGACGCTCGCCGCCGACCTCATCGACTTCGTGGGAATGCACCGCGCCCATGGCCAGCTCGAAAGCGATACCGGTACCCTGATGGTGAACGGCTACCGGCTCGCGATCACCTGTGCGTGCGGCGTCGTCTTCACTCGGTGGATCACGCCCGAGGAGGCGGCCGAGGATCTGGCCGTGCTGGCGCGCCGCAACTGACGCGGCATGCGACCAAAGACTCATTGATCCTCGACGGACGGCGGAGGATGCTGCGCTCCGTCTCATAGGAGGTGGCTATGTCCACGGCGGTCCCGTCGCTCCCTCTGCAGCTCGGCCAGCTCGTTCGCCAACGGACGGACCCCGCGGGAACCGTCGGGTTCGTCGCGGGCCTGCTGTTCGTCGAAACCACCCTGGTGCTCGTCCGGTGGGACGGCGGGGGCTCGAGCTTCGAGCCCGAGGACACGCTCGTCGAGGTCTTTCGGCTGCGCGGTCGGGCGGCTAACGAGCGCTGAGCGTCCGCTCGAACGCGGCGATCGCGCGGGCGAGGAGGTCGACCAGCTCGTCGACCTGGGCCGCGTCGATGATGAGCGGCGGCGTGATCATCACCCAGTCACCGAACTTCCCCTGGCTGGTCCGGCGGGAGTAGAGCGCGAGCCCCTGCTCGAGCGCGAGGGCGCCGAGGCGGGCCGGCGGCCCGAGCTCCGGCGGCGGCATCTGCTTCGACGCCTTGTCGGCGACCAGCTCGATGGCCATCAGGAGTCCGATCCCGCGCACCTCGCCGATGACCCGCGACCGCGCCGCGAGCGCGTCCAGGCGCTCGCGAAGCGGGACGCCCATCCGCGCGGCGTTGCCGATCAGATCGCGGTCGATCATCTCGCCCACGACCGCGTGCGCGATCGCGCAGGAGAGCGGATTCGCGAAGTACGTGTGCCCGTGCAGGAAGCCGCCGCTCTCGACGACGGCGTCGACGATGCGGTTCGGCGCGAGCACGGCGCCGAACGGCGTGTAGCCGGCCGCGATGCCCTTGGCGAGCGTCACCAGATCGGGCCGCGCCGCCGGCCAGTGATCGGCGCTCCGGCTGGCCGACGGCCGCCGCTCCGTCCCTCTGCGAAGATAGAAGCCCTGGACCGGCCCCCCCTGCGGCGTGTCGCCGATGCGGCGCGGCGAGGGCGTCGCGCTCGTCACGGCGTCACGAAGGGCGCGGGGTCGAGGAACCGGCGGAGCACGTTGAGCGTCAAGCGCGAGATGTTGTTGTTGTAGCGCTCGTGGCCGAGGCTGCCGACGTAGGCGATCGAGCCGGTCGAGAACACCGCCCCGCCGCCCGGATGCTCGAAGAAGACCATGTCGGCGCGGACGGCGGGCGAGAACTGGCCGTCGGCACCCGCGAAGGAGACGTTCATCTCCTCGTTGACCAGCTGGAAGGCGTTCGAGTGATCCTCGGAGGACGCCACCACCAGGGCCCAGGGAGGCGAGCCGAGGCTCGGGTTGAAGCCATCGAGCTCGAGCCCGGCGGCGCCGCCCCAGGCCACGCCGAAGTCGCCGAGGACGTCGTCCTCGATGCCCTCGAAGATGAAGCGTGCCCGCGCGTCGCGGCTGGCCGGCGTGCGCCGGTAGTAGGACGAGCGGTCGAAGCCCTGGGCCACGAACCCCACCCCGACCAGCGCGTTGGGGGCCCGGCCCTGCCGGCGCCAGAGCCCGCCGTACTCGCCGGTCGAGCTGTGATAGTACTCGCCGACCGACTCGACCCAGGCCCGGGTGCCGTCCTCGGCACGGCGCATCTCGATCATCCCGGGATGCGCGGACGGGTACGAGACCCGCCAGTAGAAGCCGTTGCCCCCCATGTACATCAGCCGCCCGCCGCGGCCGAGGTAGGCCGCGAGCGCGTCCATCATCTCGCGCGAGAGGTATTCGGGATGACAGCCGGTCAGGATCACCGTGTAGCCGTCGAGGAGCGGCAGGCCCTCGCGGTGCAGATCGTCGTCGGTGATCACGTCGTACGGCTGCTCGTGCGCCTCGAGCCAGTCGAGCAGACAGAGATCGAGGCACAGGTTCCAGAGTCGCCCCGTCGGTCTCGTGTTGACGATGGGCCGCAGGCGCGAGACGTGGCACACGCCGGAGCCGTCCGAGTGCGTGTCGTACGTCGAGCCACCGAGCTCGGGGTGGTGCATGAGCACGAGGTCGGTCGTGTCGACGGTGGGCAGCGCGCCGATGAAGAGCTCGGCGGGTCCCGGCCGCATGCGCGCGCGGTAGTTGGAGTAGGCGAGATAGGTGGCGGTGGACGCCAGGAACGCCACCCGCGCCCGCGGCGCGCGGCGCGGCGGCCGCACGTAGAACACCACCCAGAACTCGGGGCCGCCGCCGGCCTCGAGGCGGAGCGCGTACACGCCGCTGCGCGCGTCCGTCGGCACGGTCAGGGTGAGGCTCGGCCGCCAGCGGGCGTCGTAGAGATCGTCGTCGTGGAAGTGGATCGCGCCGTACTGATGCGGCGCCCGGCGCCAGTCCATCTCGCCGCCGTCCCAGTTGTGGCCAGTGACGGCGCGCTTGGGCGCGTTCACCGTCCGGCCGTGGAGGTGGTTGGGCGAGCGATCGGTGAGGCGGTCGCCGGCGATATCGGCGGCGAGATCCCAGAGCGCGATCGCGTCCTCGAAGGGGACCGACGTGCTCCGCGCCGTCGCCGCGGCCTGCAGCTCCTCCGGCGCCAGGGCGCGGCGGGCCAGGGTCGGCCGATCGATCTTGCCGTTGAAGTGCCACGTCGTTCGCAGCCGGCCCTCTTCGACGGACCGCCGCGCAGCACCGAGAAAGAAGTCGGCGGCGGGCGGCGGCGCCACGCGCACGGGCGCGGTGAGGGCGACCGGTTGCTCGAGGCTCGGCGCATGGTCGGCGAGCGGGGTCTGGCGAAGCGTGACCGTTCCCGCCACCAGGTCGACGGACGCCGCGACGTGGTACCACCGGCGAGCGGTGAGGGGCGCGCCGGTTGAGACGAGGGCCGTGCCGACGACCAGCGCGAGCGCGCCGGCCTCGTCGAGGATCAGGGCGAAGCCGGCCCGGCGATCCTCCGCCCACGTTCCCATGATGACCTGCCGGCTCGGCGCCGGTCGCACGGGCACGCGGGTCGGCTGGATGAAGGCCTGAAGGGTGAAGCGCGCGAGCGAGCCGAATGCCTCGGGGTGTTCGACGATCGCGTACGAGCCGGCGTCGATCGGCTGGGGCACGCCCTCGTGCTCGCCCTCGATCGACGTCGGCAGACGCACGGTCTTGAGGGCGCCCGGGCCGGTGTCGCCACAGACGAGCCGGACGACCTCCGCGCGATAGCGCCGCGGACCGTCGAGGGTGCCGACCATGAAACGGATCGCTTCGCCCGGCGCGACGCTGAGCGGGTCCGCGTAGCCGAGCACGCGCGGCATCGGCACGGTCACGAGGGCGGGCCGTTCACGCGCGATCGAGCGCCGGCAACGCCTGGCCGGTGACGGCCTGCCAGCGCACGCGGAACGCGTGCCACTCGGCGTCCTCCAGACTCGTGAACACGTGGTCCGCGAGCAGTCGCGGGGGTAGCCCGCCCGGCTGCTTCTCGGCGAGCATCCACTCGGCGTGGGGGCGCGTGCAGACGAGCAGGAGGTTCTGGCAGTGGACCGCTCCGCGCAACACGTTCAGCACGGCCTGCAGCTCGGGGCTGTGCGGGCCGAACGGCCGTCGCTTGAACTCGAGCGCCAGGTCCGTCCGGCGCGGATCGATCGCGAACATCACGGCAGACTTACCATCGCGGCCCGGGCAAGGCAAGTCGCGGGCGGATCGGTGCAATATTCTCGTTCGTCGCGCCTACCCGAGATCCTAGAATCAGATGTTGTGACGTCCGTCGACGCGCGAAGGCTGACAGCGCTCGGCGCGTGGCTCATCACGCTGGTGGCCGTCGTGGGCCCCGCCGCGAGCGAGCCCCCCTCCATGGACGGCGCCCGGGCCCTCGTGAGCGCGCTGCTTCGCGCCGAGAGCCCGGGGCCACGGCCCACCGGCGTCCGGCCGAACGATCTCGTGGCTCTGCCGGTGGAGACGTCCACGCCGGCGCCGGCGAGTCCTGATCCCGTGCCGGTCACCACCTCCGTGGTCGACAGGGAGCCGACCGATCTCCGGTTGCTGCTCGCCCCGGGGGAGCGCTGGCGCCTGATGGAATTCGGGGCGGCTGCGACGTGGCGCCCGGCGACGGCGAAGCTGACGGCCTTCGGACAGCTCCCCTACGCCGCGCGGGACGGGCTCGACGGCGCGCCGGTCTACGACGCCGACGCGGCGCCCGACCCCGCCTCGCTCGGCGTCAAGGTCGAGGCCGATGGCCTCGCCGCCGGCGCGCAGTACCGTTCGGTGGGCAAGCGGCTCGATCGGCTCGTCGGCGCGCCCGCGGCCCTCAAGGACCGGGAAGGCCACGAGGTCTGGGTGGCCCAGCGCTTCGGCCTGCTCGGGCTGCGGCTGTCGAGCTCCGAGCTCACCGACAACGTCGACCGGAATCCGGCGCTGCCGCGGACGACGAAGGATCAGCGCGCGGTCACCGCCGAGCTCTCCCTGTCCGAGTGGCCGGTGCTCGGGCTCACGTATGCCGCCGGCGACTCGGCCCGCGTCCGTCTGACACCCGAGGGGCGGGCGGGAGCGCCGCTGCGACACGAGTTCGAGAGCGTCACGGCCGCAGCGTACTACTACGGCGGCCCCCGGTGGGACGCCAGCGCCTCGTCGACCGTGTCTCAGAGTCGTCGCGCGGTGCGGCCCGAGGACGAGATCGCGATGCTGACGCAGGATCTGAGTCTCACGCTCCGCCTGTTCGATTCCGTCACCGCCGCACCATCCCTCAGCCTGGGACTCGAGCGCTACACGCCGTCGGACGTGCGCAGCGACACGGGTACGGCCGGGCTCACGCTGGCGTACGCGCCGCCCACGAGCCGCTGGAAGGCCTCGACGTTCGTCGGCTACACCTCGACGCGCACCAGCGACGGCTCGATCGAGGGCCGGAACGTC
>Ga0068859_100007098_pt1 | contig 11371 bp, 9 predicted proteins | sample KBSSwiS22_FD_66585 | JGI IMG/M metagenome (GOLD analysis project Ga0068859, IMG submission 66585) | Switchgrass rhizosphere microbial communities from Kellogg Biological Station, Michigan, USA - KBS Switchgrass S2-2 | ecosystem: Host-associated > Plants > Roots > Rhizosphere > Soil ... | reverse complement strand
GGCGGCCGGGGCAGGCGTCGGCGTCGCCGTCACGGCCGTTGGCTCGGGCGCAGCCGGGGCCGCCGGAGGGGGGACCGCCGGTGTCGCGGCACGCGCAGGCCCGGCGGGCGGCTCCGCCGCCCTTTCTTCCTTCGACCCGCCCCCCAGCCGGATGAGGACGATCAGGACCACGAGCGCCACGGCCGCCACCGCCGACGCAACGGCCATGCGCGCGATGCGGTTCGGCTTCGTGTCGTCGTAGACCTCCTCGGCGGAGGGGAGCTGGTCGTACCACGGCAGATGCGTGCCGAGGGCCATCTCTTCGTTGCGGCGGGTTTCTTCCTCTTCCGATTCCGCGACGACCTTCCCGTCGCCACTGGTCGGGTGCGCCGCGCCGCCGGTCGTGCTCATGCCCCGATCGCCGCTGACACCGACCACGACGGAGGACGCGGGCGCCGAGCCCCGTCCGCTCAGGCGGCTGGCCAGCTCGGTCGTCAAGTGAACGTCGTGACCGAGGGTCGTCGCGGCGTCCCGCTTCACCGGGATGCCGCTTCCACCCGACTGCAGACCGGGCGAAATGCCTGGCAACATCGGAGCCTTCACTGTCTCCTTCGGCTCCTTCGTCTCGCTCGCCTTCGCATTCCCGAACAGCGACACGGCAGGCCCGAGGGCCGGCGCCGCGACGCCGATCAGAGTCGCCGCCAGGTTCGGAACCTTCGAATCCAACGATGCCGGTGCGCCCGGCACGCTCGAATCCAGCGAGCGCGCGCCGGGGACCGTCGAGTCGAGCGACCGCAAAGGCCCGCCCGCGGGGCTCCCCAGCGAGGGCCGGATCTCCGATCGGCGGGGCTCCGGGCCCCCCCGCTTGCCACTATCGACACCTGGCTGCGGTTTCCCGGCGTCGGCCGGCTTCACCTCGCTGGGCTTCACCTCGGTCGGCTTCTTGTCGCCGGGCTTCGCACCGGCAGCGTCCTTCGACGCTGGCGCACCCGACGCGCCCGCCGCCTTGTCACGAGGGGCATCGCCGGTGGAGCTCTTCTGGCCGATCCCGCGCAAGGTGGTATCGCTCGACATCAGCCCCTGACTTTACTCAATTGTCCGGAAAATGCAGCTCCAAGCTGGTGATGCAAGCTGCGGAAAAGTTCGGTCGGGACTTCCAGACCCGGCTGCTATACTCCGCGCCTCCCGAAAACACCTTCATGCGCCTGTGCTTCGTCGTCAACAGCGTCCGGACACAGCGTCCGACCTACACGACGGCACACCTCGCATTCGCAGCATCTCGGCGCGGCCACGAGGTGGCGTTCGTCTCGGTGGACGCGCTGTCGCTCGGCCAGGGCAACGACGGTGACGTCTTCGGCGAGCTGGTGCGCCCCAAGGCGAAGCGCGCCCGCGACGTCGCGACCTACATCAAAGGCCTGACGGACACCTCCGCCCCGCGCGAGGTGGGGCGGCTGAATGCCTTCGACGTCGTCTTCCTGCGGAACAACCCGAGCGCCGGCCGCCGCGACGGCGACACCGGGGACGACCACAACCCGGCCATCGACTTTGGCCGCCGGCTGAAGAACGCCGGCGTGATGGTCATCAACGATCCCGACGGATTGACCCGCGCGGGCTCGAAGATGTACCTGGCAGGTTTCCCGGTCGAGCTCCGGCCCCGGACATTGATCACCCGCTCGCTGGAGCGCGTGCGGGCCTTCCTGCGCGAGCTCGACGGGCCCGCCATCATCAAGCCCCTGGCCGGCTTCGGCGGCAAGAATGTCTTCTTCGTCGACCGCGGGCAGACCGCGAACCTGGCCCAGATGATCTCGACGGTTCGCCGCGACGGCTATGTCATCGTCCAGGAGTATCTGCCGGCCGCCGCCAAGGGAGACAAGCGCGTCCTGCTGGTGGGCGGGGCCGTATGCATGGTCGGCGACGTGGTGGCCGCGTACCGTCGGATGCGCCCGAAGGACGACATCCGCAACAACATGCATGTGGGGGGCTCTCGCAAGCGATCCACCTTCAGCGAGGCCGAGGCGCGCGTCTGCGACCTGCTGCGGCCGCGCCTGGTGGCCGACGGGCTCTACTTCGTGGGGGTCGACATCGTGGGCGGCAAGGTCCTCGAGATCAACGTGTTCGCGCCGGGCGGGATCCACAACATCAACGAGCTGTACGGGATTGACGTGGGCTCCGAGATCGTCCGCCACCTCGAGCGGCGGGTCGAGCTGCGCGCGCTGCACGGCGATCGGTTCCCCCCGCACGTCCTCATGCGGGCGTGACGGGCGCGGGGGCCCCCGCGTTTCGGGGCGCTTCAGACCTGCAGGTGCAGGGGCATGCCTTTGTCGACGGACTCGGCGGCGCCGTCGGCCACCAGGTGCCAGATGTGGCGGAGCTGCGCCTCGATGACGGTGCCTTCGTCCTCGTCCTCCTCCTCCCCATCCTCCTCGTCCTCGTCCTCGTCCTCGTCCCCTTCGTCCTCGTCGTCGACCCCGAGCTCCTCCTTCATTTCGTCGAGGACGTCGCCAAGGGCCTGCGTCGAAGCGACGCGCAGATCGCCGATGGTCACCCGGCCGTCGAACTCGATGGGCAGATAGATCTCGGCCGCCAGGTCGTGGGCGTCGAGGCGGTCCAGGAACTCGGTCATCGCCTCCTCGGAGAGGCGGCTGGCGATGGTGTGGTTCGAGTGGTCATCGCCCTTGTCGAGCTCGTTCACGCCCAGCTCTTTCAGCTTTTTCGCAAGCTGTTTCACCTCCTCTTCGTCGAGGCGGTGGGACAGGGGTGCGAGCTCGATTTCGGCCATCTCGATACGGTGCCCGACCGCGTGCCGTCCGTCAACGGTCGGGGCGCGCGGCGCCGGCCTGGCGTCGTCGAGCGGCGGGCGGGCCCGGCTGAATTTGGCCCTATACTGCCCGCGTGGCCCAGACACAGACGGAGATCGCAAAGCAGTTCGCCGCCGCGCGCGAGCGGGCGGGCGGGGAGGTCAAGCAAGGCCTAGATGGCGTCACGATCGCCAGGCGCCTCTCGGACTCGGTCGACGAGATCGTCATCGCGCTGGCGGGACCGTTGCTCGCGCGCTGTTCGGTGCCCGTCGCCATCCTCGCCACGGGGGGGTTCGGGCGGCGCGAGCTGGCCCCGTACTCCGATCTGGATCTCCTGGTGCTGTGCAAGGACCCGCCGGGCGGCGAGATCGTCAAGCTGGCCGAGGCCATGCTGCACCCGCTGTGGGATGCCAAGGTCGACGCCGGTCACGCCGTGCGCTCCTACGATCAGGCGCTGGCCCTGCCCGACGCCGATCTGGCCGCGGCGACGGCCTTGCTGGACGCGCGCATCCTGGTGGGCGACCAGGCGCTGGCCGAGCGTTTCCTGGGCGACTTCCGCGCGCGCGTGGCGGCCACCGCCGCCGAGGACTTCGTGGCGCGCCTGCGCGCCGAGCAACGGTCGCGGCACGGCCGGTTCGGCGACACGATCTTCCTGCTCGAGCCCGACCTCAAGAACGGTCCGGGTGGCATGCGCGACCTCTGCGTGGGGCGGTGGGCCGCCATGGCGCGGTTCGGGACGTCGGATCCGCGGCGGCTGGTCGACCTGGGGGTCATGACCGAACGGCTGGCCGGCGCCTTCGAGGCCGCCCGCGAGTGGCTGCTGAAGATCCGCATCGCCATGCACGCCGCGGCCGGCCGCCGGCAGGATCAGCTGCGCTTCCCGCTGCAGGAGGCCATCGCGCCGATTCTGGTGCCGAAGGTGAAGGTGGCGGCCGGGGACATCCGCCCTGCCGTGCACCCGGCGGTCGAGGCGCTGATGCACCAGCTGCACGCGCACGCCAAGCTGATCCGGCACGAGACCGAGCGCCTGCTCCAGCGCGCGACGTTGCGGGACGACTACAAGCGGGTGACCGCCCCGGTGCGCCTGCGCGGCGCCACCAGCGACGATCCCAGCTTCGTCCTGCGCGACGGGGTGCTGGAGCCGCGCGACGAGAGTGTGTTCTTCGGCAAGCCCTCCGAGATGATCCGGATCTTCCTGGTCGCGAACGAGCTGGACACCGGGCTCGCGTTGCGGACCCGCGAGTTCATCGCCGAGACCTGCGCGGCCCACGGCAACCTGCTGCGCGAGGATCCCGAGTCGGGCAAGCGCTTCATCGAGGTGGTGACCGACATCAGCGATCGCTCGAACCCGTCGCGCCTCGAGGAGATGCACGACCTCGGGCTGCTGTCGGCCCTGATGCCGGAGTGGGAGCCGTCGACCGGCCGCGTGCAGCACGACATCTATCACGTCTACACCGTCGACCAGCACGCCCTTTACGCCATCTCGCGCATGCACGCCATCGCGCGCGGCGATCTGGCCGACGAGTTCCCGGTCCTGACCGAGACGATCCGCGCCATCGAGCACCCCGTGGCGCTGTTCATGGGGACCTTGCTGCACGACGTGGGCAAGCCGTGGGGCAAGCCCCACAGCGACATCGGGGCCGACCTGATGGTGACCATCGGGCGCCGCCTGGGCATGGACGAGGAGGAGATTCACCGGGCCGAGTTCCTGGTCCGCCAGCACCTGGTGATGGGGCAGATGTCGCAGCGGCGCGACCTGGAGGACTTCGAGATGATCGCCGACTTCGCGCGCCTGTGCGAGGACGAGGAGAACCTGCGCGCGCTGTACCTGCTCACGTTCTGCGATCTCAGCTCGGTGGCGCCCGATAACCTGACCAGCTGGAAGGAGACGCTGCTGCGCGAGCTGTACCAGCGCGCGCGCACGGCCCTCCGTCGGGGCGGCGACCTGCTCGGCGCCGAGCGTGACGAGACTGTCAAGCGGCGGCAGCGCCGAGCCGAGCGGCTGCTCGGCGAGGAGTCGCCCGCCTTGGTCGTGCCGCCCGACCTGTTCCGGGGCTTCCCCGACCGCTACTTCGCGGAGAACGAGTCGGCGCGGATCGCGTCCCACATGCGGCTGATGCTGACGCGGCGGCAGTCGGGCGCCGCTTCCAGCATCAAGGTCATTCAGCAGAAGCGGACCGACACCACCGAGATGGTGCTGGCGGCCGTGGACGTGCCCGGTCTGCTGGCGGAGGTGGCGGGTGTCCTGCACGCCAACAAGATCGAGGTCCTCGACGCCGCGATCTACTCGCGCGAGGCCACGGTGGACTCACCGGCCGAGGCCCTCGACGTCTTTCTGGTGCGCGACGGCTACGGGCGGCCCGTCACCGACGAGGCCAAGTGGCGCAAGATCGGCGACGATCTGGAGTCGGTCGTCTCGGGCAAGGTCAAGGTCGAGACCTTGGTCGCCACCCGACAGAGCCGCGAGTCGCTGGCCGCCTGGCGGGTGCCGGAGGTGCCGACCGAGATCAAGATCGACAACCAGACCAGCCGCAACTTCACCGTCGTCGAGGTGATCAGCGCCGACCGGCCGGGCGTCCTGTACTCGATCGCGCGCACGCTCTTCGCGGAAGGGCTGGACATCCACCGGTCGAAGATCGCCACCGAGGCGAACCGGGTGGTGGACGTCTTCTACCTGCGCGACAAGGCGTCCGGCGCCAAGGTCACGGACCCGAAGCGGATGGCCGAGCTGCGAGAGGCGCTGCGCGCGTCGCTGCCGCAGATGTGAGAGACTGCCGCGGATGCGGTCCCTCCTCGCGCTGGCGTTCTCGGTCCTCTCGGCTCTCGAACCGCTGGCCGGCCCCGGCCCGGGCGGCGGCGGCAAGCCCAGCCCGGCCGCGGCGGCCCTGGAGAAGGGGCGCGAGCTGCTGCAACGAGGCGACGCCGCGGGCGCGCTGAAGGCGTTCGACGCCGCCGCCAAGGCCGATCCGGCGGACGCGCGGGCGCCTTATCTGCGCGGCGTGGCGCTCGAGAAGACGGGAGACGCGGGCGCGGCCGAGGCCGCCTACCGGAAAGCGATCGCGCTCAAGCCCGACTTCGCGGAGCCTCACAACGATCTGGGGCTGCTGCTGCTGTCGCGGAACAAGCCGGCCGAGGCGGCCCGCGAGCTGGAGGCGGCCACCAAGGCGCGGCCGGACTTCGCCGAGGCGGCGCACAACCTCGGGGTGGCGCGCGAGGCCGAGGCCGACGGCAAGGGAGAATCGAAGCGCCCCGAGGCGGTGGCCGCTTATCGGCTGGCCGTGCGATTGAAGCCGGCCGACGTGGGGTACCGCCTGAACCTGGGCGTGGCGCTCAAGAAGCAGGGCGATCTCGAGGGGGCCGCCGCCGCGCTGAAAGAGGCGGCGCGGCTCGCGCCGAAGGACGCGGCGGTGTGGACCAACCTGGGCATGGTCCAGTCGGAGCAGAAGGCGTTCGATCCGGCCGCCGAGTCGCTGGAGAAGGCCGTCAAGCTGAAGCCCGACGCGGCCCTGGGCTGGAACCGCCTCGGTCGGGTCGAGCTCTACCGCAAGAAGCTCGATCGCGCCGTGGAGGCGTCGGAGCGGGCGCGCAAGCTCGAGCCGCGCAACGCCGCCTTCGCCGCGGACCTGTGCCGCGCGCTCATCGCCAAGCAGGAGACCGCGCGGGCCGTGTCCGAATGCAAGGCAGCGGCTGGCCTGGATCCCAAGAATCCGCTGGCGGCCTACGAGCTCGGCAAGGCCTTGGCGGCGAAGGGCGACTGCCCGGCCGCGCGCAAGGAGCTGGACCGGTTCGCCGCGTTGCCGGGGGTCAAGCCCGAGGCCAAGGTCCAGGCAGGCGCGATCGCGAAGGCCTGCGGCGCGAAGCCCAAGCCCTGACGCCGCGACGGGCACCTGGGCCGATCGATGCCCTCGGCGGCTGCTGCCGGGTGGATCAGGCTGGCTTGGCCGCCTTCGCGGGGGCGCTCTTGGCGGCCGGCTTGGCTTTGGTACCAGCCGGGGCCGCGGCGGCGCGGGCGGCCTTCGCCTCGGGCGAGTTATAGGCGCTGCGGTACTCGTGTCGGCGGCGGCGGTGGGCCGCCTCTTTGGCGGTGGTCGGTCGGTTGCGCTTGCTCATGGCGGCGCACCTTACAGCGCCGGGCCAGCGCCGGGCAAGCTGTCTTGGAAGGGCCCGACGAAGGACCGTACGTACCCGAGCCGCCTCCCGAACCGGCGGCGTCCGAGCTCCGGGCCGCCCGCCACCAGGCGCTTGCCGACATGACCCTATCAGACCACAATGGGTCATATGGGTGTCACCGGTCGAGTCAAGATTTCCGAGTTGAAGGCCCACTTGTCGGAGTACTTGCGCAAAGTGCAGCGAGGGTTCTCGGTCACCGTTCTCGATCGTGACACACCGATCGCGGTGATCTCTCCCCCGTCTGAGCCCGCGCGACGGACGGCGCCGACGGTCCGCAAAGGGAGCGGACGGCTGACTTCGATCCGCGCCCAGCCCTCCCTCTCCGTTCGAACCGACAGCCTCGCGCTTCTCGTCGAGGATCGCTCACGACGGTGACCGGCTACCTCGACTCGTCAATTCTCCTCAGGATGGTTCTGGGAGAGGCCGGTGCTCTGCCGAACCTCGGCTTTGTGCAGCGGGCGGTCTCGTCGCGGCTGATTGAGGCCGAGTGTCTGCGCACCCTGGACCGCTTGCGCTTGCAGGGCCGGGTCGACCCTCATGAGCTGGCAACCAGGCAGGTGCAACTGCTCCGCTGGCTCGATGAGATCGATCAGATCGCGGTGGATGACGACATTCTCCGTCGGGTGGGGCGCCCGCTACCGGTTCCCCTCGGAACCCTGGATGCGATCCACCTGGCGACCGCGGAGCGCCACCTCGAATCCGACGGCGGGCCGTTGACGCTGGCGACGCACGACAACCAGCTGGCGTTGGCGGCCCGGAGCCTCGGTCTCACGGTCATCGGCGTTTGACGCTCTGGCGGCAACCGAGAGTCTGGGCCAGGGCGCTCGAGCTGTGATTTCGGCGTGTGCAGAGGTGTCAGCGGACCAGCGCCTTCAGGCGTTCGGCGGCCGCTTCCGGGGTGAGGTCGCGCTGGGCTTCGGCCATCATCTCGTAGCCGACCATGAACTTGCGGACGGTGGCCGAGCGCAGGAGCGGCGGGAAGATGTGGGCGTGGAGCTGCCAGTGCTGATCGCCGCGTCCGTCCTGGCCGCCGGCCCAGTCGGGGCCGGTGGGAGCCCCGTGCCAGCCGAGCGAGTAGGGGAACGATACGCCGAAGAGCCGATCGTAGGCGGGTAGGAGCTGGCCAAGGAGCCGCGCGAGCCCGTCTCGTTGCCCGGCCGAGAGCGCTGGCATGCGCGTCACGGGGTTCCGCGGGATCAACAAGGTCTCGAAAGGCCACGTCGCCCAGTAGGGGACCACCGCCACCATCTCTTCGTTCTGGGCGACGACCCGCTCGCTGGACGCCGCCTCGCGCGCCACGTAGTCGAGCAACAGGGGGCGGCGGTGCCGGTCGAAGTACTGGCGCTGGCGTGCGTCCTCGCGGGCCGGGTCGGTCGGCAGCGAATCGGACGCCCAGATCTGGCCGTGCGGGTGCGGGTTCGAGCACCCCATCATCGCGCCCTTGTTCTCGAAGACCTGGACCCAGGTCCAGCGTTGGGCGAGAAGGGCCGTCTCGTCAGCCCAGCAGTCAATCACGCGCAGGAGATCCGGGTGCGGAAGGTCGGCCAGCGTCAGATCGTGGCGCGGGCTGAAACACATGACGCGGCAGACGCCCTGGACGGGCGCGGTCACGAACAGGTCGTCACGGGCGGGCGCATCGCCCGGCGGGCCCACACCTGATTCGGCGTCGGGCAAGAGGGCCGCGAAGTCATTGTCGAACACGAACGTCGAGGTGTAGGGCGGGTTTACCTGGCCGTTGGCGCGGACGTTCCCCGGGCACAGATAACAGCCCGGATCGTAGGTGGGGCCACGGCTCTGGGCCGGCGGCTCCTGCTGGCCTTGCCACGGCCGCTGGGTCCGGTGGGGCGACACCAGGATCCACTGGCCGGTGAGCGGGTTGAAGCGGCGGTGGGGCCGCGCGCCCGGGGCGCTCATCGCGTGCCTTGCGTAAGATCGAGCAGGTGCGCGCCCGCCGTGGGTCGCGCCACGAACGTGCTCAGCGTTCTTTTCGTCCCCTGCTCGTAGCCGTCGCTCAGGAAGCGGGCGACGGTCTCTACGTCCTGCGCCTTGACGAGCGAGACCGTGCACCCGCCGAATCCCCCGCCGGTGATCCGGGAGCCGTACACCCCGCCCGCCAGGCCGACCTTCGACGCCAGCTCGACCAGCAGGTCGATCTCCGCGACGCTGACCTCGTAGTCGTCGCGCAGCGAGCGATGGCTCGCGTACATCAACGCGCCGGCCCGCTCGAAGTCACCCTGGCGGAGAGCCTCGGCGGTCGCCACGGTCCTCTCGTTCTCGGTCACGACGTGGCGCGCGCGCTTGGTCAGGAGCGGCCCGAGCTTCGCTTCCGCTGCGCTGATCTGGGCGGCGCTCACGTCGCGCAGCGAGCGCGCTCCGAGCAGCCGCGCGGCCTCCTCGCACTCCGCGCGCCGGCGGGCATAGGCGCCGTCGCCGAGCGAGTGCTTGACGTGGCTGTCGCAGATCAGCAGGACGGGCGGGTCCTGCGTGGTCTGCGGCATCGCGACCGGCGTGACCGATTCGTCCCGGCAGTCGATCAAAACGGGACCCGTCTCGCGTCCCATCACCGAGGCGAGCTGGTCCATGATCCCGCACGGCACCCCGGCGTAGTCGTGCTCGGCCTGACGGGCGATGCGGGCCTTGTCGCGAGGGGGAAGGGCGGTGTCCGTGATGCCCTCGAGCAGGGTGGCCATGGCCACTTCGAGCGCGGCGCTGCTCGAGAGCCCTGCTCCGAGCGGGATGTCGGAGACGATCACGGCGCGGAAAGGCGGCACCGCCACGTCACGCGCGAGGAAGCCCGCGAGCACGCCCTGGAGATACGAAGCCCAGTGAGGCACCGAGCCCTTCGGCGAGCCTTGGACCGGCAGGCGCACCGCTTCGCCGAGCGACTGGCTCCAGAGCTCGGCGGCGGTCACCGGCTCGCCGCCTCCCGCGGAGATCGGGCCGGCCGCGAGGACCACGTGCTTGTCGATCGCCATCGGCAGCACGAACCCTTCGTTGTAGTCCGTGTGCTCCCCGATCACGTTGACCCGCCCGGGTGCGGCGGCGATCCATTGCGGCGAGATCCCGAATCGCTCCACCAGTCCGCGGCGAGCGTCTTCGACGAGCGCGGCCAGCGGCCCGCCCAAATCCTTCGATGACCCGCTCACCCGGGGTACCACACCTTTCGCGGATCGTCGGCGCCCCGCTTGTAGTCGAAGGCTGCGTCGATCATGCGCGCCAGGTCGTAGCGCGGGCGCCAGCCGAGCAAGAACTTCGCCTTCGTGTTGTCGAGCCAGGTCGAACGGTAAGGCGTCTTGATCGACACGGTCTCGAGGCCGCGCGTCTGCGCCAGGTAGGCCCCCAGCGCGCCATAGTCGACCGGCTCGTCCATCGCCACGTTGAAAGTCTGCCCGCGCGTCTTCGGATGGTCGAGGGCGAGGAGGAGGGCCTCCACCAGGTCGTCGCAATGGACGAAGTTCCGTTTCACGGGCACCCCATCTGGATCCAGCATCACCGGCACGGCGCCCTTGCGCTGGTACTCGTCGGCCTTGTCGGCCCCCACCAGATCCCGCCAGCGCGGCCCCCCGAAGACGTCCTCGCCGAACGAGAGCTGATACTTGAAGTCGTCCTTCTCCATGATCCAGGGCGCGCGCAGGCAGGTGCCCCACAGCTCGTACTGGATGAAGTACTGCTCGAGCATGACCTCCTCGAGCACCTTGGAGAGCGCGTAGCAGCCGGGGTACGCGCTGTGGCGCTGCGTCTCCGTCACCGGAATCGGGTGCGGATAGAAGAAGTGCCCCATGCCGGCGTCGCCGCCGACCAGGACGAACTGCTTGAAGCTGGGCGACTGCCGGCACACCTCGAGCAGCCAGAACATCCCCTTGACGGCGACGTCCATGATCGATTCGGGGGTTTCCTTGCTGGTCGCCAGGTGCAAGACGTGCGTTACCCCGTCGAGGGCCTTCTCGCAGGCCGCCTTCTCCTCGATGGAGCCGAAGACTGACTCGACCCGCGGGACGTCGCCGAAGGGGCGGTTGTGGCAAAGAGCCCGGACCGAGGCGGACTCCCACCGCGGATCGGCCAGGAAACGCCGGATGAACGTCCGCCCGACCTTGCCGGTGGCGCCCGTGACGAGCAGCCGCGGCTTCACACCTTCCGAGTTCTTGCTGACCATTTACTTCGCCCTCCTTTGGGCGCTGCGCCGTTCGAACACGCGATCGATGATCACCGCCACCAGGATGACGGCCCCGGCGACCACGTTTTGCCACAGAGACTTGCCGACCAGGTTCACGGCGTTGAAGGTGACCTGCATGATACTGGCGCCGAGGAGCACCCCGAACACCGAGCCGCGCCCGCCCAGCAGGGAGCAGCCGCCGAGGACCGCGGCCGCGACGGCGTGGAGCTCGTACGACGCGCCCAGCGCGGGCGTGGCGCTCGGCAGATAG
>Ga0068859_100007096_pt1 | contig 11371 bp, 6 predicted proteins | sample KBSSwiS22_FD_66585 | JGI IMG/M metagenome (GOLD analysis project Ga0068859, IMG submission 66585) | Switchgrass rhizosphere microbial communities from Kellogg Biological Station, Michigan, USA - KBS Switchgrass S2-2 | ecosystem: Host-associated > Plants > Roots > Rhizosphere > Soil ... | reverse complement strand
GGCATCGTCGACGGCATCTCCGCGCCGGGGCTGACCGTGGACGTGCGCGCCGAGATGGACGTCGAGGTTGTCGTGTCCAACTGCCCGCAGGTGAACAACCCCTGCAACGGCTTCAACCCGACGGCGGTGCGCATGATCGTGTGCGCAGCGGCCTGATGCCCAATCCGCCTTTCAATCCTCCCTTCACCAAGGTCCTGATCGCCAACCGCGGCGCGATCGCGTGCCGGATCATCCGCACGCTTCGCAAGCTCGGGGTCGGTTCGGTCGCGGTGTTCTCCGATGCCGACGCGGGCTCGCTCCACGTCGCAGAGGCCGACGAGGCGGTGCGCATCGGCCCCGCCCCGGCGGCCGAGAGCTACCTGAACATTCCCGCGATCCTCGCTGCGGCGCAGGAAACGGGCGCGCAGGCGATCCATCCCGGCTACGGCTTCCTGTCCGAGAGCACCGAGTTCGCGGCAGCCTGCGCCGAATCGGGCGTGGTGTTCATCGGGCCAACGCCCGAAAACATCATGGCCTTCGGGCTCAAGCACACTGCACGCGATCTCGCCGAAGCCCACGGCGTGGCGCTCGCCCCCGGCACCGGGCTGCTGACCGACCCGGCAGCGGCGGTCGAAGCGGCCTCGGCGATCGGCTATCCGGTGATCCTCAAGGCGACCGCGGGCGGCGGCGGGATCGGCATGAAAATCTGCCATTCGCCGCAAGAACTGACAGATGCCTTCGCCACCGTCGTGCGCATGGGCGCGGGCAATTTCGGCAACGGCGGCGTGTTTCTCGAACGTTATGTCGAGACCGCCCGCCACATCGAGGTCCAGGTGTTCGGCGACGGGCAGGGCCGCGTCGTCGCGCTGGGCGAGCGTGACTGCTCGCTCCAGCGCCGCAACCAGAAGGTCGTCGAGGAGACCCCCGCCCCCCTGCTCCCGCCAGGGACCCGCGCCGCGATGATCGACGCGGCCGTGCGCCTGACCGCCGGCGCGCACTACCGCTCGGCCGGGACGGTCGAGTTCCTCTACGACCCGGCGCGCGACGATTTCTATTTCCTCGAGGTCAACACCCGCCTCCAGGTCGAGCACGGCGTGACCGAACAGGTCACCGGGATCGACCTCGTCGAATGGATGGTGCGCGGAGCGGCCGGGGACTTCGCCTTTCTCGACGGCTTCACGGCCCAGCCGCGCGGCGCCTCGATCCAGGTGCGGCTCTATGCCGAGGACCCGGCGGCGGATTTCCGCCCGTCGTCGGGCCTGCTGACCGAGGTGGAGTTCCCGGTGGGCCCCAGAGCGTCCTTGCGCATCGACGGCTGGGTCGCCGCGGGCTCGCAGGTCAGTGCGTGGTACGATCCGATGCTCGCCAAGCTGATCGTCACCGCCTCCACCCGCGACGAGGCCATCGCCGCGCTGCAGGATGCGCTGGCGCAAACCCGCCTCGCCGGGATCGAGACCAACCTCGACTGGCTGCGCACGGTCGTCGCTTCGAAGGTGTTCACCAGCGGCAAGGTCTCCACCCGGGCGCTGGCCGGGATCGCCTATGCCCCGCAGACGATCCGCGTCCTCGCCGGCGGTCCGGCGACCACGGTGCAGGACTGGCCGGGCCGGATCGGGTTCTGGAACGTCGGCGTGCCGCCTTCCGGGCCCATGGATGCGCTCTCGTTCCGGCTCGGCAACCGGCTTCTGGGCAATGCCGAGGGGGAGGCTGGACTGGAGTTCACCGCCGCCGGCCCGACCCTGCGCTTCGATGCCGCAGCCCGCATCTGCCTGGCCGGAGCGGAGTTCGCCGCCACTCTCGATGGCGAGCCAGTCCCCGTCTGGCAGCCGCTCGCCGTCGCCGCGGGGCAGACCCTCGCCATCGGCCGCGTAAGCGGGGCTGGCCTGCGCGGCTATCTGCTGGTCGAAGGCGGGATCGCCGCGCCCGAGTTCCTCGGCAGCCGCGCGGCCTTCACCCTCGGCGAGTTCGGCGGCCATGCCGGGCGCGGGGTGCTGACGGGGGATACGCTGCATCTCGCTCTCGCCACCCGCGGTCGTCCCGCGGAGGCAACCAGGCTGCAGGCCGCGGAGCCGTCTCGAAGGACCTGCCTCACCCGCGACTGGACCCTGCGCGTGCTCTATGGCCCGCACGGCGCGCCCGATTTCTTCACGCCCGAGGACATCGCCACGCTCACCGGGACGGCCTACAAGGTCCACTACAACTCCAGCCGCACCGGCGTGCGCCTCACCGGCCCGAAGCCGCACTGGGCGCGGCAGGACGGCGGCGAGGCGGGGCTGCACCCCTCCAATATCCACGACAACGCCTATGCCGTGGGCGCGGTCGACTTCACCGGCGACATGCCGATCCTGCTGGGCCCGGACGGGCCCTCGCTGGGCGGGTTCGTCTGCCCGTTCGTGACCATCGCGGCCGACCTGTGGAAGTTGGGCCAGCTCGCCCCGGGCGACAGCGTGCGCTTCATGCCGGTCAGCGAGGCGGGGGCCGCCGCCGCCCTGGCTGAACAGGATGCGCTGATCGCAGGCGCGCCGCTGCCGCCGGTCGAACTCGAAGGCGGCCTCGGCTCCCCCATCGTCCACGCCATCGCCGCGGCCGCGCATCGCCCCGCGGTCACCTATCGCCGCCAGGGCGACCAGCACCTGCTCATCGAATATGGGCCGATCGTGCTCGATCTCGAACTGCGCCTGCGCGTTCACGCGCTGATGCTCGAGCTGGAGGCGATGGGCCTGCCCGGGATCATCGACGTGACGCCGGGCATTCGCTCGGTCCAGGTCCACCATGACAGTCGCCTGCTGCCGCAGCGCGACCTCGTCGCCGCACTGGCCGGGGCCGAGGAGCGCCTCGGCAACCTCGACGACTTCGCCATCCCCAGCCGCACGGTCTGGCTGCCCCTGTCGTGGGACGATCCGGCGATCCACGAGACCGTGGCCAAATACGTCGCCTCGGTGCGCGACGATGCCCCCTGGTGCCCGGACAACATCGAGTTCATCCGCCGCGCCAATGGCCTCGCCACCCGCGACGAGGTCCAGCGCATCGTGTTCGATGCCGAATACCTCGTCATGGGCCTGGGCGACGTCTACCTCGGCGCCCCGGTCGCCACGCCGGTCGATCCGCGCCACCGGCTGGTCACCACCAAGTACAACCCGGCGCGAACCTGGACCCCGCCCAATGTCGTCGGCATCGGCGGGGCCTACATGTGCATCTACGGCATGGAGGGCCCGGGCGGCTACCAGCTGTTCGGCCGCACGATCCAGGTGTGGAACTCGTGGCGGCAAACGCAGTCCTTCACCGAAGGCAAGCCCTGGCTCCTGCGCTTCTTCGACCGCATCCGCTTCTTCCCGGTAAGCCACGAGGAACTGACCGAGTGGCGCCGCGATTTCCCGCTCGGCCGGCGCGAGATCCGGATCGACGAGGGCGAGTTCCGCCTCGCCGACTATCGTGCGCTGCTGTCCGACAACGCAGAAAGCATCGCCGCCTTCCAGAGCCGCCGCGAGGCCGCCTTCGCGGCAGAACGCGCCGACTGGCAGGCGCGCGGCGAGTTCGACCGCGTGGCGGCGTTGACCGAGGAGGCCCAGGCCGCGCCGGCCGCCCCCGAGATCGCGGTGCCAGAAGGCTGCGAGGTGATCGAGGCCCCGTTCGGCGGCGTGCTGTGGTCGTGGTCGGTCGCAGAAGGCACCGTGGTGGAGGCCGGGCAGACCATCGCCGTGATCGAGGCGATGAAGATGGAAAGCCCGGTGCTCGCCCCTCACGCCGGCACGGTGCGCAGCCTGTTCGTCGCCGAGCGCCAACCGGTTGCCCCCGGCGCCGCTCTCCTCGCCCTGGAGCCGGCATGACCGCCCGCGAAATCGCCGCCGCCGTTCGCTCAGGCGCAACCACTGCCGAAACGGTCATGCGCGAGGCCCTCACCCGGATCGAAGCCTACGATGCGATCCAGCCACAGGCGTGGATCAGCCGCTTCGACCCCGCGGTGCTGCTCGAACGTGCCCGCGCGGTCGATGCCCGCGTGGCCGGGGGCGAGAACCTGCCGCTGGCCGGCGTGCCCTTTGCGGTAAAGGACAACATCGACGTCGCCGGCCTGCCCACCACCGCCGCCTGCCCGGCCTTCGCCTATGAGCCTGAGGCCCATGCCGAAGTGGTGGCGCGGCTCTGCGCGGCCGGCGCGATCCCCGTCGGCAAGACCAACCTTGACCAGTTCGCGACCGGGCTCAACGGTACCCGCAGCCCCCATGGCGCGCCGCGCTGCGTGTTCAACCTTGCCTATGTCAGCGGCGGATCGAGTTCGGGCTCGGCGGTGGCGGTCGGCGCGGGGCTGGTCCCGTTCGCGCTCGGCACAGATACCGCGGGCTCGGGCCGGGTTCCGGCCGCCTTCAATGGCCTTGTCGGCCACAAGCCCAGCAAGGGGCGCTGGTCCACCACCGGCCTCGTCCCCGCCTGCCGCTCGCTCGACTGCATCAGCGTGTTCACCGCCGACGCGACCGACGCCGCGCTCATCGACGGCATTGCCTGCGGGTTCGATCCGGCCGATCCCTACTCACGGGCTCTACCGGACCGACAGCTCACCGGCACCCGCCTCGGGGTCCCGCTCCCCAGCCAGCGCCCGTGGTTCGGCGACACCGCCGCCGAGCACCTCTACGAGCAGGCGCTCGCGCGGCTTGAACGGCTCGGCTTCACCCTTCAACCGGTTGACCTCGAGCCCCTGCTCGAAGCGGCGGCGCTGCTCTACAACGGCCCGTGGGTGGCCGAGCGAACCGCCGCGCTCGAAGCGATGCTGCGCGACCAGCCCGACGCGATTGACTCCACCGTGCGTGAGATCGTCGCCGCCGGCGCGGGCCTGTCGGCGGTCGAGGCGTTCCGCGGCCAGTACCGGTTGATGGAGCATGCCCGCTCGGCCGAGGCGCTGTGGGGCCAGGTCGACGCCCTCGCCGTCCCCACCAGCCCGACGATCTATCGCGTGACCGAGCTGCTGGCGAACCCGGTTGCGCTCAACAGCCACTTCGGCACCTTCACCAACTTCGTGAACCTGCTCGACATGGCCGCCGTCGCGGTCCCCGCCGGCTACCGTCCCAACGGCACCGGCTTCGGCATCAGCTTCTTCGCCCCAGCCGGGACCGATCGCGCCCTGCTCGCGCTCGCCGAAACCTGGGGCACGCCCGCCCCCGCCCCCGCACTCGATACCGGAGACCACATGGCAACGATCCACCTCGCCGTCGTCGGCGCGCACCTTGAAGGCATGCCGCTGCACTGGCAGCTGACCAGCCGCAACGCGAGGCTCGTCGCCGCCACCGAGACCGCGCCGACCTACCGGCTCTATGCCATGGCAAACAGCGTGCCGCCCAAGCCCGCTCTGGTTCACGATGCGGGTGGCGCGGCGATCAACGTCGAGGTCTACGAGCTGGGCGTGGCCGAGTTCGGCTCATTCGTCGCCGAAGTGCCGCCGCCACTGGCGATCGGGACCGTGACCCTGGCCGACGGATCGAGCGTCAAGAGCTTCGTCGCCGAACCGCGCGCGCTTGCGGGGGCCGAGGACATCACCGCGCTCGGCGGCTGGCGCGCCTACATCGCCGGGCTGGCGAAGGGCTAGGCACTCGCAAGGCATCCCTGGGCTGGCACGCTGCGCGACAGATCGCGACAGCGCAGTCCGTTGACCGGCGCGCCCGGATCGGCGAGACAGGCGGCGGGTCCATCCATTCCAGACTGCCGGAGCCGACGACGTGACGAATTCGCACAAGCTTGCCCTCGCCGCCCTGCTGCTGCCCGCCGCCGGGCTGGTCATCGCCGCCGCACCGCACCCCGCCTACAAGGCCCGCCACCAGAATTTCGAGACGATGGGCAAGGCGATGAAGGCCACTTTCGACGAGTTCAAGCGCCCCGCGCCGAACCTCGCGGTGTTCAAGAGCAGCGCCGATATTCTCGCTGCATCCGCGGTGAAGGTGAAGGGCCAGTTCCCCAAGGGCACCGGCCCCGCCCCGGGGATCAAGACCGAGGCGCTGCCCGCGATCTGGGACCGTCCTGCCGATTTCGCCGCCGCCGCGGACCGGCTGGTGGGCGCCACCAAGGGCTACCAGGCCGCGGTCGTCACCGGCGATCTTGCCGGGATCCAGAAGGCCGCGGGCGCGGTCGGCGGGGCCTGCAAGAACTGCCACGACAGCTTCCGCAAGCCCAAGGCCTGAGACACCGCGCACCATGGTTAAGCCTGTAATCGCCGCCGAGACCGCCGCCGGCACGCCGGTGCGGCTGTGGGACTTGCCCGTCCGGCTGTTCCACTGGAGCCTCGCAGTCCTCATCGCGCTGCTGTGGTGGAGCCATGAGAACCACGACATGGACCTGCACATCACGCTCGGGCTGATCACGCTCGGGCTGGTGGTGTTCCGGCTGCTGTGGGGCCTCGTCGGCAGTTCGACCGCGCGGTTTGCCGGGTTCATCAAGGGCCCTGGCGCGATCCGGCGCTACCTGGCCGGGCTGAAGAGCGGCACGGGCGAGCACGTGATCGGGCACAACCCGCTCGGCGCGCTGAGCGTGATCGCCTTGCTCGGCGCGGTGGCCGTGCAGGTCGGCCTCGGGCTGTTCGCGCAGGATCATGACGCGCTCAACTCCGGGCCGCTCAACTTCCTCGTCTCCTACGACACGGCCAAGGAGGCGAGCGAGCTGCACGAGGCGATGTTCAACGTCATCCTCGGCCTGATCGTGCTGCATCTCGCAGCGATCCTGTATTACCGCTTCATCAAGCGCGATAACCTCGTCGGCCCGATGCTCACCGGCCGGCGCGTGTTCGACCGCGCAGTGCCCACCCCGCGGATCGCGCCGCTGTGGCTGGCGCTGGTCTGCGCCGCGGTGGCGGCGGCGCTCGCAGTGTGGGTGAACTGGGGGCTCCCGCCCTTCGCCACGCCTTGGCCATGGGACCGCCCGGTCCAGATATCTGCCCCCGCGGACTACATGTAGCGCATCTGCCCGCTGAGTTGCGGGAAACGGCGCCGGCGCACTAGCCCTGCGCCGCCCGCGCGCTACAACTGCGGCCGATGACGAACCTCGCCGCCGACCTGCCGCCGGTCCACCGCGCGCGCCACTGGTACACGCACCTCTACGTGCAGGTCCTCGCCGCGATTGCCGCCGGAGTGCTGGTTGGGCAGTTCGCCCCGGCGACCGGCGAGGCGCTCAAGCCCCTCGGCGATGCCTTCATCAAGCTGGTCAAGCTGGTGATCGCCCCGGTGATCTTCCTCACCATCACCACCGGCATCGCCGGGATGCGCGACCTGGCCGCCGTCGGCCGCGTCGCCGCCAAGGCCTTCGCCTATTTCCTCGCCTTCTCGACCCTCGCGCTGGTCGTCGGGCTGGTGGTCGCCAACACCGTGCGCCCCGGCGCCGGGCTGAACATCGATCCGGCCACGCTCGATGCAAGCAAGGTCGCCGACTATGCGCATGCCGCGCACGAGACCACCGTTTCGGGCTTCCTCATGGCGATGATCCCCGAAACGCTGCTCTCCGCGCTTACCCAGGGCAACATCCTGCAGGTGCTGGTCGTCGCCATCCTGTTCGGCATCGCGCTGGCCACCGCCGGCCCTCGCGGCGAGCCAGTGCTGCGGGTGCTGGAGCATCTCTCGGTCGTGGTGTTCCGGCTGGTCGAAATCGTCATGCGTTTCGCTCCGCTCGGCGCGTTCGGGGCCATGGCCTTCACCATCGGCAAGTACGGGATCGCCAGCCTCGCCCACCTCGGCGCGCTGGTGGCGACGTTCTACCTGACCTCGCTGGTCTTCGTGCTGGTCGTGCTCGGCACGGTGGCGCGGCTCGCCGGATTCTCGATCCTGCGCCTGATCGCCTACCTGCGCGGCGAGCTGCTGCTGGTGCTGGGCACCTCCAGCTCGGAAAGCGCCCTGCCCTCGCTGATGGAGAAGCTCGAACGCGCCGGCTGCCCCAAGGCGATCGTCGGCCTCGTCGTGCCGACCGGCTACAGCTTCAACCTCGACGGCACCAACATCTACATGACGCTGGCCGCGCTGTTCATCGCCCAAGCCTGCAATGTCGAGCTCACGCTCGGCCAGCAACTGCTCCTGCTCGGCGTGGCGATGCTCTCCTCCAAGGGCGCGGCGGGGATCACCGGGGCGGGGTTCATCACGCTCGCCGCCACGCTCTCGATCGTGCCGACGGTGCCTGTGGCGGGGATGGCGCTGATCCTCGGGGTGGACAGGTTCATGTCGGAGTGCCGCAGCCTCACCAACTTCATCGGCAATGCCGTGGCCAGCCTCGTGGTCGCCCGCTGGGAGGGCGCGCTCGACATGGCCCAGTTGCGCGCCGCGCTCGCCCGCGCACCGGCGGACTGAGCGGGTGAAGCTCCTCTTCATCCACCAGAACATGCCGGGACAATTCAAGCACCTCGCCCCGGCGATGGCGCGGGCCGGGCACGAGGTGGTGTTTCTCACCCAGCGCGCCGACGTGGACCTGCCCGGCGTGCGCCGCGCGACTTACGCCAAGCCGCGCGCCGCGCATGCCTCGACCCACCACTACGTGCGCCTGTTCGAGAACAGCGTGCTGGCCGGCCAGCAGGTCGTGCGCGCCGGGCTGGAGCTGCAGAAGAAGGGCTTCGTCCCCGACGTGATCGTCGCGCACCCCGGCTGGGGCGAGGCGCTGTTCCTCAAGGATCTCTGGCCCAAGGTGCCGCTGCTCAACTTCTGCGAGTTCTACTATGGCGGAGAGGGCTCCGACATCGGCTTCCTCGCCGAGGAGCCGGCCGACCTCGACACGATCTGCCGCGTGCGCGCGCGCAATGCCAGCCACCTGCTCAGCCTCGAGGCCTGCGACGCCGGGGTAACTCCGACCCACTGGCAGCACAGCCGCCACCCCACGCCGTTCCGCGACAAGATCCGCGTCATCTTCGACGGGATCGACAGCGGGATCGTCCGCCCGACCCCGAAGGCCAGCTTCACCTTGCCGAACGGGCGCTCACTCACCGCGGCGGACGAGGTCGTCACCTACGTCGCGCGCAACCTCGAACCTTATCGCGGCTACCCCAATTTCATCCGCGCCTTGCCGGAACTGCTGTCACAGCGCCCGGACGCGCAAGTGGTGATCGTCGGCGGCGACGAGGTCAGCTACGGCCGCAGCCCGCCCGATGCCGCGAACTGGCGCGAGCACATGGCCCGCGAGGTTCCCCTCGATCCCGAGCGGGTCCACTTCGCCGGCAAGCTGCCCTACGCCCGCTACCTCGCGCTGCTGCAGGTCTCGGCGCTGCATATCTATCTGACTGTGCCGTTCGTGCTGTCGTGGTCGTGCCTCGAAGCGATGAGCGCCGGCTGCCTGGTGCTGGCTTCGGACACCGCACCGGTGCGCGAGGCAATCGAGCACGGGGTAAACGGCCTGCTGTGCGATTTCCACTCGCCCGCCGACATTGCCGCCAAGGCCGCAAATGCGCTCGCCCGCCGGGCCGAACTCGCTCCCCTGCGCCGCGCCGCGCGCCAGACGGTGCTGGAGCGCTATGATCTTTCGCTTTGCCTTCCGGCGCAAATGAGGCTGGTGGAGGAAGTCGCGGGGATGAGGAAATAGCCGAGACCCTCCCCCTCGATGGGGGAGGGTCTGGAGCCTAAGCCGCCTCCTTCGCCCGCTCGATCAGCTGGTCGGCGGTCTTGCCGGCCACTTCGGCCATGTGATCGAACCGCGCGGTGAAGGTCGCCAAGCCCTGGCTGGCAGCGCGCAGGTCGGCCTGCAGCCGGCCGAGTTCGGCCTCGGGCACCAGCGCGGTGATCGTCTCCCACTGGTGCCAGCCCTCACGCGGGGCCATCCCGAGCACGCGGGCGCGGCGGCTGGAGAGCGCGGAGGTGATCCGCGACGCGGCCCCCGGCGGCGCCTCGATCGCGACGGAAACGACCGGCTCGAGCAAATAAGGCGCGGCCGCGGCCAGCGCGGCGCTCATCGCCAGCCGCCCGGCGGTGCGGAACGCGAGTTCCGAGCTGTCGACCGAGTGATACGAGCCATCGACGAGCGCGACTGCGACATCGACCACCGGGAAACCCAGCGGCCCGCGCGCCATCGCATCGCGCAGGCCCTGCTCCACCGCCGGAATCCACTGCCGCGGAATGACGCCGCCGGTGATCCGGTCCTCGAACACGAAGCCTTCGCCGCGCCCCAGCGGCCGCAGCTCGATCACCACGTCGCCGAACTGGCCATGCCCGCCCGACTGCTTCTTGTGCCGCCCGCGCTGGCTCGTCGGCTTGCGCACGCTCTCGCGCAGCGGCAGCGCCGGGGCACGGGTGGCAAGCTTGAGGCCATGCCGCCGCTTCAGCCGGTCGAGCGCGAGTGCGAGATGCTCCTCGTCAAGTCCGCGCAGCAGGGTCTCGCGGGTTTCCGTCATCGTCTCCCAGGCAAGCCCGAGGTCTTCCTCGGCCAGCTTGTTGAGCGCGCCCGAGAGGCGGACCTCGTCGGCATGATCGGGCACGCTGATCGCCAGCGCATGATGCGCCACCCGCCGCGCGCGCGGTTCGGGCGCGGCGGCGGCGGCCGCGCCGATGCCGAGGCGCATGCCGGCGGTCACCCCCTCGGCCTTGGCCAGCGCAACCACCTCGCCGTCGTCCGCCGCGCTCAGCCGGGCCGCACCGCTGCCCTGGACCGCGAACAGCGAGCCGGCACGCAGGGCCTTGCCGTCGGCCTGCTTGAGCTCGGTGCCCTCGGCAAGCTTGCCTCCGAACACCCGGCCGACCGCCAGCCGCCCGACCTGGCTCTCGCCGAGCACCTTGAACACCTCGAGCGCGGCCCCGGCGATGCCCAGCCGCCGCGCGGTTGTCGCAGGCGCGGGGCAATCGTGGCGCAGCGCCTTGAGCAGCCGGCGCACGCCGAAGCCATGGCTGGCCGAGCCGAACAGGACCGGGACGATCACCCCGTCGGCGGTCTCCTGCGCAATGTCATGCGCGATGGTGGGCAGGTCGGGCACCTGGTCGTTGAGCAGGGCCTCAAGCAGCGCATCGTCGTGATCGGCCAGCTGTTCGAGCAGATGTGCCCGCGCCGCCTGTTCCTCGGCAACGAGCGCCCCGTCGAGCGCGACCTGCTCCGAAGGCCCGCCCTCGCGATAATGGAAGGCGCGGTCCAGCGCGAGATCGACGAACCCGGTCACCTCGCCGCCGCTCACGATCGGCATCTGCCGCGCCACCAGCGGCTCGCGGCTCAGCGGCTGCAGCGCTTCGAGCAGCGCCTGGACAGGCCCGCGCGCCTTGTCGATCCGGTTGACGAACAGGACATGGGGGATGCCGCGCGCGTCGAGCTCGCGCAGCAAGGGCTCGGCCAGGCCGGCGCGATCGGGCTCTGGCGGGACCACCACCAGCGCCAGATCGGCCACGGCCAACGCGCAATCGGTCTCCGCCGCAAGGCCCCCCGCACCGGGGCAGTCGAGCAGCGCATAGCTGTCGCCGCCGAAGGT
>Ga0068859_100007091_pt1 | contig 11376 bp, 5 predicted proteins | sample KBSSwiS22_FD_66585 | JGI IMG/M metagenome (GOLD analysis project Ga0068859, IMG submission 66585) | Switchgrass rhizosphere microbial communities from Kellogg Biological Station, Michigan, USA - KBS Switchgrass S2-2 | ecosystem: Host-associated > Plants > Roots > Rhizosphere > Soil ... | reverse complement strand
ATCCGGAGAGAGGTACAGCGAGAACGCTCGCTTGACCCGCTCGCGCTCGCGCACGGTCGTCATGTAGTACCAGACGAGGCTGACCGTGTAGGCGAGCGGGAGCTGGATCGCCGAGGGGATGACGGTGGGAAGCCACAGGCCGCGCTGGAACGCCGCATGCGCGCCGGCCCAAGGGAGCAGCGCGAGCACGACGAGCGCCCCCGCGCCCCAGAGCGGCTTCAGATACGTGAAGGTGAGCAGGGCGATCACGGGGAGGAAGAAGAGCAGCGCGGACTCGAGCCACTTCGGGGGCAGCGCGATCTGCCGCCCGTCGAGGAAGTTCGCGGCGATCGTGGCGTGGATCTCGACCCCGTAGGTCGTCTCGCCGGCGGCTCCCGTGAACGGCGTCAGGAACGAGTCCTTCCCCGCCTGGCCCGACGCCGCCGTCTCGGAGACCCCCACGAAGACGATCCGGCCGCGGAAGAAGTCCTTCGGGAGGTACTTCTCCGGCTCGAGCGCCTGGTAGAGCGAGACGGTCTTGATCCCGATGCGCGCCCGTCCGTAGTAGTCGATGTACCGCAGGCGATCGTCCCGCTGCGAGGTGTCGCCCGTCGCGATCTCGTACGCGGACAGCGCGAGCCCCGGCCGTCCGTAGGGGGAGGGCCACGTGTTGCGAATGACCCCGTCCCGGTCCGCGGGGAGGTTGACCTCGGCGACGGCGGCCGCCGCCTCCCCGAAGGGCTCCCAGGGCTCGATGAGGCGCGCCTGGTTGTAGAGGGCGTCCTCGACCACTTCGACCGTCGCGCCGATCGTGCAGATGCCGGAGTCGGCGAGGGCCGAGCGGAGCGCTTCGTCCCCCTCTTCGCTGCTCCCCGGACCTTCGAAGATGACGTCGAAGGCGATGGCCTTCGCCCCGGCCTTCTGCAGCGCGCGGATCAGCTCCGCGTGCTTGCCGCGGGGCCACGGGAGCTTCGGGTCGAGCCCGAGCTCCGTGTACGACACGCTGTCGAGCCCCACGACCGCGACGCCTTGGGGGGCGGGGAGGTCGTCCCGTAGCTTGAACAGCAAGTCGAGGCCGGCCCGCTCCAGCCCCTCGGTCGGAGGCCAGTGCACGATCGCCGCCCCGACGACGCCGGGGACCAGCGCCAGGAGGAGCGCGGCGCGGGTCCGGCGGAGCGCGGACCACACGCGCCGCCGGCCGCCCGCCGCTGCCATCAGTAAGTGATCTCGAGCCTCGCCGAGACCTGACGGGCCGGGACCACCTGCTCCTGAACGAGCCGGTCGTAGAACAGGAACTTCTCGTTGAACACGTTGCGCCCGTCGATCACGAACGATCCCCAACGCTTCGGGAACCGGTAGCCGATCGCCGCGTCCATGACCCAGAACTCGGAGTCCACCGTCGAGAGCGTGGCGACCGACGGATCGTAGGCGTCACGCTGATCCACCTGCTGGTCGTACCGTGCGCCCGCGAGCCGGAGGAACAGCCCGTTGGGCGCGAAAAAGCGCATCTCGGGCCGGAAGCGCTGGGTCTCGACGCGGTCCTGCCACCCGCCGGTGGGGGTCATCTCGGTCGTGTCGAAATCGCGCTGGTAGTAGTCGTAGCCGAGGGTCGCGGTCATCCACGTCGTGAGCGCGCCGGAGACGTATGCGGTCCCCCAGTCGTCGTCGCTCTGACGCTGATCGACGAAGGTCGCCTGGTTGCCGACGCACCCGACGAACGGATCCGGGGCGGCGCAGAACGCCTCGGGGACGTCGAGATTCCGGCGGAGCCAGGACGCGCCGAAGAACCACCGGGCGCCGAACCTCTGGTCCACGCCGGCGCCGTAGCTCCAGGAGCGCGTGCCGCCGACGTCGTCGAAGAACTGGTTGAAGCCGGCGACCTGCGTGGACTCGAGCGTCTGGAGCCGGCCGATCGCCGGCGAGAGACGGTGGTACACCGCGGCGCGCACCGTCGTCCCGGTCCCGAACGTCGCGGTCGCGCCGACCTTCGGGCTGACCTTGGTGGCGTCGTAGGACAGGGCGGCCGTGCCGATGAGCGAGTCGCGCGGGGGGAGCAGCCCGATCGGCGTTTCCACCTTCTCGACCGAGGCCCCCGCCGTGACCTCGAACGGGCCCATCCGGCGGAGCTTCACGTAGCCGTAGGCGTTGCCGAACTTGTCGTCGCCGTCGATGGACTGCCCGGTGGTGGCGGAGGTCAGCTCGACGGTGCCGGAGAACCCGCCGGCGCCTGCGATGAGGCTTCCCCAGCCGAGCTGCTTGACCCACTGCCCTTCGAGCTGCGGGCCGTCGAGCGTGGCCGTGCCGAAGGCCACGTTCTGGAGGTTCATCGCGGTCTGCTCGGTCTTGTTGTAGATCGCGGAGAACGCGATGTCGGAGCCGGTGGAGAGGCGGCGGTGCCACGCGGCGCCGATGTTGGTCTCGGTGGTATCGAAGCGCTCCGCGGTCACGACCGGGAGGATCTGCCGGGGAGGCAGGTCGCCCATCTCGCTGTCGCCGCGGATCGCGTTGAGCTGGATCGTGTCGCGATCGGAGAGCGCGTACTGGACGTAGCCGCGATAGGTCGTGGTGTCCTCGTCGGCGTTCACGCGGTACCCGTCGTTCTGGTAGTTCGAGTACGACAGCGCGGCGGCGTAGCGGTCACCGTTGCTCGTCACGACGGCCGAGCCCTGCTGGACGTTCGAGTTGTCGAGCTGCGACAGGGTGTAGCAGGGGACGCCGCCGGGGCACAGCGCGCCGTTGTCGTAAGCGGAGAGGTCGGTGTTCACGTCCCCGTAGGCGGCGATGCCGAAGGCGCGGATCCTGGGCCTCTCGAACAGCGACGTGTACTCGTTGAACGAGGCCGACTGGTTGACGATGTCGGGGCGCGCCGCGTTGGTGCTCACCGGCTGGTAGACGCGCGACTGGAGGACCTCGGAGAAGTACGCCGAGGCGAAGCCGGGCGAGTGGCGGTAGTTCCCGGCGAGCAGCATGTGGCTCGAGTGGTTGGCCTGGTCGTCGTCGGCGGAGGCGCGCGCGGAGACGAGGCCGGCGTCCTCGAAGCCGAGGTCGTTGAAGATCCGCGACAGGTCGGATCCGCGGACCGCCTGGTCCTCGTCGAGGAGCAGCCGGGAGCGGTAGACGGCCCGGTTGTCGTTCAGCTCGATCGACTTCATGAGGTCGGACAGGGCCTCGACCGGCCGGTTGTCGTTCTGGAGGCGGATCGCGTCGTACAGCCACGGCGTCGGGTCGGAGCCGTCGAGCTCCTTGGCGGTCGCGAGCTCGCGCCCCGATTCGTACGACCGCTTCTCTTCGTAGTACGCCTTGCCGAGGTACGAGCGGTAGAGCGAGTTCCCGGGATCGAGGGCGACCGCCGTCTGGATGTGCTCGCGGCCGGCGGACAGCTCCTTCTGGCGCATCCGCGTGATCCCCTCGCCCAGGTGCGCGATCGCGAGGCCGGAGTCGGCGGCGAGCGCGGCCGAGAACTTCTCCGCGGCCGCGGGCGTCCTCAGCTTCGCGAGCTCGATGAAGCCCATGACCGCAAGGGCGCGCGCGTCGCCCGGTGCCCGGGCCAAGGCGCGCCGCGCCGCGTCGTCGGCGCCGCGGACGTCTCCCTGGGCCATGCGCAGCTCCGCGAGGCGCGCGAGCGCGACCGGGTCGTCCGGTGCCAAGCCCGCGGCCTTCTCGGCGAGCTGGGCGGCCCTGTCGATGTCGAAGTCGGCTTGGGCGACGAACGACGACGCGAGCGCCGCCGCGGGGGACTTGGCGTCCGCCTCCACGGCCTGGCTCGCGAGCTTCCGTGCGTCGTCCTTGCGGTCCTCGGTCAGCGCGATGACCGACGCGAGGGCCAGCGCCACCGGGTCGTTCGGATGGTTCGTCTTCGCCGACGTGATGAGGCCCTTCGCCTCCTCCACCTGGCCGCTCGAGAGCAGCTCGGCGGCCTTCGCCAGCGACGCGCCGTCCTCGCCCATGGTGGCCAGGCGCGCGCGGTCGGTGCCGCCGAGGACGGGCGGGTAGTACAGCGCCCAGGACACGGCGTCGCGGGGCCGCACGACCACGCTCTTCACCGGCGCCTTCCCAGGCTCGACGACCGCCCTCTCACCGGCGCCGATCTCGACGCTTCCCTGCTCGTTGGACGCGAGGACCACGCCCTCCATCATCGTGATCGTGGTCGCGCCGTCGTCGGCCACGTCCACCGAGAATTCGGTTCCCTTGATGGCGGCCGTCACGGTCGGCGTCTCGACGCGTCCGAAGTCCTTGGGCCGGCGGCTCGTGAAGTACGTCCGCCCGCCGAGGACCTTGAGGATCCCCGACCCGCCCGACGACGGAGCGACGATCTCGACCTCGGTCTTCTCGTCGATCCTCTGGAGCGTGTCGTCGGCGTAGAGGATGCCCGCCCGGCTTGCCGCACCGGTGCGCACCCGGTCGCCGCCTTTCAGCGCCTCGTCCACGACCGCCTTGTTCCAGTCGGGAGAGTGCCGCGTCTCGACGACGTTCTGGACCGACGCGACCTTCGCCAGCCTTCCCGCGGGGGCGGGTGGGGTGGCTGCGATCGCCTGGCCGACACCGGCCGTCGCGAACGCGACCCCGAGAAAGAGGAGTCTCTTCATGGTGCTGGAACCTCCGATCCGCGGCGAGGGTAGGGGACTGTCACGACCGAGCGACGAATACTACTGGAGCACGAAGCCCGTGACGTAGTTCTTCCTTCCGGCGATCTTGACCGTCAACGTGAACGTGCCCGATCCGATCTGGCTCGTGTCCATGTTGAAGATCCACCGTTTACTGGTGTCGTTCCACCGGAAGAGCGGGTCGCTCGAGCCTGTGTCGTCGTTGATGACCAGAGCGGAGATGTCGATCGGTCCGCGCGTCGCCTCGGAGAGGCCGACGATCTGCGGGGGATCGACGTCCGTGCCCTTGAGCTCAACGCCGCCGCACAGTTGGCGCATTTTGAACGGCAGGGTGCTCCCCGGGTTGAACGAGCGATTGGGGAACGGGACCGGGTCCTCCGCGGGCGCCATGCCGCCCATCGGGGTCTGGAACCCGTCGAGGCCGTCGAAGTCGCGGCTGCCGGAGCTGATGACGCACCGGTCGGCGATGCCGAGCGAGAACGGCACCGCCATCGTGAACGGCGAGCCGTTCACCGTGCCGGTGACGTTCAGAACGAACGGGTGCGTCGTGTCCCCCGGATGATTGGACGGGACCGTGATCTTGAACGGAAGCGTCCCGGCTTTGGGCTGCAGCGTCACCGGCGAGCAGTCGGTCGTCGCCTGGGTGCCCGCGATCGTTCCGTAGTTCCCGGTGCCCGTGACGATCGTCACACCCACGGGGTTGTCGACGCCGTCCTCGGTGAGATCGACGACCGGGGCCGTGATGGTCCCGATCACGCCTTGGACCGGGAGCGGACCGGCGTTCACGAGGTTCACCGAGATGTTCGCCGTCTCGCCGGGCTCGAGGAGGCCGTCGCCGACCGGGCTTCCGCTCACGAGATCGTTGACCCCCGTCTCGTTCGTGACTTCCACCTTGAACGGGGTGAGATACGCGTTGCCGACGGTGAGGTCGGTGTCGGGAACGAGGCGCATGAACGTCCCGGTCGTCACCTTGGAAACGCCGCCGGCGCATGCACCGTCCTGGCCGGGGATACCGTCACCGCACACGCTGACCTGGGACGGGATCTCCTTGAAGAGCACACCGCCCGGGTGGCAGATCGTCGCCGTGTCGCCGGAGGCGATCGTCGTCGTGACCGGATCGACGGTGCAGACCGGCACCTCGCCCTCGATGGAGCCGGAGGGCGCACCTGCGGTCGGACAGACCCCCGCGACGGGCTCGGGATGGTCATCGAACGTCGGGCAGGAGGGAGACGTCGGAGGCAGGCTGACCGGCGCGATCGGCCGGGGCAGCGCGGTCCCGGGTACGCAGGAGCACACCTGCTCCGCGCCGCAGACCCCCTTCGTTCCGGGGGCGCAGGAGGCATTGCAATCGACGCCGCAGGCGCCGCAGTTGTACGGGTCGGAGCCGAGCGCGACGCACAGGTTGTCGCACGCCGTCTGGCCTTCGCCGCACGTGATGCACGCGCCGTCGTGACAGACGCTTCCGTCCCCGCACACGTTCCCGCACGACCCGCAGTTCTCGGGGTCGCTCCGAACGTCCAGGCAGGTCCCGTTGCAGAAGTTCCGGCCCAACTCGCACACCGAGGCGCAGGATCCGGCGCTGCAGCAGGTTCCGTCGCCGCAGACCTCGCCGCAGGCGCCGCAGTTGTCGGAGTCGTTGACCGGGTCCACGCACGCGCCGTTGCACCAGATCCGGCCTTCCTCGCACAGGGAGACGCACGCGCCACCCGAGCAGCAGGTCCCATCGCCGCAGACGTTCCCGCACGCCCCGCAGTTGTTCGGGTCGTTCAGGACGTCCACGCACGTGTCGCCGCAGCGCACGGGGTGGTCACCGGTCCCGGCCGGGCAGCACCCGGGCGGATAGGCCTCGCTCGTGTAGGTGAGAGGCTGCAACGAGTTGTTCGACACCGTGTCGAGCAGCCCGCCGGGCTGAGCGGTGCTCGTGACCCGGAAGACTTCCTTCGGCGGGCTGAAGAAGGTGATGAGGCTCGAGGTCAAGGACGCGGAGGAGACGGTGACGTCGGTCGAGGACAGCGAGCGTCCCGGGACCGAGAACGGTCCGCGGCTGACGCAGATTCCTTCGCTGGCGGGATGGCACTGCGCATTGGAGCTGCACGCTTTCTGCGTGATGCAGCTCGAGCCGCGCACCTGGTAGAAGTACAGGGTACCCGCCGGCGGCGTGTCGCTCGCGGCGAGGTTGGTCGTCGTGGTCAGCGCGTTGGCGGGCGCCGTCAGCCCGAACGCGGAGGCCGAGCGGTAGACCGTGTAGCTTGCGGTCCCGCCGCTCCACGCGAGGTTCACCGCGCCGGCCGTTCCGCGGGCCATGAGCATCGCGACGCCGTCGTCGGCACAGCCGAGGGAGCAGGTGCCGCCGAGCTGGTCCGGACCCGCGGTCTTCAGGAAGCAGATGTCCCGGTCGCAGCTACTGCCCGTGTAGGCGTACACGGACTGGTTGGTGGTCCAGATCCACCGGGCACCCACGCCGCCGGCGGTCCCGGACGTGACGCTGGACCGGAACCCGCCCGGTCCGGCCGATGCCCACGTGAACTCGAACGCGTCGCCGACCGCTTTATTGGTGACGACGTTTTCGATCTGCACGGGAAAGGTCGAGAGCACGTTGAGATCGCACTTGCTCTCGGCGCCGTTGGCCGTCTGCGCGTCCAGATCGACCGTCTTCGTCGCGGCACGAACGGCGAGCGGAGACAGCGATACGACAAGCGCGGCTATCGCGACGAGCCCCTTACGACACATGGCGGTCCACCCTCTCTCCTTAAAAGTACGGGCATACTAGCAAGCCGTGAAAACTTTTTCTTATTTAGCCTTAATGACATACGAGCGATTCGTTCCTCTGTTGCCCTCCGACACTAACTACTAGAATCCCCCCCCAATGGTTGGTACGAATCGACGGCTGGAGTTCTGGGGGGTGCGTGGGACGGTCGCCACGCCCGCCCCCGATCGGCTCCGTTATGGCGGGAACACGAGCTGTGCCGCGGTCCGCCTCAGCGAGACCGAGCACCTCGTTCTCGACTGCGGGACCGGTGCGCGGCGGCTGGGTCGGGAGATCGAGAAACGGCGCGCGGGGCGGGAGGGCCGGGTCGATATCCTGTTCAGCCATTATCACCTGGACCATACGGAGGGTCTGACCCTCTTCGCCCCGCTCTACGCGCCGGGGGGCCGGGTGCGCATCCATGGTGTCCCCCCCGAGGGGGACACTCTCCGAGAAACGTTCGAAACCCTGATCGCGCCGCCCTATTTTCCGGTGCCGATCGCGGATGCGGCGGCACAGGTCGAGTACGTGGAGCTGGACGGTGGGCCGCTCGCGTTCGGCGATCTGACCGTGCGTCCCCTCCGCGTCAACCACCCCGGCGGGTGCACGGCGTTCCGGCTCGAGCGGGCCGGCGGCCGGACCATCGTCTACGCGACCGACCACGAGCACGGGGACGCCGCCATCGACCGGGCGTTCGAGGCGTTCGTCCGGGACGCCGACGTGCTGATCTACGACGCCACCTACCTGCCCGAGGAGTACGAGTCCCACCGGGGATGGGGGCACAGCACCTGGCGGCAGGGGGTCGAGGTCGCCCGAGCGTGCGGCGTGGGGCAGCTCGTCCTCTTCCACCACGACCCGGACCGGACCGATGACGCTCTGGACGACCTGCTGCGGCGCGTGCGCGACGAGCACCCGGCCACCGAGATCGCCCGCGAAGGGGGCGGGATCGACCTCTAGGACGACCGGCGCAGCAAGAGGAGCGTCATGTCGTCGGCCTGGGGGGCCCCGCCCGCGAACCCGTCGCACGCCTCGACGACCCGCTCGATGATCGCCGGAAGGGGCGACCCCGCGTGTCGGCGGATCACCTCGATCGTCGCGTCCGACCCCAGCTCGATCCCTTCGCGGTTCTCCCGCTCGAACACACCGTCCGTGATGAGCGCGAGGACGTCCCCCGGCGACAGCGCGATCGATTGCGCCTCGGGGGCCTTGATCGTGGGCAGCATGCCGAGCGGTGCCGCGGTCGTCTTGAGGGACGGGGTCGTCCCGTCCGCGCGGAGGTGCAGGATCGGTCCCTGGCCCGCCGACTGGTAGGTGACCGTGTGGGTCGCGGTGTCGACGAGGCCCAGGAACGCGGTGACGAACCGGTTCAGCGGAAGGTCGTCGGAGAGCTGGTCGTTGAGGTGGGAGAAGATCGCGTCGAGGTTCCCCCCGAGGCGAAGGGCCATGCGCAGCATCGAGCGGACCTGGGTGACCGACAGCGCCGGGCCGATCCCGTGTCCGGTCGCGTCCCCCAGCAGGAGCATCGCGCGGGGGCCGAGTCCGACGACGTCGAAGACGTCCCCCCCGGTCGAGTCGGCGGGGCGGCTCCACCCCGCCACCTCGTACCCCGCGATCTTCGGCATCGATTTCGGGAGGAAGCTGACCTGGATCTGGCGCGCGACCTCGAGCTCGCGCTCCAGCTTCTCCTTGGCGACCAGCTCGCGCAGGAGGTTTTGCCGCTGGAGCGCGACCGCGCACTGGGACGCCAGCGCCGTCGCGACGCTCTCGTCCTCCTTCTCGAACACGCCCCCGCGCTTGTTGAGGATCTGCATGACACCGACCAGGGCGTCGTCGTGGCCGATGAGGGGAACCGCGAGCAGGCAGCGGGTCTGGAACCCGCTCTGCCGGTCGAAGCTCGAGTCGAACCGGGGGTCCCGGTAACAGTCGGGGACGTTGATGACCTCGCGCTTCTGGGCGCACTCGCCGGCGATCCCGCGCCCCGGAGGGAGGCGGATCTCGCCGCTCCCGGTGGCGATCAGCGTGTAGAGCTCGCCGGTCGCTCCGTCGTGCAGGAAGACGCTCCCTCGCTCCGCATCGAGCACCTCCCGGGCCGCATCCACGATCTGGGCGAGGAGCGAGCGCAGGTCGAGCGGGTGCGCCAGCGCGCGGGTGACGTCGAGGATCCTCTGGAAGTCTTCGGGCCGCACGCGTTCTCCGTCAGGGCGCGACGAGATTCTTGTAGTCCACGCGCCCCGCCCACGACGCGACCTCGCCGAGGTCGGCGATCCGCCCCTCGGGCTCGCGCACGAGGCACCCCTCGACGAACCGCGCGAGGTCGGCGTCGATCCCGGGGAGCACGGAATCCAGCGGGGGAAGCGCCCAGGCCTGGTGCTCGCGCCGCAGCCCCTCGAAGTCCGCCCCCTGGAACGGCGTCGTCCCGGTCAGGAGCTCCCACGCCACACCACCGAGCGCGAAGACGTCGGTCGCGGTCCCCAGCGTGTCTCCCGTGAGCTGCTCGGGGGCCATGTAGGGCGGCGTTCCCGCGATGCGGCGGAACGCCGGCCCCGACTCGGCGAGGGGCTGGGCGAGGCCGAAGTCCATGAGCTTCACGACCCCGTCGCGATTGACCATGACGTTCGACGGTTTCAGATCGCGGTGCACCACCCCCTGCTGGTGGGCGTAATCGAGGGCCGCGGCGAGCTGCCCCAGGATCCGCCTCGCATCCGGGACGGCGAGGCGGCCTAGACCGCCGAGGATCTGATCGAGCGAGGCGCCGTCGCAGAACTCCATCACGATGAAGAACGTGTGGAACGCCTCGAACCGGCCGAACATCTTCGCGATGTTCTCATGATCGAACGACTCGATGAGGTCCGCCTCCCGCTGGAAGCGCTGCTTCGCCTCTTCCCGGAAGATGAACCGGTGGGACATCATCTTGAGCGCGACCCGGCGTCCCGTCGCCGCCTCGTCCGCCTCGTAGACGACCGCCATCCCGCCGCGCCCCAGACGCTGGCGGATCGTGTGGCCGTGGAAGATCTTCCCCGACAGCGCGTCGTGCGTGTCCTCCCCGAGCCTCCGCGCCGTCAGGCGCGACAGGACCGCGGCGAGCGACGGCTCGTTGCGCGCGAGACGGTGGAAGTCCGCGACGGGGAGCACGAGCGCCCGCACCGGGGTGACGGCGCGCACGGTGGCCGTGCGCGGCTCCTGGGTGAGCAGCGCCATCTCGCCGAAGACCTCACCGGCGCCCGCCCGCTTGAGGACGTGATGCTCGTCGCCGACCTGGACGGAGACCTCGACCTCGCCCTCCTGGACGACGACGAGGCAATCCCCGGCCTCCCCCTGCGTCATGAGGGCGCTCCCGGCCGGGAACCACCGCTCGATCATGGAGGTTTCGATGTCGGAGAGGAGGGTGGCGCCGAGCTCCGCGAACGAGGCGAGCGCGCCGAGACGGGTCGTGGAGGGGAGGTGGCTCGGCCGCTCGCGGGCATCCGAAGTGTCCGGACTGGTGACGGTTCGATCTTCCTTCGGGTCCCGCTCGGTCATCGCCGAACAGTATAGAGAAAAGGGGTCTGACCCCCTTTTCCTCCTCGGAAAAAGGGGGCAGACCCCTTTCGAGCTATCCGGTCGGATAGGGGTGCCGGCTCAGGGGCAGGCCCCGCCGCCCAGCGTGCGGGTGGGGCTTCCGCCGGGGCTGGTCTGCTGCCCTCCCGCGTTCACCGCCGTGACGACATAGGCGTACATGTCCGCCGGCGCCGGGCTCGAAGGATCTCCACCGGTCCAGCCCGGCGTCGAGCCGGTATGGATGCAGTTGAAGATCTCGCCCGGGTCGAAGCGGCCGTCGGTGAGATTCGCCCGGTAGACCCGGTAGGCGGTGACCGGCTGCCAGCTCGCCGTGTGGAGGTCCTCCCAGGTCCAGGTTCCGGACTTCTCCAGGCGCAGGAGCGCATCGCTGCCGGTGCCGGCGACTTCCATGGCGGGGAGGGGAGGGACGACCGCGTAGACCATCCCGTCCCGGTCGGCGATGTACAGCTCGCCCTGCGCGTCGGTCCCGAAGCTCGTCAGGTCGAATCC
>Ga0068859_100007087_pt1 | contig 11379 bp, 4 predicted proteins | sample KBSSwiS22_FD_66585 | JGI IMG/M metagenome (GOLD analysis project Ga0068859, IMG submission 66585) | Switchgrass rhizosphere microbial communities from Kellogg Biological Station, Michigan, USA - KBS Switchgrass S2-2 | ecosystem: Host-associated > Plants > Roots > Rhizosphere > Soil ... | reverse complement strand
CTTTAAAGCCGCAAAGGTGAACAAAGACGTTGCCAAGGCCATAAAGGAAAGCACAAAAGTCTCGGCTAAGGCCATGGCGGATGCGGAAGTTCAAATCAATACGATCCAACCCGAGATCGCGAAGATTACGGCGGAATCAGTTCGGCGAGCTGCTGAGACAATGAAATCGGACGAGTATCTGCAAAGTTTGAAAGATGCTCAGATAGTCCAATCGGAGGTGTTAGCAAAAATGGCCGATGCCAGCTTTTTTCCTTCGATTCCGCGTGTCGAAAAAAAGAGCGAATCGATCCCGGTAAAGGGCACGTCAAAGGTCACCGTTGATGCCAAGGGCTGCTCGGTAACGGTTCGTGGCTGGGACAAGTCCGAGGTCCAGTATCGCGTGGTTCAATTTTCGAACTCTCGCGACCGCTCGCCGCTCAAGATCGATGAGGCTCACGGCGATTCTTTCGTGACGATAAAGGTTCAAAATCCAAACCTTCCTGGCGGGCCAATGTTTAACGATTCAAATAAGGTGCGGATCGAGGTTTATGTTCCGCGAAAATCAAATCTCAAGATCAATGCGACTGGCGAGATACGGCTGGACGGTGTCGCGGGTGATGTTGACCTGTCCGGCGGTGACGAGTCGATAAATGTACGCGATGGCGACGGAAAGCTTCAGGTATCGAGCTCGGACGGCCGCATTCGTGTTATCGGTTTCAAAGGTGAGGTCGTGGCGGAATCGTCCGCTGGAATGATCAATCTCGAAGGCGACTTCAAAAGGCTCAAAGCAAAGTCCAACGATGGTGCGATCTTCCTGACACTGCCGGAAAACACCCAGGCAGATGTCGAAGCGACGTGCGACGAAATTCAAGGCGAAGGCATAGCGGTTACGCGGGTCGGCGGCAACGAAAAACTCGGCAAATATCGTATCGGGAACGGTGGAGCGTCCTATCAGGTCGAAACCCAGGGCGAGATCCACGTTCGTGGTGCAAGCACGCTGAACAGCTTTTGATCGAAAACGAACCGGCCGGAAAGTGACAATTTACATTCCGGCCGGTTTTTTTGAAACTTTCTGACCGGATTCACGTTTCAGTCAATGACTCTTTTTATAGCTCGTTATTAATAAAAATTCATTTCCTGTTTTTTAGGTGCAGTCATGAAAATACTCATCTGTTTTATTGCCATAATTACATTATCCTTGTGCGTAACTGCCCAGCAGTCCGGAACTCCCGATACAAGCAGTTCAAGCAAATCCAATTCGACAAATCCAACCGCGACCACTGTATCCGCCAACGGAGGCAAGGTTGAGGTTCCGCCAGAAAAGCGTAAGCCGATCGTAATTCCGAGGGCCGCGGCAGCTCCGGTTATCGACGGCAAGATCGATGACGAGATTTGGAAGCAGGCAGCGGTTTTTAAGGATTTCTATCAAACCAGCCCCGGCTATAACACGGCGCCGTCCAAACCGACGGAAGTGTACATGGCCTACGACGAGCATAATCTGTACGTCGCTTTTAAGTGCTGGGATGATAAGGATAAGATTCGCGCGACCGTCGCCAAACGCGACAATGTCTACAACGAAGACAATGTCCGGATGTGGCTGGACACATATGACGATCAGCGACGCGCGTATGTTTTGGGGTTTAATCCGCTTGGCATCCAGCAGGATGGCATTTATACAGAAGGGCGTGGGGCGGATTTCTCGGTAGACATTGTTATGGAATCGAAAGGTGTGATCGAGGACTGGGGCTGGTCAGTCGAGGTCAAAATACCTTTTAAGTCGCTGCGGTATACCGCAGGCAAAGGCAAAAGGTGGGGATTTAGCGTTGCGAGAAATATCGACCGGTTCAATGACGAATTCGACGAGTGGCTGCCGGATAACCGGGATGTTTCGGGTTTCTTGATCAAACATGGCCGGATCACGGGTCTCGATGACATCAAATATGAGCGAACACTCGAAATCGTTCCCAGCGTAACTGTCTCACAGACCGGGAGGCGAAAACCGACAATCCCTAACGCAGGCTTTGGGCAACTAGGTCGCTATGACCCGATCTTTAACCCCATCGGTTTACAGGATCCGGGCAGGTTCACAAATGACCCGATCAAAAAGGACATCGGCGTCAATCTTAAATACTCAATGTCGCCGAATGTCACCCTCGATGCGGCGATCAATCCGGATTACGCCGAGATCGAGGCCGACGCGCCCGTAGTATCGGCAAATCAGCGGTTCCCGATATTTTTTGACGAAAAACGCCCGTTCTTTCTCGAAGGAAAAGATATTTTCGACTCGCCGCTCGCGATGTTTTACTCGAGGACTATTGTTGACCCTGACGCCGCGGTAAAGATCTCTGGAAAAACGGGGAGGAATACATTCGGCATCCTTGCGGCTTCGGACAATGCACCGGGAAATTTTTCCGAAGACGAACGCGGGGAACTTTACGTCTGCCAGCAATTGCGTCTTCTCGACCCACCTACCAATCAGAGACGTTGTGCCAACGAGGATATCCTGGATAAGAACGCCCTTGTCGGAGTGGTTCGGTTCAAACACGACCTTGGGGCGGAGAATTATATTGGTTATTTTGGGACGGCGAGAGTATTTCCGCGGAATCGGAATCTTGTCAGCAGTATTGACGGAAAGTTCAAACTGGATCCGAAAACCGTAATGGCCTTTCAGGTTATTGAGACGTACTCCAAGAAAAACTTTTATAACCCTCTGACCGATCAGGTTAACTATAGGGTCGGCAATGGTTTTGCGTATTACTGGAGCCTCGACCACACGGCGGAAACAAAAGGTTGGTATGCCGAGATCTTTGGACGTACGCGAGACTATCGTGCGGACGTCGGGTTTACGAGGCGAGTGAACTCAAATCAGGCTTTTTTTGCGTATCGAATTAGTACAAAATCAAGACCAAAATCCCGGATCATTCGCGTTGATTCGAACCAGTTCGTTCGATACACATTCGACTGGAGCGGCCGTACTCAATATGCATTGCTCGGAGCCAACGTGAATATGGCTTTGCAGGGCAGTCTTTTTATTAACTTTGAGAGTGGAGACCAGTACGAAAAGAATTACGAAGAAGAGTTTGGGGCAAAGCGAAATAACCTGCCCGCAAATGATCCGAATTTCATCCAAGGTGCCTTTTATGGTGCCCCTACGCGTTCTGCCAAGCAGCCGTATTTTAGCCTTAACGTGAACAAGACGGTCAACAAGAAATTGTCCGTATATGGATTTGTCGGATCTATATTCAACGCATTTGATTACGACTTTGGTGGTGGCTCACGATATCCCAGGGCGAGTTCGGCGTTTCAGGCGTATCTCAGAAGTCCTGCGTATTCTAACTATATCCAGCAACTGTACCTGTATCAGGCCAATCCGAATGTAAATCCATACCCTGCTTTTCCACCGCCGCCGGGGCTAGATCCGGGAAGGGGACATCAATTTGATGCAAACGTTGGTTTTGAATATAAGCCGGTCAACCCTCTGCGCATCTCGTTGGATTACACCAAGAGCAAACTCCGACGGCACGATACCGGATTGCTGGCGTACGATACAAATATCTTCTCGCTTCGTTCAACCTATCAGTTTACCCGGTTCACATTTGTTCGGGCCCGGGTGGACTATGACACGTTGTCGTCAAGAATAGCAGGCCAGTATTTGTTTGGCTGGAACCCGAACCCAGGGACCGCGTTCTACGTGGGTTATAACGATACGCTACGCTACAACGGCTTTAGTCCGCTTACAAATCAGGCTGACCCGGGCTTTGCCCGTGACGGGCGGACGTTCTTTATCCGGGCGTCCTACCTTTTCCGAAAGAGTTTCTAAAGTTTCCCTCCTCGGGATAACCTAGGGTGGTGAACGTAAAAGTTTGCCGCCCCTTTTTTTGTTTCCGACTACGTTTGTTAAGCGTTCGTTTAGCAAATACGAACAATCATCCAAAGAAAAGAAAAACAAGAAAGTTCTTGTAAATTATAAAGTATTAGTGTATAACCATAAGCGGATAATACATTTCCTGCCGAGTCCGGAGTCAATTTCAGGAGTAAAAAGTATGAAACTAAGAGTAAGTCTACGTATAGTTGTGTTAAGCACTTTGTTATGCAGTTTAGCCATTCCTGGTGTATTGCCCCGGGTTGTTTCCGCACAAACGCAGGATTCCGGCGTCGCTCTTCAGAAAGGTTTTCGCACCGGTTACTCGGACGGATATATGTCCGGTTATCGTGACACGATCGACAGTCTCGGCAAGGACGTCACAAGACATACCGATTATGCGAACGCCGATCGAGCCTACAGCAAGGAATATGGGACCATCGAGGATTACCGCGACGGTTATCAGCAGGGCTTTGAGTCGGGATATGCGACGGGTTATGACCGTAAGACTTTTGAATCGACGATCCCGGCGGAACTGAAGAAGCGCGGCGTGATCGCAGTGGCCGCTCAGACAACGGACACGACAGTCGCCGCCGACAACAGCACTGCGACATCTACGGCGAATACTACAACACCCGCTTCGACGGCCCCTGAGACGCCGGCCATTCCGACAAATAACGCGATCATCATCATACCGCGGGATACCGAGTTGATCCTCGAATTGCAGGAAGATATTAATACGGAGCAAAGCCGCGAGGGCGAGAAGTTTACCGCTAAGGTTGTTTCGCCATCAGAGATCGCCGGTGCGACGATCGAGGGCCGTATCTCCAAGATCCTCAAACCGGGCCGTATCAAACGCCGCAGCGAACTGCTGCTCTCGTTTGACCGCATTGTCCTTAGCGACAGCCGTTGGAGCAATTTTAGCGGGACGCTGATCGAGGTGATGGCCGTCAAGGGCGACAACATCAGCCGCGTTGACGTAGAGGGCACGGCGGTTGGCAAAAGCTCGGTCAAATCAGATGTGATCAGGATCGGGGCGACCACCGGCACCGGAGCATTGATCGGCGGACTCGTCGGCGGGCCAGTTGGCCTGGGCGTTGGAGCCGGAATGGGTGCGGCGTTTGGTGTTGGCGCAGTCGTTATCGATCGCGGCAAACACATACGCCTCAACCGTAATCAGCAAGTGCGGATCAAGACCGCATATGAAACGCAGATCCGGTAAGATCTAAGAAACTAAGATCGTAAGGCATAGAAACACCCAAAGCTTCGGTTTTGGGTGTTTTGTGTTTTTTACGGCTAATACAATATTGGTTTGTCCAATTTTTGGCTCGGCGCTTGTTTCGAAACGAGCGGTTCGCTAAGATAAAAGGTTGGATATTAGATTTGTTTATAAAGAGATAAAAAGATGAGCACAGGAACAGAAACAACCGCCGCTGCCGAAGGACTTCGTGGAGTCGTCGCTGCACAGAGCGCGATAGGGGACGTAAATGGCGAGCAGGGAATTTTAATATACCAGGGTTACGATATCCACGATCTGGCAGAGAATTCGACGTTCGAAGAGGTTATTTTCCTTCTTTGGAACGGCCGTTTGCCAAAGGCGGATGAGCTTACGGCACTCAAGGCCGAAATAAGTGCAAACTATGCCGCTCCGGCAGAGGTGATCGCTTTGATGAGGCAATATCCCAAGGATGCCGATCCGATGGATGTCTTGCGGACGGCCGTATCGTCTCTAGACTTTTATGACAAGGACGGCCACGGCACGGACCGTGAACACGCAATGAAAGCGGCAATCAAGCTGACCGCGCAGATCGGTACGATCTCGGCCGCTTGGGACCGGTTACGCAACGGCAAGGAACCGGTCGCTCCAGATCATAGCCTGAATATTGCAGAGAATTTTCTTTACATGCTTCGCGGCGAGCGTGCGGATGCCGATGAGTCCCACATGTTCGACGTATGCCTGATCCTCCATGCCGACCACGAACTGAATGCATCGACATTTACGACGCGTGTCGTTGCCGGAACGCTTGCTGGCATGTATGGTGCGGTGACGGCGGGGATCGCTGCTCTTGCCGGCCCGCTGCACGGTGGTGCAAATACCAATGTGATGAAGATGCTCATCGAGATCGGCAGCGTCGAAGCGGTCGACGCCTGGGTCGATAAAGCTCTTGAAGAAAAACGCAAGATCATGGGTATCGGACACGCGGTATACAAGACAGAAGATCCGCGTGCGACCTGGCTGCGCAAATATTCGAAGCACATGGCTGAAAAGAAGGGCGTTTCGAAATGGTATGAAATGTCTCAGCGGATCGAGCAGTTGATGCACGAGAAAAAGGGAATGTTCCCGAACGTCGATTTTTACTCGGCGTCGACATATTACCTGATGGATATTCCGCTCGACCTTTATACACCGATCTTCGCCGTTAGCCGCATCTCAGGCTGGACGGGCCACATCCTCGAACAATACGGGCACAACAAACTTATCCGCCCGCGTGCCGAGTATATAGGTGCCCGCGATCAGAAATACTTGGCGATCAGCGAACGATAATCTTGATCTAGGTCAATAGAAAAAAGGCAAGAGGAAAGATCCTCTTGCCTTTTCTTATTGCCCAAGCGAAGGGTCATTCCTGACCGATGAAGTTAACATCGGTCAGCGTGTCGTTGACCTGTACCAACTGTGCCTGGAAGCGGTATATCTTAGACGCTACTCCGATCACATAGGACTCGCCGGCTTCGATCCCGTCGAATTGGTAGTAACCAAACGAGCTTGTCGTTACAGTGCGGGCAATGCCAAAAGAGTCGGTCAGGACTACCTTTGCGTTACGCAGACCGCGTCCGTCCGGTGTCAATACGCGGCCAGAGACCGTAACGGCGGTCCTGGTCGGACCGGAACACACAGGTGGTGCCAGAGCGATGCCGTTGATGAAGGTACCAGCACCAACGGGACCAACCCCACCGACTAACGTAGCCGCCCCAGTGGCTAGATTGATCGTGTAAAGATTGGACACGTTGCTTACTGTTAAAACAGCATAAGCTGTACCAGTGCCCGACTGAATGTCAAAGCCGCCGCTATTGCTGGTGGTGACCACGCCAAGGCTGCCAATGGTCGTCAACTGGCCGGTGTTGGGCGAGATTGAGCCATTAACTCCCCCGATACGGTCAAGAGTATTGACGTTAGTGTCAATAGCGAACAATGTAGTCGTTGAGGCACCGGCCGTATTGTTGGAGTAAGCAATCTGTGCCACGGTGGGATTGGCGCCGAGATTCGGGTCACCGGCAATATAGGCAAGATTTGTGTCCGTACCGACGAGTGTGCCGTCGTTAGGGTTCAGCCGGATGTTAAGGTCAGATGTATTTACAACCCTGATCCGATCAACCGTCGGATTAAAATCGATCCCATAGAATTGCCCACCGGCGAGCGCCGGGGTAAAGCCGGCACCTACGCCGGTGACCGCCCCCGTGGCGGTGTTGATGGTTACAACGCGGCTGGCTATAGCTGTGGCAGCCACGCTATACAGCGTTCCGTTGGCCGGACGGAAGTCCAGACCAATTAGAGTCTCACCGGCATTAAGTCCGGTAATAGCCACGTCCGTAGCCAGTGTGCCCGGGGTGGCTGCGTCGAAACTCACGAGGTGATTGTTTGCTAAATTATAGGCAAAGATCACATTCGAGACCGGGCATATATTATCAACGTCATTCGCCCGATTGTTGGTAAGTACGGGATCGATCGTGCCCGACGGGGCGGTGATCGTCGCGACGTTGTTCATGCCAAATGTCGCCGTTGGTGAGATCGTGGCGATGGCGGTAAAGGTTGCCGTGCCGCCGACCAGGAGATTCACCGAAGCGCCGATGTTGCCCGTGCCGTTAGCGGGACACGAACTGCCTGCCGATGCAGTGCACGTCCAGTTTACCGACGTGATCGTCGCCGGGAAGTTATCCGTAACGGTGGCCCCAACAACCGGGTCGGGCCCCGCGTTGGATGCGGTGATCGTGTAGGTCGTCGTCCCGCCGGGGACCACGGTCGTTACGCCATCCGTCTTGGTGATCCCAAGATTGGCCAGGGCAGGTGGCAAGACCGTAGTTGTTGCTGTGCTGCTGTTGTTACCGGGAGTCGGATCGGTCGTCGTACTCGCCACGGTGACGGTATTAGTGATGACCGTGCCACCCGCGGTGCCCGGGTTTACCGTGACCTCCATAGAAAACGACGCGGACGCTCCGGCCGCGAATGTCGGGATGGTAGCTGTGAATGCAGTCCCATTAAACCCGGTGGTGAAGGCCGGGCCTGTATTCTGCGCCAAGAAAACTGGAGTCGTGTTGGCCGGAATGAGATCAGTCAAAGTCACCGTCTGCGCGTCATTGGGTCCATTATTTGTTAAGTTGATCGTGTAAATTATATCCTGTCCCGCAACAACCGGATCTGGAGAATCACTCTTGGTGACCGCAAGATCGGCCTGCGCCGCTCCGGCTCTCGTAACCAGTACGTCGTCAACCGCCATGCCCGGATAGTTAATCGAAGCGGCATCGCCGTCAACGTGGAATCGGTATTCAACATTTAGCCCGGCAAATGACGAGATGTCACCATGATAGATGCCCCACCCAGCCGACTCGCCGATCTGGACGGCGGGATTGCCGACCCCTTCCGACATGGTAGCGCCGGTCCACGTCCAAAGCGTCTTGCTGTTGGCCGGATTACCCACCTCGCGAACCTCGACGAACGCATGGTCGAACGACGCATTTTCCATCTGATAACGCATTGCCCATGACGCTATAACATTAGTCGAACCCGCGGGAATCGGAATCGACGGCGACACGAGGTCCTGACTGGAACCAAGTTCATATGTGCCTGTAAGATCGGTCTTCCAACAATTCGTTCCGCTCGAGCAATTGAGAAAGGCCGCGCGAGCCGGCGACACTGATGTCGCGACCGTGGCCGGGGTTCCTCGTTGCCACTCGTCAAGCGTTCCTGAGTGGGTAAACCCGGCATCCGTACCGCCTCCGCCGTCGAAGTTCTCACTGTAAACGACCTGGGATGCAGCTGGAGTCGGCTCAGTGCAGACCTCCAGGCTCCAGCTATTCAGGGTGCCGACGTCGCCTGAGGCATCATCGCGAATGTCGAGGGTCCATATGCCGGTCGCGTCCTCGCCGTCAAACCAGTCGAGCCTGTATGCCGATTCCGGCGTATGTCGCATGCCGTCCGAAACCGCGAATGACGGCGGTATGCCGGCCTCGTCGTCGAACCACCAGTTGAAGGTCGTCTGAGCACCGCCGACTGTCGCAGGACCAACATCGGTAAAAACACCGTTATCGTTGCCGCTTGGCGAACGGAGGTGTACGTCCATATCGCTTACGAACGTATGTGTGCCATTCAAGTAAAGGTTGATGTCACGGATGCGATTAGCCGTCGCCGGTACCGTGATCGTTGACGAGCTTAAAGCCAGATCGGCGATCGGCGTGGGTGTCGAGTTCGTATAGGTCGTACAGTTGGCGCTTGACGGTGCGGGAATTACCGTCACGCTCATATTGTACGTAAATGTCGGTGATGCAGTGGCCGCGGTCGCCGAATCAATATAGGCATAGTATGTCCCGGCATCTCGAACCGTCATGTAAAACGACTCGGAGAGCGGGTTTGTCGCGCTGCCGACGCTCGCATCGTCAATAACAAGGATCTGTGTACTTCCGGTTCCGAACAGCGCCATACCAATACGTCCGTTCCATTGGACGTTATCGCGTTCGGGGTCCAGATCAGCAGAAATAAATACGGTGTCACCGGCGTTCAACGTCATGCTGAAAAAATCGGCGTCCGAAGCCGGGTCCCTGGTCCCCGAAACCCAACCGCTGCCGGGTAGAGCGTTCGCGGTAGCCGTTGTATTGTTAGATTCGACTTCGGCGGTCGGCGAACCGCTCCTCACTGCATAATAAAGATAGTAGGGTCGTATTGTGGATGTTGCGTTTTCCCTTACTCGCAGATAATAAGTTCCCGCGGACGGGATCACGGCGCCGGCAATACCCGAGGATGTAGAACCAAACGAACCATCATTAAGGTCCTGCTCGAGAGCGACATCGGCTGCATTGCGGAGTTCAAGTATACTGTCGACACTCCCGGGACTGAAACTGGTCATCACGCCGGCGTAGACGCGATCGCCGGCATTTGCCGTAAACGAATAGTAATCAACATCGGGCGTACCCGGTATGCAATAGCCTTTTATCCTTCCCTCAGCACCTGTTAAGGCGGTCGCGGTTGCGATCGAGTCGTTCGGCTCTTTCTCCTCACCTTGATCCGTACCGGCTTCTGGCCGCAAAGGGGTCGCCGCCCTCGCGGCACGAGTCTTCGAAACAGGAGCAGTAATTACATCGAATCCGTTATTGAACTCTTCTTGACCGGGCACTATCTTGTCCCCATCGATCGAAGGCGGGTCTTGCGAGCCCCCTTTGTCCTTGGTCTGAGCGCTGATCCGCCACGTAACGATGCCAAAAACGGCCAAACTCAGGACAACGCCGAGCACTAAAAAGGCTCTGCGATTTAATGCAACAAAAGATCCGATAGATTTTCTCATGATGTTTTCAACGCTCCTCCCGAAAAAAATTAATGGCACTAATGCCGAGTCCCGCAAAAACGGACGGCAGATCACCCCCGTTTAATGCGAATTGGTAAATCACAAAGAACAGATCGCGCCAGCTGCGGATACCTATAAACTAATTTTTAGAACTTATTATGTAGGCGATTATATTCCACAACACTCCAATATGCAAAATATTTTGTTCGCCCTTGGGCCTGAGACGCAGGGGAAAGCAGGACGTAGGGGGACAAAAGTCTACAGCCGGGACGGATGGACTTACGGCTCAAAAAAAAGGCAAGAGGAGCGGTCCTCTTGCCTTTTTCAACTACGATAATTGATCGGCGTCATTCCTGGGCGACGAAATTGACATCCGTCAGGGTGTCTCCGACTTGTATGAGTTGCGATGCAAACCGGTATTGCTTTGAAACAACACTGATCACATACGCCTCACCAGTCGTAATGCCATCGAACTGGTATAAGCCGAACGAGCTGGTCGTTACCGTCCGGGCATTACCCTGCGAGTCGGTAATAACAACCCTTGCGTTTCGCAGCCCGCGTCCATCAGGCGTGGTTACTTTCCCGGATACCGACACACCCGCCGCCGTTGCAGTGCATGACACACCGGTAATGCTGTCGATGCGTACGCCCGCAGCTCCTGCGGCAACGCCGCTGGCATCCGTAGCTACACGCCATTTGAGACGGACGATCTGCCCGTTTGCCGTCGCAGGCAGCTGCGCCGTCGTCGTAATATACGTCGGCGCCGCCGTGGTGCCCCCTGAGAGGTTGCTCCATGCATTCCTCCCGGCGATGGGGCTGCCAGAGGCTCCGCTGATAATGTGCGTGTAGCCGCCCGTCACAAAGCTGCCGCCGGCCGCTATGATGTCCTGATACGCAGACCCGTTAATGCTGATCTCAAGTACCATTCCGTCTTGGCCAGTAGGAAGGCCGCCGTCAGGTGAGCCGATCTTGAACCCTTCATTGTTC
>Ga0068859_100007085_pt1 | contig 11380 bp, 8 predicted proteins | sample KBSSwiS22_FD_66585 | JGI IMG/M metagenome (GOLD analysis project Ga0068859, IMG submission 66585) | Switchgrass rhizosphere microbial communities from Kellogg Biological Station, Michigan, USA - KBS Switchgrass S2-2 | ecosystem: Host-associated > Plants > Roots > Rhizosphere > Soil ... | reverse complement strand
AGCGCTGCACCCGTTGCAGGTGCCGCTCGCGCTCGCGCTGATGGACCGCCACCGCGACGCCGAGCTGTGGTACGGCGCCCCGGACGGCACCGCCGTCACCCCGCGGGAGCTGCAGCTCGACGCCGCGGCGCGCGAGCTCGCCGTCGCGACGCTGACCCTGCCGGTCACCGCGCGCCTGTGGACGCGGATGGAGTCGCGGGGGATCGAGTCCGGGCGTCTCGGCTCGGAACGGATGTCCTCCTGATCGGCGTCCCGTCCGGCCGCCGGGGCCGCGCGAGCGCGGTGCCGACCGCCAGCAGCGCCCACGTCAACGGGTCCTCGAGGAACGAGGCATACGCCCAGGTGTGGACCACGAGCGCCACGAACGCCGCGGCGACGACGGCACGGTACGGGTCGCCCGTCGCCCCGTGGAGGAGCTGGCGCAGCGCGACCACGAGCAGCGCGACGTAGACGAGCAGCCCGACGATGCCCTGCTCGGCCGCGACGGTCACGGGGATGGTGTGCGAGGCGGAGACGACGGGCGGCGTGCCCGCCTTCGCGTGGCGGTCGTACTCCACCGCGAAGGAGCCCGCGCCCCAGCCGAGCAGCGGCCGCTCCTTCGCCAGCTCCAGCCCGCCGTGGATGAGCTCGTAGCGACCGGACGTGGCGTCGTCCAGCCGCGCCGTGTTGCCGAGGTCGAGCCGCACGACGCTGGGGAACACGAGGATGACGATGAGCCCCGCGACCGCCAGCGCTGCGAGCGCGGGGACGACCGCGCGCCACGAGAAGCGCAGGGCGCCGAGCAGCAGCAGGCCGCACAGGAGCCCGGCGAAGCTCGACTGCGACAGGGTGAGCACGAGCCCGCCCCAGAGCACCGCGAGCCCGAGGACCGTGAGCGCCACGAGGCGGGGCCGGCGCGACCACAGCAGCACGCCGGCGAGGCACAGCATCACCACCGCGAGGAAGCGCCCGTAGATGTTCGGGTCGAAGAAGAGCGAGTTGACCCGGAAGTACTGCTCGTACTGGTTCGAGGCGATGACCTTCGGGTTGAGCAGCAGGTGCCGCGTCGCGTACTCCCAGAAGCCCACGGCGACGAACATCAGCGCCAGCGCGACGAGCACGCCGACCACGGCATGGAGCCGCCGCGGGGACCAGTTGAGGTCGCGCATGACGACGAACAGCAGCGCGAAGGGGACGTAGAAGAAGACCGTCTGCTCGATCGCCTTGTCGAGGTCGGCCGAGTACGCCGACTGGGCCGCGTAGAGGACGATCGTGGCGGCCAGGAGCATCTCCAGCAGGCGGGCCGCACGCGGCGCGGGCGCGTCCGGGCGGAGCCGCGGCACGGCCCACGCCAGGCCGCCCGAGGCGATCACGAGGTAGAGCGGGACGAGCAGGTTGGCCGTCTCGCCCCCGGCCTCGACCGGCACGCGGAAGGGCAGCGCGGCGACGGCGCACAGGGTCAGCACCCACGGCCGGCGGGCGAACAGCACCGCGAGCGGCACGCAGACGACGAGGGCGGCGACCGCGCCGGCGCCGAGCGCGACGAGGGGGCGCTCGCGGGCGAAGGAGAGCTGGGGCGTCTTCCAGATCTCCATGACGAGCAGCAGCGGGGTGAGCACGAGCGCGGCGAGCACGCAGATCGCGCGCACGCGCGTCCGCGGCGCCACCATCGCGGCGGCCGCCAGCCCCGCCAGCACGACGACGCCGAGCGCCCGGACGAAGTCCGGCGCGATGGCGGTGCTGCCGGCGGCCACCACGGTCATCGGAGCCGCCCCGTCATCCGAACCTGATCTGCGGGCGCGCGCCGCGCACGATGTCGAAGATGTTGCGGGTGAGCTGCCGGACCTGCGGGTCGGTCTGCAGGCGCAGCCCCCACTCGGGCAGCCCGACCCGGATCACGCGGCCCTTGCCGAGCGTCGAGAGCGTCAGCGCGGGATGCGTCTCCGGCAGCGTCGTGCCCGCCGCCTCCGCCTTGGCGATGGCCTGCTCGTCGACGGCGGCGAGCGCCGTCGTGACGCGTGGCGACGGGTCGGACTCCTCGAGCAGCCCGAAGCCGCTGAGCTGGTCGATGCCGGTGAGCAGGCCGGTGTGGCCGTCGTCGGCGACGGGCTGCAGCGGTGGCGCGTCGGCGCCGAGCCGGCGCAACGGACGCAGCCGCGCGCCGAGCGCGTCGTCGGAGGTGGGCGGAAGCGGGCGCAGGAGCCGAGTCTGGCCGATTTCGACGCCTCGCCGCAGGGTGTCCGCGCCGAACGAGGCGACGGTGCCGCCCGCGGTGACGTAGGCGCGCAGCCGGCGCGCGAGGGACGGCGACACCCAGCGCAGCGGCCCGGGGAGGAGCACGCCGCGGCGCGACCGGGAGAGGCCGGAGCGCGACGCGGACAGCGTGAGGTCCGTGGTGACGTCGTACCGGAGCTTCTGGCGGTCGAGGAACACGAGCAGCGGCGCGACCTCGTCCGGCAGGCTCTCCGGCAGCCCGGTGAGCAGGCGCGGCCACAGCGCCGGCCCGCCGGCCGCGAGCGTGTCCGGCAGCCCGTCGCGGCCGTCGTCGATCTCGCTCGAGCCGAACCAGGTGAGCGCGGGCAGCACGACGAGCATCCGGCCGGGCTCCGTGCCCTCGACCGCGAACGGCACGCCGGTGGTGTCCGCGCTCGTGCGCCCGGCGCGGACCTCGAAGAGGTAGACGCCCGACGGACCCTCCGGGGCGCTGACGCGGAGCTCGCCGCCCGTGCGGCGCTCGCCGTGGCGCAGGATCTCGCCCGACCCGAGCCGCCGGATGCGCCAGCGGAACGGACGCCCGCGCGAGTCGACGGCGAACGTCGTGCGCTCCCCGGCCTGCACGGGGTCGGCCGGCGGCTGGGCGAGCACGCGCCGGACGCTCAGGCCCGGCACGCCCGGGATGTCGCCGGCCTGCGGCGGCAGGACCGGCGCGGTGCCCGCGTTGCCGGCGAGGTCGCGGACCGTGACGGCGATCAGGTACGTGCCCGCAGGCGCCTCGCTGCCGTCCTCGAGGCGCCCGTCCCAGCTCGCGGTCGCGACGCCCGGGCCCTTCGTGGCGAAGCGCGCCACGACGTGCGGCGGCCCGTCATCCGTGCGCAGCACGCGGAAGAACGTCGGGCCGCGGCGGGAGACGTCGTGCACGGTCACCTGCACCGGCCCGGCGAACGGGCCCGTGATCCACTGGTCCCCGCGCACGTCGGGCTTCGCGTCCAGCCGCGCGATGGCCGGGCGTGGCGGCGTGACGTCGAGCCGGACGTCGCGCGGCACGGTGATCGCGCGGCCCTGCCGGCGCAGGCTGACGCGGACGTGGTAGATGCCCTCCGGCGCGCGGTCGCCGGCGTCAGTGGTGCCGTCCCACGCGAGCCGCACGGGCCGTCCGGGCGCCATCGGCCGCGACACCGCGATCCGCCGCACGGGATTGCCCTTGGCGTCGATGATCGTCACCGTCACGTCGTCGCGCTCCTTCACGCGCACGCGCATCGTGCTGAGGTCGCGCCGGCCGTCGCCGTCGGGCGAGAAGTTCTTGACCAGGTGACCGACCTGGACGACGCGCGGCGCGCTCTTGAGCCGCTGGGCGACGAAGAAGGCCGCGAAGGTCGCGCCCACCAGCAGCACGAACACGGCGCGGGCGGCGAGGGTCACGGAGAGCTAGGGGGCCTGGTCTGCCCCGGCGAGCACGATGACGTCGGCACCGGGGGCGAGCGCGCGCGTCTGCGCGTCCACCGCGCGCACGTCCGCGATGTTCAGCCGGCGGGCGATCCGGCGCGCGTTCGCGCGGGCGCCGGAGCCATAGAACACCGTCGAGGACTGCAGCGTCTGGTCGGGGTTCGTGACGGTCGCGCCCCGCTGGTAGCCGGCCGTGCCCAGCTGATCGGCGATCGTGCCGGCGAGGCCGTTGAACGTGGTGCCGTTCAGGACGGCGACGACGGTCTGCGCGGGCGGCTTGCCGGTTGCGCCCGGCGTGGTGCCGGGCGTGGGCGACGCCGTGGCGGGCTGCGAGCTCGTGTTGGGCTGCTGCGGCTGGTCGCTCCCGCCGAGGAGCTGCGAGGCCGCGAAGGCGCCTGCCCCGACGATGAGGACCGCGATGCCGGCGAGCAGCGCGATGGTGCCCGCCGAGCGGCCCTCGCGCGGCGCGGCCGCGCTCCCGCGGCGCGGCCGCGCGGAGCCGGGCCGGCGCGGGGAGGCGCTCGGCTGCGACGCGCGCAGCTGTGCGGGCGCGGGCCGCGACGAGGTGAGAGGTGGCTGGACGGGCGTGGCGCGGGGCACCGCGCTCGCGGGCGGGACCTCCGGCTCGGCGAGCTCGCCGTCGGCATCCGCGTCCGCGGGGTGGGTGACGCGCGTCGGCCCAGGATCGCCGTTCGCCGCCGGCGTGATGCGCGTCGGCCCCGGGTCGGCGTCCTCCGGCGGGCTGACCGGGGTGGGGCCGGGCTCGCCGTCCGCCGGCGTCACGCGCGTGGGCCCGTCCTCCGTGCCGCCCGGCTGCGCGACACGCGTGGGCCCGTCGTCCGTGTCGTCGCCCGGCTGCGCGACACGCGCCGGACCCGCGGTGTCTGCGGGAGCCGCACCGGCAGCGGCCGCCGGCGCATCGGCCTCGCCGGCCTGCGCATCGCCGGCCGCCACGGCGCCCGCCTGCGCGGCCGCGGCGGATGCGGCGGCGGCGGCCGCCGTTCGCGCCGCCGGCAGGACCGGATCCGGGGCGGCCTCCACGGGCTGCGCGTCGTCGGGCGCGGCCTCGGCGGCCGGGCGATCGCCCTCCTCGCCCGCGTCCGCGCGCTCGGTCTCGTCGCCGTGCTCGCCGTCGCCGGCAGGGCCATCCTCCCCGGCCTCCGCCGCGGCAGTCGCCGCGCCGTTCGCCGCCTGCGTCTCGTCGCCGTCGCGAGCGGACTCCTCGCCGCCGGCGTCCTCCGCGTCGTCGTGCTCGCCGGCCTCGGCGTCGTCGTGCTCCCCCCCGGGCCCGCGCAGCGCCTCCGCGGGCGGCGGCACCGGGCCGGCGTGGTGGCCGTTGGTGGACGCCGCGGCCTCCTCGGCGTCGGCCTCCGCGAGCGAGTCCGCCTCCACCGTCGCCTGCGGCGCGGCGGCCGCCGCTGCCGCTGCCGTCGCGGCGGCCGGGGTGACGGCGGGCGGCGGCGGGACGATGGGCATCTCCGCCAGCCGGCGCGGCGCACCGGTCGCGGTGGGCGGCCCCTGCCGCGCGGCGTCGGCCTGCGCGACGACGCGCTGCTCGAGCTCCTGCGCGCGCTCGGGCGCGCGGCCGGCCCAGTCGCGCAATCGCCTGAGCTCGCGCGCCTGGGCGAAGTAGAGCAGCGAGAGGACGGCGAGACCGAAGAACGCGGCGATGCCGACATAGGCACCGTACTTCTCGATCTCGCCCTGGATGGATATCGCGAACCAAGGCATGGTTATGGAGCGCGGGATTCTAGGCGCCGCTCCGGCCGATCCGCCCGTCGCGCACGGCGGCGGCCTCCGCGGCGCCCGCCGGCGGGGCCAATCGGACGGCGGCGAGCTCGCCCACTTTGGCGGCCAGCGCAGCGGCGTCGCCGTCGAGGACGAGCCAGTTCACCTGGTCGAAGGTCTCCCGCTCCCACTCCGGGTCGAGCGCCGCGTGCGCGGCCCGGAGGATCTTCTGCGCGGGCGTCGGCTGCGGATGCTCGTACGGGTTGAACAGCTCCTCGTGCAGCTTCTCCCCCGCCCGCGGCCCGACGATCTCGATCGCGATGTCGCGGTCCGGCTCGAGGCCGGAGAGCCGGATCATGTCGCGGGCGAGGTCGACGATGCGGACGGGCTCGCCCATCTCGAGCACGAAGATCTCCCCTCCCGTGGCCAGCGACCCGGATCGGATGACGAGCTGCACCGCCTCCGGAATGGTCATGAAGTACCGGGTCATGTCCTCGTGCGTGACCGTCAGGGGACCGCCGGCGGCGATCTGACGGCGGAAGATCGGCACCACAGAGCCGGAGGAGCCGAGCACGTTGCCGAAGCGCACCGCGCAGTAGGTCGTCGCGGCGAAACGCTGGTCCGCGGCCTCCAGCGCCCACTCCGCGAGCGCCTTGGAGGCGCCCATCACCGTCGCCGGGGAGACCGCCTTGTCCGTCGAGATCAGGACGAACGCCTTCGTCCCGGACTCGCCGGCCACCTGGCACATCACGCGCGTGGCGAGCGCGTTGTTGCGCACCGCCTCGACGGGGTTGTCCTCCATCAGGCCCACGTGCTTGTACGCGGCGGCGTGGAAGACGATCGCGGGGCGGTGCTCGCGGAAGACCTCACGCATCCGCTCGCCCTCCTTGCAGTCCGCGAGCACGGCGACGGTGTTCAGGGCGTGGCGGTCCGCGACGAGCTCGCGGTTGATCTCGAACAGGTTGTCCTCCGCGTGGTCGAGGAGGACGAGGCGGCTGGGCCCGACGCGCGCGATCTGGCGGCACAGCTCGGACCCGATCGAGCCGCCGGCGCCCGTCACGAGCACCACCCGGCCGCGCAGGTAGCGGCCGACGCGCTCCACCTCCATGCGCACGGGCTCGCGCCCGAGCACGTCCTCGACCTTCACCTCGCGGACCTGTCGCAGCAGCCGCCCGCCCGTGCGCAGCAGCTCGAAGACGGTCGGCATGGTGCGCACGGGCACGCCGCGCTCCCGGCACGCGGTGACGACGCGGGCGCGCATCGTGCCCGGCGCGGAGGGGACGGCGATCAGCACCTCGTCGGGCTCGACGTCGTCGAGCACGCGCGGCAGCTCGGACGTCGTGCCGAGGACGCGTATACCGCGGTCGATCCGCGTGTCCAGCTTGCGCGGGTCGTCGTCGATGAACCCCACGGGCCGGTAGCCGAGCTCCGGGTTGCGGAGGATCTCGCGCAGCAGCAGCCGCCCGCCGTCGCCCGCGCCGACGATCAGCACCGAGCGGGCGTCGCGGCGCGCCCGGAAGCCGCGCAGCGGGCGCTCGTACAGGGTCTGCACGAGGAAGCGCCAGCCGCCGACGGAGACCAGCATGAGGAGCCCGTAGAGCACGAGCACGCCGGTGGGCACGTTCACCGAGGTGAAGCCCTGGCCGTTGAAGACCAGCTTCGGCTGGACCACCGCGACGTAGCCGAGCAGCGAGAACGTGCCGACGACCACGGCCTGGCCGACCTGCAGGTAGTCGTGGCGCGTGGCGTAGCGCAGCCAGTGCCGGTAGAGCCCGAACATGGCGAAGCAGAACACCGGGCCCACCACCGCGAACACGATCGTGCGGTCCAGGAGATCCTGGTAGAGCGGCGTGACCGCGCCGTCGAAGCGGAGCTGGTAGGCGAGGTAGTAGCTCAGCGCGACCAGCCCGGCGTCCACGAGGACCTGGGGCACGCTGTGACGGTGCACCGGGAGGACGGCCGCGAGACCCATCCGGCGGCGCATCCGCGGCATTCTAGGCGCCCCGCGGGCGGGCGAGCCCGTCGACGAGCAGGTCGGTGAACGCCTCGGGGTCGCGCCGGATGCGTGCCGGGACCGGGCCGGAGCGATCGCGGCGCGTGACGGTGACGTCCTCGGGCCGCTCGAGCCGGCGCAGGCGGCCCTCCGCGATGAGCCGCTCGTCCACCGCCCCGAGCCGTCCCTCGAACGTCGTCCACACCGGCGTGCCGAGCGCGACGGCCTCCCGGTTCATCGTCCCGCCCGCCGACACCACGACGTCCGCGCAGGCCACGAGCGACTGCGCGTCGACCGCCCGCTCGGGCACCACGAAGCCACCCGCGGCGGCGAGCTCCGCGCGCTGCTCCGGGGTGCGGGGCAGCACGACGGTCTGGGCCTGCTCGCGCAGCCGCTCCAGCAGCCGGGCGAACAGCGGGTGCTCGAAGCGGTGGTAGAGCGAGACGGCGGGCGGCGTGCGGACGACGGCCAGCGGCTGCGCCGGATCGACGCCGAGCCGCGCGGGCACGGACGGGTCGGGCTCGAAGTCCGCCAGGTAGTACTCCTCCTTGAGCCCCGGATAGCGCCGCAGCTTGGCCGGCGTGGCGCCGTAGCGCGCGAGGCGCTCGGGCGGGATCGCCTCCGGCACGACGACGCGCTGCGCGAGCCGGCAGTTGATGGTGTGCTGGACGGTCGCCCACTCGTAGTCGAACGTCGTCGCGCACGGGATCCGCAGCAGCCGCGCGGCGACCGTCACGTCGTTGGAGCCGTGCCCGAGCGCGACGTCGAAGCGGCGGCCGCGCGCCCACCGCACGAGCGCCCCCGAGCGCGAGGCGAGGCCGACGCCCTTGGCCGAGAGACGACCGCCGCGGTGGCGGCCGATCGCGGCGTGCGGGATGCCGAAGCGCTCGAGCAGCCCGAGCGTCTGCGCGAAGTCGCGCGCGGTGACGAGCACCTCCGCGCCGCGCCGCTCGAGCGCCCGGATGACGGGCCGCATCACGAGCACGTGCGGCGAGTTCGTCAGGTCAATCCAGACCCGCATCGCGCGCCGCGGCGACGACCTCGGCCGCCTGCTCGGCGGAGAGCACGGGGCTCATCGGGATGGCCAGGTGGGTGCGGGCGGCCTCGTCCGTCCCGGGCAGCACGGCGCCGTTCGCCCACGGCCGCATCGCCGGCTGGAGGTGCGCGGGCACGCGGTAGTAGGCCTTGTGGCCGATGCCGGCGACCTTCAGCGCGTCCGCCAGCGCGTCGGCGCGCGCGTGCCGGACGACGTACAGGTTCCACGCCGGATCCGCGCCGTCGACGGGCACGGGCAGCTCGGCGAGCTCGCCGAGCCCGGCCGCCTCGTAGTGGCGGCCCGCCGCGCGGCGGCCCTCGCACCAGGCGTCGAGGTGCGGCAGCTGGAGCCGGAGCAGCGCCGCCTGCAGCTCGTCGAGGCGCGAGTTGTGGCCCACGAGCTCGAAGCGCTGCTTGTCGCGCGAGCCGTGGAAGCGCAGCATCCGCACGCGATCGGCGATCTCGTCGTCCGCGCTCGCCACCGCGCCGCCGTCGCCGAAGCCGCCCAGGTTCTTGGAGGGGAAGAAGGAGAAGCAGGCCACGGTGCCGAGCGCCCCCGCACGGCCCGCCGCGGTGCGCGAGCCGGCGGCCTGCGCCGCGTCCTCCACCACGGGGACGCCGAGCGCCTCGATCTCGCGCACGGGCGCGACGTTGCCGAACAGGTGCACCGCGATGACCGCCTTCGTGGCCGGCGTGAGCGCGGCGCGCACCGTGTCGGCGGTGACGCAGAACGTGTGCGGGTCGACGTCGCAGAACACGGGGCGGGCGCCCGTGAGCGGGACCGCCTCCGCCGACGCGTAGAAGGTGAACGACGGGACCACGACGTCGTCGCCCGGGCCGATGCCCAGCGCGCGGAGGGCGAGCACCAGGGCGTCCGTGCCGTTCGCCACGCCGACCACGTGCGGCGTGCCGAGGAAGGCGGCGAAGTCGCGCTCGAAGCCGGCGACCTCCGGGCCGAGGATGTAGGCGCCGGCGTCGAACGTCTCTGCGAGCTTCGCGTGGAGCGCCTCGCGCAGCGGCGCGAGCGGGGTCGAGATGTCGAAGAGCGGGACGGTCATGTGGGAGGGGACACCCTAGATGGCGGGATTCCCCTTCCATGCCCGGGCCGGGATCCCTCCGGCGTTACCGGACATGGAGCTCCGCTCCTGGGATCCCTCCACCTGCCCGGACGTGGAGGTCCGTCCCCCGAAGGCCTCCGGCGTCCCGCTAGCCTGGGGCCGGCGTGCCGCTCGTGGCCTCCCTCACCGACCCGATCGTCCAGTTCGCGGTCGACGTGGTCGACGCGATGGGGTTGGCCGGCATCTTCCTCCTCATGGTGGCCGAGAGCGCCTGCATCCCGATCCCGTCCGAGGCCACGATGCTCTTCGCCGGCTTCAACGTCGCGGAGGGCAACTACTCGCTCGTCGCGGTGGTGGCCGTGGGCACCGCGGCGAACGTCGTCGGCTCCTGGATCGCGTATGCCGTCGGCTACTACGGCCGCATCGACATCCTCGAGAAGCACGGCCGCAAGCTGCACGTCAAGCCGTCGCACCTGCAGACGGCGGACCGGTGGTTCGAGCGCTACGGCGACGCGACGGTGTTCTTCACGCGCATGCTCCCGATCGTGCGCACGTTCATCTCGCTGCCCGCCGGCGTGGCGAGGATGCCGTTCTGGCGCTTCACGCTGTTCACCACGCTCGGCTGCGTGCCGTGGATCCTCATGCTCACGCTGATCGGCCGTGCGGTCGGCGCGAACTGGGAGGACTGGAAGGACAAGCTCCACTACGTGGACTACGCGGTGCTGGCGTGCATCCTGCTCGCCGCCGCCGTGCTCGTCCTCCGCTGGTGGCGCGGTCGCCGGGCGGCCGGCGAGCCGGCCGCCGATGCCTCGCGCTGAGCGCGGCTCGACGGCGGGCCGGTGGTGCCGGGCCGACGCCGAGGCGGCGCTGCTCGGCCTGCTGCACGGCCCGGCGGAGCTGCTCCCGGTCTCCTCGTCCGGCCACGTCGCGGCGCTGCCGTGGCTGCTCGGGTGGGAGGTGGCGGGGTGGGACGGCGAGCGGCGCAAGGAGCTCGAGGTGGCGCTCCATGCCGGGACGGCGGCGGCGCTCCTGCTGGTCCTGCGCGGCGAGATCGCCGCGACGCTGACGGGGCTCGACCGGCGCCGGGCGGCGCTGCTCGTCGCGGCCCTCGTGCCGCCTGCGGTGGCGGGCCTGGCGCTCGAGCGGCGGATCGAGGCGCGCCTGGCCACGCCCGGCACGCTCGCAGCGGGGTTGCTGGCGGGGGCGCTCGCCCTGGCGACGGCCGACCGGGCGCCCGCGCAGCGGGGCGCGGACGCGGCCGGCGCGACCGACGGGTTGTGGCTCGGCGCCGCGCAGGCGGCCGCGCTCGTGCCCGGGGTGTCCCGCAACGGCGCGACCCTGGCCGCGGCGCGGGCCCGCGGCTTCGCCCGCCCGGACGCGTCGCGGCTGTCGTGGGAGGTCGCCCTGCCGGTGCTGGCCGGCGCGAGCGGCCTGAAGGCGGTGCGGGTCGCCCGCGCGCACGGACACGGACACCCGCCCGCCCTCCGTCCGCTGGCCGTCGCGGTGCTCGCCGCGTTCGCCTCCACGCTGGTCGCCGCGCGGCGGATCGGGATCGAGCGGCGCGGGCCGCTGTGGCCGTGGGCGGCGTGGCGCGCGGCGCTCGCCCTGGCCATCCTGGTCGTCCGGCACAATCGGCGCGGATGAGCGACGCGTACGCCCGCGCGGGCGTGGACACCGGCGCGGCCGACCGCGCCATCGAGGCGCTCGTCGGCGTGCTGCGGACCATCGACACCGGGCGGGCGCGTCGCACCGTGCCGCTGCCGGGGCACTACGCGGCGGTCGTCGAGGTCGCGCCCAACCTCGGGATCGCCATCGGCACGGACGGCGTGGGCTCGAAGCTCATCGTGGCCGAGCAGACGGGGCGGTTCGACACGGTGGGGATCGACTGCGTCGCCATGAACGTGAACGACGTCGTGTGCGTCGG
>Ga0068859_100007078_pt1 | contig 11385 bp, 8 predicted proteins | sample KBSSwiS22_FD_66585 | JGI IMG/M metagenome (GOLD analysis project Ga0068859, IMG submission 66585) | Switchgrass rhizosphere microbial communities from Kellogg Biological Station, Michigan, USA - KBS Switchgrass S2-2 | ecosystem: Host-associated > Plants > Roots > Rhizosphere > Soil ... | reverse complement strand
GGGATGGCCGAGCGAGGCGTCGTCGGGTTCAAGGCCTTTATGTGCGATTCCGGATTGCCGGAATTTCCGAGGGCCGACGACGCGACGCTGAGAGATGGTATGACCGAAGCGGCTCGGCTGGGTTTGCCGATTGCCGTTCACGCCGAAAGCGAGGAGATGATCCGCCAGTTGTCAGCGACCTACACCGGCACGAACGTCAGCGACTTTCTCGCTTCCCGCCCGGTAATGGCCGAGGTCGAGGCGATCGGCCGGGCTGTGCAACTTGCCGAGGAAACGGGCGCGAAGCTGCACATCGTCCATGTCAGCTCCGGCAGCGGGGTGTTGAAAGCGCACGAGGGGCGTTTACGCGGTGTCGACGTGTCGATCGAAACGTGCCCGCACTACCTGTTTTTTACCGAGGATGATCTTCATCGCCTCGATGTGGTTGGTAAATGCGCTCCGCCTCTGCGCGATGCCGAGGAGCACGGAAAGTTGTGGCAGCAGCTTCTGAACGGCGGAATCGACATCGTCGCGTCGGATCATTCCCCTTGCGATCCTTCGTTGAAGAAATCACGCGATTTCAAGGGTTCCTGGGGCGGCATCGCGGGGGTGCAGTCGACGCTCGCCGTCTTGCTCGAGCGCGGCCACGACGGCCGGCGCTTGCGATTCGAGCGCATCGCGACGCTGCTGGCGGGAACTCCCGCGCAGCGCTTCGGGATCCCGAAAAAGGGGTCGGTGGCTGTGGGCAATGATGCGGACCTGGTCCTTGTCGACCCGTCAGCAGACTACACGCTGGAGGCCGAGCACCTCCATCAGCGGCATAAAATCAGCCCGTATCTCAGGGCGATGTTCGGCGGCGTCGTCCGCCGGACCATTCGCCGTGGAGAGACGATTTTTGCCGACGGCAAGATAACGGCAGTTACCAAGGGAAGATATGTCAGACCTAGTTATTGAAGCCGGTCCGCACAAATTCAGAGCGCGGATGGAAACCGCAAAGGCACCACTCACGTGCGCGGCATTCATGAAGCTGCTTCCGTTCAAGGAGAACCTGCTCCACGTGCGATGGAGCGGCGAAGCCACCTGGGTGCCGCTCGGTGATCTCAACGTCGCCGTCCCGGCCGAGAATGCGACGGTGTATCCGCTGCCCGGGGAGATTCTGTTATATCCCGGCGGTCTCAGCGAGACGGAATTGCTGATTCCGTATGGCCGCACGCAGTTCGGCAGCAAGGCCGGACCACTGGCCGGCAACCATTTCCTGACGATCGTGTCGGGCACTGAGCATCTGCCGGAGCTTGGCCGCTTGACACTGTGGGAAGGCGCTCAACCGATAATCATCGATGTTTTGGAAGACTGATCGTTCGGGCTCTAGGCTCTGGGCTTTAGACTTTTGGCTTTTGGCTTAGGAAGGGTCAGGCTCCCACCACTCGCTGGCCCAAAGCCCAAAGCCCAAAGCCCAAGCCTAGAACCCAAGGAGACGGCCGATGGACGATGGACGATTGACGATCGACGAATCCGCTGGACGATGAATGAGTGACACCTGGTTCGGCCACCCGCGCGGGCTGTCGACGCTCTTCTTCACAGAGATGTGGGAGCGCTTCAGCTATTACGGGATGCGCGCCATCCTCGTGTTGTTCATGACCAACGCCGTCGCAACGGGCGGCATGGGCCTCGATGACGTGACGGCGACGGCGATATACGGCCTGTACACCGCCGCTGTCTACATGGTCGCGCTGCCGGGCGGCTGGATTGCGGATCGTGTACTTGGGCTGCGGCGCGCAGTGTTCTATGGCGGCTGCGTGATTGCCGCCGGCCATTTCACCCTGACGGTGCCGTCGACGATCGCGTTCTACCTCGGCTTGACGCTGATCGTCATCGGCACCGGTCTGCTGAAGCCGAACGTCAGTGCGATGGTGGGCGATTTGAACCCCGAAGGGGGTGCGCGGCGCGATTCCGCATTTTCGATTTATTACATGGGAATCAACGTCGGCGCGTTCTTCGGTCCGCTGATCTGCGGGTATCTCGGAGAGACCATCAACTGGCATCTGGGTTTCGTTGCAGCGGGTATCGGGATGGTGCTGGGCCTCGTCCAATATCAGCTCGGTGCAAAACACCTAGGGACCGCCGGATTACTGAAGAACGATCCCGCTTCGCCGGCCGCGCCGGCCCAGGCGCGCCGCAGCTTGTTCCGCTCGCTCGAGGCCGCGGTGGGGCTGTTGCTGATTGTTGCGGTCCTGCAATCAGTCGGCGCGATTCATCTCCGGCTGCTCGCTGTTGTCGATTACACGGGCGTCATGATCGTGGCTGTTGCGTTCGCGTTCCTGCTCTATGTCGTGTTGTTCGGCGGATTGACGGCCATCGAAAAAAGGCGCGTTGGAGTGATTGCGGTCTGTTTTCTGGCGGCGGCGTGTTTCTGGGCCGGCTACGAGCAGGCCGGGTCGTCGATGAACCTGTTTGCCGAGCGGCTGACCGATCGGATGATCGGCGGTTGGGAAATGCCGGCGAGCTGGCTGCAATCGGTGAACGCGCTGTTCATCATCCTCTTCGCGCCCGTATTCAGCGCCTTATGGCTCGCACTCGGTTCACGCAGCCCATCGATTCCAGGGAAGATGGCGCTCGGATTAATGCAGCTCGGTGTCGGGTTCGCGGTCGTGGCGTGGGCATCGGTCTACGCGAGCGCGGATCATGCGGTGAGCCCGAGCTGGCTGGTTGCGGCCTATTTTTTCCACACGACCGGCGAGCTGTGTCTTAGTCCGATCGGCCTGAGCAGCATCACGAAGCTGTCGCCGCATCGATACGTCGGGCAGATGATGGGCATCTGGTTCATGGGGGCGGCGCTCGGTAATCTGGTCGCCGGCCGCGTTGCCGGGCTCATCGAATCGCTTCCACTCCCGCGACTCTTCGGCGCTGTCGCCTTGTTCTCGGTGGGCGCGGGACTATTGCTGCTGGTATTCACGAAGCCGCTGAAGAGATGGATCGGCGGAGTGGAGTGATTGCGTCGGATTTCGTCGAGCTGCACGAAGACGTCTCAGCCAGCCCACTCTGGAATGCCGATCTCGCGCCGACGCCGCTGTCGCGCCGCACCTGGTCTACTTATCACATCGCCGCGCTCTGGATCGGCATGAGCGTGGTCATTACCACCTACACGCTCGCCTCGGGCTTGATGCAGCAGGGCATGTCGTGGTCGCAGGCGATGCTGACGATTCTGCTGGGCAATTCGATCGTGCTCGTGCCGATGATTTTGAACGCCCACGCCGGAACGAAATACGGCGTGTCGTTTCCCGTGCTGTGCCGCGCGGCGTTCGGCGTGAAAGGCGCCAACGTGCCTGCAATTCTCAGAGCGCTCGTCGCATGTGGATGGTTCGGCATTCAAACCTGGATCGGCGGCCTTGCGCTCAACATGCTGCTGGCCGCGGCCTGGCCTGCCTGGGCGGGTTTCGCGTTCGGCAAATGGATCGCGTTTCTGGCGTTCTGGCTCGTGCAGGTGTGGATCATCGTGCACGGCCTCGAAGGCATCAAGAAGCTCGAGGGCTGGTCGGCGCCGTTGCTGCTGGGCGCGGGTGCGTTGCTGCTCGGCTGGGCGATCGTTCGAGGTGGAGGCCTCGGCCACATCCTGAATGAGTCGACGCGCCTGCAGGAAAGGCACATACCGTTCTGGCAGCTCTTTCCAGCCGCAGTGACGGCAAATGTCGGCTACTGGGCGACCCTCAGCCTGAATATTCCGGATTTCACACGCTACGCGCGCAGCCAGCGATCCCAGGCCATCGGCCAGGCGCTCGGATTGCCCGCGACGATGACGGCGTTCGCGTTCATTGGTGTGGCGGTTACGAGCGCGACAATCGTGCTGTTCGGCGAAGCGATCTGGGATCCGGTGGTGCTGATCGCTCGCATCGGCAGCGTTCCCGTGATCATCTTCGGCGCTCTCGTCGTGATGCTGGCGCAGCTGACGACGAACATGGCGGCGAACGTCGTGTCGCCGGCGAACGATTTTTCGAGCCTTGCGCCGCGCCGAATCAGTTACGTCACGGGCGGTCTCATCACGGCCGGTATCGGCATTCTCATGATGCCGTGGAAGCTGTATGCGGACGCAGCAGCGTATATCTTCACTTGGCTGATCGGATACTCGAGCCTGATGGGTGCGATCGGCGGCATCCTGATCGCCGACTACTGGATAGTCCGACGCCGCAATCTATCGCTCGCGGATCTTTTCAAGCTCGACGGCTGCTACGCATATGAGAACGGCGTGAACCGCCGGGCGATCGCCGTGCTGATCGCGTCCATACTGCCGGTCGTCCCGGGGTTCGTTCGGGCGGCGATGACGCCGGGAGGCGTCGTCGCCCAGCCGAACATCTGGGATCACCTGTATACCTACGCCTGGTTCGTGACTTTTGGTCTCAGCTGTGTGGCCTATCTTGCGATCGCGAGGACAGGCGGCCGGAAGTCCGCGTGAAACATTCGACCGCCTCATCCCGTCTATAAGGCCATGACGAAAACGGGCAAGAGACGCCTATATGCAGGCGCCAGCATTGCCGCGCTTGCGGGCGTCGCCTGGGGCACCTCGGCTTATCTGGGCCCGGCGCCGAGTATCCCGGAATCGCGGCTCGCGGCTGTCGAGCGGGGAACGATGGTCAGGTCCGTGGTCGCCACCGGTAAGATCGAGCCCATCACGAAGGTCGAAATCAAATCGAAGGCCAACGGCATCATCAAAGTCCTGCCGGTGGAAGTCGATCAGGAAGTCGAAGCGGGCACCGTGCTCGTCGAGCTCGACAGAGAAAACCTGATGGCCCGGGCGCGCGAAGCGCGCGCGACCCTCCAGGGAGCACGCGCCGCGCAGCAGGCCGCCGACGCTCAGTACGAGAAAAGCCGGGTGGAAGCTGAAGGGCCGGAAGTCGAGTTCGCGCGCCGCTCGTACCAACGCGCGCAGAGCCTGTTCGAACGCAGGCTCGTGGCCCAGTCGCAGCTCGAAGAGGCACGGACATCGCTCGATCAGGCCGAGAACAAAAAGCGAGCCGCGGAGTCGCAGCTGCTCATCGCCAAGGCGCGCGTGTCGGAAGCCGCCGCCAACGTGGCGCAGGCCCAGGCCACCGTCGAGCGCGCCGAAGAAGAGCTCGCGAACGCGACGATCCGCGCCCCAATTCGCGGCCGCATTCTGGCGCGCGACGTCGAGATCGGCAGTCCGGTTTCGTCCATTCTGAACATGGGCTCCGCCGCAACACCCGTCGTGACGATGGGGGATATCTCGCACGTGTTCGTCCGGGGAAAAGTGGATGAAACAGAGATCGGAAATCTGCGTCTGAATCAGCCCGCGCGCATCACGGTGGAGACCTTCAAAGGCAAGGTGTTTCACGGAAAGGTGACGCAGATTTCGCCGATGGGCGTCGAGCGCGACAACGTCACGAATTTCGAAGTGCGAGTGTCGATCGACAATCCCGGCAACGAGCTGAAGGCGAATATGACGGCAAACGCCGAGATCGTCCTCGAAGAGCGGCCGAACGCGCTCATCATTCCCGAAGCCGCCATCAACTACGACGCGAACCGTCTCGCATCTGTCGACGTGCCCGATCGAGGCTCGCGTACCGGCCGGCGCCCCGCGGCCATCAAGCTTGGCATCAGCAATGGCACCCGCACGCAAGTGCTCGAAGGGCTCAAGGCAGGCGATAAGGTCGTGCTTCCGAATTGACGCCGCGCGATACCCAGGCACTATGCACGAATCCATCAAACAATCGATCGAAAACCTCCGCACCCACAAGCTGCGCAGCTTTCTCACCATGTTCGGCATTATGTGGGGCGTCATCTCCATCGTGATGCTCTCGGCTGTGGGCGAGGGGTTTCAGCGGGGAAACCAGGCCGTCATCGCGGAGCTCGGCAAGAACATCGTCATCATCAGAAATGGCCGCACCAGCAAACAGGTCGGCGGCGAGAGGGCCGGCCGGGTTGTTCGTCTGACGATTGCAGACGCCTACGCCTTGAAAGGCAGCAGCCGCGTCATTCAGGAGGTGAGCCCTGAGCTGATGCGAGGCGGCGTCTCTGTGAAAAGCGCATACAACGCCGCTTCACTGCAGATGAGCGGCATCTGGCCCGCCTTTCAGGGGATCCGCGCGATCGACGTATCTGAAGGACGGCTGATTAACGACGTCGACAATGCCGACGCGAGACGTGTCGTCGTGATCGGACGCGAGGCGTCGATTCAATTGTTCGCCGACAGGAATCCTGTGGGTCAGCAATTGAAGCTCAATGGCCTGTCCTACACCGTGATCGGCCGCATTCGAAAGAAGTATCAGGACTCGAACTACACGGGACGCGACGAGCTCCGCCTGTTCGTGCCATACGAGGCGATGCGTCGCGATTTTCCGCTGCCAGGCGTCTTCGATACGCCGGATTCAGTTTCGGCGATCATCGTCGCCCCCCACCCGTGGGTGACGGACGCGCTGCGCGAGCAGATGGACAGCGGGGAGTTCCGCGGCGTGTTCAGCGCACTTGGTCAGACCCTCGTCGAGAAGGAGATCAGGAGAGTACTTGAGCCGCTTCACGGATTCGACGTCGACGACACCGAGGCGCTCTCGCTGTGGAACACCGCTGTCGAGTCGGTGATGTTCAGCAAAGTGACGCAGGCGATGCAGAACTTCTTCGTTGCCGTCAGCCTCATCACGCTTGCCCTGGGCGGCATCGGCGTGATGAACATCATGCTGGTGGCGGTGCGCGAGCGGACGAGGGAGATTGGCCTTCGCAAGGCAATCGGTGCCACCAGCGGAAGCATCCATCGGCAATTCATTGTCGAAGGGCTGTCGCTGACAATCGTGAGCGGTGCGCTGGGGCTTGTCGTGGGGGCCGGACTCTGCGCGGTGATTAATCTCCTGCCGCGCCCGGCGCGATTCTCTGGAATGATCATCACGCCGGGCACGGCGATTTTCGCCGTTGTGGCTCTGACCGTTGTCGGAGTCCTCGCAGCCTTATACCCGGCCGCGCGAGCGGCGGCCCTGCCTCCGGTGGAATCACTCAGGTACGAGGCTTAGGGTCGTGAAGCTTTACCGCGAAGTCGTCGTCCAGGCGCTCGGGTCTCTGGTCGCGCATCGGTTTCGGGCAGCCCTTACGATGATGGGCATTGCCGGCGGCATCGTGACCGTGGTGCTGCTGATGGCGTACGGGACAGGGTTCCAGCACGCGTTGATGTACGGATTTCGCAACGCATTTTCGGAAGGCACCGTCGTGGCGAGTGGCGGCCAGACGAGCATGCAGGCGGGCGGAGAGCGGTCCGGGCGCCGGATCGTCTTGAAGCAGGCCGATGTGGACGCGATTCGGGAGCTTGGTTGGGTGAAATTCGTCAGCCCCGAAAATCTGGCGTCCCGGCCCGTCACCTACGGGCTCCGCCAAACGACCGCGGGGGTGCGAGGTGTGTCGCCCGAGTACGCCATCATGCGAACCGAGACGGCCGAGTCCGGCCGCTTCATCAGTCAGGAAGACGTGACGAATCATCGCCGAGTGGCTTTTCTTGGGTACGAAGTAGCTCGACGGCTGTTCAGCAGCATCCCGCCGGTCGGAGAGACCGTGCGGATCAACGGCCAGCCGTTCGAAGTGGTTGGCGTCATGCCGAACAAAGCACAGATTTCGAATTACTTCTATCCCGACAAACTGTCGGTCTTCATTCCGTGGACGGTTTCGGGCCGGGCCGAGGACGTCGATTACATTGTCTTTCAGACGACCAATCCGGCCATGCACGATCAGTCGCTGAAGCAGGTGCGCGAGCTGCTTGCCGTTCGGCATCGGTTCAACCCGGCGGATACGCGCGCGGTGAACCTGCGCGACTCGGGCGATACCGCCGCGATGCTCACCGGCATTACCGACGGGCTGCAATTCGTGCTGTATTTCATTGGCATTCTGACATTGATGATCGGCGGCGTTGGCGTCATGAACATCATGCTCGTCTCGGTGAACGAGCGCACCCGCGAGATAGGCGTCCGAAAAGCGCTCGGCGCACGGCGGCGGCACATCCTCACGCAGTTCCTGCTCGAGGCGCTGACGATCACCTTCCTTGGCGGTCTCGTCGGCATGGCCTTCTCGTATTTCCTCGTATGGGCGATCGGAACAACACCGTTCCTCGCGGAGCTGCTCGATGATCCGTCGCGCCAGACCGACATCCGTCTGGTGCTCTCGCAAAACATTCTCTTGACGGCAACGACTATCCTCGCGCTGGCGGGCATCGTCAGCGGTCTGTGGCCGGCCGTTCGCGCGTCGCGGCTCGACCCGATCGAAGCCCTTCGATACGAGTAGTGATAATCTAGCCCGTCTTGCTCATTCGTCTGACAGTCAACGATGTACAGTACGAGCGCGACGTGGAGCCGCGGCTTCTGCTCAGCGACTTCATTCGACAGGAACTGGCACTCACGGGAACCCACGTAGGATGCGAGCACGGCGTGTGCGGCGCATGTACGATTCTGTTCGACGGCGAGGCGGTTCGTTCCTGCATCATGTTTGCCGTCCAGGCAAACGGCCACACGCTGAAGACGATTGAGTCGCTTGCGGCCCCTTCCGGCGCATTGAATCCGCTTCAGAACGCGTTTCGCAATGCCCACGGCCTGCAGTGCGGTTTCTGCACGCCTGGTTTCCTGATGACGCTGACGTCGTTTCTCCGCGACAATCCGAAGCCGAGCGATGCCGAGATTCGCGAGGCACTGTCGGCGAATCTCTGCCGCTGCACGGGCTACCAGCACATTTTCGAGGCGGTCAAACTTGCCACCCGAAGCTCCGTACCTTAGCGCCCGCGTCCTCCGGAACGAAGACGCGCGCCTGCTGACCGGGCGCGCATTGTTCGTTGACGATGTGCAGCTGCCGCGTATGCTCCACGTGGCGTTCGTCCGCAGCGAGTACGCCCACGGTCGATTGATCTCCGTCGACGCCGCGGTGGCCCGGCAGCGGCCCGGCGTGATCGCCGTGTACACGGCCGACGATCTGGGAGAGTACCTGACGCCAGGTCCGGTTCTCGTGAACCCTCCGCCGATTCAGGGCCACGTGTTTCACGGATGCACGCAGCTCCCGTTGGCAAAAGACAAAGTCCGGCATGTCGGCGAGCCCGTCGCGATGATCGTCGCCGAGAGCCGGTACATTGCCGAAGACGCGATTCGCGATGTCCTCGTCGAAATCGATCCGCTGGGTGTGGTCGTCGATCTCGAGAAAGGTCTGGCCAGCAACGCTCCCCTCATCCACGAGCACCTCGCCTCGAACGTTGCGGCGCACGTGATTCAAAAAAAAGGGGATTACCCGGAAGCGCGGCGCAGGGCCGACCTGGTCATCAAACGGCGGTTCCATTACGACCGCGGCGCGTCAGGCGCCATCGAGAATCGCGCGGTGGCCGTCGAGTGGGACGCAAAATCGGAAGAGATGACGATTTGGGACACCACGCAGGCGCCGATTCCCATTCGAAACGGGCTCGCACGCATGCTCGGCCTGCTGGAATCGCAGGTGAATGTGATCGCGCCGTTCGTCGGCGGCGGGTTCGGGCCGAAGATCATGATGTTCTATCCCGAAGAGCTGCTGCTGCCCTGGGCCGCGATGCAGCTGAATCGATCGCTGAAGTGGACCGAAGATCGCCAGGAGAATTTTTTCGCCACGACGCAGGAGCGCGGGCAAATCCACGATGCGGAAATGGCGCTCACCAAGGACGGGCGCATTCTCGGCGTACACGACGTCTTCCTGTTCGATACCGGCGCGTACGATCCTTACGGGCTCACGATTCCGATTAACAGCCAGTGCACTTTGCTCGGCCCTTACGACATCCCCAGTTACGAAAGCGAGTTCACCGCCGTTTTCACGAACAAGACGATCGTGACGCCGGTACGCGGCGCCGGGCGTCAGCATGGCGTCTTCGTGAGCGAGCGCCTGCTCGATCTTGCCGCAAGAGAGCTTGGCATCGACCGCGTCGAAATACGGAAGCGGAATTTACTCAGGCCCGATCAGTTTCCGCACAATCACGAAATCATGTTCCAGGACTCCGCGCCACTCGTCTACGACAGCGGAAACTATCTGCCGACGCTGGAACAGGCGGCCGAGCTGATCGGATACGAGAAGTTCATACGCGAGGAGCAGCCGCGATTGCGCGCCGAGGGTAAGCACGTGGGAATCGGCGTCGCCTGCTACGTGGAAGGGACCGGCATCGGCCCGTACGAGGGCGCGCGCGTTACGGTCGAGCCGAGCGGCACCGTTCGCTGCGCTACCGGCGTGGGTACGCAGGGGCAGGGGCATTTCACCGTGTTCGCGCAACTGGTCGCTGACGCGCTCGGCGTGAACGTCGAAGACGTAAAAGTCGTGACTGGCGATACGCGCGAATTCCACTGGGGCACGGGCACGTTCGCGAGCCGCGGTGCCGTCGTGGCGGGAAGCGCCTGCCATGCGGCGGCGATGGCCGTACGGGAAAAGGTGCTCGATCTGGCGAGCACCGTGCTGAAGGCGCCAAAAGACACGCTCGAGCTCGCACACGGCAGAGTGGGGGTCCGAGGCTCGAAGGATGCCAGCATCGGTCTCGGTGAGTTGGCTGGAATGGCGAATCCGTTGCGAGGCGCAGTCCGTCCGGGTACGGAGCCAGGCCTCGAGAGCACCGCCTACTTTGGTCCCGACCGTGGCAGCACGGCGAGCGGCGTGCACGCGATTATCGTCGAGGTCGATCCCGAAACGGCCATGGTCGAGGTGAAGCGCTACCTTGTCGTTCACGATTGCGGCGTCATCATCAATCCACTGCTCGTCGAAGGTCAGATTCACGGCGGCGTGGCCCATGGAATCGGCAACGCGTTTTACGAGCAACTGGTGTACGACGACCAGGGCCAGCTGCTGAACGCATCGTTCATGGACTACCTGCTTCCGACCGCCACCGACGTGCCCGCCATCGAAACCGCTCATCGCGAAACGGCGTCGCCGTTCAATCCGATGGGACTGAAGGGCGTCGGCGAGGCGGGATGCATTCCCACCGGGGCGGTGTTCGCCCAGGCGGTGGAAGATGCACTGCACGGCTCGGGCCTGGAGATCACCGAGATTCCTCTCAGCCCGAACAGATTGTTCGAGTTGATCGATGCGGCGGCTCGCAAATGATTCTGACCGGCGATTTCACGTTCAAGGGTCCGAGAGGTACCGTGTTCGAGCTTCTCCAGGATCCCGAGGTGTTGGCGAAGGCGCTACCCGGGACCAGGACGCTGACCAAGACCGCCGAGGATCATTACGAAGGCGTGATGAAGGTCAGCGTCGGGCCGATGATGGCGGCGGAGTTCGTGGTGAAGGTAGAGCTCAAAGACAAGGTGACGCCGGAACGATTCTCGATGCAGATTGACGGCAAAGGCGCCCTCGGCTTCACCAGGGGCACGGCGACCATCGAGCTGCAGGAACAGCCCGGCCCCATCACGCTGATGAACTACACGGCCGACATCC
>Ga0068859_100007076_pt1 | contig 11388 bp, 9 predicted proteins | sample KBSSwiS22_FD_66585 | JGI IMG/M metagenome (GOLD analysis project Ga0068859, IMG submission 66585) | Switchgrass rhizosphere microbial communities from Kellogg Biological Station, Michigan, USA - KBS Switchgrass S2-2 | ecosystem: Host-associated > Plants > Roots > Rhizosphere > Soil ... | reverse complement strand
ATCTTCCTCTGTCCGTTGTGCCGTGCCAGGCAAGTATTTGGGAACTCTGATGGACCTCCAGTCCAAGAGTGATCCGGTTTTCATGAAGCAACGCATAACGTCGGGTTTCGTTCAATTGGAGTCTTCAAGATTAAGAAGGCAGGGTTCTTAAAGGAGGACATCATGAAACGGAAGTTATACATTGGTATTGGAATAGTGTTGGTACTAGTCGTCGCAATTGCCGTCCTTGTTCAACGTAAGAAGAAGGAAACGGCGATAGGCATCGTACTTCCTTTGTCCGGCAGCATGGCGCAATACGGAGATAATGGTCGAAATGGCTTAACTCTGGCGAGCGAAGAGATGTCTCGCGATAATGGATGTGGAAACTTGACGCTCATTTATCAGGATAGTGGAGAAGCACCACCCGAGACCACCAGCGCTGTTAGGAGACTTATCGATGCCAATGGCGTCAGATATATTATTGGCGGACTCACCAGCGGTGGAGTCCTCAACGCATTACCCACCATAAGGGAACGGGGTGTTTTGTTTTTTACTCCTGCGGCATCTGCCCCTGGCATTCCGGATGGCAACGTTGTGTTTCGAAACTGGCCGTCAGATGATGCACTCGCTGGCATGTTCGGCAGAGTCGCTCATGAAAAGCTCGGCGTGAAAAATGTCGCAATTCTCCATGTTTCCAACGACTACGGAAAGACTAACGCGGAAGCATTCTCTGCCTCCTTTACTAAGGCAGGAGGCAATGTGGCTCTAATTCGGGCTTTTCCTCAAGGAACGACTGACTTCAAGTCTTTGATAACAATAGTCAGCTCATTGAAGGATCTAGATAGAGTGTTACTAATTGCGTACCCGGATGAATACAGAGCGCTGTTCCAGGAAATTGCTATTCACAAGGTTGGTAAAGGCGTCTTGGCCAGTGACACCTTTTACTCACCCGAACTGTTATCACAACTTGGATCAGCTGCGGAAGGTACGATCATAGCGGTAGCAGCCAAACCCGGTGAGAACTATGAGCCAAGGCAACGATTTATTAAAGCCTATCGTGACCGGTTCAAAAAAGATCCTGGCTTGGTAAGCGATACCGCCTATGACGCTTTGCATATGATTTGTCGAGGTATCAAGGAGACAGATGGTCAGCCAAGATCGGTGGGCCAGTGGTTGCGGAATTTGCAGGGTTACCAAGGTGCTGCCGGTCTAGTTACCTTTAACTCGTCAGGGGACGTGACAGGTGACTTGGCCTTGTATGAAGTTGTCAAGGGAAAGTTCGAAGCCAGGAGTTTCTAGCCATTGCTCTTGCAGCATTTGTTCAATGGTCTATTAGCTTGGACCTACTACACCCTTGTCGCCTTTGGTTTTTATTTCGCGTCTGTTGGTTGTCGGCATTTTAACTTCACAACTGGTTTTGGTTATCTCCTCGGGCCATACATTGTTCTATTCTTTTTGCTTCACCAACTCTGGCCGGTGGGCATTGGTATTTCGCTTCTGGGCTGTGCAGGTATGGGGGCGCTCTATCATAGCCTGTCGGCCTGGCTGTCTAAGAAGGGCCTCCGCGAAGGGCAGCTATTAATTGTTTCGTTGGGGATTATGGCGGCAGGCCAAAACGGTCTGGCGTTTATCTTCGGTAGCACGAGCCAGGCGCTTTGGCCCTTTAATGCAGTCGATGCCTTTTACCAATACCGATCCCTTGTCATTACAAAACAGCAATTCATTTCGATTGTTGTAGGTGGTGGACTCATTGTTGCGCTGTTACTTGTTTGGCGCAAGTCGCTTCTAGGCCTCGCTCTCCGTGGTCTACTTGAGTCCCGATTGAATCTTATGCTTCGGGGATATAACGTCGACGCCTTGGAAAAAATCATTTCGTCAGTCGGGTTCCTTTTGGTAGGCGTCGCTGGAATTCTTTGGGCCTCAGATTCAAGGGTTCGCCCATCAATGGCGCTGGACGCTAGCCTCATTGGTATAGTGACCTTTATTGTAGGTCCGATACTCGTAGAAGGGCTTTGGGGATTGCTGTTTGTCTCTTTTGCGATAGCGCTCGTAAAGGTACTGTTCACTTTGTTCCTACAAGGCGACTGGGCAATGACAGTACCGCTTATTGTATTTCTCGCAGCACTACTGGTTTATAGGGGAAAGCTGGTCTTGCGGGTGAGTTAACAAATGTCCTCTCTAACCTCATACGTCGCATTTATCTTGGCTTTGGTCCTTCAACTGGCGCTATTGGCGCAAGCTACAGATCTGCTTGCAGGTCACACTGGTCGTACTGGTTTGACGGCATCTGTTTTCGCTGGAATTGCGGGATACTTCTACGCACTCGCCACTGTGAACCTGCTAATAAATCCGTGGATTGCAGTATGTCTGGCTCTAGTAAGCACTTTGCCAGTTTCACTATTTATGGGCTATCTGCTCTTGAAACTTGATGCCCAAGGCTTTCTTATTGCAACTTTCGCCCTACAAGTAGCGCTGGTCGATTTGCTGAGAAACCTCACCTTAACAGGTGGGCCGCTGGGCATTCGGGACGTACCTGCACCAAGTCTATTTGTATTTGGCGGGGCAACGGCTGGATCATTGCTAATAGCAATTCCGGGTTTGCTTTTGGCTACTATTGCCTTGACTCTGACACTTGGTCCACGAAGCGATCTTGGACGACTATTTCATTGGATTCGAGATGATAGCAAGTCAGCGACAGCATTCGGTGTACACAGCCAAAACTTACTACTATCGGCTTTTACGGTACATGCGATAATAGGCGCTACCGCAGGTATCAGTTTCGTGATTGTGCAGACCTATGTGGGGCCGAACTCATTCGATTTATGGCTTTCCTTGAATATTTTGGCTGTTGTCTTCCTAAGTGGTACGGGCGGATCCCCCTCACTCATGTTGATTGGCGCGTCAATGCTGGTTTGTTTGATAGAGCTTGTTAATTTTGCGCCTCTGAGACCAGAGTCGGTTGGATCGCTTCAAAAAATCATATTCAATCTACTATTAGTAGGGATTCTGGTCTTTCAAAGGAGAGGAATCGGAGGCCCAGTGCTTGAGGCTAATCCGAGCGCGGAAATGGCCGAATGATGCTATCCATAGAAAATGTCAGCTATCGTATTGGCAACTTCGTGATCCTCGATCAGGTCAATGCCGAGATTCGTCAAGGAGATGTTGTAGCTTTGATCGGAGCGAACGGTGCAGGAAAGAGCACCCTAGCAGACACTATTTCTGGTTTTCTGCGCCCATCTTCTGGAAAGATTTCATTGAATGGTTCTTCCCTGACGGGCCAGCCACCCGCGGACATTGGAAGGCAACGTGTTTCACGCATGTTCCAACGTCAACATCTTGCTTGGAACATGTCCGCTTTGGAGAACGTCCTATGTGGACTTGACACTCAATCGGAAGTCTCCTGGAGAAAAAATCTCTTTCGGACATATCGCACCGCGAGTTTCGAAAATGAGAAGCGCGAACGAGCAACGGATTTACTTAATCGGGTAGGCTTAGGCACCAAGGCTGAAATGCCAGCACGTAATTTATCGTTTGGACAGCAGCGCCTCTTGGCGCTAGCTCGCTCTTTGGCGCACCGTTCGGACTTGCTTCTCCTCGATGAGCCCTTTATGGGACTCAAAAGTGCTGCTCTCGATCTAACTGTCAAATTGCTGCGAGAGGAATTGCGATGCGGTCGTTTGCTTTTAATAATCGATCACAGCTTATCAATAGTTGAATCGATAGCGACCAAATTCTGGTTCATGGAAAAGGGGCGCCTTACTTCATTCTCAAGCTTTGCGTCGCTTTCGGGATCAGAGATGTTTGTCAGGTCTTACCTTGGGTTTGGTCCTGGAGAAAAACTAAGAGCCGCCGAAACCACTACTAATCAGTCGTGTTCTGATCTTGAAGTGTCGCTATCAATTGTGAATTCTCAAAGAAAACCAGGCAGGGCTGAAGTTAGCGAAGTCGCACCGCCGATGGAAACGGATAGCTCATTTGCTTCATATATTCCTCCTACCCTGTTGGCTCTTAGTTCTCTATCCGGTGGTTATGGCTCAAGAGTAATCATTAGGAACTTGACTCTAAATCTTTTGAGAGGAGACGTGTTTTGCTTGCTCGGCATGAATGGCAGCGGTAAATCCACGTTACTCCGACTCATTGCAGGTATCGGCAAATGCTTTAGCGGATCAATTAGCCTGGATGGCGAAGTGATTGACCATCTCCGAGCCGATGAGAGAGTCCATAAGGGAATCCGGTTGCTTCTACAGGACCATCGCCTTTTTCGCAATCTTTCGGTGTCGGAGAACCTTTTATTGACGGCGTTTTCAGAAGAGTCTGCATCGATGGCAAGTACCGGTATGCCGCTGTCGTTTGCATTCACTCCGTCGTCGACCTATACGAACGTTCTCCGAGATATGCAAAGCGGAATCAGCGGTCACGATAGGCGCTTGGCAGGCACTTTAAGTGGTGGGGAGCAGTCCCGAGTGGCCGTGAAGCAGTTAGGCTATGGACGTTCAAAACTTTTGTTATTAGACGAACCCACTGCCGGCATAGACGGCATTCGCAAGTCTGAGTTGATTACCTTAGTTAAGAGCTGGAAAGAAAGCGGACTGGCGATTGTGATTACTGAACACGATGTAGATTTTGTGCTTTCCGTAGCTACACGCGTTGCTATTCTTTCAGATGGAGAGTTAGACGAACTTGCCTCAGTTGAGTCTCTTACGCCTGACCGCTTGCTTTTACATGGTTCATGACAGGAGGTCTTCCCCCAGTGAAGAACGGAACGAAACAAGCTGCAGACGGAATTCCATACACATTGTCAGGAGCGGACGCACCTCAGCCTTCAAAAACAATGCACCGGTGGACCAATATTATCTTAGGTTCAAACTTCGTCTTGGTGCTCCTAACCTTTCTTGCGGGCTCCTTTTCCAAATTAAAGATCGACCAGTGCCTAGCTGCGAATCATCCGGTAAAGGTACTGATGTTGTTCGCACTGGTTGTTGGCGTGATTTGGGCCACTGACCTCCTCGTGCATTCCGATTGGATTCAACGAAGCCTTCTCCGCTATGGTGTCGTCGTTACGTTTCTCATCTGGGGGGCGACAGGTCTGTTGATTCTAAATGAACACAAGAAATGGATCATTGTGCAGGGGCACGACAATTGGGTGATGGGTGTGGCGTTCGTTTTCATCTTGGCCCTGATCCTGAAGGCACTGTTAACTCCCGGTAAGCACTCGCAGGATGCGGACGATGAGACAGGAATGAGCGCTCAGTCGCTCAAGAAGTGGGGAGATGTCGTCGCCTTAGCGATAATGATGCTTGCCATGTTTTTCCTCGCTCTTGAATTCAAGCCAGAGGGTTTCAGCGTCAAATGGGAAGAAATCCCAGCAATACTTATGGTGTTTCTGCTTGCTGAACTAGGAGTAGCATTAGTCGTCACGGCCTCCAAGATTCGACAGAAAGTCACGGCTGCCGCTGATGTAGCAGAAAAAGTAATAAAACGGGCCGAGAACGTGCAACTCGGCCTGGCAGACAACCAACAATCCTTAGTCGCAGCGAAAGACGTTTTAATTGGGATCGAGGAAGGAGCCAACGAATCAATCGGACAATTAAGGAAGACAGTAACCGCGCTAACCGAACTCGCACAAATGGAGATGCTAACTAAATCGGCGCCGGAATTTTGTCGGTTGGGCGCTATAGAAAGAAATGACTTCTGGACGCACTTGAATCAATTCACAACAGACTGGACGCCCAAAGTTAGCGAGAACGAGAGCGAACGCAATCATGGACTTGTGGGAGTATTGTTCAAAACGTTTATTGGCGGTGACGCCAGCGGCACAGTTCGTCGAACCCATAATACGGTCTCATGCGTTACGGTTGATTCTGTTTTTGCTGATGCTTCAGCGGAATGGCTTAAGAGAATGGCTCAAGTCGAGAGCCATGAGCATCACAAGCTCAAGGTTTGGGCGGTAACGTCGCTCTTGCCAACTGACTTCGCGCTTCCCCACGTATGGTGGAGTGACGTTGGAAGCAACGCCACGGGTGTTACTCCAAGACGAACCAGAACCTTGGAGAGATTCATAGATTCTGTGATCGAGGAATGTAAGTCGAAGAGTGCGGTAGGAGAATATCGACGTATTACCGTCTTTCCCAATAATGAGAGACTAGAGCGCGACGCGAATGGTTTGAATGCTTGGCAAGGAGATTTTGCATCTTCATTGGATAACTGGCTCTTGTGGGATCCGCGGGTGCAAGAGAATTCAGCGAATGATCCGCTCGGAAACAAGGAGTTGCTGATTAACAATATTAATTTATTCGCTAACAAGGTTAAGTTTTGTACTGTCAACTTAGCCCAAGCGCTTTTGGACCGTAGAACGAAAAATGGAGAGACTTTGTCACCGCTAAATGCGGGCATCCAAAAAATGAGCTGGCCTACCATTCAAGGGTTGTATGAGAAGTCTGAAAATGCAGATTCAGATATTGATGTTGCAAAACTTAGGAACCACCGAACTTTGCCCAATTGGGATGGGACCAAGGCAAGTGAATTCAATTTCTTTTTTAACGATTTTGCCATCCACGAAGATCAACCTGTGACGGGAGGAGTTATTGGTGCCAATAACGACTTCTTGAACTACAGAGTCCAGATGAAGGACCTAGCTGCACTTGGCTGTGAACCTGGTCTCGTTAGCTTTATCAGAAGCGCAACCAAGGAAGAGAATCTGGCGCTCCGAGATATCTACCGGATGATGGGGTGGGTAACTCTGCGCGAATGGTATCGTCGGTCCTTACATCTAAGCACGACCGAAACAGAGGAAGGTGCTTGGTGGGCAGTTTCCAAATATGTTGATGTCGCGGAAGATCCGGTGCTGAAGCCGTTTAAGCTTATGTGGGATGATTATGAAGTTGTCACACTAGATCTTCTTTTGATTGGTCCTCTTTATGGAAACGACGGCAAGCCAAGTCACGACTGGTACGGAGCTGCAATCTCCAACATATCTTTTGATCGAACAGAATGTACTGTCCAATTGGTTACGAATCAAAAAATGCTTGGAAAGATAGCGGAAGCTGTAAAAGATCTGTCGGCGAACTTCACCATGGCCGAATCTGACAAAGTAAGTAGCCACGGAACTTGGAAAGAGTGGCCAAAAGGGTTTTCTGCTGGATCGAAATCGAAACCGGCAACGGCTTTATGAACCGAGTCCTTGACCGAATCGGTCAGTCGTGCTGCCTGCTCACATAGCAAAAACAGGACAACATTATCGTGTATCACGAGTGCCTGATCCTCAGGCGATTGTGACTTTCCGCAGCGTTGTGATAGACAGCTTTCGCAACGACCTGTTTTCGCACAACCAAGCAGTGAAACAACAACCAGCATTGAAAAAAATAAGAAATTAATTCGTTATAGAACGGAAGCTGGCGAGCGGCAGATGCATGTGACCATTTACATTCCTGATCAAACTGATGCTTCTCTCGCAGCTCTTCAAACTCTCGCCAGAAGTTCCCACGCCGCTGCCAACTCATCCAGAGACTGCCGAATCCGTAATGCGCTGAACCGTGAACTCCAGACTCGTCACAGGAGATTAACCATCTTCGAACTCCGACGTTATCAATATTGCGAAACCATTACATGTATAAATCGTCAACTAGTGATGAAGTGAGCTGTGGCCATAAGAGAAATGCGCATTGAACATGAATGGGTCGTTTGCACGGAGGAGATCACTTCGGAAAGTAAACCGGCAAATGGGATCAATTAACGCTCCATTAGATAGAGTCTGGTGAAGAAACTATTCCCAAAGCATTAAGAATGGGCCTTAAATTGGGCTTTCCGTCAACGCTTCTACGACCAATCGGTTTTGCAGGTACCCCTTCAACCAACCCCTTTGGACGATCTCTGAAATCTCTGTATCTGAGGTAAAAGAAGTGCGTATCAAGTTTGTAGTGGCTAATGCGCTGAAGTGCGTTAGCCCAGCTAGGCTCAGGATCGGTCACTAGAGTAGCCTGCGAAGTTATCAATGATGCAAGATTGGTCTGTTGGGCCAGACTCGGATTCCATGCTTGTTGCGGTTTAGCTAATGACAAAAGCAGCAGATACTTTGCCCTATAGCCTAAGGTTTTCGGTAATCGAAATCGAGAGAGCCCTTGAGGAACCCAAGCTATCACCCACATACCACGATCCAGAGCAGTCTCGGCGACCTTGGTGGCTGCGGCGGTTCCCAAGACCACACATATCGCTACACTCGTTTTGGGCAGTTCCCCAACAGATTCAATTGCGGCATCCTTCTCGCGTTCAGATGGTTTTGCCGAAAGCCCGATCGTTACCTTGGCTTGCTGAAAAATGTCCAAGTCACCTTGATAGTAAATCTGCGGCAATTTCGACTTTGTCAGTGCTTCAGGAAAATCTGGCGATCCTCTTTCAATAACCCCTAGCTTCTCGGATGAATTTGAAGGTTGAGTCTCATCGATCATTCGAGAGTCAGCCGGATCAAAGACAATAATTTCTGCCTGTAGCCCGTCGAGGTGTTTCCGAATCATTTCTGACACCCGAGTCCAGTCCAGTCGTCCATGACCCGAACCAAGCGCGGGTAAAGTAACGCGAACACTTCGCAGTGGTTCCAGGTATTCACGTAATGCAACCAAACCTGATTCAATATCTTCGTACTTGGAGTTCTCACGCCAATGTCGCTTTGTAGGAAAATTGATGATCCAATCGCCCGAAAGATTCTTCCAAACGTGCAAATTACCTGGGCGCACCTCGCCAGCCTCGCACTCTCGTTTGTAATCGCGATACATCTCCGGATAACGCTGTTTGAAGGCCAATGCTACGCCGGCACCCATCACACCCACACAATTCACGGTGTTAACGCGAATATCTGCTGGCGTATCAAACATGTTTCCCTTAGTGAATTGGAGCATTTCTCTTTCAGTCATCATGCACGAGCTTCAAGGCTTGCAATAACTCGCGCTCTAAGAGCAGGCACTTCGTTTTGATGATTTTCAAACCAAGAATTGCTGATTGCTCTCATGTCTGCCATTCCAAGTGCAATCAACATATCCAAGTCTTTCTCGGTTTCGCTGATATCTTCAAGTTGTGCAATGTCTCGTTCTCTCCCGAGAATGTCACCTACCAGATCGTGGTAGCAAATCAACTTCGCAAGCGATCGTACGTCAGTAGGGCCAATTTCTCGAATATCCTCGGTGAGTATGCGTACCAACATCTCTACTGACCTTAATGGGTGATCTCGTTCAGCCTGTTGCTTTCCGCCTTTCGCAGCCCAACGAGACTTGGGTCCTTTGCCAATGTCATGGAGGTACGCAGCAACCTCGCAAAGCTGCTGAGCATTAGGATCAAGTACTTTGAAATAATCAGAAGCGGTTAACCTCTGAGCCACCGATCGAGTGTGATCGCCAACATTCTCGATATGAACGTCATTCGCAGTTTCAAGACCGATAAGTTCCCGGGTCTCCTTGAGTTTTGTCAGGTCCGATCTCAGGGCAGCTAGCAATTCGGCGAGATTTGATGCGTTTGGGTTTTGCCCCTTCTCCAAAATGCGTTTAACGCTCCGTTCGAAGCAGAGTCTGGTTGATTTGGGTCCGGCGATTAACGATTTCGTCGGCTCGTCAGGGTACTTCGTGTAATAGTGTCTCGGATCAACTCTAATTGAAGGAGATGCTTTTCCGGCTGCCTTATAGATCTCTTCAACTTTTTCGCCAACGCGGGAATTGCAAACAACAATGTGATCGATAATTCTGATGTCGACGCTGCGATGAATCAGAACCTCAGCCATCCTCGCCTGTCGCTCTGCATCATCGTCAATTCTAAACGCAAGATTATCGATAGCCCCCCAATTAAGCCGCTGCAAGTCGTCAGTGTTGTGAAAGAAATCTGGAGGTATCTCCGTGTTGGCAGCCGCATCAGTAAAGACGACGTGATTCTCCTCAATAGTCCCAATTGGAATAGCTAAATATATCAAATCGTGCTGATCTACGTTCTTGACGTTGAGTACTCCTAGCATCATTGACGAGCGTTTACACAGGTAAAACGGAACGTAATCATGTACAACGCCGCCTGGCCCACACGTTACTTCCATTGTTGAGCGGCGGCCTTGGATCTGCTTGTTCGCAATTGACTTATGCGTAATGCCCAAACGAATTTGTTCGTTTACGCTGTGGAGACCATGTTCAAGGATGCCCGGCAGGTGGTCAATCGCTGTGAAATGATAGAAGAATCTACCGCTATGTTCTCGGGGAATTGCCATCTCAGTAAGTAAAACACGACCTCTTAAATATATTCAAAAGGCGAGTTGAGCAGCGAACGTCGTTCGGACTGTTGAGCGCATCCGTCACTTCAAGAGTTTGAATTATGCTTGGTGAACACCCACAGATGTTGGCTTGGCTGGACCGAGACTGGCGAAATCGGATACTTGGTCATCTGATATAATTGCGGTCGGTCGGTTGAACCCGATTCCCGAGGTTCTGCAAAAGAGCGAACGTCTGGTTACTCTTGACTGTGTCTGTAGGTATTCGACTGGAAAGGAGATGCCTATGGATCGGAAAATGTTTAGGATAGTTCAGAATGTAATTGGGTGGTCGAAGGAACACATGATTGGTTTGGTGTTGCTACTTTCACTAATTCACGTTGGTCTAGCCTACATTCACGGTCGGGACTCGGGTTGAACCGACCCAAAACTCATAACAGCCTAACTCACCGCAGAAGCAGCGTTATCACTGTCAACCCCCCGGACCTGGAACGTGAAGCAAAAGCAGTGCTAGCTTGCCAAAGCGATTTTTTGTGCTTCGACCGCTTCTACTTCGCTAAGTAAGAATCGAACGGATTTGCCAAATGGAATTCGTCTCAATAGTTTGACGTCCGAATTGCCGTGGTAGACAGCACTCAAAGACAAATCCCAGCGAAGCGCGAGCTTGCGCGGCGAAATGAATTTTTGATCAAAAGCTTGTTTTCGTTTCGGCGTTGAGGGAACACCTTCTTTTCGTTTCGTAGGCATATTGATTATAAAGTATTAGCAAGGAGGTTAGGTCAGCATGATCGTAATCAACATAAACTACAAACCTGCCACCCTCAACGATTTCGTAAATTTCCCTGCGGCCTTGAATACGTTTGCCAAATTGCCACTTAGGCGATATTTCAGAAACGGCTAGAACGTCAATTCCTGCAGGAAAAGACCAACGATGTTATGCGCGAGTATGAGACAAATGATAATAACGTTGTTAAGGAAAGTCACGTTGCTGATTGTCGGTCTCCGACGCAACAGATTCCTCCCGAGATCGCTTTCGCTATAGCAAGGTCACCGAGGGGAACCAGCGCAACAGAGTTAATCAATACGATGTAAGTGATCTCTTGGCCCACTCACCGCGAAGGGTTCCAAGGGCTCGATCCACCACATTCAATTAATCTGAAGGCCAGAGGAGAGCC
>Ga0068859_100007073_pt1 | contig 11391 bp, 10 predicted proteins | sample KBSSwiS22_FD_66585 | JGI IMG/M metagenome (GOLD analysis project Ga0068859, IMG submission 66585) | Switchgrass rhizosphere microbial communities from Kellogg Biological Station, Michigan, USA - KBS Switchgrass S2-2 | ecosystem: Host-associated > Plants > Roots > Rhizosphere > Soil ... | reverse complement strand
GTCCGCCAGATCCTTCGGCCGTCCAGCGGCGCGCTTGTTCCGCAGGAACATCTCACGGCCGAGAAACGGCACCACCTGGCGTCCACACGGCGCCATCAATCGATCGCGCCAGGCGTCGTCCCAGCTGACACCAGTGATGGCGCTCATCACGTGAATCTGCACTGGCTCGACTCCCATCTCGAGGATGCGATCGGGTGTCACGATGTCTCGAGGCTGCAGGTCGGTGATCGGAAATCCGAACGCCTTGATCGCGTCGAGAACTCGAGATCCGTTTTGAACGGTCGGGCGAACGAACACGTCGAGATCGCCAGTAAAGCGGGGCGCGCCGTGAAGGGCGAGCGCGTACGCTCCGACAATCACGAATTCAACGTCGTGGGCGACGAATGACGCGATGAACTCGTCGAAGTCTGGCGCCAGATCCATGGAATTGACTGCGCAGGTACTCGACGGCTGCGATGCGCTCCTCCGGCGGCCGGGAGAGCCAGAAACGGACCGCGGGTCGAGTGCGCTGTGCTTCCTCTAACGAAGTGACGCGCCAGACGCGCTGCAGCCTGAATTCCATACCTAATAGTCAAGTCTATCGCGACTCAGGGTTCTGTTTCACTCCGCGAGCAGGAGCACCGGTTTCGCTTTCCCGTGCAGCGCACGGTCGAATGTCACCAGGGTCATCTGGGACGTTTCAGCAAAGGCGACGAGATAGGCGTCGGCCCACGCCTTCGGCGACGCGCGCCTGCTGCGCGTCAGCGGCCGGAGACGCGACTCCAGTCCGTGGGGCTCGTCGACCAGGCTGACCCGATCGTCTGAGAGCCAGCCGTCATACACCCTCCACGCCTCGCGCTGAGACAACACGTCGTTACCCATCACCGCTTCCGCGCTCAGCAGGCGGAGGACGCCGAGCTGCGTGAACCGGCAGAAGGAGAATCGCACCCCGTCTTCCAGCGACTCGAACCAGTGGCGGGCCACCAGATGGTGGACGTGGCCGGCGTGACTGAGGGCGATCCAGACATTAATGTCAGGGAAAAGAAATGACGTCGTAAATCCGGGCATTGTCGAGCCGTAAGGAGCCAGGTCGTTTCGAGCGGACGAGCGGAAGCGTGACTCTTCGGACTGGACGCTCCGTGCCTGCCTTGAGGATTCGCTCGGCGCCCTCCAGGAGCAGCGATTTCACCGTGCGACCTTCGCTCGCGCGGCTCACCACAAAGGCGCGAAGGTCAGCGTCGTCCATCCCGCTCGTGTGTCCGCGCTCAGCCGTCGCATGCCGCCGCGGTGGTAGGTGTGTTCGACGTCAGCAGCGACTGAGGAAGGAATCCCGGACAAGACCAGCCGACCGTCGTGCGCGACACGGCGTACGACGAGCGGTGCCATCTCGATCAGTGGCGCCGCGAGAATGTTCGCCAATACGAGAGGCCAGGCCCCGCTCACCGCGCCGGCGCTGCCCTGCACGAGGTGCAGGCGCGATGCGAGACCGTTGATGTTCGCATTCTTCGATGCGACGCGCAGCGCATCGGCGTCGATGTCGAGCCCTGTCGCCTGCTCAATTCCCTGCATCAGCGCCGCGAGCGCCAGGACGCCTGAGCCCGTGCCGATGTCGAGGACCTGTGCGGGGCGCGAGATTTCGACGATCGATTCGAGCGCTTCGAGGCAGAGGGCCGTGGTGGGATGAAGACCGGTGCCGAACGCGAGGCCGTCACACAGCCTGAGCGTATTTGACTCTGGAGCTGCTTCGGCCGGTGCGACCGTCAGACGTCCGACCCGAAAGCGGCGAGGACTGAGAATCCAGACCGATCCGTCGTCGCGTGCGCGAGCGGGCGACACGGACATGATCCTTGTCGCAAGCGCGTTCGCTACAGTCTCGGGCTCGACGCTGTCGGGCATGAGCGAGGCGATCCCGCCTGCGACCGATTCGACATCCAGCGCGCCGAGACGGATCAATTGCTCGAGCGCGTCGTCCGGCGGGTGCGCGAAGTCGATGCGGTAGGGCATGGATGAGGGTAGCGCGAAGCATCGTGCAGGGCGGTCCAATATTAGGTCCAGAATTTGATAAAATTATGGTCATGAAACACATCTCGATTCAGGACTTGAAGGCCGGGCTGTCGGGAGCGGTAGCGGAAGCGGAGGCCGGGGAGACGCTGATCATCACGCGCCACAACGAGCCGGTGGCGCGCCTGGTGCCGGCTGACCCTCATGAGGTCCATCGTGGCAAATCGGTGGGGACCGAACGTCTCCGCCCGGCGGTTCGGCGCAGCACCGGCGGCCGCTATTTGATCGTGCTGAGCGAGGACCGGGGGAATCGGTGAGCGTCCGGGCCGGTGTGGCGTCCCGTCCCCGACGTCTGTATCTGGACACGTCCGCGTATCTCTGCATCCTCCTCGCCGAGGATGGGTCGGAGCGGCTGTCGGCCGAATCACAAGGCGCGGAGCTCCTGTCGAGCGTGCTGCTCGTCCTCGAGGCGCGCCGACATCTGATCCGCCTGGCGCGCGAAGGCACGCTGAAAGCCGAGCAGTATAAAACGTGCATCGACCGCGTCGATCAGGACACGGCGCTGTTCGTGCTTCGAGACCTCACACTCGATCTTTGCGCCTCAAATCTGCTGCCGGCCGTCGCCACCCCGCGCTCGCTGAATCTCGCGCATCTTCGTACCGCACTCTGGTTCCATGCCACCGAACGCATCGATCGGTTTCTGACGCTGGATGCGGCGCAGGAGGCGGCGGCGAAAGAACTGGGCTTGCCGGTGATCTCTTCAATGCCGTGAGCGATTGGACCGGCGCGCCGGGCAATGGCGAGGTCTGGCTTCGGCCGATACCTATTCAGGCAGCCTGTTGTGCTCCTCATGAGAAATCGAGCCAATCTTCGCCATTCTGTGTCACGCGCCGCTCGGACGGCGATGCTCCTCGCGTTGATGCTCGTCGCGGCCACTCTGGCACGTGCACAGGACACGTCGGTCGACACATCCGATCAAGGCAGTCCCACGCCGCCGCTCTCCGCACCGGCCCCGCCGCTCAGCGTCCGGGTTCGGACTGATACGGCGGAAATCTGGACGCCGTTCGGCTTTGCCCCGGTGGACCAGGCCGGAGCAGGCCGTCGAGGCTACGTGCTGGCTGCCGAAAGTGCCGAAGTGTCGGAAACTGGAAAGCACCAGTTCTCCATCCACGCGGTGGCCGCCAACAACTTCTATCACGAGGAAACCCGCGACTTCCTGATCACGCAGCGCTTTGAAACGCACACGGTTGCGCTCGATTACCGCCGTGGTTTCAAGCTGTCGCGTGGGCCGCGCTTCGAGCTTGGCGGCCAGTTGCAGCTGCACGAAACCGATCGCGGCGTGCTCAATGGATTCATCGCCGGCGTGGAAAACTTCTGGGTGTCGTTGACCGGCTATGAAGCGTCAAAGAACCTGCTCCGTACCGGAAACACTACGCCTCAGGGCACGGTGATTACGAGGAACGGTTCGGTGATTTATCGCGAAGCCGGCACCAGGTCCGGTTTCGGCGACGTCTTCCTGACCGCCAAGGCCGCGCTCCTCGATCACGATCCGGCGTCACGAAAGCCGCAGATATCAGCGCGATTCGGCGTGAACCTCGCCGGACGTTCCCCGTTCACCGCCGGCAATTTCGCCGGTGCCGGTCTGAGCCTTGATACCAAGGTGTCCGACCGCATCGCGTTTCATCTCGACGGCCGGGTCACACGCATCCTCGACGGCGTGAGTATCTGGTCGTTGCCGGTGAAGGGCGCGACCTACGGATTTCCCATCGGACCGGAATTCCCTCTGCCTAAACACAGCTCCCTGACGCTGCAAATCGATGGCAGTTCCTCGCCGTATCTCCCGACCTCAACACTGGCGTTCGACAGGGGCTACGGCGATCTCACCGCGGCGGTCGGCCACCGCTATCGATCCGGCGGCCGCAACCTGGTCGCGCAACTCTACATCCGCGAAAACATGAACCTGCCGTTCCGCGTGCGGTGGAATACTGACCCGGACATGTCGCTCGGCCTCAAAGTTAGCGTCCGCTGACGTCCTCTCGATCTCGTCTCGGCCGGTTTCGTGGTGTCCGGCTTCAGCCGGACAAAGTAGACTACTGCCCAATGGACCAGCTTGGCGATCGTTACCGAATCCTGTCGCCGCTTGGCAAAGGTGGAATGGGCGAGGTCTTTCTCGCTGAGGATTCCCGTCTCGAGCGCCGCGTCGCCGTCAAGCTGCTTCCGGAATCGATCCAGGAAGATCGCGTGGCGCGTGAACGGCTGCGCCGCGAAGCGCTGGCCGCCGCCGCGCTCGATCATCCCTTCATCTGCAAGGTCCACGAGATCGGCGACGCCGACGGCCGCATGTTTGTGGTCATGGAATTCGTCGAAGGCGAGACGCTGCACGCCGCGGTTCGGCGAGACATGCTGCCGATGCGCGAGGTGATTGAGATCGCGCACGAGCTGGCGCAGGCGCTCGATACGGCCCATCGCCGCAACATCATCCATCGCGATCTCAAGCCGGCCAACGTGATGCTGACGCCCCAGCGGCATGTGAAGGTGATGGACTTCGGGCTCGCCAAGCAGCTGGCGCCATCAGGACAGCCAGAGCAGACCGGCAACGGCAAGGGCAGCGACGCCGGCACGACGCTCACTGATTCCGGAAGCCGCCTGGGCACACCGGCGTACATGTCCCCCGAGCAGATCCTCGGCGGCACCCTCGACGTCCGCTCCGACATCTTCTCGCTCGGCGTCATCCTGCACGAGCTCGCCGCCGGTGCGCATCCGTTTCTTCGCGATGACCCCTCGGACACCATGGCCGCGATCCTGCGCGATCCGCCGCGCCCGGGACCGCGCGATGTCGAAAGCGTCGGCGGCTTCGCCGCCGTCGTCAATCGCATGCTCTCGAAAGCCTGCGCCGGGCGACATCAGACGATGCAGGAGGTGCTGGCGGATCTCGAAGGCTTGCGCGAGCGCGCATGGTCGTCATCGTCGCGCGCTACAGCGACTGCTCCTGCACCGCCCGCTGAGCGCACGCCGTTTGTCGGCCGCGAAGGCGAAGCCGGCGAGCTCGAGCGGGCGCTGGATCGGATGCTCACCGGTCATGGAGGGTTCGTGCTCGTTGGTGGTGAACCGGGCGTCGGCAAAACGCGCCTGGTGCGGGAACTCCTCGCGAAAGCACGTCAGCGTGGCTGTGTGGCACTCACCGGACATTGCTACGAGATGGAAGGCGCGCCGCCGTTTGTGCCGTTCGTCGAAATCACCGAACAGACGGTTCGCCTGGTGCCGCAAGGAGCGCGTGCGGCGATGGGGGATCTCGCCGCCGAAATCGCCGCGATGGTGCCGAGCCTGCGACGAACCTACACGGACATCCCGCCGCTGCCCGAAGTGCCTGCGGACCAGCAACGGCGTCTCATCTTCAGCGCGTTCCTCGAGTACGTGCAACGGGGATCGCAGAAGTCGCCGGGCGTGTTCCTCTTCGACGATCTGCACTGGGCCGACGAACCGACGCTGCAGCTGCTGCTGCACATGGCGCCGCACCTCGCCTCGTTGCGGTTGCTCGTGATTGGCACCTACCGCGACGTCGAGCTCGACGTGAACCGGCCCTTCGCCAAAACGCTCGAATCGTTATTGCGACAACGGCTGGCGGCACGGGTCACGCTGCGCCGGCTCAATGAATCAGGCGTGCAGCAGATGTTGTCGGCCATGGGTGGATCGGCCGCACCCTCGGGACTCGCCAAGGTGGTGTTCCGCGAGACCGAAGGCAATCCGTTCTTCGTCGAAGAGGTCTATCAGCACCTGTCAGAAGAAGGAAAGCTGTTCGACGCCAGCGGCGCGTGGAAACCGGATCTGCGTGTCGACACGATCGAGGTGCCGGAAGGTGTCCGGCTGGTGATTGGACGCCGGCTCGATCGGCTCGGCGAGAAGGCGCGCAAGGTACTGACCGCGGCGGCCGTGATCGGCCGCGCCTTTCCGCTCGACCTGCTCACCGCCATCCTCGACTTCTCAGAAGACGAAGTACTCGATGCGGTGGAGGAGGCGGAGCGCGCGCAGTTGGTCGCGGCGGACAACAGTCAGCGGACGGCGCGTTACGGCTTTGTCCACGAGCTGATTCGCACGACACTGGCCGGCGGCTTGTCGATGCCGCGGCGGCAGCGGCTGCATCTGCGGATCGCTGATGCGATCGAACGCCTGCGAGCGGCCTCACTCGAAAGCCATGCGTCGATGCTCGCCCATCACCTTTATCAGGCGGGTGCCGCCGCCGACGCTCAGCGCGCAGGCAAGGCATTGGCGCTGGCGGGAAACCGGGCGCTCGCCTCGGCGGCATTCGAGGAAGCCCTCGAAACCTTCGACAATCTTCTGGGTCTCGAGCTCGCCGAGCACGATCCGCTGGCAGCAGAAGCCTGGGAGCGTCGCGGGAAATCCCTCATGGCGCTCGGACATCATGAGGATTCAGCAGCGGCGTTCGATCGGGCACTGCAGGCTTACAGTGCGATTGGTGACGATGCCGGCATCGAGCGCGCTGCCATCGGCGAAGCCAATGTGTTCGGGTGGCTCGGCCGCACCAACGAGTCCGTCGCGACGCTCAATCGCGGATTGCGCGCGCTGTCGTCCGATGCCCCTCGGGAGCGTGCGCTCATTCTGGCGTGGCTCGCGATGTCCGAGATCTCTCCCGCGCACCTCACCGAAGCCACCGATCACCTGCAGGAAGCGACGGCGATCGCGGAGCGGCTCGGGGATCCAGTGGTCTATCGCCGCGTCCTTCGCGCGCAGGCCAGTAGTCTGCGCATGTGCTGCGACTTTGAAGGCGCCATCGCGAGCGCCCGCCGGACCGTCGAGTTGACGCCCTCGGTCGCTTCGTACGAGCTCACGGATGCGTTGGTGGAAGAGTTGCTCGACGAGTACTACCTGGGCCACTTTTCGCGCTGCGACGCCGTGCTGTCGAAGCTCGAGGCGGTCGCACGGCCGTCGGGACATCCGGGCGCCCCGTTTTTGGCCGCATGGGTCAGTCAGATCGTTCGGTTTCTGCGGAGCGGCCACCTGCACGACCACCTGGCTGCAGCCGCGACCCTGGCCAAATTGCCAAATGTCGAGTACGCGACACAGACGGCTGTCGGTTCAAGTCGTCTCTACTTGGGCGATGTGGATGCCGCGCTCCCGCTGCTTGCGGCGGTGCCGGCACTGTTGCCGAGCGACAACTGGTTCCAGGGGATGCCGGAGGGCAATTTGTTCTGCGCCACGGCGCTTGCAGGACGACGTGAACGAGCGCTCGAATTGATCGAGACCGTTGTCCCCATGCTGCCGGTCGTTGGCGGCAAAAACGTGCACGGTGCGTTCTACGCGCTCGACGCGATGGTCAGCGGGCTGGCTCATCTCAATGAGACCGAGCGTCGCGCCGGGCTATACCCGCTGACGCTCGAATACGTCCAGACCGGAACCGTCGCGGCCTCGCTGGTGATCGGACCCAGCAATCCTCAGCTCGCGGCAGCGCTCGCCGCCGACGCCTTGGGCCTGACGGAGCGGTCGCGCGAGCACTTTGAAACCGCATTGCGCCAATCGCGAGAGGTGCCAATGCGGATTCTCGAGCCAACGGTTTTGTACTGGTACGGGCGTTCGTCGGCCGCCAGCGGCGATACGTCGGAGCGCGCCAGCGGCCGCGCCATGGTCGAGGCGGCGCTGACTGGTTTCCGCCACTACCAGATGGCCCTGCACGCGAAGCTCGCGGAGGAATTCCTCCGCGACTTTCGGTGATCGCGTCTTCGGCATCGTAAGATCAATAGGAACAAAGAACGGACCGCCAAACGCGGACCGGCGCGAGCGATGTACCGATCCACACTGATCCTCGGTCTCGTCTATCTGCTGACCCTTCCAGCAGTATCCGCTCAGCAGCGGCCACTGCCGAACGCCGATGCATTTCTCAAGGAAACACGCAAGCACCTTCAAACCGATTCGGCGCTGCAGAGCAGTTACTCGTACGTGGAAACCCGGAAGGAGCTGAAACTCGATTCACAGGGTCGATCGACCGGCGAATCGGTGAAGGTGTTCGAAAGCTACCCGGGACTTCCTGGGCAGCAGCGATGGGAGCGGCTGATTTCCGAGGACGGCACGCCAGTCCCGGCCGCGGCGCTGGCGAAACAGGATCGAGAGCGACAGAAGACGGCGGAAGAGTACGCGCGACGGCTGTCCAATGAACCGGCGAAGACCGCTGCGCAACAGCGAGGCGATTGGGAAAAGGCTCAACGTGAGACCGGCCGGACCATCGACGATATCTTCCGTGTCTACGAAATCCGCATGCTCGGGCGCGAACCGATCGAAGGTCACGACACGATTGCGTTCTCGTTGACGCCGCGCCCCGACGCCCAGCCATCAACGCGGGAAGGCGGCATCATGCGTCATTTCGGCGTCCGCGCCTGGGTCAGCGAAACCGATTACGAACTGGTGCGGCTCCAGGCCGAAGCGTTTGAGACCGTTCCCTTCGCGCTCGGCCTGCTGGCGCGGATGCACAAAGGATCGCGCCTCGCCTTCGAGCGGCGCAAAGTCAACGACGAGGTTTGGCTGCCTGCGCGGGTCACTTATACGGGCAGCGCACGAATCGGGCTGATCAAAACGATTCGCCGCGGAGGCTCGTCGGAGTTCTCCAACTACAAGAAATTCACGGTCGGCACGACGACCACGTTCTCTGAGGCGAAGCACTAGTCGGGTGGCGATCGCCGCGTCACGCCGGCGCTACGAAGTGCAGATCTTCGCGATGCCGGCCGACGATCGATTGCAATTTCTGCCCGCCCTCACATTCCTCAATCAAAATATCTGAGTAATTCAACCGACTCCGTCCTGGTACGCCGATCGCAGACGACGGTAGAATGAGCGGCATGACAGGCGGCAACGAGTCGCGACGCGTGAAGCTCACGTACGACGACGTCGTGCACTTCCCGGACGATGGGATGCGGCACGAGTTGATAGACGGTGAGCATTTCGTGACGCCATCGCCGAATACCAGCCACCAACGGATCTCACGCCGCCTGGCTCTGGCTATCGGCCAGTGGCTGCAGGCGCATCCCATCGGCGAAGTGTTCTTCGCGCCGTTTGACGTCGTATTCACGAAATTCGACGTCGTCGAACCCGATCTTCTCTACATCTCGAAGTCGCGCGCGAGGGAAATGCTCACCGACACGCATGCCCTTGGCGCGGATCTCGTCGTCGAAATCGGTTCGCCGGGCACTCGCCGGCGGGACGAGACGCTCAAGCTCCAGCTCTATCAGCGTGCCGCCGTCATCGAGTACTGGTTTGTCGATCCCGAGCACGAGATCGTGCGTGTGTATGCCCGGGCCGGCAACCGGTTCGAAGCGCCGCAAGCATTGAAGGCGGACCGTGGCGACGTTCTGACGACCGCGTTGTTGCCCGGCTTCCGACTGCGCACGGGCAAGATATTCACGGACTGATGGGCACTCACGGCTGACAGTGGATCTGCACGCCACACTCCAGCAACATTTCGGTCATGCGTCCTTTCGCGCCGGTCAGGAGGACCTGGTCCGCGCGGTGATGGACGGGCACGACGTGCTGGCTGTCATGCCGACTGGATCGGGCAAGTCGCTCGGCTTTCAGCTGCCGGCGGTGCTCCTGCCGGGCACGACGCTGGTCGTCTCGCCGCTGATCTCGTTGATGAAGGATCAGGTCGACGAGCTGAATCGCCGGGGGATTCGCGCCGCCGCCCTGCACTCGATGCTGTCGAGCGAGTCCCGTCAAGACGCGCTGCGGGCGGCCGGCCGTGGCGAAATCCGGCTGCTGTATGTCGCGCCCGAACGGTTCGCCTCCGACCATTTTCTGAGGGCATTGAGCGCCATTCCGGTCGCGCGGTTCGTAGTCGACGAAGCGCACTGCGTGTCGGAATGGGGCCACGACTTCAGGCCCGACTACCGCCGGCTGAAACAGGCAGCCGCCCAGTGCCGTCGCAGCGACGGTCAGTCTGGTCGACCGCCGCTTGCGGCATTCACCGCCACGGCGACACCCGAAGTTCGCGACGACATCGTCGATCTCCTCGGCCTGGCGCGGCCGCGTATTGTCGTCGCCGGGTTCGATCGGCCGAACATCGAGCTAGCGGTTCGTCCGGTCTCCGGCGACATCGAAAAGCTGGAGCTCCTGCCGGGACTGGTCGGCCGGCACCGGACGCTAGTCTATGCGTCGACGCGTAAAAAGGCCGAAGCGGCGGCGGCGGCGCTGCAGGCTGCCGGCGTGGACGCCGCCGCGTATCACGCAGGTCTCGGCGACCGCGAACGGACCGGCGTTCAGGATCGGTTTGCTTCCGGCGACCTGCGCGTGGTGTGCGCGACCAACGCCTTCGGGATGGGAATCGACCGGCCGGATGTCGAAACCGTCGTGCACGTCGACATCCCCGGATCGCTCGAGGCCTACTATCAGGAAATTGGACGCGCCGGAAGAGACGGCCGGCCGGCGATCGCGACCCTGCTCTGGAACTACGTCGATGTGCGGACGCGCGAGTTCCTGATCGATCGCGATCGCGACGACGAGGATCGGTCGTCAGTCCGGGTTGATCCAGACGAAATTTCGAGGCGAAAGAAGCTCGAACATCAGAAGCTGCGCCGCATGGTGTCGTATGCGGACAGCAGCGGTTGTCTCAGGGCGACGATCCTGCGCTACTTCGGCGATCCAGCGGCGCATGAGCCATGCGCCGCCTGCAGCAATTGCCAGCGCCGGGCCCCGCTCGACGACACCGCACGACTGTTGATTCGCAAGATCCTGTCCGGCATCGCCCGAGCGGGGGAGCGCTACGGTCGTCGCAAGATTGTCGCGATGCTCGTGGGCCAGACCGACGAATTGCCCGAACCTCTGACGCGATTGTCCACGACCGGGCTCCTCAGTAGCGAACCGCCATCCGTCGTCGAACGGTGGATTGATTCCGCCGCTGGCGCCGGTTTGATTCAGGTTTCCAGCGACGAATACCGGACGCTGAGCCTCACGTCGCTCGGACGCGACGTCATGGCGGGCCGGGTCGACGATGTGCAGATGGCCGTGCCGGTCGCGCGTCCGTCGCGTTCGAAGCGGCGAAAGGCGAAAGGCGCGAAGGGTCGGGCAGTCGCGCGATCGGAACATCATGCCGACGATCACACGTTCTCGAAGGTGTTCGAAGCGCTTCGCCGATGGCGGCTCGAGCGCGCCCGCGAACGAGCGGTCGCGCCGTTCATCGTCATGCACGACAGGACGCTCGAGGCGATCGCGGCGTCCCTGCCGCGCTCGCTCGCGGATCTCAGCGACGTGCCCGGTATCGGTCCGGCGAAACTGTCTGCGGACGGGGGCGCGATCCTGTCGGTGATTGGGTCGATCGTCCAGGGTGGAACAGGTTAGTCGCGAGTCGCGAGTCGCGAGTCGCTTGTCGCGAGTCGCCAGTCGCGAGTCCGCAGTCGCCAGTCACGAGTCGCG
>Ga0068859_100007070_pt1 | contig 11396 bp, 9 predicted proteins | sample KBSSwiS22_FD_66585 | JGI IMG/M metagenome (GOLD analysis project Ga0068859, IMG submission 66585) | Switchgrass rhizosphere microbial communities from Kellogg Biological Station, Michigan, USA - KBS Switchgrass S2-2 | ecosystem: Host-associated > Plants > Roots > Rhizosphere > Soil ... | reverse complement strand
CAGCCCAAAACCAGAACAGCCTTCAAGGAGCCGTTCCTGCACATATACTTAAAGCATATAAGACATGGAACGGCTTAGCTTTAACCGAAATCCAATGGCCTCGAATACCATCAGTCCCGGAGCCGCCGCCCACATGTCCCTTCATCATCCAACAATGAGAAAGATCCGGACAGCCCTTTACCACCCGGAACAGAGCCCCGGGGAGATCGCCATTACGATCCGATAAAAGGCGCGGAAGCGAACCGGAAAGTCCAACTCGCCGCCGCCGGTGAGGGGCGCTTCTAGGCCAAGCCTACAGGAGCGTCAAGCCCTTTTTGCCGCTCCCGATTTTTCCCCTCGCGGGCCGAGCGAACCCGCGAAAATCCTGCCGCGCGGCCCCCTCGGGCAGCCCCGAATCAGTTATTGCGCGTGAGCACCCTCGCCGTCAGCAGCGGCGCGAACAGCTGGTTGAGAATCCCGACGAACTTGGTCACCGGATTCGCCGCCGAGTTGGCGATGTAGATCAGATCCTTATCGTGCATCGGAAAGTTCTGCGCGATGATATAGCTTTCCGGCTTCATCAGATTGAGCCGATAGATGAGCGGGGGATCGCCGGCGGCGATCGCGGCTGCATCATAGCGGAACAGGAAGACCGCCTTCGGGTCGGCCTGCGCGTCATTCGGTCCGCCGATCCGCGCCAATGCTTCGGCGAGCGACACGCTCGGCGCCTCGAACGCCACCTGCGAAACCCTGGGCGTCGCCCCGAAGGCGCTGAAACTGCGCGGCTCGTTGACCAGCTCGATGCGGTCGCCGGGCAGCAGGCTCAGATCATCGCCGCTGCCCGGACGGATATCGCCGAGGCGCATCTCGGCGCGCTCGCCGCCGCGGGTCAGCCGCACCACCGTATCGGCGCTGCTGATCTTCGAGCCCCCCGCGGTCGCCACTGCGTCGAGCAGCCGCTCGCGCGCTGCCGTCAGCGGCATCCGGCCGGTGCGGATGACGTCACCGAGCAGATAGACGCTGTTGCCGGGACTGCTGACCACCGTCACCAGCGCCTGCGGACTCTGCGACTTGCCGTGCAGCCCCTGCTCGATCATCCGCTGCACGTCATAAGGGGTCGAGCCCGCCACCATCAGCCGCCCAATATAGGGAAGCCTGATCGTGCCGTCGCTCGCGACGGTGACGATATTGACCGGCTGCGAGCGCACGTTGGTGTCGACCGAGTCGGGCGCCATCATGGCGCCGCCCAGGCCAGCGGTTGCGCTTTGCGAGCTGCTCCCGAACAGCGACATGCCCACTTCATAGATATTGATTTGCAGCGCATCGCCCGGCGCGATCCGATCGACCCGGCCCTCGCGCGCCAGCGCGGCAAGTCGGCCGACGGCGCGGCCGGCGGGCGGAATCGTCAGCAGCTTCTGGAAGGCGGCTCCGTCAAGCTCGACCACCTGGAATTTCAAGTCAGTCTGCGGGTTCCGGGCGGCGTGCACCACTTGCCGGCCGGTCGGGCCGCTCGACGGCAATGCGGCGCATCCCGACAGCAGCACCGCGAGCGTGGAGAGTGCCGCGGTCGCGCGGAAGCGGACGAAGGAGCTGTACTGCATGGGGACCCTATATCGACGATCTGCAAATCTGTGCATTGCGGGGACGAGAAGCGCGGGGAGCGGCGCCTCGTCAAGTTCTATTTCCATCGCCCGGTGAAGGGTCGAAACCGCCGCCGATCACGCCGCGCGCATCTGCAGGCCATGATGCACCTCGCAGGCTTCGGCGACGGTGTCGTAGAACGTCAGATTGCCGCCGTAGAGCACTGCACCGCGCTCGCAATATTGCTGGAGCGTGTGCGGATCGTGCGAAACCATCACCAGCGTTCCGGTTTCGCGCCGCTTGAACAGCTCCTCGTGCGATCGCTGGCGGAAGCGTTCGTCGCCCGCGCCGGTGACTTCGTCGACGAGATAGCAATCGAAGTTGATCGCCAGCGAAATTCCGAAGGCGAGCCGGCTGATCATGCCCGACGAATAAGCGCGTACCGGCTGATGGAAATAGGGGCCGAGCCGCGCGAAATCTTCGACATAATCGAGAACCGCCTGTTCGGGTTGGCGATAGATGCGGGCGATGAAGCGCACATTGTCGGCGCCCGTCATCGAAAGCTGGAAGCAGCTCGTGAACCCGATCGGCCAGCTCGTCGTCATGCCGCGCTCGATATTGCCGGCGGTGGGCTGCTCGACCCCCGCGATCAGCCGCATCAGCGTCGACTTGCCCGCGCCGTTCGCGCCGCAGATCCCGATGCTCTCGCCGCGCCGGATCGTGAAGCTGAGATTGCTGAAGACCTGCTTCTGGAATTTGCGGATATGATAGGTCTTCGACACATTCTCGAACTGGATCATCGAACGGCTTCTCCAATCCTGGCCACGTCGACTACAAAATGCTGGACGGTCCCCGCCCATGCTGCAATGCGGGCCAGCATAGACGATGCTCGAGCAAACGCAAAACCCGCCTCTCGCCATCGACGCGCGCATGCTGAACCGCGAGGGCACGGGGGTCGCTACCTATGCGCGTGCGCTGCATCACGCGCTGGGCCTGCTGGCCGGCCCCGTCATAAGAGTCGCCGACCCGGGCTGCAGCGGACCGATGCGGCCGGCGCGCACCGTCGCTCGCTGGGCGCGATGGACCGAAGCCTTGGTCGACAGGCCGCGCCGCCTCCGCCACACGACCGGGGAATTCCGCGCGCGCGACATCTTCCGTCTCGCCCAGGTTCATTTCGATCGGCATCACGCTCCGCTGCGGCTGTACGCGCCAGGTCCTGCGGGGATCGTTCACTGGACCTATCCGTTGCCGGTGCGGATCGAGGGGTGGATCAACATCTACACGATCCACGACGCGATCCCGCTCGTCCATCCGGCGCTGAGCTCGATCGATCCGCAACGCCATTACCGGCTTCTCACAATGCTTGCCCGCAGTGCGGAGCATATGCTGACCGTCTCGGAAGCCGCGCGCCACGATATCATCGCCGCGCTGGGCTGCGATCCCGACGCCATCAGCGCTTGCCCGCCCGGCTTGGAGATCGCGACACCGGCGGTTCCATTGCCGCCGGGCCTAACGCCCGGCGGCTATATGCTGTTCGTCGGCAGCGTCGAGCCGCGCAAGAACCTGTTGCGCCTGGCCGATGCTCATCGCCGCAGCGGGCTGGCGATGCCGCTGGTGATCGCCGGACCCGATGGTTGGCGCGCCGAGGAAATCACGCCGTTGCTCGACGACATGCCGGGGCTCATACGCATCCGCTATATGCCACGCACCGCGTTGGTGGCGCTCATCGCCGGCGCGCGGGCGCTGCTGTTTCCGACCCTCGCCGAAGGCTTCGGCCTGCCGATCGCGGAAGCCATGGGATTAGGGACCCCGGTCCTCACCTCGCGCGGCGGGGCGACCGAGGAGATCGCCGGCGGCGCGGCTTTGCTCGCGGACCCGCTATCGGTCGAGGAGTTGGCGGGCCAGCTCGGCCGTCTCAACGATCCGGCCACCCATGCTTCGCTGGTCGAACGCGGCCTCCGCCGCGCCGAGATGTTCACCCCCGCGGCGTTCGCGCGGCGGCTCGACGCAATCCATGCGCGCATGCGGCACGGTGGCCAAAGCCCGATCGAGCCGCTAGGGGCGGCGCGGCACTATGAAGACGGATCGGGATGACCAGGCTCACTATCGGCATCGACGGCTATAATCTGGCGATGCCCCGCGGCACGGGCATCGCCACCTATGGCCTCGCGCTCAGCCGCGCCGTCAGCGACATGGGGCACGCGACACTCGGCGTGTTCGGTGTCGATGTGGGCAAAGAGCCGCGGACCCGCCAGCTCTTCTTCTTCGATCGGATCGGGAAGGAACGCCCAGGCGAAACCCGCAAGCAGCACAAGCGCCGGATGCGGCGCGAATGGCTTCAATCGCTGATGCCGGTCCGGGGCCTCGACGTGCCGATGACCGACGCCGTCGAGAAACAGGGCTTCGCCGATCGGCTTCCGGTTTTCGATCGCGTGATCAGCACGCCGAGCCTGTTCGAGATCGCCGAGCGCCGCCTCCGCAACCTCGGCAGCTTTCTCACCCTCAAAGTCGATAATCCGCCCGACATCATGCACTGGACCTATCCAGTGCCGATCCGCCTCGCGGGCGCGCGGAATGTCTATACATTGCACGATCTGGTTCCGCTGAAGCTGCCCTACACCACGCTCGATCGCAAGCATCTCTACCATCGGCTGATCGAGCTGTGCGTCGCGCAGGGCGATCATATCTGCACCGTATCCGAATCGAGCCGCAACGATATCCTGCGCCTGTTTCCGTCCGCGACGCCGGAGAAGGTCACCAACACCTATCAGACCGCGCCGATTCCCGACGCGCTGCTCGCGCGCGATCCCGCGCTCGACGCGCGCATCGTCCAGGATCTGTTCGGGCTCGAACCGCGCGGCTATTTCCTGTTCTTCGGGGCGCTCGATCCCAAGAAGAATCTCGCGCGCATCATCGAAGCCTATATCACCAGCCGGACGAAGACGCCGCTCGTCATCGTCGGCGCGCGCCATTGGGGCACCGAGGAAGAGAGCCGCATCTTCGGCGGCGATCAGGTCTCGCTATACGGCAATGCCGTCTCGAGCGGCCTGGTCCGGCTCGACTATCTGCCCCGCGAGATGCTGCTGCGGCTGGTGCGCGGCGCCAAGGCGGTGCTGTTTCCCTCGCTATATGAAGGTTTCGGCCTGCCCGCGCTTGAGGCGATCCGGCTGGGCACGCCGGTGATAACGTCGAACATCAGCTCGCTGCCCGAAGTGGTCGGCGCGGCGGGCCTGCTGGTCAATCCCTATGACGTCCAGTCGATCGCGCGCGCCATCGCGACGATCGACGGCGATCCGGCGACGGCCGCGCGGCTGTCGGCCGCGGGCCCCACCCAGGCCGCGGCGTTTAGCGAAGAGGCCTATCGGGAAAGACTGGCGTCGATGTACGATCGCGTAATCTCCGGCTGATCGCCGCAGCGCGTCAGGCTTGATCCGCCCAGCGACGCCGCGCCTCGATCCCGTGCGCATCCAGCGCCTGCAACTCGGCCAGCAGCGGCTCGAGCCGGTCGAGCGGCCAGGCGTTAGGCCCATCGGACAGCGCGCGCGCCGGATCGGGATGGGTTTCCATGAACAGCCCGGCGACGCCGACCGCAACCGCGCCGCGCGCCAATATCGGCACGAACTCGCGCTGCCCGCCCGAAGACGCGCCGAGACCGCCCGGCAACTGCACCGAGTGGGTAGCGTCGAACACCACCGGACATCCGGTCTCGCGCATGATCACCAGGCCGCGCAGGTCGGTGACGAGGTTGTTGTAGCCGAACGAGGTCCCGCGCTCGGTGACCAGAATGGCGGGGGTATTGCCGGCGGCCTGGGCCGCGCCGTGCGCCTTGGCGACGACATGCGCCATGTCGTGGGGCGCCATGAATTGCGCCTTCTTGATATTGGCCGCCTTGCCGCATGCGCCGGCCGCCTCGATCAGATCGGTCTGGCGCGCGAGGAAAGCCGGGGTCTGGACGATGTCCACCACCTCGGCCGCGGCCCTGACCTGCTCGGCGTCGTGAACGTCCGTGAGGAGCGGCAGCCCCGTTTCGGCGCGCACCTTTTCGAGGATGCGCAGCCCTTCGTCGAGGCCGGGGCCGCGGAACGAGGCGGTCGAGCTGCGATTGGCCTTGTCGAACGAGCTTTTGAAGACGAGCAGCAATCCGAGCCGCTCGGCGATCGCGCGCAAGCGCGCGGCGACCCCGAGCACCAGCGCTTCCGATTCGATCACGCACGGACCCGCGATGACGAACAGCGGCTCGTCGAGCCCGACCTTGCGACCTAGTAATTCCATGGCGAGGGCTTGTAGGGCCGCCGATCAGCCTCGCGCAATCGCAAAGCGCGGCTCGAGCACGAGTTCCACCGGTTCGAGCGGTCCCTCCTCGAAGCGCCGCTGATCGGCAGGCGACACCAGGAAGCCGCGGCGGACCAGCCAGTCGCCCAAGTCGGCGCGCGCCGTCACCCATACCGTCACAGGCGTGACGAGCAGCCCGAGCGCCACCGGCAGCGACCAGATCGTGCCGTCGATGCCCATCGCGATCGCGGCCATCAGCGCCGCGCCCAGCGCGACGTGCCAGCGGTAGAAGCGCGTCACTTCGGCGAAATCGAGACCTTCGACCTCGCGCCGCTGCGGCAGCCAGCCGCTTTGCCGGCCGCGCAAGATATCGGCGATGGCGATCGTCTGGGTCAGCATCATCGCGGGGGCCGCAATGATCGACACGGCGATCTCGAGCAGCGTCCCGCGGACGATGCTGCGCCAGCCGCCAAGCTGGCGCCGCAGATCGGCGTCCTGGGTCAAGGCCAGCAGCGCCATGATCTTCGGACCGAACAGCATCAATATGGTGAGACCGAGCAACCAGCCGGACGAGATCAGTACGAAGCCGTCATAATTGGCGCGCAGCTGTTCGAACATCGCGGCCCCAAGCAGCAGCAGCCACAGCGGCGAGGTGAGATAGGCCGACGCGCCCATGAGCAGCTGCAGGCGGCTGACCCAGTGGAGGCCGGCGGTGTTGAGCAGCCGCAGATGCTGGAGATTGCCTTGGCACCAGCGCCGATCGCGTACCGAATGGTCGATCATCGTCGGCGGAAATTCCTCGAACGATCCATCCGACAGGGTCACCATATGCACCGCCCAGCCGCGCCGGCGCAACAGCGCCGCCTCGACCATGTCGTGGCTCATGATGTGGCCGCCGAGCAAGCTGCCTTCGGGCAGTTCGGGCAGGCCGCAGCTCTCGGCGAACGCCTTGACCCGGATGATCGCGTTATGCCCCCAGAAGGTGGCCTCGGTCCCCGACCACCAGCGCAGCCCCGCCGAGGCGACCGGCCCATAGACCGACGAGGCGAACTGGTGCCAGCGGGCGAACATCGTCTGGCCGTTGATCAGCTGCGGCACCGTCTGGAGCAAGCCGATATTGGGGCGAGCCTCGATCGCGGTCGCCAGCTGCACCATCGCGGCGCCGCTCATCAGGCTGTCCGCATCGAGCACCAGCATATTGTCATAAGCGCCCCCGAAGCGGCTCACCCATTCGGCGATATTGCCTGGCTTGCGCGCGATATTGCGTTCGCGCCGCCGGTAATAAACCTGGACGCGGCTCTTCTCGCGCAGGCGTCGGAAGGCGAGATATTCGCGGGCATGGGCACGCTCGTTCGAATCGCTGAGAATGAAGAAATCGAACTTCTCGGCCGCGCCGATGCGGTCGATCGATTGGGTCATCGAGGCCAAGCGCCGGAAGACCGCGCCGACATCCTCATTGTAGATCGGCATCAGCACCGCGGTGCGGGTGGCCGGCAGCGGCAACCGATGCGGCTGCGGCTGCGGCTGGATGGCGCCCCGCCCCAGCAGCACGAACAGCCCGGCCACGGCATTGAGAAAGCCGAAGGCGATCCAGGCGAACAGACCGAAAAACAGCAGGAAGAAGCCCGCATCGATCCAATCGATCCCGTCCGACCGGAGCGGGGTGAACATCTCCTGCGCGGCCAGCAGGCCAAATAGGAAGCTGCCGACGATCAGGAACAACCGGCGTTGAAACAGAGGGCCGACATAGCCGAGCGACGCCGACCGGGCCGCCTCGGGCTTGAGCGTGAGATCCTGGACCGGCATCGCCAGCGGCGCTTCCGCCGGCAAATCGCCTTCCACCGCCGGGCCGGACAGCGGCGCAGCGCCTTGCCTCATGATATCGCTTACTTGGTTCAAATCCGCTTCCCGCAACTGACGATCGCCATTCATGACAGAAACAGCCCCGTTTTTTGCGCCTTTGCGTCCAACTGCCCCAACCTACGGATCAGTGACAGGTTCCTGATGCAGCGCACAATCATTCTCAATTGAACTGATGGATCAGCGTTTCGCTCAGCGCCGCGCCGCCGCGTTCGAGCGTCGCGCGCAGATTCGCCGGCTGGGCCGACCGGGTCGAGTCGACGATCAAACGCCACCGGGCCGCCTGCCCCACCACCGGATAGCAGTCCACCGAGAGGAGTTTTCCGCGATCAAGCGTGACCGCCGCGGTGACGCCCGAACCCCGCCCGAGCCCTTGGAGGGCCGGGCCCTGGAAATCGACGACAAGCCGGCGTGCATTGGGAATCGGGTCGGTTCCGGGGCGCCCGGCGGTTCCGGTCCAGCGATCGATCACGCGGGCGAGCGGCGATGGCTCGGGCTCGCCGCCGATCCAGCGCAGCCGATAGTCGAAAGCGAAGCTGCTCCCCGCCCGGGCCGGCCGCGCCGGCGTCCAGAAGGCGACGATATTGTCCTCATATTCGCGCCGGGTGGGGATTTCGTAGAGCATCACCGCACCTGGCCCCCAGTCACCCTTGGGCTCGACCCACAGGCTCGGGCGCTTTTCGTAGAACACGCCGTCGTCCTGATAATGATCGAACGCCCGATCGCGCTGGAGCAGGCCGAACGCGCCCGTCCCCTTTGGATCGGCGAAGCTGTTGACGGTCGGGCGTGGTGGATTGCCGAGCGGGCGCCAGATCCGCTCCCCCGCGCTGTTATGGATCAGCAGGCCGTCTGAATCGTGGATCTCGGGCCGCCAGTCGATCCGCGCCTGCGGATTGCCCTCATCATACCAGAACATGCTGGTCAGCGGCGCGATGCCGAGCCGCTCGACATCCTTGCGCAGCCATAGCGCCATCGAGACGTCTTGAACGATACCCTCGCGCCGGCTGCGGTTGATGAACCGATAGGCGCCGACCACGCTCGGCCCCTCGAGCAGCGCATAGACCGTCAGGCCTTCGCCGGTGCGTTCGAGCCAGAAGCTCGTGAACAGCGGAAACTCCTCGCGGCCGTCAAGGCCGGTATCGATCGCGAGGCCGCGCGCCGACAGGCCATATTGGTCGAACGCCCCCGCCGTGCGGAAATAGGACGCGCCGAGAAAGGCGAGCCAGTCGCCCACCCCGCCCTTGTTCATCACGCGGAAGCCCGCGATGCCCGGCACCGGATGAGGGCTCGGCCCGGCCCCGGGGGTCACCTCGAACATGTCCTCGCTATGCTCGATCTCGCGCGCCCGGCCGCCCTCGACGATCCAGACGCGTACGGGAATCGGCGCGGTCTTGAGCAACGGAAAGAGCTGCACGCCATAGCCATCGCCGAAGATCGTCCGATCCGGCCGGAAGACGATCCGGTTCGCGGCGTCATAATCGATCGCCTGCGCGCGCGGGTCGGGATGCGGGAGCGGCCGGGGACGCCCATGCGCCAGCGCCGCCGCGCGCCCGCGCAGCCAGTCCCAGCTGAACGGCTGGCCGGGCGGTGCGCGGCGCGGCGCGGCGAGCGCGTTGCCGCCGAACGCCACCAGCGCGCCCAGCAGCGCAATGCCTTGCCGTCTGTCGATCATGCTGCTCCGTCGCGTGTCGTTTCGCCTGCGGTTCAAGACCGCCGGCGCCTGCGAAAGTTCCCTAACGGGGGCAAGCTGAACGGCGGCTGTAGACCCAACGCCCTTCTTGCTTTCCTTCAAGCTATTATATTCGCTCGTCTTTCCCGGCTGGTCGTTCCTGCTTTTCGATGGCCCGCAAGGCCGCTGCCCGGGACGGACTTCGGCCAGGGGCTGAAGGCGGGACTCCACCGGGCGACGCATCTCCGCGCCGGGCAGGGGCGCGCGCGGACGGACATTGTCCCGTTGCATGGGGTTGATCGCACGATTTTCGCATGTCGCGCCGGCCGGGGCCGCCAGCGCGGCGGGCGGCAGCGCGCGCAGCGTCGCGAGAACCGCGGCATCCTTCAGCAGCCGGGACGAGGCGCGGACATAGCGCGCCATTGCCCGGAACCGCGCCGAGCGCACTCCATGTTTGAAGGCGTTGCGATTGCCGCGTGGCGCGCCGCTGCCCTTGCCGCCGTGCATTCGGCAGCGCCCGCTGCCCCCGCCGACCGCCGGCGACCGGCACGCCGCCCCACCCCGCGTCCGCGCGCCGCAGCGGGGCGCCTGCGCCAGCGAAACCGGCTGGGGCGCGGCGCTCACGCGTCGTCGCCCGCGCGCGCCTCGCGCATCGCCCGGTCCGCCCGCGCGAGCGCCTCGACCGACGCACGGTAGTTCGACTGCGCCCTGAGCGCGAGCCGCATATAGGCGGCCGACGAGCTGGGCCATTCGGCGAAATGCTTCGCGCCGTAGACGGCCAGCTCGTTGAACATCGCATCGAGGGTGCGCGCCTGGGCCGCCAGCGTCTCGCTCATATCGGCGATGGGATCGGGCGGGCGATGGCGGGCGGTCCTAGGGGCTGCCTCGCAGGCGGGCTCGCGGGCGAGCTCGCGGGCGGCCTCGCGGGCGGGGGTGTCCGGCTTGCGGATTTCGGGCATCGGGGCGGGGGCCTTTCGAGGGGCCGGAATGCGTAGCACGGAAATAGGAACAAATCAAGAACCATCGTGCGTGAACGGCGGGTTTCGGGCGTTCGGACGGGCGGATATCAGTAAGCGTCCGGTCTGGGGTGGCAGGCCAGAAGGTAAAGTGGAGATCAGTCCACGTTGCAGACGTCGGTGAAGGTGCTACGCTGGGCTGAGGAGGAACAGTTCATGACCGTGATCGTCATAATTGTTTGTGCGATTTTCGGATTGCTCATGGTGGGACTGTCTGTCCGGGCTAATGCTCGGTTCCAGCATGAAGATATCTTGCCCCTTCAGTGGCTGATTTCCAGATCACAGCCGCTTTCCAAAACGGTCGTTCGGTCAGGGCCTCGGGTTTTCGTTCTGAGTTTTGTACCCGTTCTTGCGATCTGCACCCTAGCATTGATTGCCATAGGCGCATCGGTACTGACGCCGCGTCCTGGGCAAGAGGGCATGCTGCTGCCTGCCGTGCTTTTCATTGGCGGTATATTTGTTGCTGTTTACGTTCTGCACCTTTGGTTGATCGAACAAACTCTGCGTTAGGTCGTGAACTCATAAAAGGTGGCGGGAGCGGTGTGCCGCACGCTATGCGTTGCGCATGACGTGGGGCGGGATCGCGGTCAGTGCAGCGCTTATGTGGGCGGCCATTTTTGGCTTTGCTTACGGCCGCCGGCAGTTTGGAGGCAGCGCTCGCGGATATGCGCTGGCGGCGTTCGGCACTTGGTTGGCGACCATGCTGATTTTTGTCGGCATGGCGATCTTCGAGCAGTGAGGCTTTTCAACGTGCCTCGAAGGTGATTCAGCATCGGCCATGAGCCGATATGATCTGACCGACTTCGAGTGGCGCGTGATCGAGCCGCTGCTACCCAACAAGCCACGAGGCGTGCCGCGCGTCGATGATCGCCGTGTGCTGGTAAGTTCCGGTGACAGTGTAGTCATCTTGGTTTCGGCCCGGGCTTGCCGGACCTGAGCGACCGGCCGGCCGATCCGTTCCGCCTTGCGCAGGCGCGTCACCCGGTCCTCGTCCTCTTCGCCGGGGTAGTTAAATGCAC
>Ga0068859_100007069_pt1 | contig 11397 bp, 9 predicted proteins | sample KBSSwiS22_FD_66585 | JGI IMG/M metagenome (GOLD analysis project Ga0068859, IMG submission 66585) | Switchgrass rhizosphere microbial communities from Kellogg Biological Station, Michigan, USA - KBS Switchgrass S2-2 | ecosystem: Host-associated > Plants > Roots > Rhizosphere > Soil ... | reverse complement strand
CCCTGTTCTATACTCCGCACCCCTGCCCGGTCGCCGCACGTCCCGCACGACCGCGCCGCACGCAGCCGAAGTGGCGGAATTGGTAGACGCGCTGGACTCAAAATCCAGTTGTGGCAACACAGTGTGGGTTCGATTCCCACCTTCGGCACCAAATCAGCATGTTCTGCAGCGCATCACCACCGGCATGCCCGGCGACGTGATCGTCGTCGACGGTTTCGATGGACCGTGAACCACGCATTACGTTCCCGGACCGAAGAGAGGTAATGCGCACGCCGGTAGCGGCGGATCGGCGTCCGGCAGAGAATGGCGCCCGACAAGACGGCGCGGCGCGCCAGGGGATCCGCCATGAGCATCCGGTTGTCGTCGAGGTTTCAGAGTTTCTCGGGCCGCTTCTTTGCGCCATTCTTCGCGGCAGCGGTTCTGCTCGGCTACGTCGGCATTGGCGAGAGCGCGCAGCCCTATGTCCTCGGCGAGCCCACCGCAGCGGCATCGCTCCCCACCCAGCCTGATGGCGTTCCGCGCGACTACGTCGTGACGCCGAACGGGTTCTTCCATCCCTCGTGCGTGCATCGCATCGACGCCGACGAGACGCTTGAGGCCAGCGGCCGCGTCGTTCGCGAGGACGGCAGCGAGCGCCGCGTGGCGCCCTGCGCCTATCCGCACTATGCGCCCGATGGAACACAGCTCGCGCGCGATGCAGTGCCGCCATTGCCGGCCATCGGGGCTCATGTGCCGCCCCCGACGATCAACGGATGGATTGCCTATGCGAGCTACGTCGTGCCGCAGGCGAAGCCGGCGGGATTCATCAAAGCTCAGATGTCCGTGCCGGATGCGCCGACGATACAGGCAGGCCAGGTCGATTACTTTTTTCCAGGCCTCGAGGACGCAGAGAACGTGCAGACCATCGTGCAACCCGTGCTGGGCTGGAATGCCTTCAACGACCACGGCTGGACGATCGCGAGCTGGAACTGCTGTCTGGACGGAGAGACCTGGCACAGCGCGCCTGTGACGGTTGAAGCCGGCGGGACGATCGAGGGAACCGTCCGCGGCTCGAGCTGCCATCAAGGCGTCTGCGACCACTGGACGATCCTGACGCGCGACGCCATCAACGATCACGACACCACGCTCAACACGAGCGGTTACGGTCAGGTCTTCGATTGGGTATTCGGCGCCGTGCTTGAGGCCTACGGGATCTCGCAATGCGGCCACTTGCCTGCGAGCGGCACCGAAGAATTCAGCCACATCGCCGTGGCGCCGACGGGCCCGAGCACCAGCGATCGCCCTGCGCTGCGGACGTGGGAGCCGACCGTCATTCCGGGCACACCCAGCTGCGGCTATGTCGTGACCCCGCATCCGCTGGCGAATTCGCCGCAGATCACGATCGAATATTAGCCCGGCAAATGCGCGGTCGCGCTAGCAAGGCTAAGGTTGATTCTTGAAAACATCTAGGCAAAGACGTTGCTCAGATTCGCGAGCTCAAGCGCGCAGGCGCTATGCCTGCGCGCTCCGTGTCGACCGCCATCTCGGCTGACTAGTTCACGCAGCCCGGGAACGTGTAGGTCACCGAAAACGCGCTGATACCGGGCCCGCCCGTCGGACAAGTCACCGATGCGTAGCCCGTCGCCGTGCAGGGCTGTCCGCCCGTTGCGGACGCGGATGCCGTCGCCTGGGTGAAAGCGTGCTCGACGTCCGTCTGGCTGCTCGTCGTATTCCCGTTGCGGTTCTCCGTTGACGCCGCGGCGGTGTTCGTCGTGTTGGTGTACGGGCTGAAGTCGTTGACCATTACCGCGGACGCGCTTGCGGTCGTTCCTCCGGACGAGTTGGCGACAGCATGCAACTCAGGCTCGCCGCTGGCGCCCGGGCCCGAGCAGGAACCGTTCACCGTCTGTTTTTCGTTCAGATGCATCGCGTCGAGATCGGCGATCGCTTTGTCCAGCGTGCTCGGCGCCGCCGCCGTGCCGTCCTTGGTTTGCGCTTGCGGCCTCTTCGCGCGCAGCTGCATCAGCTTGTCCAGCATCGCCGCGTGTCCGGCTTTTCCCACCGCCACATACGATTCGCTGGCCGGCGTCGTCCTCGCGTACAGGCCCTCGCTGACGAGCGTCATGCCCTGGTCTTGCGTCAGGACCTGATCGAGCGTACGCGCCTTTTCCTGCGCCATGGCATGCATGCCGCAAAGCGCCGCGATCGCGGCGATGGAGCTCTTTGCCCAGAGTCGTGTTTTCATTGCGAAATCCCCATTGGCCGCCAGAGGTTTCTGGCAAAGCAGCGTAGGCGCGCGCTCGGCCGCCGCGTTGTGACGACGGTCGGCCATTCTGCAAATGGGAACCCTATAAAAACATACAGCTTGATTTGTGCCAATCGCTGTGGATGTGCGGTTGTAGCGCCGCGATCAGATTATCGGTGTGACGAAGCGAGAGAAGTCAGTGGCTAGCTTCCTTCGAGCACACATCCTCATTGGTCAGATCCGCTGCCCTTCGCACGATATCCCACCGCGCTGAAAGGTCGAATCCGCGTGCAACGGAGCTCGAGAGAAGAACGTTGCCGGGCCAGCGGCGATTGACGTAGGCGACAAGGCCGTCGACGACAAACGTCCAGTGAACCTCCGTCATTCCGCGCTGTGCTCCGCATAGAGCGAGTTCCAGCAGGCGTCGATCGACCTCCGCTGCCGTGGGGGCCTCGGGGGTCTTATTTAGCCACGCAACGAAATCGTCGTGAGCTGCCAAATACGCCTGCATGTCCGTCAGTCATGGCTGGAGAAACGGAGATTCGCGAAGGATACGACTTGCTGCCGAGCTTTCAAGATCGCAGCCATCGAGATGCTGCCGACTATCCTGGCGTTACCCACGACGACAGAGGGGTCACGATGCCGCGGACCGCACCAGTCGATCCGAGATGCCCGGCGGCACCCCGCCGATCGGCGTCACCGTATCCGGCGCATGCCCTTCGAATCGAGCACCTGATCGATGCGCTCGAAATCGCGCTGCTCGTCGCTCCAGTCGTAGCTGAGCGTGGCGCGATCGATGTACTGGTTTTCGACGTGAACTTCGGAGATGCCGGTGACGGCGGCGAGGACTTTCGCGGCGTCCAGTCCCAGCAGATATGAGCCGTAGGACGAGGGAAGGCGTTCGACCGTGATCATGGATCGCATAATCATCCTTTCAGCGGTGCGAAGGCTGTCGACTATACGCACTTGTCGGCGGGAGCGTACAAGTGTCCTCGGCGCTCCGGCTTCACCCGAGCTCCATGCGCAGCGCCTGCAGTACGGCGTCGACGTGCGCCTGCGTGTTGAGCACGTGCGCGGAAATGCGGATGCCGTTGAACCATTGTTTTTCGATCATCTTCACGATGATGCCGTGCTTGTCGTGCAGGCGATCGCGCAGTGCAGCGCTGTCGATCTCGTCGGGTAACGCGAACGCGACCATCGCCGTCGCCAGCGGGCCTGGCGGCGGGCCCATGAGACGCAGTCTCGCGATCTGCTCGAGGCCAGCGTAGGCGCGATTGCGCAGCGCGACGCCGTGGCGTTCCACTTCGGCCATGCCGATGGCTTGCAGGTGTTCGATCGCAGCGCCGAGACCGATGATGAGCGGCAGAGGACCGACGCCTGCCGAGTTCGCGCCGTAGTGATGGCCGTCCTGCCACTGGATCGGTTGCACCAAAGCGCCGGCATCGCGGCTGACATAGAGAAGGCCGGTGCCTTTGGGACCCATCAGCCATTTGTGTCCGCTGGTCGCGTAGACGTGGCAGCCGAGCGCCTTGACGTTCACGGGAATGCCGCCCGCTGCCTGCGCACCGTCGACGACGCACAGGATGCCGCGCTCGCGCGCCAGCGCCGAGATGCCGGCGATCGGCATGCGAAGGCCGGTCGAGGTGATGACGTGACTGACGCTGATCACGCGCGTCGCCGGCGTGATCGCTTCGGCGAAGCGACGCACGATGGCAGCGCTGTCGTCTTCGTCGGGCGCGATAGCAATGCGGTCGAGGACCACGCCGCGGCGTTGCGTCTGATAGACCCAGCACAGGTTGCCGCCGTGATGTTCCTGATCCGTGGTCAGGACACGATCGCCGGCCGTCCAGTTCATGCCTTGCGCAACGGTGTTCATGCCGTCGGTGGTGCATCGCGTGATCAAGAGCTCGTCCGTCTCGCAGCCGAGGAACGCCGCGGCGCGCTCGCGCACGTGTTCTGCGGCCGACAACACCGTGCCTTCCGTCTTACCGTACGCCATGCGCACCGGATCGGATTCGAGCTCCTTCCAAGCGGCGTTCACGCGGTCGAGCACGCTGCGCCGCGTCGCGCCAAGCGATGCGGTATTGAGGTGGATGATGCCGCGCGGCAACAGATAGTCGGCGGACGACTCAGATTCGCCGTGTTCGCTCGTCTTCGCGTGTGTCAAGCCCATCATCGAGGCGGCGCCGAGGCCGGCGATGAACCGGCGGCGTGATCGGATCGGACTCGATGTCATGGATGCAACTCCCATCGAACACGCGGCACGGTTTGCGCGTCAGTGCGATGCTGCTTCTACGGCTTTGCCGACTTCGAGGCAACAAGCTCTTTCAGTTTCGCCAGCGGCATCTGTCCGAGGCCACCGATGCGATCGTGGCTGTCGTAGGTAGTGGAATACATCATCGTCGGCGGATCCCCGGCGAAGAAGACGACTTCGCCGCTACCGTGATCGAGGCCCTCGCTCGGGTAGTACATTCCGTCCGGATATTCGGCGCCGACTTCGTATGTGTCCGCGCCGCCCGCGGGTTTCTTGAGGACATCGGCGACGACAGCTTTCATGCGATCGCCGTCGCGCTCGTAGCGGACGACGAGAATCATCGAAGCGGTGCTGACCTTCTGATCGAGCGAAAGCGTGTGAAACGCCGGGCCGCTCGAATACGGAAACGAGGAATGCGTCGCGCCGCCGGACGTCGACACGATATGGCTCGTGAAGAACAGCGGAACCAGCCATCCGCCGACCGTCAGCGCCACGTCGATGATCGTGACGAAGACGAGCGTCCACACCGCGATCGTCAGGCTGCGAACGGCGTGAACCGGAAATTCCGGATCGGCGTCCATGAAGCTCCCCTATCGTTCGATGGCGAACCGTCGTCCAATAATACAGTTGTTCGAAGTCGGGGATGTTCCGCGATCATGGCGGACGCTGGCCGCCATGCATCGATCAGCGCGCCGCGGCTTTCTTCGACGCCTTGTCGCGCTTGCCGTGTTTCTCGGGCGCTTTCGCCGGCGGCGGTGCGGGTTTGGATTTTCCGGCGTCGGAATTCGAGCCGCGCGAGCGCAGCCACGCCGCGTATTCGTCGAGATCGCCGTCGAATTGGTCGATGCGACCGTCGGCGACGCGCCAGAAGGTCTCGCAGACGAGACCGGTCAGGTGGCGATCGTGCGACACCAGCACGATCGCGCCGTCGAAATCGCTGAGCGCTTCGGCGAGCGCTTCGCGCATGTCGAGATCGAGATGGTTGGTCGGCTCGTCGAGCAGCAGCACGTTGGGCTTGCGCCACGCGATCAGGGCCAGCGCAAGGCGCGCGCGCTCGCCACCTGAGAAACCGTCGACGACTTCGAACGCACGGTCGCCGGCGAAATTCCAGCGGCCGAGGAAATCGCGGAAATCTTGCGTCGATACGTTCGGCGCGATCTCGCGCAGATGATCGATCGGCGTCTGACCTTCGTGCAGCGATTCGACGGTGTGCTGCGCGAAGTAACCGAGCACGAGGTCGGGATGCGCGGTGCGCTCGCCGGACAACATCGGCAGCTCGCCGACCAGCGTCTTGACCAATGTCGACTTGCCGGCGCCATTCGGGCCGAGAAGCCCGATGCGATCGCCGGCTTCGAGGCCGAACTTCACCTTGTGCACGATGATCGCATCGCTGCCGTCCGCGGCGCCGCCTTTGTAGCCCGCTTCGACGTGATTGAGGCGCAGCAGCGAATGCGGAAGCTTGGCGGGATCGGCGAACGAGATATGGATCTGCCGTTCGGCGCGCACGGCTTCGGTGCCCGAGAGTTTCGCCAGGCGCTTCATGCGCGACTGCGCCTGCTTGGCCTTGCTCGCCTTCGCCTTGAAGCGGTCGATAAAGGCCTGCAGGTGCGCGCGCTCGACCTGTTCCTTCTCGAACGCGATCTGCTGCTGATGCAATTGTTCCGAGCGCTGATGCTCGAAGCTCGTGTAGTCGCCGGTGTAGAGCTTGGCGCGACCGTCGTGCAGATGAAGCATGTGCGTCGCGACGCCGTCGAGGAACTCGCGGTCGTGCGAGATCATCATCAGCATGCCGGGATACTTCAGCAGCCACTGCTCGAGCCACAGCACCGCGTCGAGATCGAGATGGTTGGTCGGCTCGTCGAGCAGCAGCAGGTCCGACGGCATCATCAGCGCGCGAGCCAGATTAAGGCGCACGCGCCAGCCGCCGGAAAAATCCGATACCGGCATCTGGTGCGTCTCGGCGCGAAAGCCGAGTCCGTGCAGAAGACGCCCGGCGCGAGCGCTCGCGTCGTAGCCGTTGATCTCGGCCAGCTTCTGGTGCGCGACGGCGACGGCGTCCCAGTCTTCGGCCAGCATCGCCGCTTCCTCGGCTTTGATGATCGCGTGGACTTCGGTGTCGCCGGATACGACGAAATCGATCGCCGCATCCGGGAGCGACGGCGTTTCCTGGGCGACGCTCGCGATGCGCAGACGGCCCGATAGATCGATGTCGCCCTTGTCCGGCTCGATCTCGCCCTGGATCGCGGCGAACAGGCTCGACTTGCCGCAGCCGTTGCGCCCGACCACGCCGACGCGCGCGCCGGCATGCAGCGCGATATCGACATCGGACAAGAGCAGGCGCTCGCCGCGCCGGAGCGCGAAGTTGCGGAAGGCGATCATGGGAGTTCGGTTTTACGGGGGCGCGGATTGTAGCGGATGCCGGCGTTCAGCGACGTCTTCGTGCGGAAAATGCCGCGGCGTATGCTGGCGCCCGCCACGGAGCAGATATGGCCGACGACCGCAACCCGCAAGCCCAGCAGATGGGCGACGAATCGATGGCGCGCAATCTGGCGTTCCAGGCCGAGGCGATCTGGCCGCAGGAACTTGCGCTATTCGATCGCTACGATCTTTCCGGCGCGCTTTCCATCCTCGATCTGGGCTGCGGCACCGGCGAGATCACGCGGCGCCTGGCCGAGCGTTATCCGCACGCTTCGATCGTCGGCGTGGATATCCTCGAAGGCAATCTCGAGATCGCGCGCCGCGAAAGCGCAGCACTGGGCGATCGTGTCCGATACGAAGCCGGCGATGCCTTCGCGCTCGCATTCGCCGATCGGGCGTTCGATCTCGTCGTGTGCCGGCACATGTCGCAGGCCGTGCCGGATTTTCCCGCCGTGCTCGATGAGATCGGGCGCGTGCTGAAATCGCGCGGCTGGGTTCATCTTCTGTCGGAGGATTACGCGATGTTGCGCATGCCGCGCGGCGCGCGCGATCCGGATCGGTTCTGGGTCGGCACGGTGCTGCCGTATCTCGAAAGCATCCGCTGCGACGGGCGCATCGGCCGCCACACGCCGCCGCTCCTGGAAGAGCGCGGCTACACCGATATCGCCGCGGATTACGTCGTCGTCGACACGTTGCGCGTGCCGCGCGCGGTGTTCGGCGGAATCCTCCGCGCGTGGCGCGACGGCTACGTCGATCCGCTCGCCCAGGCCATCGGCCGCGACCCTGCCGACGTGCGCGAGGACTTCGACGCGATGATCGCCTCGATCGAAACGCCGCCGCATTACGCGGTCTGGCACGTGCCCGTGATCTCCGGCCGGCGCGCCTGAACAGCCGTCCGCCGACCGGCACTTGACCCGTCCCGCCTCGGGTGCGCATATGCGCGCCCTGCTCCGCACTGTCTTTGCGCAATGTCGTCGTCGTCTTCGTACCGCTTCGCCGAATACCAGATCGATCCGCGCTCGCGGCGGTTGCTGCGTGAAGGTTCCGAGATCGGCGTCGAGCCGCGCGTGTTCGACGTCGTCGTCTATCTCATCGAGCAGCGCCAGCGCGCGGTCGGCCGCGACGAGCTGATCGCGGCGGCCTGGGGCCGCGTCGACAGCAGCGACGCCACGCTCGCGCAGGCGATCCTGAAAGCGCGGCGCCTCTTCGGCGACGACGGCAGCACGCAGCACACGATCCGCACGGTCGCGCGCTTCGGATACCAGTGGGTTGCCGAGACCGAGGCATGCGAGCTCCCGCCAACGGAGCCTGTCGCTGCAGCCGCCGAGTTCGCGCCCGTTCCGGAAGAGCCTGCGGCTCTGCACGACGGCGTTGTGTACGAAAGCGCCGCAGTCTCGGAACCGCGACCGAGCGTGCTGCGTCGAGTGCCGCGGCTTGCCATTGCTGCATCGGTCTTGCTGCTCGTAGCAACCCTCGCCTTCGTCGCGACATCGCGCGCGCACAAGGCGACCTCCGCGACCGAATCCGCTGCGGTGATCCCCGGTCTGATCCTCGTCGCGCCGGCGCGCGTGCACAGCGCGCTCACGCAGGACGGCTGGATGCGGCTCGGATTGATGGCGATGGGCGCGGACGCGCTGCGCTCGGTGCCCGAGCACGACGTCGTCCCGAACGAAACCGCGCTCGCCGCGAATGGCACCGGCAACGAGCCCGACATCGCGCGACTTCGCTCGGCGACCGGCGCCGCGATCGTCATCACGATCGACGCTCGCCGCGACGGCGAGCGCTGGCAGCTCGACGCGACGCTGAACTCGGCCGACGGCACGCGCCAGTCGATCAGCGCCGAAGCCATCGACGCCGTCGCTGCGGGCGGCGCGCTCGCCGAGCGCCTGCGCGGCGTGTTCGACGCGAGCGATCGCCACGAATCGGCGACCGCGCCGGATGTGCTCGCGCTCGGTGCACGCATGCAGGCGGCGATTCTCGAAGGTCACGCCGACCACGCGTTGGCGTTGTCCGATGCGGCCGGCGCGTCTGCCAACGCACCGGAAATCATCGTGCTGCGCGCGAAAGCGATGAATCGCCTGGGCCGCGCGCCCGAAGCGATCACGGCATTGCAGAATCTCATCGCACGCGCCGGCACTACGACGCCGCCGTGGCTTGCCGTCGCGCAGACGACACTGGGCTACAGCGAACTCGTCGCGGGACGCTCGGAGCAAGCGGAAGCGGACCTGCGCCGTGGGCTCGCCGTCGCCGGCACCGATCGCGTCGAAGCCGGCCGCGCCTGGCGCGGTCTCGGCAACGCGCAGGCGGCGCTCGGCGATTACGACGAGGCCGAAGCGAGCTACCTGCGCGCGCGCTTCGAGCTCGAAGGCAGCAGCGACCGCCTGCTGCTCACGCACATCCTCGACGATCTGGGCTCGATCGCCGCCCGCCGCGGCCGCTTCGACGAGGCGATCGAACGCTTTCGCGAAGCCGCGACGGCAGCTGCCGCGCTCGGCGCTACCGAGATCGAGATCGGCGCGCGCATGAACGCCGCGGGCGCGCAGCAGGAACGCCTGCAACACACCGCGGCGCTCGAAAGCTGGCGCGAGCTCGTGCCGCGCGTGCGCGCGATGAGCTATCCGTCGATGCAGCGCTACGCCGCCGTGCACTACGCGGATGCGCTGGCCGAGACCGGCGCTTTTGCGCAGGCCGCGAGCGAGCTCGACGACGTGACGCGTGCGCCGTCCGTTGCCGGTGCCAAGGATGCGCTCGAAGATGTCGCGCTCGATCTTTCGCGCGCGCGCCTCGAGATCGGCGACAGCGCGGGCGCAGCCGCAAGCTCGCGCGCGCTGAGCAACGCGACGGTGCCGGCGAGAGCACTCGCGGCGAACGCACTCTTGCTCGAAGCCGAAGTCGCCGCCGGCAAGGACGACGAGGAAACGCGCAAGCTCGCCGCGACGCTCGCGGACGGTGATCCGACCGCCGAACCCGGCGCGCGCGCCGAGGCGCTCCTTGCCGCCGCCGAGTGGCAGGCGAAATCCGGCGATGCCGAGCATGCCGAGCTCGCATTCCGGGCGGCGCTGGCGCTGGCGCGCGACAAGGGATCGCCGCGCGAGCTGCGCGATGTCGCGGTGCCTTATGCGGCGTTCGAGATGACGCGCGGCCACGCCGATGTCGCGCGCACGATCGCAGCGCTGGTCGATCCGTACGCGACGGACGATTTTGCGATCACGTTGCTGCTGGCGCGGCTTGCGGTGTCGGAGCGCCAAGGCGCATCGGCCGGCCACCTCTACGCGCAGGCGCACGCGCTCGCCGGCGAACGCTGGACGTCCGCGCTCGCCGCCGAAGCGTCCGAGGCCGAGAGCGCGCCGCAGCGCACGCTCGCCCACGCGGCGATCTGGACCCCGCGATAAACCCGCGGCACCGAACGTTGATTCCTTCTTGATGGCTCGTTGAAGGCGCCCGCCGCTGCGGGCGCTAGGGTTCGCGCGCGTCCCCACAACGTCAGGAAATCCCGATGCCGAACGTTCTTTCGAAGAAGCGTTTCCGCTTTACTCCGATGGCTGCCGCGCTGGCAGCGATCTTCGCGCCGGTCGCTCATGCTGATGATTTCACCGCTTCGGATTACGCGACCCTCGTTCAGGCGATCACGTCCGCCAACGCGGCCGATTCGCGCACGACGCCGCATACGATCACGCTGACTTCCGACATCACGCTCGAGGGTCAGCTGCCGCTGATCCTGTGCAACGCGACGATCGACGGTCAAGGCCATGCGCTCAACGGCGCCGATGCTTATCGACTGCTTTTCGTCGGCGTGGACTCGGCGACGCAGGCCGATCTGGCGGCGAGCTTTCCGGACAGCACGCTCGCCTCGCGGCTGGCCGTCACGATCGAGAACCTGACCCTGACGCACGGCGATGCGACCGGCGGCGGCAGCTTCGGCCAAGGCGGCGGCGGCATGGGCGCGGGCGGCGCGCTCTTCGTCGGCGGCGCGGCCGACGTGACCTTGCAAGATGTCACGTTCGACACGAACGCCGCATGGGGCGGCCTTGGCGGAAGCGGAGAGGTCGGCGGCGGCGGCGGGCTCGGAGGCATCGGCGGCCGCGGCGGCGGCGGCGGCATCTTCGGCGACGCCAGCACCAGTGGCGGCGGCATCTTCGGAGCCGGCGCCAGCGCCTACACCGGCGACAACGATCCGGGCGGTCCGGGCGGTGGCGGCTACACAGGCAACGGCGGCGACTCGAACAACAACAATCCGCCGCAAGCGGGCACCGCGCTCGTGTTCGGATTGAGCGGCGGTGGCGGCAACGGCGCCGGCGACGGAACGCTCGTCGGCGACCCGGGCGCTGCCGATGGCGGCGGCGGTGGCGGCGGCATGGACACCGGCGGCGGCGGCGGCGGCGGATTCGGCGGCGGCAACGGCACGAACGGCGATCTCGATTCCGGGGTTCCCGGCAACGGCGGCAACGGCGGGTTCGGCGGCGGCGGCGGCAGTGCCGGCACGTTCGGCGCGAACGGCGGC
>Ga0068859_100007068_pt1 | contig 11402 bp, 10 predicted proteins | sample KBSSwiS22_FD_66585 | JGI IMG/M metagenome (GOLD analysis project Ga0068859, IMG submission 66585) | Switchgrass rhizosphere microbial communities from Kellogg Biological Station, Michigan, USA - KBS Switchgrass S2-2 | ecosystem: Host-associated > Plants > Roots > Rhizosphere > Soil ... | reverse complement strand
AGATGGTCCTCAGCTTCCGGCACGAAAACGCGACGTTCCCAGTTCGTTCAGCTGTTTACATGGATTAATGCCAGGAAAGAACCCGGAAGGTGAACCCGAAAAGATTGGCGGCTGGGTGGCAGCTTAGCCGCACATGTTTGTTTCGGTATCTCGTTGACCGTATTACTCTGAAAAAGCCCCGAACACCTCATCAGCATGATCTTCGGGCTTTACCTTTGCGAAAACTTTCTTGATCTTCCCTTTTTCGTCGATCAGAAAAGTAGTTCGATGAATACCCATGTATGTTCGCCCCATGAACTTCTTTTCCCCATAAACGCCATATGCATCAGCGATTGCATGGTCCGTATCGGCTAATAGGGTGAAAGGAAGTTTGTATTTTGCGACGAACTTTTGGTGAGACTTTTCGGTGTCGGGTGACACGCCGAGAATATTGATGCCGCCCTTTTTGAATTTCGCAAAGGCATCGCGAAATGAACAGGCTTCCTTGGTGCAACCTGGCGTGTCGTCCTTGGGATAAAAGTAAAGGACGACCTTTTGACCTCGAAAATCTTTCAGGCTGACTGATTCACCGTTAGCATCAGTTGTCTTAAATGCAGGCGCAGTTGCTCCTTCTTTAACCATTGATCGACTCCATTGTTTTGATGGCTGAAACGAGATGGCATTCTAAGCCGCACATCACCGCATTCACAACAGGTACCTCTGAGACGAGCAAATGAAAAAGGCTACTAAGACTAACTATTGGATGGTAAAGCAGGAACCGGAGACTTACTCCTGGGACGATTTCGTGAACGACGGCAGTACTGACTGGTCCGGCGTGCGCAACTATCAAGCACGCAACAACCTGAAGGGAATGAAAGTCGGTGACCGCGTACTGTTCTATCATTCGGGTAAGGGCAAAGAGGTTGTCGGTCTCGCAGAAGTAATTAAAGGTGCTTACCAGGATCCTACTTCAAATGACGAGCAATGGGTCGCCGTCGATCTCAAACCCATCAAGCCCCTATCAAGTCCAGTGCAACTGGCAGCCATTCGATACGACAAACGTCTGAGCCAATTGCCGCTCATCCGGCAGTCGCAACTCTCCGTGATGCCCTTGACGAAAGACGAATTTGACGTGATTGTGACCATGGGCAAAAGCAAGAATCGTAAGAAGTAGGAAAACGCCATGTTTCAAAAGCTTGATTACACGATGGTCATCGTGTCTGACATGAAACGGTCGGTTGCGTTCTATCGCGACATCCTGGGCATTCCCCTTAAGTTTGAATCGCCCGAATGGACGGAATTTGCGACGGGCACAACTACGCTTGCACTTCATGGTGGTGGCGTGGCCCGTCAGTATCAGGACACCGGCGACCAGTCGAAAACCGCCGGCGCGTGTTCGATTGGATTCAATGTTGATGATGTTGATAAGAGCTACGAAGAGTTGAAAGCCAAGGGAATGATGTTTGTCATGCCACCAGCCCAGCGAGAAGGCGAGGGGATTAAGTTGGCAGTCGGTCTGGATCCGGACGGCTTGCCAATATCTTTTGCGCAACTATTGGATCAATAACAATCTCTGCGTCTTTGTGCCTCTGTGTTAAATAGGTCTTCAAATAGAAAGGTATTTTTTAACGCAGAGGCACAAAGGCACAGAGCCACCGAGAACCCAAAGAAGGTATTCACCCGACTTCACCGTTCTATAATCGGCCTTTTTATTTGCCTGGTTTTTCCCTCAATCGTCCACCCGCAAACCAAATTCGACCAGTTTGGCGAAGTTATTGCTGACGACGCGCAGGCATATCTGGATCTATTCGCCCAGGAACTCCAAAAACAATCAAATCTAAACGGTGTGTTATTAGGTTATCGTCGCGATTCTTATCCACCGGGAGCCCACCTCAGATCTTTGTACGGTTATTTTGATTATCTGGTCGACAAACGCGGGGTCGCTGACAGTCGACTTCAGGTTGTTGATGGTGGAGTTCGAGACAAAGGTGGGGTGGAACTCTGGCTTGTGCCGCAAGGTAGCACGATCCCTGCTGGGGCCAGGACACCAGTGTTACAAGCCCTAATTTTCGACGAGATAAATGCAGGGGATGGATGTTGGCCTGAGTTCACGCTGGATCGGTATGAACCAAAGGATGCTGTTAAGTTTTACGCAGGGGCTCTCAAGGAACATCCTGAAGCAAAGGGAATAGTGTTCATCAATCCCTCATCGAAAAAGCCGCTTGCTCAGGCTCGCAAACTTATTTCCGATACCAAGGCGGAACTTGAAAAATACGGTTTGCCTCCGAACATCATTATCAGCTATCCAGAAGGAATTGAATGCCATGAGGTTAATTTTTGGCTAATGCCTGCTACGCTTAGTATTCCGCCAGTTCCTAGACCTGAGCAATTTCTCTTTGCCCAGTTGTTGCTTGAGGCAGAGGAGAACGAGTTTGCGATCAGAAGAGTCGAGTTTGTGGGTAACACCTGGATTCGCGATTATGTGTTGCGAAGAAAGATTCCCGCGTTAAATGAGGGCGAGATCTTCCGGCGTGAAGTGCTGAATGCTAGTCTGGCATCGTTAAGTACAGTGCCGAGTATTTACAAAGTGCGGCCACAGGATGTTATCAACATCTCTTTGGATCGTCCTGGTAAGACAATCGATTTGATGATCCTGGTGCGACCCAGACCAAAGAAAAGGAGGTAGCTATCGATGCGACTGACTGAGATGGTTTCGTGCTCTGGTTGAGCGGCAAAACTTAGCCCGAGCTTACTCGCTCAAGTGTTGGGCGGGCTTCCCAAACAACCAAATGACCCAAATCTGATTGTCGGCTTTGATACTGCCGACGACGCGGGTGTATACCGCCTACGCGACGACCTTGCCCTGGTCCAGACACTCGATTTCTTTACGCCCATCGTCGACGATCCATTTGATTACGGTCGCATTGCCGCATTGAATTCGATAAATGACGTCTGGGCGATGGCTGGAACTCCAGTTACCGCGATGGCGATCACCTGTTTCCCGAAGAAAGGTGTTGATCCAGCGATCCTCGCCGAGATCATGCGCGGAGGGTTGGAGACCCTCAATCAATACGGAGTAACTTTGATTGGTGGTCACAGTGTCGATAACGAGCAGATTATGTTTGGCTACTCCGTAACCGGAGTAATAGACCCAAACAAAGTGGCAAGAAATTCAGGTGCTCGCGTGGGCGATGTGATTATCCTGACAAAAGCAATTGGGACGGGTGTGATCTCGACCGGTATAAAGCGAGCCAAAGTCACTGATAAGGTAGTTGAAGGCTCAGTGAAGACAATGCTCACACCAGGAAAATATGCAGCTGAGGCCATGAGAAACTTTGGTGTGCAGGGCGCCACTGACGTGACCGGCTTTTCCTTGATTGGACACACCTGGGAAATGGCTTGTGCCAGCAAGGTCACAATCGAGATCAACTCTTCCGCGGTGCCGCTACTGGAAGGTGCATTGGAGTTGGCAAGCCAGGGAATGTTGACCGGGGCTGACAAAACAAACCGTCAGTATGTGGGCGATGATGTGCAAATTGCGCCATCAGTCGATGAGAATTTGGTGAAGTTACTGTTTGATCCTCAAACTGCGGGCGGAATGCTGATCGCTGTATCGGATGATCAGAGCAAGGCACTGATTTCCGAGCTCAGAAAGAATTACCCGAAAGCCCAGGTGATCGGCCATGTGCGTGAACGTGGAGAACGTTCGATTAATGTGATTTAGGGATTGGTTGCAGATCGGCTTTGCGTCAAAGGTCGCGAAGCCGGTTGGAGAAAGTCGGTACCACCAGGCGGTAGCCGGTGGGCCCGACACGTAGCTCGAAGAAAAGGGCCGAAAGGGCCGAGTCACCAGGGCCCACCCGCTACCGCGCGGTGGTACTGAACTCCCCCGCCGCACGCTTCGCGGGCTTCGTAGATTTTTTTGGCAATCATCTGGGGCTCACGCCCCAGCCTTTACGCTTACGCCTGCTTCGCAGGCTCTCGGAGATCGACAATTGGCAATTGGTGATGACCTCGGCCGCGTTACTCTCCTAAACGACGCTCACGAAAATTCCCAAGGCGATTACGTTCTTTACTGGATGCAGATGTTCAAGCGCGCCAGTCATAACTACGCGCTCAACTTTGCGATTCAGATGGCGAATCATCGCGGTTTACCGCTCGTTGTTTATGAAGGTTTGAAGTTCTATTACCCGTGGGCGAACGATCGCATTCACACGTTTATTCTTGAAGGTGTCGCCGAAAAGAAGCGGGAGTTTGCCGAACGCGGGATTCGCTACGCGTTCTATCTGCAAAGAAATAAGCGAGATCCAAAAAACACCGTCGCTCAACTCGCTCAAAGAGCAGCATTGATCGTTACTGACGACTTTCCCTGCTTCATAATTCCTCACCACAACGAGCGCATCGCCACACTCAATCGTCCCGTCTTTGCAGTCGATGCGAATGGCATGGTTCCCCTGTCGGCTTTGTCGAAGGAGGAGTATGCGGCATATACGATCCGTCCAAAAATACAGCGATTACTTCCGGAGATTCCGCGGCGCATTGTGACGCCTTCATTAAAGGTCAAAAGACCAACGTTGGAAATCGACTGTCCTGAAACCGAGGTCTCCGAAGAAACCATCGCGAAGCTTGTCAGCGAATGCGACATTGACCATTCGGTTGGGCCTTCAAACGTGTACCACGGCGGCACGCGAAATGGTCGTAAGCGTCTGCGGCACTTTGTCAGAAACATCCTGCCAAACTACGACGAGACGAGAAATGAACCATCCGTTGACGGGAGTTCTCGCCTGAGTCCTTATCTCCATTTTGGATTCTTGTCGATCCAGGAAATCGTCGACGCTGTTGAACACTCTGGCGCTCCAACAGCTGCTAAAGAGCCATTTTTGGAAGAGGCCGTTGTGCGACGTGAATTGTCGTTCAACTTATGCCGCTTCAATTCTCAATATGATTCGTTGTCAGCATTGCCTGAGTGGGTTTGGAAGACGATGCGCGAGCATCAGGACGATGAGCGACCGGAATTGATGGACGAGGAAAAGATAGAGCGTGGTGAGACCTATGACGAGCTGTGGAACGCTGCGCAACGTGAGTTGGTCGCAACGGGATTGCTGCACAACTACGTACGAATGTTGTGGGGAAAGAAAGTTATCGAATGGCAGCGCAGTTACGAGATGGCGTTTGAGCTTTTGGTGCACTTAAACAACAAGTATGCGCTCGACGGTCGCGATCCGAATTCGTATGCCGGGATCTTGTGGTGTTTTGGAAAGCATGACCGTCCTTGGCCCGAGCGCGAGATATTTGGAAAGATTCGCTATATGAGCTCCAAGAGTATGGGGAGGAAGTTTAAAGCCAAGAAGTACATCGAGTGGACACGCCTCCTCTGCACCTGACACTCGCCGCTGACCCGAGTATGATTAAGTCCCCATCATCCGGAGCACACAATGGTTTCAGCAATCAGGGAAGCAACAGATAAAAGAGCTCTGATCGATCTCTACAACAGCGTTCGCCGGCGAACTTTGGAGATCGTGGCGCCGCTCGAAATCGAAGACTATGTGATCCAAACCGCGGATTTCATGAGCCCTCCAAGGTGGCACATCGGTCACACCTCCTGGTTCTTTGAAACTGTTCTCCAGGCACACAAGCCCGGGCATAGGGTCTATTCGGAAGACTTTCTTTTCTACTTCAATTCCTACTACGAAGGATTTGGCGCTCGAATCGAACGACCAAAACGAGGTACCAAGTCGCGTCCAACAGTGAAGGCGACCGTCGCTTATCGCAAATACATCGACGAGAAAGTGCAGGAGTTTCTTGAGAACCTCGATGACGTCGAGTCCATTCTTCCGCTGATGCGGTTGGGCCTTGAACATGAAATGCAGCACCAAGAGTTGCTCGTCTACGACATCAAACATCTGCTCTGCGATCAGTTTGATTTGCAACTTCAGCCGAAGCCTCAATCAATCGTTTCGGTTGGCGGGATGGCAGATATACCGGGCGGGTTGATGTCTCTCGGTTACAAGCACAACAGTACCGCCTTTGCGTTTGATAACGAGAAGCCTGAACACCAGGTTTTTCTGAGCGACTTTGCAATTGATAAATCACCGATCACAAACGGTGATTTTTTTGAGTTTATTCGCGATGGTGGATACAAAAATTTCCGTTGGTGGTTTTCCGAAGGCTGGGAAACGGTGAATCGCGAACACTGGCATGCGCCGCTCTACTGGGAAGTTCTCGATGGCGAATGGTTCATCCGCGATTTTGATGGACTACGACCTGTGTTGGAGCGTCGCAATGAACCGGTATGTCACGTCAGTTTTTTTGAGGCATCTGCTTATGCCAAGTGGATAGGCAAGCGTTTACCTACTGAAGCCGAATGGGAAAAAGCGGCATGCTATGATGCGCGCGATTCGAAACATCTATTTCCCTGGGGCGACGACGCGCCCATCCCTTCCAAAGCTAACTTGTTTGAAAACGGACACTGGTCGGTGTCACCTGTGGGAGCGTATCCTGACGGCGCCAATGCAGTTGGGTGTCACCAGTTGATCGGCGAGGTTTGGGAGTGGACCACTTCTGATTACGTTCCGTTCCCTGGATTCAAGTCGGAGTTTGATGAATACAACGACAAGTGGTTTGTAAATCAGAAGGTCTTGCGTGGCGGTTCATTCGCGACACCGGAAGTGCACATTAGATCGACCTACCGAAATTTCTTTCACACACACGAGCGCTGGATGACGTCAGGCTTCAGGTGCGCAAAGGATCTGTAAAGCTCGAATGTTTGATCATACATAGGGCGTTACCGGATGGTTTGCTTCACAACAGCAAAGCCGCGTGCCTTTAGTGGCGTGTGAATTAGACCGTAGAAGTTTCTGATTACCCGACATGCAAAAAGTGATCGCCGTTATCATGATTTTGCTTACAGGCCTGTTAGGAATGGGGCTATCGCAAAAGCGGAAGACCAAGGCGAAACCAAAACCCAAACCTAAGATCGTGGCGCGTTCCCTGACCGTCAGAATTATTTCTTCCGCAGAGATGATCTGCGGAAGTGGTGGGTGTCCAACTCGAGAGTCGTCGGTTAACTTGAATGCAATTTCTGCGGATCAAGAAAATGCACAGCTGACATATCAATGGACGGTCAGCGGCGGCAAATTAACCACAACGGGCAACGCGACCAAGTGGAACTTGAATAATGTATTGCCCGGTGTCTACACCGCATCAGTAAAAGTCAGTGATCAGCAAAATGGAACCGGCAACGACCAGGTGCAAATCAGAGTTGTGAATTGCGGCGGCTGTCAGAGTTCCAGTCCCTGTCCCGTGATATCGGTTGCCTGTCCCGCAGAAATTGACGGAAAGGCCGGCTTGAATTTTTCAGCGACCGTTTCCGACGGGTCGCCAGTCAGCAAACAAACATACTTGTGGACAGTCAGTGCCGGAAAGATCACGTCAGGTGAAACATCTTCGAATATCGAAGTCGCCGCTGACGACGATGAAGATGAAATTCGCGGCACCGTCTACGTGGGTGGCTTTGAGCCTAACTGTTCGACGATCGCCTCATGTACGTCAAAGATTAGAAGGTAACTACCTTAGCCAGGAGAACGCCATGACCCCAGCATTCTTATTAACTGCGTGCAAAGAGTTCAGAGTCATCTTGCTTGGTGTGTTTTTGCTCGCGACTGCGACTGCTGCGCTCGCACAAAGTGATGCGAGAAGCACTTCAGCAGCTGAGCCGGTAACTACTTCAGCAAAGCCAAAATCGGTAGACTCGAACCCCGCAATCACACCCAAATACACAACGCCAAAAAATCCGCTCGACGAAGCGTACGGCGCAAAGATTAAAGAGTTCACCACGGAGAAATACTTCATGACTGAACTCGTGGATCATTTGCCGGCTTCGAGCACGATTCCTTCACCGGAAAAAGTCATTGGTTATGCTGTCGGTACTCCAAACAAACTTACGCACGTGGCGGATCTCAATCGTTACTACCGTGCCCTGGCCGCGGCGAGTCCGCGCGTTCGTGTCCTCGTGGCGCCTGAGAAAAGTGAAGAAGGACGCGAGCAGTTGCTGGTGATCGTGAGTGACGAGGCAAATCTCGCAAAGCTCGATCGCTACAAAGAGATCACTGCCAAGTTGGCTGACCCGCGAGGGATTACACCTGCCGAAGCGCAGACACTTGTAACCGAGGGCAAGCCGTTTTATTGGGCTTCCGGTTCGATTCACTCCTCGGAAACTGGTTCGCCGGAAATGTTGATGGAGATGGCGTATCGGATCGCGGTCGAAGATTCGCCGTTTATCGAAGCGATTCGCAAGAATCTCATTGTGATGATCACTCCGGCACTCGAGGTGGATGGGCGCGACCGGATGGTGGATCTTTACAACTATCGTAAAGCGAACGCGGGCAAGCCAGCACCGGGTTTGATCTTTTGGGGCAAGTACGTTGCTCACGATAACAATCGCGACGGTCTCGGTTTGGCGCTCGCCTTAACCAGAAACCAGATGCGAACGTTTCTCGAGTATCACCCGACAATTCTTCATGACCTTCATGAGTCAGTGCCGTATCTCTACACCATGACTGGCACTGGTCCTTACAACGCCTGGCTCGATCCGTTGGCCATCGACGAATTTCAGTTGCTGGCATATCACGAAATTGAAGAGATGACGAAGCGAGGTGTGCCCGGCGTTTGGACGCACGGTTTCTATGACGGCTGGGCGCCAAACTACATGCTCTACATCGCTACGGGTGGAAACGCTATCGGCCGTTTCTACGAAACTTTTGGCAACGGTGGGGCTGACACGCGCGACCGCACACTTGGCCCAACGGATACGAGCCGCGTTTGGTATCGCCCGAATCCACCCTTTCCACGCGTAAAGTGGTCGATGCGTAACAACATCAACATGCAGCAGTCTGCACTACTCTTTGCAATGAACTTTGTGGCGAATAACACAGAGCGGTTCCTTAACAACTTCTATTTGAAGAGCAAGCGCGCAGTTGAGAAGGCAACCAATGAAGGTCCCGCTGCTTACATAATTCCCGGCGACTCTCCTCGTCCGGTAGAAGCCGCAGACATGGTTAATCTAATGCGTTTGCGTGGCATCGAAGTTCATAAGGCCGACAAAGAGTTTTCAGTCAAGGATCAGAAGTATCCAGCAGGTTCCTACGTGGTGCGCATGGACCAGCCTTATTCGCGTATGGCTGACATGTTGCTCGACACCCAGTACTACAACGTCACTGACCCAAGTCCCTATGACGACACCGGTTGGACCATGGGTGTGATGCGCAATGTGAAAACCGTTCGCGTAGTCGACAAGGGTATTTTGTCTGTGCCGATGACTGTGCTTAAGAGCGACGTAAAGGTAACGGGCGGATTAACTGGCGGTTCTGCGCCGGTCGCATTCGTCATCAACCACAATACTGACAACACACTCGCCACGCTGCGATTCCGTCTCAAAGACGTGAAGATGGGCGCGGCCGAAGACACGTTTAAAGTTGGTGACCAGCAGTTCAATACCGGGTCGTTCATCGTCAAAGTCGAAGGCAATTCGGCGGACGTAAAGTCACGTCTCGAAGCGGCGGTTGCTGAGTTGGGGCTGAAAGCCATCGGCGTCGATAAGTTACCTGAAGTTAAGACACACGAACTGGCAGTGCCGAGAATCGGCATCGTCCACACGTGGACAAACACTCAGAACGATGGTTGGTATCGTATTGAGTTTGATCGATTTCAGGTTCCTTACACATATATTTCGATTCAAGTGTTACGCGACACGCCGCGGCTACGAGATAAGTTTGATGTACTGATTTTCCCGCCGGTCGGTGGGTCAGCACAGTCGATCGTAAATGGAATTCCGATGCGCGGCGATCCGATTCCGTGGAAGGGGTCGACGTTAACTCCGGCGATGGCAAACTCGCCTGATCAAACTGACGACATTCGTGGCGGAATCGGTTTGACTGGCGTCGCCAATCTGCAAAAGTTTATTGAAGAAGGTGGCTTGTTCGTCACCGTCGGTGGTGTTTCCAGCATTCCGATCGATTACGGAATCACTTCGGGCGTGTCTGTTCAGCCTGCGGACAAGTTGCAGGCGCGCGGTTCAATCTACAATTCCACGTTTGCCGATCGAAAGAGTCCGATTGCCTATGGCTATGGCGATAGCCTGGGGATCTATTTCAGTCAGGCACCATTACTCCAGGTTGCTGCCGCGGGCGGGCCCGGCGGTGGCTTTGGAGGTGGCGGCGGCGGTGGACAGGGTGGTGGTGGCGGTCAGGGAACCAATCGTGCCTCAGGTCGTGGTGGCGTTGGTGATCCGGATGTTATTCAGGCGATGCCGCAACCAAGGCCACTCGACCCGTCCGATCGTTCAGGAGCAGATCAGGCTGCGGCCGATCAACGAGAGAACCTGTTCTTTATTCCGGCACAGTTGCGGCCTCGCGTTATTCTGAGGTTTGGTTCAGACGAGAAGACATTATTGATAAGCGGCATGCTCGCCGGTGGATCTGAGTTGGTGAACAAACCCGCAGTCGTGGATGTTCCAGTTGGAAAGGGACACGTGGTGATGTTTGCAACCAATCCGATGTGGCGACATCAAACGCAAGGAGAATTTTTCCTGCTGTTTAATGCCGTGCTGAATTACGACAACCTTGGAGTTGGCCGGACTGAAGGTGGGCCAGGCGGAGGTCGTCAACTTTCAACTGCAGACGATCAATAAAAACATCCTGGTTGCGCAGGTCTTTTGGAGAAAAAATGAAGAAAATATTTGTCGTACTTTGTTTTGTTGTCGCTGGTTGTGCGATTAGTTTTGGCTTGTCTGTATCGGCCCAGAAACCGGACAGTTCCACCACGACCAATAGAAATCAAAACGAGTCGAGATCGATTACGGCTCCCACTGCGAAAGCGCCTGAGAAGCAGGATTTTTCAACAGCTACCTGGGAGTTACCCGAGAATGCGAGCAGCACGAAGAACCCTATGCCTACTTCTGATGAGTCCGTTCAGAAAGGCAAGGAACTATACCTGGCTCGCGAGAAAGGTAACTGTGGTTTTTGTCACGGCGACACTGGTGCAGGTAACGAGGCCAACCTGCCGCGACTGAGACGTAAGCCTGCTGATCTAACGATGAAGGAACGAATGTCGTCGATGACCGATGGCGAAGTCTTTTGGAAAATCTCCAAAGGGATCAACGGCATCATGCCAGCGGGTGAGACACGAATGACTGACGAAGAGCGTTGGCATGTTGTGAATTACATCAGGACGCTCGTTAAGGAACCGGCAAAGCCGTAACCGCTGAACGTTTGCTGTGGTCCTGAGTCAATGCCGTGGGCGAGCGGTTTGCGCGATGCCCACGGCTATTAACTTTTATCCTTTGAGGATGGTGCCTAATCAGCGCAATCTGTGGATCGGATTTCAAAAATTCTTCTGCGCATACTCTGCAAGTTCTTTCAACGACG
>Ga0068859_100007067_pt1 | contig 11402 bp, 14 predicted proteins | sample KBSSwiS22_FD_66585 | JGI IMG/M metagenome (GOLD analysis project Ga0068859, IMG submission 66585) | Switchgrass rhizosphere microbial communities from Kellogg Biological Station, Michigan, USA - KBS Switchgrass S2-2 | ecosystem: Host-associated > Plants > Roots > Rhizosphere > Soil ... | reverse complement strand
GCGGGGATCTGGGTGAACAGCTGCTGGGTGAACGTGATCATCGTGTTGAGCATCCAGTGGCCCGACAGCAGCAGGGCGATCGCGCAGCCGACGGCCTTGGGCACGAAGGAGAGCGTGAACTCCTGGATCTGCGTCGCGGACTGGAACAGCGAGACGGCGAAGCCGATGACCAGTGACGTGACCAGGACCGGCGCCGCGAGCTTGGCTGCGACGATCATGACCTGGAAGGCGATGTGAATGATGGCAGTGTCAGTCATGGCCGTTAACCCGTGTGATAGCTCTGGACGAGCGAGGTGATGATCAGGCCCCAGCCGTCGACCAGGACGAACAGCAGCATCTTGAAGGGCAGCGACACCGACACCGGCGGCAGCATCATCATGCCGAGCGACATCAGCGACGAGCTGACGACCAGGTCGATGATCACGAACGGCACGAAGATCACGAAGCCGATGATCATCGCCGCCCGCAGTTCGGACAGGACGAACGCGGGGATGATCGTGGTCAGTTCCAGCTGGTCCTTGGTGGGCGGGTTGGGCAGCTTGCCGGCCCGCAGCATCAGCGCGATCTCGTCCGGCCGGGTGTGGTCCAGCATGAACTTGCGCAGCGGTGCGACACCGTCCGCCCAGGCGTGCGCGCGGTCCTTCTGACCGTTCAGGTAGGGCTGGATGCCGAGGCTGTTCACCTTCGACAGCACCGGCCCCATGACGAACAGCGACAGGAACAGGGACAGCCCGGCGAGCACCTGGTTCGGCGGCACGTTGGACAGGCCGAGCGCGTTCCGCGTCAGGGACAGGACGATGAAGATCTTGGTGAAGCTGGTGACCAGCAGCAGCAGCGACGGCGCGATCGACAGGACCGTGATGGCGAGCAGGATCGTGATCGACTGGCTCGGCTTGCCACCGACGTCGACCGAAACCTTGCCGTTGTCGTCGGCCGTCCCGTCCGTGGGCGTCTTGGGGGCCTCGGGGTTGGTCGGCGTCGTGGGCGGCGTCAGGTCCGGGGGAGCCTGCGTCGTGACCGAGGCCGACGGCGTCGGGGTGGGGTCGTTCGGCGCCGCCGAGGCGCCCGAGCCGAAGCCGCCGATCGCCAGCCACGTGCCGAGCAGCAGCAGGACCAGGAACAGTCCGGTCTTGTGTACGTAACGTCCTTTCCGCTGTGTCTCGGGGCGTCCCTGCCCGTCCAAGACACGTGCGGAGGTCACCGCGTTCTGACCGTCAGATCCCGTAGGGCGTTCACGGTCTGCCGCCAGGTCGCCGGCGAGAGCGCCGAACCGGCGAGCGGCTTCGGGGCGGCGGCGTCGAGCGGCGCCTTCGTCAGGCGTGCGGCCGGGCTCGGCTTGGGGCGGGCGACCGGCTGGTTCTCCGCGATCCGCTTCTTCGCCGCGGCCAGGTCGGTCTCACCGAGCACGGTCACCTGGCCGTCGGTGATGCCGACGATCAGGGCCTGGTCCATGACCTGCACGACGGCGACCGAGGCGGTGCGCGACAGCTGCTGCCGCCCGAGCACGTCGATCAGCCTGTTCGACTTGCCGCGCAGCCGGCCCTTCTTGCCACCGACCTTGCGGGCGATCAGCCACATCACGACCAGCACGAAGGCCAGCGAGATGAGCAGACGCCCCAGCGTCGTCACCGTATTCATCGCTTGCTCCTCCCCCGGCGGCTACGCCCGCGTTGCCGGGGGGACCCCCACTTGCGTCGCTCGGTCTGCATGCGCAGGGCCTACCGGGCGACGTCGTCGGAGACGACCTGGGTGATGCGCAGCCCGTAGTTCTCGTCCACGACCACGACCTCGCCGCGGGCGATGAGCCGGCCGTTGACGAACAGGTCGGCGGGGGCGCCGGCGGCGCGGTCCAGTTCGATCACCGCGCCGTCGCGCAGCGACAGCAGGTCGTTGACGGTCATCCGCACCCGGCCCAGTTCGGCGGTCGCCTGCATCTCGACGCCGCGCAGCAGGTCGAGGCGGTCGGCGGACGGGACGAAGTCGTGGCTCGCGGCGGCCTGCTCGGGCACTTCCAGGCCGATCGCGATCGCGGCGCGCGTCCCGAGCGCACCGTCGAGGGTGACGTGCCCGGTGTCGGCGTGGCCGGCGGCCCGGCGCAGTGCGACCCGCACGTCCGTCGGCTGCAGGGCGCCGAGCACGACCGGGCCGATCGCGGTGCCGATCGCCTCGATCGTGGGGGCCAGGGCGGCGGCGAGGTCGAGGGGCCCGAACGGGCTCTCCTGCAGCGCGGCCCCCAGCGCACCGTCGACGATCAGGACGAGGTCGCCGGTGGCCGAGCCGCTGAACTGCGCGATGACGGCCTGGCCGGTGGCCTCGAGCAGCGACAGGTCGGCGCCCGCCTCGCCGGGGACGAGTGCCTCGCCGGCGGTGAGGGTGCCGGTGGCGGCCGCAGCGGCGCGGGGCAGCAGCCCGGCGACGATGCTCTGGGTAACAGCAGTCATGAGTTCTCCTGCGGGTTCTTGACGATGAGTGCGGCCAGGCGGGTGCCGGACTTGCCGGCGATGGCCTGCGCGAAGGTGACCCCCCCGGCCTGGACCTCCAGCGAGGTGCCGACGCGGTGCGGGATCGGGACGATGTCGCCTTCCTGCAGGGTGAGGATGCGGGTGGGGCTGAGCTCCAGCGCCTTGAAGCGCACGCTCACGTCCACCGGCACCTCGCCGAGCCGGTCGCGCAGCCGCCGTGCGGTGTCCTCGGCCGCCATGCGGGCCAGGTCGTTGTCCTCGCGCGGGCGCTGGGTCATGAGCCGCGGCAGCAGCGGTGCCAGCGGCAGGCAGAGGGTGAGCGTGCAGCGGCTGGCCCCGACGAGCATGTCGAAGCTGCCGATCACGACCGCGTCCGTCGAGGCGGAGGCCTGCAGGAACTGCGGGTTGTACTCGATGTTGCCCGGCGCCGGCGTCAGCGGGACGACCGGCTCGAGCGAGTAGCGCAGCACGCCGACGATCTGGTCGATCAAGGCGCGCATGAGGGTCGTCTCGATGTCGGTCAGCGGGCGCGGCGCCTGCTCGCCGCCGGGACCGCCGAGCATGTGGTCGATCGAGACGAGCGCCGTCTCGAGCGAGAACTCCAGCACGCCCGTCCCGCCCAGCTGGGGCAGCGCCAGCGGCACCATGAACGTCTGGTCCTGCAGCGAGGTGACGTACTCCTCGTAGCTCTGCTGACTGATGTCGGTGATCGTGATCTGGCACACCTGCCGCAGCCCGGACGTGAGCACCGTCGTCAGCCGCCGCGCGAACGTCTCGTACGCCATCTGCAGCACCCGGACGTGCTCCCGGGACAGCTTGGACGGCCGCCGGAAGTCATACGCCGTCACCGTTTCGCGTCGCGGCGGGACGATATTGGTGACGTCCCTCAGTTCGGTGGCGGTGGTGGGGGGCACGTTTCAGCTATCGGCCTTCTACGCGCTCACCTGAGTGCTGGAAGGGCTCTACTGCGACACGAACTGCGGCAAGTGGATCTTGAAGATCTCGTCCGGGTATTCCTTCTTGAGCTTGCCGAACAGGTCCGTCGTGAGCTTCCTGCGCGCCTCGTTCGTCGACAGTGAGGCGACGGAGCGGTTGGCGAACTCGTCGATCACCAGTTCGGCGGCGGCCGCCGTCTCGAAGTCCTTGGCGCTCGCCTTCTCCTTGAGCAGCACCACCGCGAGGGTCACCTTCAGGTAGTGCCCGCCCGTGAGGTTCACCGTGATGGGCTCGAGGGTGACCGTCTCACCGGCGGACGGGACGTACTTGGGCTTCGGCTTGAAGAACATGTATGCCCCTCCGCCGACCACCAGCACCGCCACCAGGATCATGATCATGAGCTTCTTGTTCTTCGGCTTTGCCGGGGCCGCCGGGGGCGCAGCCGCCTCGGGCGCGCCGCCGGGGCGCCCGGTCGTCCCGCCGGACTTCGGGGCGGCGTTGCCGCCGGCCGAGGCCCACCTGTTCTCACGTGAGGCGGCTGCCGTCATTTCGGATCTCCGTTCAAATCACGTCCGGCCGACGCCAGGGCGTCGCCGGCGTCCGCGGGCAGGGACGAGAGGACCACGATCTCCACGCGGCGGTTGCGGTCCTTGGCGCGGGGGTCGCTCGGGGGCACGAGCGGGTTGAGGTCGGACAGGCCGACCGCCGTCAGGCGCTGCTTGTCGACGCCGCCGCCGATCAGGGCGCGGACGACCGCAGAGGCGCGCGCGGAGGAGAGCTCCCAGCCGCTCGGGTACGGGTAGGTGCTGACGTTCTCCTGGTTCGTGTAGCCGTCGACCTCGATCTTGTTCGCGGTCCTGTGCAGCGGCGGCGCGATGACCCCGATCAGCTTCTGGCCCGCCGGCAGCAGGTCGGCGCTGTTGCCGCCGAAGACCAGGGCGTTGGTGACGACGGTGATGATCAGCCCGCGATGGTCGACCTTGTAGCTGACCGCGCCCGTCATGCCCTTCTTCTCCAGCGCGGAGTCGATCGCCTTCTCGATCCGCTCGTAGTTCTGGATCTCCGAGGTGACCTGCGCGGCGAGGTTCTCCTTGGTCACGATCTGCTGCTGGTTCTGCAGGATCGAGTTGTCGTTCGCATCCACGTCGTCGGCCACTACCACCTGGTCGCCGGCGTCCGAGCCGTGGTCGTTCAGGCCCTTGCTGCCGGTCAGGATCCCGTCGCCGCCGTCACCGAACGCCTGGGCGAGGGAGACCTTGAGCTCCTCGAACTTGCTCTTGTTCACGACCGAGATCGAGAACAGCACGATGAACAGCACCAGCAGCAGCGTGAGCATGTCCGCGTAGGTGACCAGCCAGCGCTCGGCGCCGCCCTCCTCGGCGTGGCCGCCGGCGCCGTGCGACCTGCGCCGCCGGGCCCGGGCGCTGCCGCCGCCAGACGGGTGCCCGGACGTGCGGGACGGACGGGGAGGCATGGCTACGCAACATCCTTCTCGGCGGCGGGCGGCAGCTGCGGCAGCATGCTCTGCAGCTTCTGGGCGATCAGGCGCGGGTTCGAGCCCGCCTGGATCGCCAGCACGCCCTCGATCGCCAGCTCCATCGCCTCGCACTCGGACTCGCTGACCCGCTTGAGGCGGTTGGCCAGCGGGAACCAGAGCAGGTTGGCTGTCATGACGCCCCAGAGCGTCGCGACGAACGCGCCGGCGATCTTCTCGCCCAGCGTGCTGGTGTCCTCGAGGGAACCGAGCACGTGCACCAGGCCGATGACGGTGCCGATGATGCCGATGGTGGGGGCGTACCCGCCCATGTCGTGGAAGATCTTGGCCTCGGCCGCGTCGGCCGAGCGCTTGGCGTCGACCTCGGCGCCGAGGATCTCGGCGACCTCGTCCGCGTCCGTCCCGTCGACCGCCATCTCCAGGGCGCGCCGCAGGAACGGGTCCTCGACGTTGGAGATCTCGCCCTCCAGGGCGAGCAGGCCCTCGCGGCGGGCGCGGTCGGCCAGCGCGACGATCACCGCGACGTTGTCGTGCGGGATCACGGGCTTGGCCTTGATGGCCTTGATGAACGCCTTGGGCAGGTTCTTCGCGTCGCGCATCAGGCCGCCGGCCATCGCTGCGCCGATCGTGCCGCCGAGCACCAGGATGATCGGCGGGATCAGGAACAGCGACATCGGGTCGCCGCCCTCCATGATCATGGAGGCGAAGATCGCGCCGAAGCCCAGCAGCAGGCCGATCAGGGTTGCCGGATCCATCAGCTGTTCTCCCCCGGGCGGAGTGCGACGACGGTGCCGCGGTGCGGGTGGTTGTCGCGCTTGGCCGGCTGGGAGCGCTGCTCCGGCGGCAACTGGGCCGCCGCGATGATGTCTGCGCGGTAGTCGCGGATGAGCGTGGTGAGCTCTGCCAGGGACTCGCGGATGACGTACTTGCTGCCGTTGACCAGGGTCACGACAGTGTCGGGCGTGGCCTCCGCTCGCTCGATCAGGTCGGGATTGAGCGCGAAGACCGGGCCACTGAGCCTCGTCAGCTGCAACACGGTGTCCGTCCTTGGCTTGTGTTTCCGTACGGACCGTCCGTGGCCCGGGTTGTCCAATAGATCGGCGCTCAGGGCGGGGTCTTGAACCCCGACCCTGAGCGCCCTCTCACGACTACTGCTTGAGGTTGACCAGGGTCTGCAGGATCTCGTCCGAGGTCGTGACGACCTTGCTGTTCGCCTGGAAGCCGCGCTGGCTGATGATCAGGTTGGTGAGCTCCTGGGCCAGGTTCACGTTGCTCATCTCGATGTAGCCGGAGGTGAGCGAGCCGCGACCGCCGGTGTTCGCGGCGCCCGTCTGGGCCACGCCGGAGCTGGCGGTCGACTGGAACTCGGTGTTGCCGACCTTGAGCAGCCCGCCCGGGTTCGCGAAGGTCGCCATGCCGACCGTCCCGATGTTGGTGGTGACGCCGGCGGCGTCGACACCGTTGATCTGGCCGTTCGGGTCGACCGTGTAGCTGACGTACGTGCCGTTGATCAGGCCGCTCAGGACCAGCGGCGCGCCGGTCGGGTCCTGCAGCATCGCACCGTCCGGCAGGACGAGGTGGCCGATGTTGTCCAGCTTGAAGGATCCGGCGCGGGTGTAGAGCTGGTTGCCGTTCTGCGCCTGGACGGTGAAGAAGCCGTCGCCGTTGATCATCAGATTGCTGGCGACGCCGGTGGCCTGCGCCGAGCCCTGGGTGAAGTTCAGGTCGGTGCCGGCGAGCTTGACGCCCAGGCCGACCTGCATCGAGTTCGTCCCGCCCTGGGTGGCGGTGGCCGAGCCGCCGCCGGAGAGCGTCTGGGACAGGGTGTCCTCGAAGACGGAGGAGCTGGCCTTGAAGCCGGCGGTGTTGACGTTCGCGATGTTGTTCGAGGTGACGTCGAGCATCTGCTGGTGTGCGGTGAGACCGGAGATACCGGTGAAGAGCGAGCGAAGCATGACTTTCTCCTTAGGTGGTAACGCCGGTGATGGAGCTGAGGGGGACGGTGACCGAGCCGATCTGGACCTGGGCGCCGGTGGTGAGGGAGGTGGCGCCGGTGACCAGGCCGGTCTGGAAGGCGCCCTGTGCGTCGGTATAACTGACCGTCTTGCCGAGCATGCTGGTGGCGGTCTGCGCCTGTTCGGTGGTGAGCAGGCCGGTCAGTGCGGTCTGCATGGCGCTGATCGCCTGTGTCTGGCTGAGCGTGGCGGTCTGGCTCATGAACTGGCCCATGTCGGCGGGGCTGGTCGGGTCCTGGTACTGCAGCTGCGCGACCAACAGCTTCAGGAAGGCCTGCGGGTCGAGCATGCCTGCGGACGGGTCGGTGACGGCCGCTGCGGTGGGCAGCTGGGTCGACGGGATGCCGACGGCGGCAACGGGGTTGGTCATGCGGTAGTTCCCTTCACAGCATCCGGTCGATGGCGTCTTGCCGGAGGTCGAGTCGCGCGCCGGCCGGCCTCGGCACCGTCAGCCCTGGCGCCGCCTTGTGGTCTGCCGGCGTTGCTGCGTGCAGACCCCGAGCTGACTGACCGGGTGCACCCTGGCCCGACGGTCCCTGGCCCGAAGCGCCCTGCCGTGGGTCGTCCGGCTGTCCGCCGGAGAGGTTCAGGTCCAGGCCGCCGTACCCCGACTCGCTCAGGTGCTGGTGCAGCTGGGGCAGCGCCGCGGTGACGGCGTGCCGTGCGGCCGGGTCGGCACAGGCGACGGTCACGGTGAGGCTGTCTCCGGTCAGGACGGCCCGGACGTGCACGGCGCCGAGTTCGGCCGGGTGCAGCTGGACGGTCAGTTCGTGCGTCCCGCCGCCTCGGTTGCGCAGGTGCACGAGGGCCTCGGCCAGCTGCGGCTGCGGGGCGGCCGCAGCGCTGCCGGCCGGGGCGGCGTCGCCTGCGGCCGGTGCCACCGTGACCGGCTGCTGCGGCACGGGCTGGCTCGGGTTGACCGTCGCCGCAACATGATCGAAGTAGGCGGCCGGTCGATCGTCGACCACGCCCGTACTTTGAGCATGCGCAGGACGGCCCGCGGCGTCGGCGTGCGCCACGGGAACCATGGATTCCCTATCGGCCGCGATCGCTTGTGGATCAAGGGCATTCGTCGCCGCAGTGGCCGCGATCGCGGGCGTGCCGGGGCTCGCCTCGGCAGCGGAAGACAATGCCCCGGAGGACGGGGCGGGTTGCGGCACGACGGCGGCCGGCAGGGCGCTTGGGAGGACGGCCGCGACGGCGGACTGCCCGGCCAGGTCGACGGCGGCAGTGCCTGCGGGCTCGTCCGGGACGTCGTGGTGGGCCGCCTGCCCGTGCCCGGGCGCCGGTACGGACGCGGGGGTGCCCGCCGGCAGGACCGCGGGCAGCGGGATGGCCGGACCGGCCGCGGGCCCGGCAGGCCCCTCGAACGTGCCGCCGGGCACCGCGGGGTCCGCACCCGGGGCCAGGGGCCCAGGGTCGGTCGTGGTGAGGGAGAAGGGCAGCGGGGCCGGAGCCGGTGCCGCGGCCCCCGGCCCGGTGGGCGTGGCGACGGCGGCGGTGAGCACGTCCGCGAACGTCCCCGAGGGTGCGCAGGCGCCGTCGCCGGGGGCGGCCGGTGCGCCGCGTCCCGTCGCCGGGGTCGTCAGCAGGGCAAGTGGGCTACTCATGAGGCGGCCAATCGCGTGGTGATCTTCCGGACGTACTGCTGGGTCTCGGCGTAGGGCGGGATGCCGCCGTACTGCTGCACGGCTCCGGCGCCGGCGTTGTAGGCGGCCAGGGCCAGCGGTACCGAGCCGCCGAACCTGCTCAGGTTGCCGGCCAGGATCCGCCCGGCGGCGTTGATCGCCTGGTTGGGGTCGAACGGGTCGACGTCCTGCGCCGCGGCAGTGGCGGGCATGAGCTGCATCAGCCCCTCGGCGCCGGCCTTGCTCACGGCGCGCGGGTTGCCGGCGGACTCCTGCTGGGCAACCGCCGACAGCAGGCCGGTCGGCAGGGCGTACTTGGCCTCGGCCGCGGCGAACTGCCGCGCGTACCCCGCGACGGCGGCGTTGACGCCCGCTGCCAGCGACCCGTTCGCGGACGGGCTGGACGCGAAGGTGGGCGCGGCGCCGGTCGGGGCGACGCGGCTGATCGAGGCGGGTGTCTCGTAGACATCGCGGATGGAGACGGTCTGGCCCGCCTGCGGCGCCTCGATGAGCTGGTTGTTGCCCAGGTAGATGGCGACGTGGTGCGCGGGTTTGCCGAAGAACAGCAGGTCACCGGGCTGGGCCTGGGCGAGCGAGGCGACCGACGTGCCGACCCTCTGCTGTTCGGCGGCGGTGCGGGGCAGGTCGATGCCCAAGGCCCCGAAGGAGGACTGGACGAGCCCGGAACAGTCGATTCCGTCGCGGGATTCGCCTCCCCAGACGTACGGCACGCCGAGGTAGCTCTTGGCCTGCGCGACGGCAGCGGTGCCGGTGGCGGTCCCCGTGGCCGTCCCGGACGCAGGGCCGGTCACCGCGGCGTCGACCGAGGCGAGCGTCCTGGGTGCGATGGCCGAATTGGCCTGGGCGAGCGCCTCGCTGAAAGCGGTTGCCGTGGCGCTCGGGCTGGATCCGCCGGTGGATCCGGTCGGGGCGCTGCCCGTCACCCCGGTGCCACCCACCGCGAATGGCGTGGATCCGGAGGCGAGCGAGGCGATCATGGACTGGATCGCGGCCATCCGGCCGGTGACCTCGGCGATGCCCGACGGTGTGGCTGTCACGACCCGAGCCGCCCTTCTCGGGCGACGCGGGCCGCGACCTCGTCCAGCTCGCGCTGCTGCGCGAGCAGGGCGCGGCGCCGCTCGGCGGCGGAGACACGCTCGTTCAGCTCCTCGGCGGTGCGCCGGGCGCGGGCGGCCTCGCCCAGGTCGTCGGTGCGGTCGACCGCGACGGCGGCGGCGTGCTCGGCCATCCGGATGGACGCCGAGTGCGTCGCGGCGGCCGCCTGCAGGGCGACGGCGGCGGCGACGAACGCCGGGGCAGAGTCCTGCGCCTCGGCGGCGACCAGGCTCTCCAGCCGCTGCTCGTCGTACCGGATCCGGTCGCGCGCACTGCGGGCGCGGCGCTGGGCCACGGCCAGATCGAGCTTGGCCGCGTCCTCCTGCAACTGCCGCGCGCGCAGCAGGCTCACCAGCCACTTCGTGGTCATGCGGTCTCCTCCGCACCGTTCGGAGCCAACACCGATTCCAGCACCGATTCCAGCGCCGCCCACGACTCGTCCGCCGGGGACAGGCCGTGCAGGTCCTGCTGCAGGAACGCCTCGAGCTGCGGCCACAGCGCGATCGCCACGTCCGCGTCCGGGTTGGTCCCCGACACGTAGGCGCCGATCTCGACCAGTTCCTTCACGTCGCGGCGGGCATCGATCAGCCGGCGGGCCGTCCACATCAGCGCCTTCTGCGGCGGCGTGGTGACCGCCCCGGCGACGCGCGAGACGGACGACAGCACGTCGATCGACGGGAAATGGCCGGCGTTGGCGAGCTTGCGGTCCAGGCTGATGTGCCCGTCCAGGATCGAGCGGGCGCTGTCGGCGATCGGTTCATTGTGGTCGTCGCCCTCGACCAGCACGGTGTACAGCCCGGTGATCGACCCGCGGTCGGACGCGCCGGCGCGCTCGAGCAGTTGCGGCAGCATCGCGAAGACGGACGGCGGGTAGCCGCGGGTGGTCGGCGGCTCGCCGGCGGAGAGGCCGATCTCGCGCTGGGCGGTTGCCAGGCGGGTGACGCTGTCCATCAGCAGCAGCACCTCGCGGCCGGTGTCGCGGAACCACTCGGCGATGCGGGTGGCGACGAACGCGGCGCGCATGCGCACCATCGGCGGCTGGTCGGACGTGGCGACGACCACGACGGCGTTCTTCAGGCCCTCGGGACCGAGGTCGTCGTCGAGGAACTCGCGCACCTCCCGGCCACGCTCGCCGACCAGTGCCAGGACGGTGACGTCGGCAGTCGTGCCGCGGGTGATCATGGACATCAGCGAGGACTTGCCGACGCCGGACCCGGCGAAGATGCCCAGTCGCTGCCCGCACCCGACCGGGATGAGCGTGTCGATCGCCCTTACGCCCAAAGGCATCGGGACGTTGACGCGGCGTCGGGTCATCGCATCCGGCGGGACCGCGTCGAGCCCGACCCGGTCCAGGCCGGGGGGCAGCGGGTGGCCGTCCATCGGCCGGCCCAGCCCGTCCAGCACGCGACCGAGCAGCTGCTCGCCGACGGCGATCTGCAACGCGCCGCCGGTCGCGGTGACGCGCTCGCCCGCGCCGATGCCGGCGAGCGGCCCGAGCGGGAGACAGGTGAGCTCGTCGCCTTGCACCGCGACGACCTCGGCCGGTGTGGCGCCGTCGCCGACGAGCACCTCGTCCCCGACCCGGGCGGGCAGCCCGCGGACGACCACGGAGAGACCGCGCACCTCGGCCACCTCGCCGCACAGCCGCGGACGGGCCGCCGCCACCGCATCCGCCAGCGCGACACCCACCCGCGGCATGGTGAGGGTCATGAGCCGAGCACCTCGCGGACGCGGGCCAACCCTGCGGACA
>Ga0068859_100007065_pt1 | contig 11403 bp, 9 predicted proteins | sample KBSSwiS22_FD_66585 | JGI IMG/M metagenome (GOLD analysis project Ga0068859, IMG submission 66585) | Switchgrass rhizosphere microbial communities from Kellogg Biological Station, Michigan, USA - KBS Switchgrass S2-2 | ecosystem: Host-associated > Plants > Roots > Rhizosphere > Soil ... | reverse complement strand
CATCACTTGCTCGAGCGGCAGCTGCCCGCTCGATCGCGCCGCCACCGTCCGCCCGTCGATCTTCGCCAGCAGCTTGAACAGGTTCATGATCGGCAGGTCGATCCCCGCCGAGGTGAGCTGGCGGAATCCGGCAAAATAGGGTTGGTCCTCGAATTCGAAGGCCCAGGTGAGCGCGCCTTCCAGGTTCAGCCCACGCTGTTCGGCCAGCGCCTGCAGCCGCGGCAGCACGGCGGCCGTGTAGCTCGAATACATCGTCCCGTTACGATAGGCGTTGGCCGGTCCCTGGCAGGCCGCGCACCCCTCCGGATCCGATTCACCGATGATTACCGGCTTGCCGCGAAACGCCTTGCTGGCGGCTATCTGGGCGAACTCGTGGTCGGCGACCTGGAGGTGCGTCGCAATGCCCATCCGCACGTGGCCGTCGACGACCTCCGGGCTGCCCTTGGCGTGAAAGGACAGGAAATCGGTCGGCGTCCCGGCCGTCTCGACATGTTTCATGAAGTCGGTGAGGAAGCTGTCACCGGCGCCGGCGCCGTCCGGCCCGCCGACCCGCGCTTCGGGCAGCGCACGCCGCACCGCGCGCACCGCGGCGTCGTGCAGGCGGAAGAACTCCTCCTGCGTCCCGCCCCAATAATAGCGCGGTAGATTGGCCTCGTTCCACGTCTCGAAATACCAGCCAGCGACCTCCGCCCGGCCGTAGCGATCGATGCAATGGCGGAGCCATTGAAAGACGAGCTCTTCCCATTTGGCCCAGTCCTTCGGAGGAGAGGCCCAGCCGGTGCGAAGATTGCCGCTGCCCGGCCGGAAATCGTGCTGATAGGGCTGCGGCTCGCGCGATAATGCCTCCGGCATGAAGCCGATCTCGACATAGGGCTTCATGCCGCGCGCCAGATAGGTGTCGAAGATGCGGTCGACGATCGTGTAATCGTAGATCGGCCGACCGTTCGCATCCTCGCTGTAGATGTTGGTCGATCCCCACTTCAGCGCGGGCGTCCCGTCGCCGCTCGTCAACAGGTTGTGCGTGCGGAAATAGACCTTCCCCGGCCGCAGGCGGCCGAGCGTCGCCAGCGTCGACCGCCCGTCCTTCATCGTCGCATAGTTCGGCTCGTCCGCCCCGAAGAAGCGCCACACTGGTTTGACCGCTTCCCCGGTCACGCCGGCGTCCACGACCACCTCGACGCGGAAGCTAGCGTGCAGGCCCTCATTAGCGGCGGCTGAGGCTGCGGCATCGGGGAGCAGCATGGCTGCAACAGCGACGAGCGCTGAAGCGATGACCCCGGGTTCGGCGCGCACGCTACGCCTCAATCTCGGTAAGTCCGGATCTGCGCATATCCCCACGCTCGACACTTTCGCTCGCTACGCGGCGAAAGAGCGATCTTGATCGGGCGCCGGCCAATCGCTGTCCCTGCCCGAAACGGGTTGCAGAAGCCGCCATCACGGTCTCCGTGGCGTAATTTGCGGAGGTGCTGTGGGGTTGACCTTTATCGGCTTTGGTTGGGAAGGGAGGTGCTCGTTCGTCCAGTCGACAGCGCGCAGCGTTTCCCAGCCTATGGAGTCGATGCCTGCACGTATTGCTGCCTTCAGCTCAGCTCTCGTTGAATAGCCGGGGCGTATCGCCCGCGTACGGACAAGATGGCGCATCACGATATAGTATGATCTCTTTCGAATTGGGGAATAACAGGTACGCCGGACGTAAACCTCCTTCGGCGTAAACCTGCATCCCTCCATGAACGAAGTCCCCATCGGGAACCTGTCGAGCCGGCCTTCGTCGACCGCACCGGAGAACCCCAAATTATAGATTTGCGACGAAAACAGGCACCTGAAAACTTCGGAATCGGCAAGATTTAGTTCGTTTCCCGTGTCACCGCCGAGCGTAACTACGTTGATCCCGGCATATTGCCGATCGTCCTTCCACTGATGCAAGGAACAATCTCGGCCGATCGTTATCGTGCGAATTCGCTTGCCGCCAAGAAGTCTGGAAACCAGCCGAGCCGGTGGCGGGGATTTCAGCCTATTGTAAAGCAATATGACCAGAAGTGATGCTCGCCCCTCACCCTGATAGTGCTTGAGCGGCTGAATCCGGTTTTGGATCATAGCCTGGATTCTGACTTCGGTCGGATCTGCCCGGAGACGGCCGACGTTCAGCGCATGCGGTCCGGTATCCAAGAAAAAATCACCATAGGCACTATCAAGTGGCCAAAACACCGCAGCGAATGCGGCGGTGTTCAGATAGTCATAGGTCGGCGCTGCTTGGTCAGCGTCATCAACGATAATCGTGCCCGAAATAGGATAGCCGAGTTGCAACTTGACGCCATTGGCGTCGCCAGCCACCAGATCGACGAGTTCCTCAACATAACGATCCTCATCCGTCGATCGAACGCCTGCTCCTGAATTTGCCAGGAGGAATGCTGCTATCACCAATATGAGAAAAGGACCGCGCAACACGCCTAACCCTCTTGCTCCTTTGCTGCAGAATACGCCCCGCTGGCCATAGACTTTGGAGGGTTCTGCGACGGCGCGGTTTCGCGGAGGAAGGTTGCGGAAACGCCCGAGGCGAGCGCCAGTCCGACCATGATCCACAGCGGCGCGGCAAGGCTGGTCGCATCGGCCGCCGCGCCGGCGATCGTCGGCCCCAGCACTCCGCCGACCACTTCACCACTGCCCATCGCAAGACCCAGCACCGTGGCCGCGTGGCGCGGATCGACGCTTTCCGACGGGACGGTCGCCATGAACAGCGGAAACGTGCCCGTAATCATCCAGCCGACGAAGAAGATCGCCGCAAGCAGCCAGAGCGATCCTGCGAAGAAAAGCGCGCCGAGCGGAAGGATGATGGCAATGAACGGCAGTGCGATCATGATCGGGCGCCGGCCGATGCGGTCCGACAGCGCGGAAACGGAAAAGCTGCAGAAGGCGGCCGAAAGCCCCAGCGTGCCCATCAGCCAGCCGGTCGCAGCTTCCGAAAGATGGCGAACCTCGGTCAGGAACAGCGGCATGAACGCCCAGCAGATGACGAGATAGGAAACCCCGAGCAGGCTCAGCAGCACGCAGATCAGGATGTTTCGCTCCTTCAGCGCCTGCACCATTGTCATGCCATCGCCGGCGGCGGCCACGGTCGGCTCGGTCGTCGGTACCGGCGGTTCCTTGACCAGGAACCAGATGAGCAAGGCGCTGGCCAATCCAGGAATGCCGGCCAGGTAGAAAGCCTCGCGCCAGCCGAACATCTTGGCAAAGGCGACGAGCAGCACGGGCGCGACAAACGAGCCGAGCAGGCTGGAGCCCAGATTCTGCGCCACCCCCTGGGCGAGTCCGCGCCGCGCGGGATCGACCTCGGCAGCGACTATCGCGTGGCTGATCGGCATGACGCCGCCTTCGGCGATACCCATCAGCAGACGCGCAAGCAGGAGCATCGTGAAACCCGCTGCGAAACCGCTGAGGACCGAGCAGACCGAGAAGGCCAGCGTCGAAAGGACCAGCAGCAGCTTGCGTTTGCCGAGACTGTCCGAAAGCTTCCCCATGCCAAACGCCGCGACCGACCAGGTCAGCGACAAGCCGCTCGCCAGCAGCCCCACCTGCGTGTTGCTGAGGCCCAGCTCCGGTTTCACGATCGGCATCAGGAAGTTAAGGGCATTCCTGTCGAAGAACAGGATGCCGAAGTTGAGGCTGAGCAGCCCTACCAGCAGGATCTGGTAGGCGCTGCTCTGTCGCTGAAATGCCGCGGGGGTTGCCACCGCTGCGGCTGCCTAAGCCTGCTTGCCGACCTGCGATGGCGCCGTTTCACGGAGAAAGGTCGCCGCGATGCCCGTTGCGATCGCGAGACCGACCATGATCCACAGTGGCGATGCTCGACCGAGATGATCCGAAGCAAATCCGGCAATCGTCGGCCCGAACGCGCCGCCGATCACCTCGCCGCTCCCCATGGCGAGGCCAAGCGCCGTCGCAGCATGGTGCGCATCGACGCTCTCCGAGGGCACGGTGGCCATGAACAAGGGGAAGATGCCGTTGATCACCCAGCCGACGAAGAAGATCGCCCCCAGCACCATCAGCGAGCCGCCGTAGTACAGGGCGCCGAGCGGCAGGATGACGGCGATAAATGGCGCCGCGATCATCACCGGCCGGCGTCCGATCCGGTCGGACAAGGCGGGAATGGCGAAGCTACCGATGGTTGCAGAGATACCGAGCGTGCCCATCAGCCAGGCGGGGGCTGACGTGCCGAACGTCGCGGTCACCCAGTTGGTCGTATCCTGGTCGAGATGCCTCACCTCGGTCAGCCACAGCGGCATGAATGCCCAGCAAATGACGAGATAGGAGACCCCGAGCACGCTTAGGATCATGCAGACCACGATGTTCCGCTGCTTCAGCACGTGCGCCAGGCTGCCGTCTTGCGCCTCCTTGGGCGCCTCCTTCGGCATCACCGGTTCCTTGAGCAGCATCCAGATCAGCATCGCGCTGACCACGCCGGGAATGCCGGCGAGGAAGAAGGCGTGCCTCCACCCGAAGGCGTAGGCGAAGCTGACAAGCAGCACCGGCGCGACGAACGAACCGAGCAGGTTCGATCCGAAATTTTGCGCGACGCCCTGCGCGAGGCCACGGCGCGCCGGATTGACCTCCGATGCAACCATCGCATGGCTGATCGGCATCACGCCGCCTTCCGCGATGCCCATCAGCATGCGGGCGAGTAGCAGCATCACGAACGACGCCGCGATACCGGTAAGAAATGAGCAGGCGGAAAAGGCAAGCGTCGAGACGATCAGCAGCAGCTTGCGTTTGCCCAAAGAGTCGGACAGCCGGCCCATGCCGAAGGCGGCGAACGACCAGGTCAGCGACAGCGCGCTTGCGACGAGACCGACCTGGGTGTCGCTGAGGCCCAGTTCGGGCTTTACAAACGGCATCAGGAAGTTGAGCGCGTTGCGATCGAAGAAGACGATGCCGAAATTGAGGCTCAGCAGCACTACCAGCAGGATCTGGTAGCCGCTGCTGTTTCGCGCGCCGACCGCAGGCGCCGCCACACTTCCCGTTGCCATATAGCCTTCCTCCCCTCGACGACCGTCGTTGCGGCCGGCGACGGTCGTACAGGCAGCGTGCGCTATGTTCCAGCCGCATCCTGTGCCACCAGCGCATCCGGTCGACGAAGGACAGGGCATGACCGAGGCGGACCTGGGAAAGATCGCAAATTGGTACCGGCGATTCGCCTCGGATGAAGCCCACGGCCGGTCCCCTCTGTACGAGCAGCTTTGCCTGGCTGTCGCCGAGGATGAGGAGGTTCTCGCGTTTCTTGCGATGCTGCCCTGGCCGAAGCGGCAACCGAACCTGCTGCTGGCGAGCTATCGCTGGCTGTTCGGCGTTCCCGATGACTTCGCCGCCTTCCGCCGGTCGCTCCTTGCGCACCGCGACGCCGTCGCATCGGAGATGCTGGCCCGAGCCACCCAGACCAATGAGGCCGGGCGCTGCGCGATGCTGCTGCCGGCACTCGCCCGCCTGCCACAACCGCTTGCCTTGATCGAGGTCGGGGCGGCGGCGGGTCTGTGCCTGCAGCCGGACCGATACGCCTATGATTATGGTCATCAGCGGCTCGGGCCGGCGCGCTCGTCGCTCGCGCCCCCGGTTCTGCACTGCGCCGCCGATGCACCAACACCTTTACCGTCCGCCCTGCCAAGGATCGTCTGGCGCAAGGGCATCGACCTCAATCCGATCGACGTGGGCGACGAGGAAGCAGTGCGCTGGCTTGAGACATTGGTCTGGCCCGAACAGGGGGACCGGCTCGCGCGCCTGCGCAAGGCGATCGCGCTTGCCCGACTCCATCAGGTCGAGGTGCAGAAAGGCGACCTGCTGACCGAGCTCCCGCGCCTGTGCAGCGAGGCGCCTGAAAACGCCACGCTCGTCATCTTCCATACTGCCGTGCTCTGTTACGTGCAGGATCAAGTGGCGCGCGAGCAGTTCGGCGAGCAGGCCATGGAGCTGGGCGATTTCTGGTTGTCGAACGAAGATGCTGAAGTCTTTCCCGCCTTTGCTCCTGGCGACGAACGCCACCCCGGAAAACATCTGCTTGCGCAGAATGGCCGCCCGCTCGCATGGACCGACGCGCATGGAGCAACGATCGAATGGATTGAGCAACCGCGATGAGTGATCGACCGCGCCTGCTGGTCACACGCCGCCTCCCCGCGGCGGTCGAGGCCTATATACAGGACCATTTTGACGCTCGCCTCAGTCCGGACGACGTACCGCTCGATCGCGCGGCGCTCGGCGCGGCGCTGCGCACTTATGATGCGATCTGCCCGACAATCACCGACAAATTTGATGCCGATCTACTTAGCGCACCGGCGACCCAGGTTCGCATCATCGCCAACTTCGGCGCCGGGGTCGACCATATCGATCTGGTAGCCGCGAAAGCAGCCGGCGTCGTGGTCACCAACACGCCCGACGCCCTCACTGACGCAACCGCGGACATTGCGATGCTGCTGATCCTGATGACGGCGCGCCGCGCCGGCGAAGGCGAACGCGAGCTGCGCGCCGGCCGGTGGACGAGCTGGCGCCCGACCCACATGCTTGGCCAGAGCGTCACCGGCAGGACATTGGGTCTGGTCGGATTCGGCCGCATCGCGCAGGCGGTCGCCGTTCGCGCCCGCGCTTGTGGAATGCGCATCGCCTATCACAGCCGCCGTGCCGCGCCGGACGATGTCGAGAAGGCGCTCGCTGCAACCCGCGCGGCATCGCTCGACGACTTGGCCGAACGGAGCGACGTGCTTTCGCTCCATGTGCCGGGCGGAGTTGAAACGCGGCACATGATCGATGGACCGCTGCTCGATCGGATGAAGCCGACGGCCATATTGGTGAACACGGCGAGAGGCTCGGTGGTCGACGAGACCGCCCTCGCCGACGCGCTGCGCGCAGGCAAGATCGCTGCTGCGGGGCTCGACGTCTACGAACGCGAGCCGGTGGTCGAGCCGGGCTTGCTTGAGCTCGAGAATGTCGTGCTGCTTCCTCACCTTGGCAGCGCAACGGTCGAAACACGAACCGCGATGGGCTTGCAGGCCGCCGCCAATCTCGACGCCTTTTTCGCCGGCCTCGAGCCGCCGAACCGTGTCGCCTGACAGCTGGCCGACTCTCGACGCGGTCGAGGCCGCGCTTCGCCGCGCCACGGAGCGCGCAAGCCGCCGGCCCTTCGTTCTGGGTCTCTGCGGTGCACAAGGCAGCGGCAAGTCGACGTTGAGTGACCGGCTGGCAGCACGCCTCCGGGAGTCCGGGTTAACGACCGCACAGCTGTCGATCGACGACCTGTATCTGACCAGGGCCGAACGCGAAGCGCTCGCCCGCGAGGTTCACCCGCTTTTCCGTACCCGGGGCGTTCCTGGCACGCACGACGTGGCGCTTGGTCTCGACCTCTTCGCAACGCTTGATCGCAGCCGGCCGGCTCCGCTGCCCCGTTTCGACAAGGCAGCGGACGATCGCGCTCCGCGCGAACGCTGGCAGCAGGCCGACGCTGGCACACAGCTGCTGATTTTCGAAGGCTGGTGCGTTGGCGCACATCCGCAAGTCGCAGATGAACTCGTCGAACCGGTGAATGATCTCGAACGGGATGAGGACCCGGCGGCGATCTGGCGCCGCTACGCCAATGACGCACTCGCCAGTTCCTACCAACAGCTCTTCGCCCGTATTGATCTGCTGGTTCTGCTCGCCGCGCCATCATTCGACGTCGTGCGCAGCTGGCGGATCGAACAGGAACATGATCTCCGCCGGAAATCGGACCGCGGCGCTGCGGGGCTGATGACCGACGAGCGCGTTGGCCGGTTCATTCAATATTATGAGCGGCTGAGCCGGCACATCCTCGCTGAAATGCCGACACGCGCGGATCTCGTCCTTCGACTGGGCGAAGACCGATCGTTGCACGCCGTCGAGTCCAACTAACGCGCCTCGGCCGGTCGAAACTCGCGCGCGGCGAGCAGCGCATGCGAATCCGCTGCAAGCGCCTGTTCGACCTGCGGCGCAACAGCACGAACCGTCTCATCCATGCACCTGCGGCGCTCAAGGAATTCGGGCAGCGGCCGCACTGACTGGTTGTCGCAAAGACGGAGGGCCGCCCGCCGAAGCCGCTTGTTAAGCGCCGCGACGCCGTTCGGCGTGCGCAGATCGAGGTCGGCATAACTGACTGCAACTTTCCCGGGCGGGGGCGCCGCTCCCCCGGCGGATGCGAATATAGCGGCGGCGAGCATAACGGCGATCGAGCTACGAAGTTTAGCCCTATTCATAGCAAGTTTCCCTTCATTCCGGCGGCGAGCCGCGCGGGCTGGCACGTCCCGTCCCAAGCATTTTCGTGGATTGCGCGGTTCGGATGCAAAGGACTTGCCGTCCCTCGTGATGTGAGGGATATTCACATCTATGCCTGGACGCCCGCCTTCGCTCCGCGCCATCGCGGCATTCGAAGCCGCGGCGCGGCACCAGAGCTTTTCGAAGGCTGCCGAAGAGCTCAATCTCACCCACGGCGCAATCAGCCATGCAATCAAAGGCCTCGAACAACGACTGGGTCAGCGTTTGTTCGATCGGGGCGCGCGCGGGGTGCTCCTCAGCGAACCGGGACGGGTCCTCGCGAGCAAGGTACGGCTCAGCGTCGGCCTGCTCAGCGAGGCGTTCGAGGCCCGACCGTGGCTGCAGCGCTCGCACCTCGTCATCTCGGTGCTGCCCGGCTTCGCATCGCGCATCCTGATCCCGCGCCTGTCACTGTTTCGCGCGGCACATCCGGAGATCACGCTTGATCTGCGCATGACTCAGCGTCTGGCGGACGTCGCCGGCGGCGACGCCGACCTCGCGATCCGATACGGGCCCGGCCGCTGGGCCGGGCTCAATGCCTTCAAGCTGGCTGACGAGCAGCTTTTTCCTGTCGCGTCGCCGCTTTATCCGAAACCGCTTCCACAAGAACCCGGTGAGCTCGAGGACGACGACATGATTGGCCATCCCGAACTGCCCTGGCGGCCGTGGCTCACCGCGGCGGGCCTCGATCGACCGGAGCCGAGCATGCCCCTGGTAATCGATGATGCGGCCATGCTGCTCGATGCTGCGGCAGCCGGCGCGGGCATCGCCCTGGCGCGCTCGGTGCTCGCCGCTCCCGATCTCAGGGCCGGCCGACTGGTGCGGCTCTTCGAAACAGAAGTGACCGCGCTCTATGGCTATTGGCTGGTCTGCAACCCGGTTTCGGAGAAGCAGGAAGCGATTGCCCGCTTCCGCGACTGGCTGACTGCCGAGCTTACCGCGATCATCTAGGCGCAAATGCTAGGGCTGGGCCTCCCACCCCGTCGGCGACTGATAAGGCGCGACAAAGCCCATCGCCTCGATCTCGTGAATCTTGCCGCCCCAGATCTTGTAGATGTGGATCGCGGGCAGATCGAACGCATCGTTGTTGATCGTGCGTTCATCTGTGCCGGGCACACCGATGATCCGCTCTTTCTTCGTCACCTGCGCATGGCGGAAGTGCGAGAGGCCGAAGGCGATCCCGGTTTCCTCATCGGCGATCCAGACGCGCCGGTTATCGATGTGCGTAATGTAGGTGAACAATTGCGTGTCGAGCTGCGCCGCGCAGCCCAATGACCCTAAAATCCCGAACGGCGATTTCTCGGGGTCCGGCGGGATCGGATTGCGTGCCGTCTGCACCCCGTTCTCGAACCGCGCACAGTCATCCGCGAATGGCGCGAGCGAGCCGTTATTCTCGTCGAGCGCGTCATAGTAGGAGGCCGCAATTGTAAGCAGACGACCGCGAGAATCGCGATAGGCAGGCAGGACGCTCTTGTTGAACGCGGCGCGCGGTGTCTGCAGATTCTTGAGATTGTTCTCGCTGAGCGTGTGGACGACGAGATGCTCGGCCTCGGTGATCTTGCCGTCGACAAGCTTCAAACGGAGGCCAAGCTGAATCGGTTTCCCGTTTTCCTGGAGGATCGCCATATAGCCGACCTGCTGTGCGACAGGATCGGGCACGTAGATCTTGAAGGTGGTCGGAACGGCGCTGGCGGTGCTCCACAGGCCTTCACCGGGCTTGATCCGCTTCAGGTTCTCGACGGTCACGATATCCGCCGCAAGTGGTGCCTTCTTTGGATCGTGGGCGACCATCGCGGCGACGTACGTTTCGGCGAGCGCCTTCAGGCAATCGCGGTCGCAACTCTTCGTCTCGGTCTTGGCAAGCGCCACTGCAGGAATGGCGAGCGCCGCCGCGACGAACGCGAGAATTCCCTTCTTCATGTCCTTCTCCCCTGTCCCGTTTTTGCTCAGTAGCGCAGATAGTCTCTGTGCTCTTCCGCCCATGCCTGTTCGTCCGGACGCGTAACCGCGTCGAGATCCTGTGGCGTGGCGACAGGATCATCAACCCATTCGCGCAACCCCGGCCCGCCATTGATGACATCGATCGCGAGGCGGTCGAGCACATATTCGTACGGGAAATCGCGCCAAAGATCATAGTCCGGATACAGGCGCCGGATCGCCTTGAAGCCCAGCGCCTGCACCCGCCACGGCTGGAACTTGGCATGATCGTAGTCAGGCCCTTCAGTGTGGATCTGGACGCCGCTGCACAGCTTCCCGGCGTGCTTGTGGAATGTCGGCTCGAACCAGCAATCGCGCAGCCGGCAACCGGCGAGCCATTGCGGCGCGAGGCTGTGCATTTCGGCGATAACGGCACGCCCATCGATGTCCGGCGCGCCGAACAGTTCCAGCGGCCGCGTCGTGCCGCGACCCTCGGACAAGCTCGTCCCTTCCAGCATCACCGTTCCCGCATAGGCGCGTGCCATCCACAGGTTTGGCGCATTGGGGCTGGGGTTGACCCACACGCGCTCACCGAGCGGCCAGCCGAAGCCCGGGCCGGCATCGGGCGCGTAGCCCTCCATCTCGATGAGCCGAAAGTCGACGTCGAGGTTGAACCTGTCGATGAACCACAAGCCGAGCTCGCCGAGCGTAAGCCCATGCCGCATTGGCAGTGGCCCTGCACCGACAAAGCTCTCCCATCCCTCACGCAGCGTGAGGCCTTCGATGGGCCGGCCGGCCGGATTGGGTCGATCGAGAACCCAGACTGATTTGCCATGCTGCGCGGCAGCCTCGAGCACGTAAAGCAGCGTCGTAATGAACGTATAGATGCGACAGCCGAGGTCCTGGAGATCGACCAGGATAGTGTCGAACGTACTCATCATCTGCCCGCTCGGCCGACGGACCTCACCATAGAGGCTGAACACCGGAATGCCGTGCACCGGGTCCGTGAAGTCGGGGGACTCGACCATATTGTCCTGCTTGTCACCCCGCAGGCCGTGCTGCGGTCCGAAGGCGGCGCTGAGCCGGAGTCCGCCGCAGGCGGCGAGCGCGTCGAGCGAATGAACGAGGTTACGCGTGACCGATGCCGGATGCGCGAGGAGAGCCACATGCCTGCCCTCGAGCGGA
>Ga0068859_100007064_pt1 | contig 11404 bp, 10 predicted proteins | sample KBSSwiS22_FD_66585 | JGI IMG/M metagenome (GOLD analysis project Ga0068859, IMG submission 66585) | Switchgrass rhizosphere microbial communities from Kellogg Biological Station, Michigan, USA - KBS Switchgrass S2-2 | ecosystem: Host-associated > Plants > Roots > Rhizosphere > Soil ... | reverse complement strand
GTCGCCCACGAGCGTCGGCGTGACAGTCAGCGACACGTCGTGCTCGAACTCCGCGCCGTCGGTGACATGCAGATCCGCCAGAAGAATCGGATCCCACTCGCCGAGCAGGCGCAGCATGGCCTGCATCTCGGGCGCCTCGGCCTTCACGTAGTCGCGATTGAGGTTCAGGTTCTGGGCAGTGGTACGCCAGCCCATCTCCTCGGGTCCGCGCTGGTTGGGCCGATTCCAACGCCCGAACCGCTCGTGACCGTCGACGTTGAACACCGGCACGAAGACCAGCGTGGCGCGCGCGAGCGCGCCGGGCGCCGCCTTGCCCTCGAGCATCTCGCGCAGCGCCAGGAATCCCGCGTCCTTGCCGTCGATCTCTCCCGCGTGGATGCCCCCCTGCATGAACACGACTGGGCGGTTCTTCTGCCGCGCCGCGGCCGGATCGAGCGTGCCATCGTCAGACGCGACGATCGCGCGCATGACGCGATTCTCAGGGGTGCGGCCGAACTCCACGCAGCGCACGCGCGAGGGCCATGCCCGCGCGAACCCCGCGCACAGCTTCTCGACTTCGTCGTAGCGGCCCGTGCGCTGGTAGCCCGATTGTTCGGCTACGGTCACCAGGGCGCGGGTATCCGCGGGTGTGCGGCTCTCCTGCGCGCAGCGAAGGGTGGCGAGCCCCGCCGCCAGCACCAGGCATGTGGACAACGCACCGCGGCACGGTGGCATCCCCACATTCTGAACGAACCCGGTTCAATCCGGCTCGGGGCGTTCGATGTGGTCGATGACGAGGTAGTCGAGCGTCGTCTTCGCAGGCTCGAGCCGCAGCCCGAGCTGTTCCTGGAGCGCGGTGACGAACGCGGGACCGTCGCTCCCTTCTGGCGCCCACTGCATCTCGGCATCGAACGCTCCGGCCAGCCCCGTCTTGTCCAGAATCGGCCGCCCGACCTGACTCGAGAAGGCGGCCATGAGCGTCGACAACGGCACGCCCCCTACGTCGAGCGTGCCGGCGCCCACCTTGAACGTGCACGGCTTCGAGCCTTCAGGGATCGGCGCGACCGGCTCGTTGCGACGCTCCGCTTCGGCACGGCTGCGACAGTCCACACGCGTCGAGCGAAGCTGCGGGCCGAACCGGCCGTCGCGACGCGCGAGTGTGAGCGCGTACGCATCCTGCTCACGGACATCGACGTGCACGCGCAGCTTGAAGCGCTCGATGAGCAGCGCGCGCAGCATCAGCTTCAGCTCCGGAAGAGCCGCCGTCACCGGCAGCCGACCCTCGATCGTGAACGGATCCCGCATGAGATCCGGCGGCGGGTTGACGAGCTGAGGCCGCGGCACGTCGAAGGCGATCGTGATCGCGTTCCAGACAGGCTGGTTCTGCACGAGCAGGCGCCCCGGACTCACGTCGAGTTTGCCCGGCACATTGGGGTCGCCCCGCTTCACCGATGCGACGTCGAACCGCGGCAGGTTGGCGATGTCGACCATCTCGATGCGCTGGGCCGACGCGCACGGGCCGACCAAGGTCACGAACAGGACCGTCAGGGCGGCGCGCGGCATGCGCTTCAGACGCGCCGGCTGGACGTTCGGCCGTGCTAGGATCCGCGCCGCTATGGTGCATCTCGACGCCGACCTCGCGGTCACGCTTCCCGCAGACCGCCCCGGAACGCTGGCCGCGGCGCTTCGATGCGTCGGCGACGCCGGCATCAACCTCGATGGCTACGCCGAAATCGGTGGCGTGGTGCACGTACTGTCGGAGGAGCTCCAAGCGGCGCACGACTGCCTGCAGAAGGGCGGCTTCCGCATCGTGCAGGAGCAGCAGGTGCTCGTGGTTGCGGTGGAGGACGAGCCGGGCGCGGCCGCCGGTGTCTTTCAGCGCCTGGCCGAGGCGCATATCAACATCCGCTACAGCTATCTGGCCACGGGGAACCGGCTCGTCATCTCCACCGACAACACGAAGGCGGCCTTGGACCTGCTGGCGCGTCGCTAGCCGCTACCGCTTTCCAGCGAATTCGTCGAAGACAGCAGGTGTGATGTTTCCCACGAAGTAGTCCCCAACGCGTCCCTTCCCGCCAGAATCGCCTCTCGCCCCAGCTTGCCCGGCTGAGCCTGTTGCTCCCGAGCCACCCTCGCCGCGACAGTATGGAAGTTGCTGCGCTCCACCCGCGCCGCCGGGCCCACCGGCGCCCGGGTTGCCCCCATTTCCTCCGCTGCCGCCATCACCCGCGCTGAGGTCCACCTTCAGTAGGCGAGAAGCCATGCCCGTCTGATCGTTCGGCACGATGAGGGTGAACGTGCCCCCGTTACCACCGGTGCCTCCAGTACCTCCGTTTCCCCCGTTCCCACCCTGACCGCCCGGTGCGCCGTTCCCTGCGCCGCGGTTGCAATTGAACGCATTCTGTGACGCCGAGTTTCCGAAACCGCCTGTCCCACCCTGACCACCGTGCTGCCCTTGAGCACCTAGGCCGCCGATGGTCCCAACCAAATTGACGAAGAGCGGATTGCGAAAGGCGAGGGTAATCAACGTCAGGCTTGGCGCATCGTCACCTCGCGCTCCAGCCGCACCCGGTAATCCGTCGCTACCCCGTCCTCCCGGAACTCCCTCGGTTTGATTGTGATTCGCTCCGGTCGCGGCCGATCCTGCCTGACCGGGCGCCCCGACAGGAGCGGGTGTTTCCCACACGATCTGCCCTGGCTTCTGTTGATCCAGTGAAGTGATTTCCTTCGCCAAGACGAACAGATTTGCTCTCGACCTGATCGCCGCCTGAGTGAACACCAATTTCGCGTCAGCCTCGAAGACCACCTTCTCTGCGCTCAGGAACCAGCCATTGAATCGCTGTTCGCCGCTGACGCGATACTCGCCTGGCGAGGGCGCCGGCAGCTCTCGCCGTGCAACGGTCATCAGCGAGGACACATCGGCTGCCTGCATCGCCTTGGCACCAGCGGGAAGTGCGGCTGATTTTCCACTTCCCGCTGGACCCGCTTCGATTGGCTTCGGAGTTGGTTCCTTCTGCGCCGGGCTGCCACACGCCGACGCCAGGAGCGCCGTCAGCAGAAGCGGTCGTACAGACTTGTGCCATTCCATATCGAACACTCCTTTCTATCGCGTGCGAATGAGGTAGATGACCGAGCGGTATGGCGGCGTTATCGGCACCGTCGCTTCAGGAACTTTCACAACAACCTTCTGGACACTGCCTCGCTTCCAGCCCATCCCTGAATCGAGTACCCACATTTCTGGAGCGCCTGCGGGTCCGGTTGGCGACCATCCGTTGTACACGCCGTCGAGGCTGCGCGCTTCTTGTGTAAACGTCTCGGCCCCGCCCGTGTCGCCAGCCTTGACGCTCGACCCCCGAAGAAAGACCTTGTCAAGATTGGGGGCGTCGCGATTGAACAGCGGCGACAGCTGGTCGGTGATCTTGCTGCCATCACAGGGCCACCAGCCGAGCGCCTTCTGCTGTTCGGCCTCAGCCTTCGTTCCCCAGAACGAAACAACAGCACCGATGGGAAAGGCACCGGGCGCGGGAGGCGGGTTGGACGGTTCGGCGGAAAAGTTCCGCGCGACTGTGGCGTTGCCCGTTGCAACGGTAATCGTGCTTGCCGCGGCCTTGAAGACGCGGCCATCTAGCGTCACCGTCTTGAAGTTGCGCTCGCACGAGAGCGAGTAGACGGTAGTATCGAGATTGATCCCGCCAGCTCGTTTGTCCCAGAGCGTGCCGCCACAACTCCAGGCATCCGCCGGGTCCACTCGGACGTATCGGAGCGGAACCACCCCGGGAGCCCCGGGCATCGGAATGTAGTTGATGTTCAGGGTGACGTGTCCAGCATCGCTTTCGCGGATGTCGGTTTGCGTGCGCAGTCCGTAACCGAACTGCCGCATGCACTCGCTAAACGCTACGACCGCTTGCGGGTTGATCGTCGACGAGAACACGGACAGGTCGGACTGTGAGAACGCGCTCGACTCAGTGGCGGAGCACATCGCTCGCCCGATGACGTCGAGTTGACTCGACGAGTAGTCGCCGCCGGCGCCGAACACGGCGTAGGAAACCTTGACCGAGCCGCTCGTCTGGTCCTGCTTGTAGCGGTTGTACGCCTCGCAGACGTTGGTGTGAAACTGCGTAGCGTTCACCGCCCCGCTCTGCTGACGGTAGGTGTCGTAGATACCGTGCTGCAGCAGCACCGAGCACGTGTTGTCCTGAGCCGCGGCCGTGGAAGCGACCGCGATCAGGCACGTCAACGCCGTTATGTAATGGTGTTTCCGCATCGCCCTCTCCTTTGCTGAGGGCGGTCCGGCCTGAATCAGTGGCCGGGTGTCCGCCTCTCAGTCAGGAAAGCGGCGATCGCGGCGATCGGGGGTCAGTTGTCAAACCAGCTGAATAGCACCAAACGTCGACTTTGGAAGCAGGATCACGACATGGCGTCCTTTTGTACTCAGCGGAACTTCCTTGAGTCCGTCGTAGACCTCTTTGGAGGGTCCCAGGTCGTTCCCCTTACACACGAATGCGGCGATTCGTCGTTGGGGATCGGTATCGAGTGAAAACTGCGTCGGCGCCAGGTCGTTCTGGACAAACTGCGAGGTCTTGCTCGAGCTGATCTGAATTTGACTCGTGTCTTTGGGGTATGGAGCGAAGATCAATCGTTCACCGTTGCCATCCAGAACGAGTTGAAGAGGGGCATTGTCTTCAAGCTCGATGAATCGCCACTCCGCTTCTTGACTATCCGAATCGAAAACCACGAGCTGGGCCAAGCCCTTGAATTTTCGCAGGAGTGCCTTCTTCTTCGGGTCGCCACCAGGGAGGCCCTTCACGTTTATCAGGTCGATCCGCAGATTCGGGTTATCGACAACAATCGGATCGTTCTCAGGCTGGCTCACGACGGCGCCCTCAGGCGACGCCTCCCCACTCTTCACGCTCCTCGTGCCCTGGGTTGACTTGCGTCTCGCGCCTTTAGCCATGTCGCATCTTCTCCTTAATGTCGGACCGGTTCAGTAGCGCGCGAACATCCGCACGCTGTGACCAGCCTTCGTACCCTGCTCCCAGCTTCAGGCGCACTTGGTCCAGTTCCCGGGTCAGGGTCTCACCGACGGCAGGCCAGCGATCGCGGGGCGCCGAAGCCGCCATCAGCGCCGCGTAGTACCACTTGTCCTCCGACTCTTTCCGAGTGCCCAGGGCGACAGAGGCTCCGGCCAGTAGTTGCCGCGTGGTTACAGCGTCATTCAGCCACAAATGAGCCTCCGCCACGATCAGCTGCGTTTCGAGCCAGCGCGCTGACGACGCCTGTCCGCCTACCGCGGCAACCGCGCGATTGCAGGCATCGCGCGAGACTCCGAACTGCTGTAGCCGTGCTGCGGCGAGGCACATCGCAAGGTCGATCCACATCGCTGTCTGGCCACTGCGATGTGCCTCTTCCGCAATCGTCAGAGCCTGCATCGGCTCGCCCCGCCGCAGCGCATCCTGGGCTCGAACCTGAAGGGCGTACCGCTGTACCGGCGCCGACGCCGGCGCGAGCGTTGCCGCCCGTGTAAATTCTTCGCCCGCATCGAAACGCCCCAGCCGCGACAAGGTATCCAGACGATTCAGCCGCGCGTATGCCTCGAGGACCGGTTGCTTGGTGCTACGGTAGTACGTCTCGGCGGCGCCGAAGTCGGCGAGCGCTCGCGTATACCACCCAGCCAGACTTAAGGCGCTGGCCAGATCGCTCCTAGCGCGAATGGCCTCTTCGGGATCTCCCTCCTTGCTCGCGCTGTCGAACTGCGACTGGAACGCAGCCGCCGCCCCTGGATAGTCGCCAACGTTCAACGCCAGCTGACCCGAAAGCGCGTCGACCTTGCCGATGTTCCTGGTGTCGCGGGTTGCGACATAGAACGGCCGCGCGGCAGACAGCTCCTGCTCCGCCTTCGCATATTGACCCGCCGGAACGAAGACGGTCGCCAAGCGAATGCGAGCGCCGGCAACGGCATCCTCGTTTCGCTGACGCTGAGCCAGCCGCAGCGCGTCCTGGAGCAGCGCTTCTGCCTTGTCGTAGTGCCGCTGCACCAGTTCCACGTTGGCCGATGTAAACAGGGCGTCGATCACGACAGGCTCGAACTCACTGCGTTGGGCGCGCGCGAGAGCCTCGCCGGCGAGCGAGGTGGCGCGCGCCAAGTCCCCTCGCTTTCTCACGACGATGATCTGCTGCAACAGGACGCGCAACTGCTGCCGCTCGTCCATCAGCCCCGACGCCAGGTCCAGAGCAGCGTTGAGCGCGGCAGACGCGTCGTCCAACCGGTCCTGCTCCGCTAGCAGCGTCCCCCGCAAGAGCAGCACCTCGCCGCGCCCTTCGGCGTTGTTGCGATCGCGAAACAGCGTCTCGGCGGTTCGCAGCGCGCTGAAAGCGTCGTCATAGCGACGGCGGCGGCCGGCGGTCCGCGAGGTACGCAGAGGGACGGCGGCATTACGCGCATCGACCTTCGCCGCCTGCGCGAGCAGCGCCAACGCGTCGTCCGGCCGGTTGCACCGTTCCATGGCGCGCGCCGCCGTCACCATCCGATACGCGCGTGCGGCATCGTTTTTCGAAGCCCGGGTGCGCAGCACGGTGACGGCTGCATCGCACTCTCGCAGGGCCAACGCATGCATACCGGTCACATAGAGCCGGTCAGTGCTGGAGAGGCGCGCCCCGTCCGCTACGAGCTGACTGGCTCTCGCCATGTCCTCGACCGCCTCGGCAGGCATGTCGAGCTCGAGATGCACCTCGGCGAGCAGTGCATGAGCGGGTGGAAAGCCGGGCACCGCAGACAGCACATGCGACATGGCGTTCCGCGCCCGTACCGCGGCGCCCTCCGCCACCGCGGCCTGAGCCTCGTCGTACCACTGCTGCGCCTCACGGGGTAGCGTCTGCGGACGCAAGTTCCAACCAATCCCGGCAGCGACGAGGACGAGCGCGGCCGAAACGGCCGCGAACGTTTTGCGCCCAGGCAGCGGGCGGCGATCGAGCGCCGCAACGAGCGCACTGGGCGTCTGAAATCGCCGGTCGGGTTCGTACTGAAGGCACCGACGGAGAACGTCGTCGATGGCGGCCGTGACCCCAGGCACCACGTGTGCCAGCGGTTCCGGACCTTCGCGCGCGCGCCGCATCCACGAGTCGAGCGTGCTGATTCCGCGGAAGGGCGGTTCACCGCGAAGCATCTCGAAGAGCAGGAGGCCCGCGGCGTAGACGTCCGTCGCGCGCACCGCTATCAGCCCCCGCACCTGTTCGGGCGCCATGTACGCCGGCGTCCCCATAAGCATTCCGGCCATGGATCCGTCCGCCCCACCGTCCGGACTGACCGCGTCGGGCCGCGCCAGCCCGAAGTCGGTGATGACGACCCGCACGCTGTCGCCTCGTCTGGTGAGCATGATGTTGGCGGGCTTGAGGTCACGATGGATGACGCCGGCTTCGTGGGCGGCGTCGAGCCCAGCGCACACGTCGCGGACGATCTGCAGGGCCTCGCTTACCGGTAGCGCACCGGTGCGCTGAATCCTGGCGGCGAGCGTTTCCCCGTCGAGAAGCTCCATGGTGAAGAACAGCCGCGGCGGTTCGACGCCCTGATCCTCGAACAGTTCGTGGACCCGGCACACATTCGGATGTGTCACTTGGCTGGCGAGCTGGATCTCGCGCTTGAACCGGCTCCACAGCCGCTCGTCATGGGCCAGACCTGGGCGAATGGTCTTGAGCGCCACCCTGGCATCTCTGACGGAGTCCAACGCGGCCCACACGTCGCCCATGCCACCGCTGCCGATGTGACGCTCGATGACGAACCGCCCACATAGCGTGTCGCCGGGTGACAGAGCCGGCGCCAGGAACCGCGCAACTGGCGAGTCCAGCAGTGAATCGGGTGCGGCGTCGGCCCCGATCAGGGCGATCAGCTCCTGATGCAGCTCGGGATGACTCGCCGCCACCGCTTCGAGCACGCGCGCGCGATCTGACGCCGGTGCGTCCAAGACCTGATCGTAAAGAGCTCGCAGCTGCCGCCAGCGTTCAGCGGACATCGGCTTGCGCGTCGAGCTGGGTTTTCAGCCACGCACGGGCCATGCTCCAGTCGCGCTTCACGGTCTTTGGCGACACCTGCAGCACGTCGGCCGTCTCCTCTACACTGAGCCCACCGAAGAAGCGCAGTTCCACGACGCGCGCCTGGCGCGGCTCCCACTCGGCCAGCTTCTGCAGGGCGGCGTCGATCGTCAGTAGCCCCTCGGCGTCGTGCACCGCGACCGCATCGAGATGGTCTTCGAGCTCGACGCGTTTCAGCGCGCCGTCGCGCTTGCGAGCACGCCGGGCCCGAGCGTGGTCGATAAGAATGCGGCGCATGGTGCCGGCCGCGGTGCTGAAGAAGTGAGCGCGATTCGCCCACTTCATGGGGGTATTGCCAAGAAGGCGGATGTACGCCTCGTGTACGAGAGCCGACGGCTGCAGCGTGTGATCCCGCCGCTCGTGCCGCAGCTGCGCGGCCGCCATCCGTTTGAGCTCCGCGTACACGACGTTGAACAGCCGGGACTCGCACGCGCGGTCACCGGCTGCTGCCGCAGCCAGGAGGATCGAGAGGTCCCCCGTACTCGTCATGGTTGAGTCGGTCGATTATCTCAGAGGCTGACCCCGTTTACGGCCCAACGCCGCCTGCATGGCCAAGAACGTTTCAGGGCCGCGTGCCCTTTTGACGAACGGACGACGCCATGCAGACAGCTCTCCTCGATACCGTGTACGACCAGATGGCGCACAGCAGCGCCGAACCGGGCCCGGTTGGTGATGCGCTGGACGGGCTCGTGGCCGGCCTGCGCCGGTTGTACGACGAGATGCCACCTAGCGAGTGGCAGTCGTACGTAACGGCAGCCCGCCGCCATCCGCTCGTTCACCTGATTCATCAGGATCCCTTCACCTGCCGCAGCTTCTACAAGCCGCGCGGATATGCCGGTGACGCCAGACTGCTGGACTACATCTACGGCTACAACGATGACGACGAACATGTGACGGCATTGGGGCGTAGCCTGCTTGCGCGCGGCGTGCAGAGCCAGGCGTCGCGCGCGGTGAGGCGCCGGCGCGACATCCTCGCCGAGTACATCGTGCGCATCCGGCAGCAGCGCCCCAACGCGCGCGTCCTCTCGGTGGCATGTGGTCACCTGCGGGAGGCGCACCTCGCCATCGAGGACCAGCCGGTTGGTCACTTCGTGGCGGTCGACCAGGATCGGCACTCGATCGACACGACCAAGGGGTTGTTCGGCCGAAAGGGTGTGGTCGCACTCGAATGGCGCGTGCGCGATCTGATCGCGGGACGTCGACGCGACCAGCTCGGATCGTTCGATCTGATCTACGCAGCGGGACTCTACGACTACCTGTCCGACGAGGTAGCGCGCAAGCTCACGCGCGAGATGTTCGACATGGTGACTCCGGGCGGGACGCTGCTCATCGCCAACTTCGTCCCGAGCCTGCGGGACGTCGGCTACATGGAAGCGTTCATGGACTGGCACCTCACGTATCGGACGCCGGCCCAGATGCCCGAGTGCGGGGCCGAGGTCGACGCCCGCCAGATCGCCTCACAACGCGTGTTCACCGAAGACAACGACGCCATCGCATTTCTCGAGCTGGTGAAGTCCAGCGACTCTTAAGGAGGACGTCAATGAAGTCCGCAATTGCGTTTCTGCTATTCGTGTCGATCACGGCGGGCGTCGTTCACGCCCAGTCGCTGCCGCCGCTCCGAAAGTCGGCGCCGACGACCACGGCCAAGACGTCCGCAACCACCCCGGATCCAAACAGCCCCGGCCTGAACATCCGTACTCTGACGACGACGATCCGCGAGACGCCGGGGCCGACGGTGCCCGTGTGGCTGCCGGCGCGCGGCGAGGGCAACGCCAAGGCCGTTTGGGGCAGGTCCGACTCAGTCAATATGGCGGACCAGGTGCAGTTTCTCTACGGCTTCGGCGGCGCGCAGCGGAAGGCCTTGTCAGCCGATCTCTTCGCCCTGATCTTCCCGCTCGGCTTCAGGGTTGGCATCGGCTCGAGCGTCGCCGCCGACGATTCTGAGAATTCGTCTGGAAACGACGCGGCCGCCAAAGCCATCGAGCGTCTCCGTGAGGGAGGCGACATGTACCTGTCGCTGGCATATCCGCTGCTCGTCGCCGGCAGCGCCGAACGGGGGGTCGAAGCGCAGCTGATGGGAGTCTCGCGAGTGAACTTCCTGATCGACCAGTTCGGTGCAACCGATACATTGACCGAGTCCACAGAACGGTCGTGGACGGCCGGCCTGGAGGGAGGACTCCGGTTCAAGGCGATCGACGACGACGGCTTTGCCTTCGTGAGCGCGCGCCTCGGGTTTCGGCACGTGAGCGACGCCTTCATGCAGGAAGCGAAACTCGATTCGAATCGATTCGGCGCGATGCAGATCGCCGTCGGGTTTCAGTTCAATCAGTCGGTACGCCTGAGCTTTCAGCGCTTTCAGGCACCGCCTTCCGCGTTGGGTGTGACGCAGGAACGCCTCAAAGGTTGGCACTTGGCGGTGGAGGTATTTCCCTCCAAGAAGTCGTAGGCTCTCGCGAATCGGCCTCGGGCGCGGGTCAAAGGGCGCCCCGGGCGTCGCAACGGACGGTTCCGGCGCTAGAATCGCCCAGGCGCTGACGACTGTTGGAGGTGTGCATGAGAACCGTCCGACTGATGCTGCAGGGCAAGGCTCCGCTCGTTTCCATCTCATCCGCGGCGACCGTCTTCGATGCCCTCGACCTGATGGCCCGCCACGACGTCGGCGCGCTCATCGTCATCGACGAAGGCCGGCTCGCAGGCATCTTCTCCGAGCGCGACTACGCGCGGAAAGTCATCCTGCACGGCAAACACTCCAAGGAACTGGCGGTGTCGGAAATCATGACGACGGACGTGCTGTGCGTGAGGCCCGACGACTCGGTCGAGGCGTGCATGTCGCTCATGACCGACAAACGAGTGCGGCACCTGCCCGTGGTGGACGGCGACACCGTGGTCGGCATCGTGTCGATCGGCGACGTGGTGAAAGCGCTCCTGCACGAGCAGCAGTTCGTGATCGACCAGCTGGAGCGCTACATCACTGCGTAGGGGGTGCAAAGATTCCGGTGGGAGGCGCCGATAAGCCATCCGAACCTGTCCGCACTCCAGACCAGAGGTGAACATGTCCGCCGGCATTGGCAAGACCATCCACATCAAGGGCGACGTCGTCGCGCGGGAACCGTTCGTCATCGCGGGCCGCGTCGAAGGCACCATCGAAGTCGACCAGCACACGCTCACGATTGCCGAGGAGGCGTCGGTACACGCCGCCATCACGGCCGAGACGGTCGTCATTGAAGGGGCCGTGCAGGGCGACCTGGCGGCCGTCAGCAAGATCGCGATTCTGCCGACGGCCAACGTCGATGGCGAATGCTCCGCGCCGGTCGTGAGCATCGCGGACGGCGCCAGGGTG
>Ga0068859_100007061_pt1 | contig 11408 bp, 6 predicted proteins | sample KBSSwiS22_FD_66585 | JGI IMG/M metagenome (GOLD analysis project Ga0068859, IMG submission 66585) | Switchgrass rhizosphere microbial communities from Kellogg Biological Station, Michigan, USA - KBS Switchgrass S2-2 | ecosystem: Host-associated > Plants > Roots > Rhizosphere > Soil ... | reverse complement strand
AAAGGTCGAGCAGTTCGACGGTGCGCGGGGATTTGCGGTTGGCACCGGTGATACCCGGCGCACGGATCACGAGCGGGACGCGGTCGGCTTCGTCCCAGAGGATGTTTTTCATCCACTGGCCGTGCTCGCCGAGCAGATAGCCATGGTCGCTGGTGAAGACGACGATCGTGTCCTTTTCAAGCCCGAGCCGACGAAGTTCCGCGAGTACGCGGCCGACCTGCGCATCCATGAAACTGGTGGCGGCGGAATAGGCGCGGACGATCTCCCGCTGCTGCGTCGCGCTCATCCCGAAATTGTCGGGGTTCCAGGTCTTGGCGTAGGCGGGAACCTCTCCCAGCGACGCCGGTGTCTCTTCGGCGACACGCATCCGGGCCAGGGGATAATGCCCGAAATATTTCTTCGGCGCGACCAGCGGAACGTGCGGGCGATAGAAACCGACCGCAATGAAGAACGGCTTGTCCTTTCCGGCATGCGCTCGAAGCATCTCGATCGCCGCGCTGGCTACCTTGCCGTCGGTCTGGTCGGTGTCGGCGCCTTCGTCGTCGAGCCACGCCATCGCCGAGCCATAGGGCACGCCAGGCGTTTCGTTCTTGAGCTTGCCGTCTTCGGCGTCGCGATCGCGCCCACGGGGGTTCACGACCATGTCCCACGATTGCGGGTCGTCGGGTCCGCTGGTGCCGATGTCGCCAGGAACGCCCTGATGGAAAATCTTGCCGACCCGCCCCGCAAAATAGCCGTTGGTGCGAAAATATTGCGGCAATGTCTCGATATCCGGCAGCGCACGGCGGAACGGCGTGTTGAGGTCCATGACTCGCGTCGTGTCCGGCCGCGTGCCGGTCAGGAAGGAGGCGCGGCTGGGCCCACACCAAGGGAATTGCGTATAGGCGCGCTGGAACTGCACGCCGCTGTGGGCGAACGCGTCGATATTGGGAGTGCGGACGGGCGCGCCATAGCTGCCGAGGCGCGGTGCGAGATCGTCGGCCATGATGAACAGCACGTTGCGTGCCTGGCCAGGTCGCGGCACCGAACGGGCGGCACTCGGTTGCGGAGATGCGGGCGCCTGCGCGAAGGCTGGCATGGGCGGGGCGGCAAACGCCAGCGCCAGCGTTGCCGCGACGGTGGCCAGGCGCAAACGGCGTTTGACTATTGGCATAGGAGCTCCGCTCATTGCTGGGTGCCGACCGTGGACTGGGGTGGGGGCGTCGGGTGCGCCGGTAACGGCGTCCGGTCAGGGCTGTCGTCGAAGCGTTCGCGCAGGCGGAACTGCTCGGGTGCTTCCGCAAGCGGTGGCGTACTGAACTTGCGCGCCTCCTCCCACCACAGGCGCTTCAGCGCTTCCAGTCTGGCAGGGTATTTGGCCGCGAGGTCGGTGCTTTCCGAATAATCTGCCTCGGTGTCGAACAGCTCCCATTTGTCGGAGGAAAAATCGGTCAGCTGCCGGTGCATGGCAACGGCACGCCATTTGCCCTGCGTGATCGCGCGGTTGCCGCGCAATTCGAAATATTGAACCGTGCGGGCACTTGGCGCGGTAGCGGAGACGAGGCTGGCGCGGATCGAGCGGCCGGCGACCGGGAGTTCCTTGCGGCCCGCGACGGAGCTCGGAAAACGGGTTCCCGCCGCTTCCGCCATGGTCGGCGCCAGGTCCACCGTGTCGACATATTGCTGGCGAATCGCGCCGCGGTCGCGGATCACTTTCGGCCATGTGACGATCAGCGGCGTGCGCACGCCGCCCAGATAGGGCCACACCTTGTAGCGCCGCAAAGGCGTCACGCCGGCCATCGCCCATGGCCGTTGATATTCCGGTTGCGTCTTGTCGGTTCCGAGCTCGTCCAGGCGTGCAAGCATCTGCTCGGGCGTCATCGTGTTCGGCCGGTACATCCGGTCGAACGAGCCCTTCTGGCCGGCCTCCGACGCCGCGCCATTGTCGGACAGAAGCACGATCAAAGTGTTTTCGTATTCGCCGATGGCCTTCAGATGCGCGACCAGTCGCCCGATCTGGTCGTCAGTATGCGTGATGAAACCGGCATAGACCTGCATGAAACGGGCGTAGACGGCGCGTTCGGTCGATGTCAGCTCGGCCCAGGCGCGGTCGCCCGGATTGCGCGGCGGCAGCAGGGTGTTCGCGGGAACGATGCCGAGCGCTTTCTCGCGCGCGAGGCGCGCTTCGCGGAGCTTGTCCCAGCCCTGGTCGTAAACCCCATTATAGGCCTCCACATAGGCGCGGGGAACCTGAATCGGCGCGTGGCCGGCGCCATAGGCGAGATAGACGAAGGCCGGCTGGCGCGGCTGCCCCTGCACCGGCGTCAGAGCCGCGATCGCGTGGTCAGTGATGTCGACGGAGAAGTGATAGCCGGCGGTCTCCGGCGCGGGGATGCGGTGATTGCCCTCGATCAGCGCAGGGTGATATTGGTCGGTCCAGCCGAGATAGAAGCCGTAGAACTGGTCGAACCCGCGCTGCAGCGGCCACGAGGCATTGTGCCCGGGGGTACCATCCTCATCCTCGGGGCTCAGGTGCCATTTGCCCAATCCATAGGTCCGGTACCCCGCGCGACCGAGCACCTGCGCGATGGTCTGCGCATTCTGGGCGAGCGCGCCGCGATCGCGGCTTTGGTCGGCGGGGTCGAGCTTCGTTGCGGGCAGGTCTGCCATGCCCACGGTCTGCGGGTTGCGCCCGGTGAGCAATGCGGCGCGAGTCGGTGAGCAGACGGCCTTGGTATCGAAACGGTTGTACCGCAGGCCGCTCGCCGCCAGTGCATCGATCGCCGGGGTGCGGATCTCCGACCCGAATGAACCGATATCCGAGAAGCCGACGTCGTCGAGCACGATCACGACAATGTTGGGACGCTGGTCCGGCCGCGCCGGAGTCGCCGCCGCCCACGACGAAAGTGCCGAAGAAGCCAATCCGCAGAACAAGGCGGTGCCGAATTTCCTGACGCCTTTGGGCACGGTCGTCTCCTCTCCAACGCGTCCATCCGTCTGTTTCGGCTGAAATCCGGCGTGGGCCGGTGCGAGTCAAGGAAAAAATTTAGCGCTAAAATTATTTGGCGGAAGTTCGGGCGAAGGCCGGGGCTCACTGCGGGGGAGGGGCTGTGGAGTCGCGATCGACGAGTTCGAAATCGAAATAGCGCGTATCGGGAGTTGCCTCCCGGACGCCTTGCGCGATGTCTATCGCCAAACGCGTGGCTTCGGCCGACATCGCCGAGACGGGCTGCCGGATGGTGGTCAGCGTCGGCCAGATCTTCACCGCCACGGGCGCATCGTCGAAGCCCGCGACCGACAATTCGCCCGGAATGTCGATGCCCATGCGGTGCGCCAGGGAAATGACCGCGATCGCCATATCGTCGTTGCCGGCAAAGATTGCGGTCGGTCGATGGGGCCGGGCCAGAAGCTCCTCGGCGGCGACCAGCCCCGAATCGAAACTATATCCGCCTTGTGCGACCAGCTGTTCGTCGATGGCGATCCCGGCCTCCGCCAGCGCCGCACAATAGCCTTCGTAGCGCGTGCGGCCCGCGAGCAGCTGCTGGCCCATTCGGATGAAACCGATGCGCCGGTGACCGAGCGCGATCAAATGCGCGGTCATCGCCTTCGCCGCAGCGCGGTCGTCGACGCGAACGCAGGGCATCGTCGGCAGTTCGTCGCCGGCGCAGATGGCGACCATCGGAACCGGAAGGTCGAAGCGGCTGAGCGCTTCGCAATAGGGCGGCGGCGAAATCAGCGCCCGCACGCCGCTCTTTGCCAGCGCGTCCACCGATTGCAGCATGACGTCGACGTCGGAACTCTTGAAACGGCGGACGGTCAATTGCGCGCCGCTGTCGCTGGTCCCGTCCACCGCGCCCACCAAAATCGAACTGAGGAAGCCGCTTTCCCCGGTGCTGCAGAGCAGGCCGATTCGCGTGGTCGCTGCGCTTGCCAGCGAACGCGCGGCCATATTCGGCTTGTAACCCAGTGCCTCGACCGCCTCCATGACGGCCTGGCGCGTTTGTTCGCGCACGTTGCGGCGATTGTTGAGGACGTTCGAGACCGTCATGATCGAGACGCCGGCCCGTTCCGCTACCGCGTGGATCGTGACTGCCTGGCTGCTCTTCCGTCCGACGCGTGACATTAAATTTCCGGCCCCGTACCCACCTTCGCGTCCTAGGCCATTCCATTCGCGGATTCTATCGGGGATCCCGGAGCGCCTCGGCATAGCCCTTCAGTCCCAGCAGCAGAAAGGCCAGCGAGAGAGGCGAGGCAATCGCGCAGACAATGGCGATGGCCTCCGGCAGCCGGGCGGGACTGGCGAACCAATAGTCGGTGAGAAGCGCGATCGCGAGCGGGCCGCCCGCGGCGCCGATCAGGTTGACGAGCAGCATATAACCCGCCGAAACGAGCGCACGCATCCGGTTGGGCGTGATCTCCTGCAGCGCGGCGAGCCCGCCGCCGAAATTGAAGCCTGCGAAGAAGTTCATCAAGCCGATCAGCGCAAGCGCATGGACGCTCGATGTCATCAAGGGAAAGGCGATCGTGATCGGGATCAGTGCGGCAAAGCCGAACAGCGCGGTTTGCAGATTGCCCAACCGGAGGCCGCGCTGGCGCAGGAAGCTTGCGAAGAAGCCGCCGACCAGCGTTCCTGAAACGCCGCAGAAGAACACGATCGGGCCATAGGTGGCTCCGATCTCGGCCGTCGTCATTCCAAACTTGCGTTCGAGGAATGCTGGGATCCAGGCGCCGGTCGCATTGCCGACAAGGATCATGAGCGCAAAGCCGATCCCGATCCCGGCATAGGTCTGCCAGTGCGCGCCGACTTGCGCGAAGAAGGTCCGCAGCGGAACGCTGGCGGCGGTTTCCGTCGTCCCTTTTCGTGACGGTTCGGAAATCATGAGCAGCGCCGCGGACAATAGCAGGCCGGGAATTCCAAGGAGCAGGAACACGAGTTGCCAGCCTTTGATGCTGCCGACCAAGGGCAGGATGATCGACGACGCCGGTGGGATTTGCGTGGCGATCAGTCCGCCCAGCACGAGCGCCAGTGCGCCGCCGGCGTAGATGCCCATTTGATAGAGCGCCAATGCGGCGGGGAGGCGCTCCTTGCGGAAGCAATCGGAGAGAAGCGAATAAGAGGCCGGCCCGAATCCGCCCTCGCCGGCGCCGACGGCGATGCGTGCGGCGAAGAGGGTCGGAAAGCTGCGCGCGAGTCCGCACAGCGCGGTGGCGAGGCTCCAGACGAAAACGGCCGCGACGACCACGTTGCGACGATTGGATCGGTCGGCGAGCCGCGCGATCGGGATGCCCACCAGGACATAGAACAGCGTGAAGCTGAGACCATACAGCAGGCTCATGCTGGTGTCGCTGGCGCGAAGATCCTGCTTGATCGGCTGGACCAGCAAGGCCAGTGCCTGGCGATCGACGAAGGCGAGCGTGTTCGCCAGCATCAGCATCGTCGCCGCCAGCCATGCGGTTCTCGCGGGCGGCCAGGCTTGTTCCCTGCCCCGATCCGGTGCAGCGCCTGCGTCGGACATCCTCTCGCTCCCAATCTATTTTAACGCTAAACCTACGAAGCGATCGAACACGCGTCAACGCGAAATCGGTGACGCGGAGGAATGTAGATTAGCGCTAAACTTTTTCATTGACTCTCTCTACGGGGTCAGTTTAGCGCTAAATTTGCAAAGCAAGCCGGCCGTCACGGGACCGGTGTATCAGGGAGAGGGTTTCCATGCTTCGCCGTTTTCCATCGATCTTCGCATCTGCGTCCGCGGTGGCGCTGATCGCGTCGGCCGCGCCGGTATTCGCGCAGGATGCCGCGCCGCAGGCAAATGCACCGCAACCGGCTGACGCTGCGGCGCCCGCCGATTCCGGAGAGATCGTCGTCACTGCGCAGAAGCGCAGCGAACGCTTGCTGGACGTTCCGCTCGCCGTCACGGCGGTGAGCGCCGATGCGTTGCGAAGTCGCCAGATCAGCGATACCGCCGCGCTCGTCGCGGCAATCCCTTCGCTCAGCTACCAGCAGGGCGCGAACCCGACCAACACCAGCTTCCGCATTCGCGGCGTCGGCACCGCGCTGTTCGGTCAGGGCGTCGAATCTTCAGTTTCGGTCGTCGTCGACGGAGTCGTGGCGGTGCGGTCGGCGCAGGGGTTCTCGGAACTTGCCGATGTCGAGCGGGTCGAAGTGTTGCGCGGACCGCAGGGGACGCTGTTCGGGAAGAATGCCTCCGCCGGTGTGATCAGCGTGACTACGGCGGCACCGTCGAGCAAGTTCGAGGCGCGCGGCGACGTGACGGTCGCGGAACATGACGAATATCGCGTCCGCGGTACGGTCTCCGGTCCGCTTTCCGATCGGTTGCGCGCACGCGTCAGCGGATTCTACAGCAACGTGCGCGGTATCACGCGCAATATCGGCACTGGCGAATGGGTGAACGGCTCGAAGAGTTGGGGCATCCGCGGCAAGCTCGATTGGGACGCGACCGACAGACTCAATCTCCTGCTCGCGGCCGACTATCGCAAGACCAACTCGGACTGCTGCGCCTCGACTCTCATCCAGATCGCCAATCCGATCGTGCAGGGGCTCGCCGGAGCGGTTCAGGCCTCGCCGAATAATCGCACGATCAACGAGGACGCCAACACCTTTGCGAATTCGGAGTCGCAGACCTATTCGCTGACCGGAACGCTTGACCTCGGGCGGGCGGCGATCACTTCGATCTCGGCCTATCAGCACTATACACTCGACGTGAATCAGCCGATCGACCGCATCAATGCACCGGTGCCGTTGTTCGTCGGCACGGGGGCCGCCTACGCTTGGTGGAATCAGAACCACGGCCACGTCGACCTCAAGGCTGTCAGCCAGGAGCTCCGCATCGCCAACAGCGGCAAGAACGATCTGAACTATGTGGCTGGCGTATTCTACATGCACAGCTTCATCGATCGTCCGTTCGATCGCCGTCGTGCCCGCTGCACCTCCGGCACGATCGGTCAGCCCTGCGCCGCGGCGAACATCATCTTTCAGTCTGCGGCAAGCGACATCCGCCTGCAGCAGGATAGCATCGCCGTGTTCGGCCAAGCCGATTATCGACTGGTCGGCGGCCTGCGCGCAATCGGCGGAATCCGCCTGCAATATGAGCGCGGCCTCAACCACGGGGCGCGTATCTCGCCGATCCAGGCGGGCGACACCATGTTCCCCGGCAACCCCCCGGTCAGCGGCAGCAAGACCGCCGACGACACCGCGGTGACCGGAAAGTTCGGGCTGCAATATGAATTCGGCAGGAACGCCCAAGCCTATGCGACCTACACGCGCGGCTACAAGGGGCTCGGCTATGAAATGGAAATCTCGGCCGATCTGGCGAATCAGAATCCGGTCCGGCCCGAGCATGTGAATGCCTATGAGATCGGCTTCAAGGGCCGTACCACGGACGGTTCGCTGAGCTTCGCCGCGGCCCTGTTCCGCGCCGACTATACCAATCTCCAGGTTCAGGCGAACCGATCCGATCCGACCACCGGCGTGATACAGTTCGTCACCACCAATGCCGGCAGCTCGCGGACCCAGGGCTTCGAGATCGAAGCGACGATGCGTCCCGCGAGCAACTTCTCGGTGAACGCGGCGGTGACCTATTCGCGTTCGCGCATCAACATCGACGGCCTCAACTGCGCGATCCAGCTCCAGGCCGCGGCACCGGTCTTGACGGGCACGCCGATCAATATCTGCTACAGGACCTCGGCTTCGGCGACGCCGCAGCAAAATCTGCGCAATCGTCCACTTCAGGCAAGTCCCGATTGGCGTATCGCGGTCACACCGCGCTACGACTTCAGCGTCGGCAGCGCGCTGGACGGGTTCCTCCAGCTCTCGATGAACTACACGAGCGCGCAGAATTTCACTTCCGAACTCGATCCGCTCGCCGTGCAGAAGGCCTATGCCTTGGTCGACGCCAGCATCGGCATCGCCACGTCCGACAAGCGCTACAGCTTGAGCCTGTTCGTGAAGAATCTGTTCAACGAACATTATCTCACTAGCATCGGTCACAATTCGCTGCTGAGCACCACCGCTACGCCGTTTGACCTTGTCGGTACCTACAACAAGGACGCCGATCGGTATTTTGGCGCGACGCTGGGCTTCCGTTTCTAACTTCCCCCTGCCTGCCGGCACTCTTCGGAGTGCCGGCATATCTTTCTTGAGGCTGGACGATGTCGACGGACGGGCTTCCGAAGCTGGATGGCATAGGCCCGGCGTCTCCGTTGGCGCTCGACGGCGAAGACCGCAAATGGGTCGAGCGGACGCGCGACTCGCTGTCGATCGCGGATCTCGTCGCGCAGCTGTTCAACTTCGCGACCGAGACCGATACGCAAGCGGAAACCGCGAAAATCCTGGCATTGAGGCCGGGGGCGATTCACCGTTTTCCGACGCACGACCTGGCTGCAGCGGTGCGTACCACGCGCACGATCCTCGAGCAGTCGGAAGTTCCGCCGCTGCTGAGCGGAGACATCGAAGGCGGCACGATCAGCTATGCATTTGCGACGGGCGTGCCGAATCAGATGGGCGTGGCTGCCTGCGACGACCTCGCGACGAGCGAGCGGCTGGCGCGCATCGTGGCACGCGAAAGTCGTGCATTGGGGTTCGACTGGTCACTCACACCGGTCGTCGACGTCAACGCGGAGTTCCGCAGCGCAATCGTGGGAACGCGCTCTTACGGGGCCGATCCCGACACCGTCCTCGCCCAGGCCCGGACCCATATTAGGGTGCTTCAGACCGAAGGCCTCGCCACGTGCGCGAAGCATTGGCCCGGCGACGGCTTCGACGAGCGTGACCAGCACCTCGTCACCACGGTCAATCCACTCGACATGGATGCGTGGCGGTCGATCTTCGGGCGGATATACAAGACGCTGATCGACGACGGCGTGATGACCATCATGTCCGCGCACATTGCACTACCCGCCTTTGTGCGATCGCGGATGCCGGATGCGGGGCGGGAGGCGTTTCGCCCGGCCTCCGTATCGCGGCTGCTCAACGAGGACTTGCTGCGCGGCGAGCTCGGCTTCCGCGGCCTCATCGTTTCCGACGCCACCGGCATGGGCGGACTCACCAGCTGGGCGGACCGCGAGCAGATCGTCCCCGAAGTGATCGAGAACGGCTGCGACATGTTCCTGTTCAGCCGTGACCCTCGGCGCGACATCGATCTGATGATCAAGGGGCTGCGTGACCGCCGGCTTTCGGAGCGAAGGCTCTACGAGGCGGCGACGCGCGTGCTTAGCATGAAGGCGGCGCTTGGCCTGCACCGCAAGACCGTCGGCCAACGGCTGCCCGATCTCGACACGATCCGCGCGTCGCTGCGCACGACCGAGCATCTTGCCGTCGCGCGCGAAGCGCTCGGCCAGGGTGTGACACTGGTCAAGGATGTGACGGGCCTCCTGCCGCTCGACCCGCGAAAGCATCGACGCGTCGTCGTGATCGCCGAGGAAGGATGGAATTTCTTTTCCGGCTCGCTCGATCGCGGGTTCGAGCCCGCGCTCGAGAGCCTGCGCGCACATGGCTTCGAAATTCGGCTCTTTGACCGCGACCGGCTGCCGGCGCGCGAGGATACCGACCTCGTCCTCTACCTCGTCGGGCAGGAGGCAACGCCGACGGCATCGCGAATATTCCTCGATCTCGCCAAGCTGCATCACGGTCCGCGCAAGGCGATGACGCAATTCTTTCGGGAAATGCCGACCGTGCTGGTCTCCTTCGGGCAGCCCTATTATCTGTTCGACGCGCCTGCCTGCACCACCGCGATCAATGCCTATAGTTCGCTGGCGGACACCCAGAGGGAGGTGGTCCGCCGTCTCGTCGGCGAAGCGCCGTTTACCGGGAATAGTCCCGTCGATCCCTTCTGCGGGCGGGAGCAACTCAAATGGTGAGTCCCGTTTCGGAGAGCGGCGCCCATCATGCCGGGCCAGGGTCGAACGAGCAACGCGAGCAGCTCGCACGGCTCTATGGCGAAATGGCGCCGAGGGGTCTGTTGCCGCTGTGGGAAAGCCTGCACGCGCTGGTTCCGAAGTCGCCGCGCCCGCCCGCGCTGGCGTGGCGCTGGTCCTATGGCGAGGTCCGCGCATTTCTATCGCGTGCGGGCGATCTGATCAGCGCAGCGCAGGCCGAGCGGCGGGTCCTGATCATGGAGAATCCGGGGCTGCCCGGCTCGAGCGCGGTCACGCAGAGCCTCTATGCCGGGCTGCAGCTCATCCTGCCGGGGGAGGTGGCGCCGTGCCACCGCCACAGCCAAAGCGCGCTGCGCTTCGTCATGGAAGGCAGCGGCGCCTATACGGCAGTGGACGGCGAGAAAGCGATCATGGAGCCGTTCGATCTCGTGCTGACCCCGGGCGGCCAATGGCACGACCACGGCAATCCGACCGATCGACCGATGATCTGGCTGGATGGGCTCGATATCCCGATCGTGCGGATGTTCGATGCGGGATTTGCCGAGCAGCTCGGGACCGATGCGCATCCCGAAACGGTGCCCGCCGGCGACACGCTGCAGCGCTACGGGCACAACATGCGGCCCATCAGGGGAAGCGTGGCCGACCGGCGTCCCGCGCACAGGCCCTTGTTCCATTATCGGCATGCCGAGTGGCGGGCGGCGCTTTCGGCGATGGCAGCCGGCGCGGAGATCGATCCGCACGTCGGTCACGCGCTCGAATTTCTCAACCCAGCGAATGGCGGGCCTATCCTGTCGACGATCTCGGCGCATGTCCGGCATCTGCCGGCCGGTTTCGAGACGAAGCCTCGCCGGTCCACCGACGGCACGATGTTTGTGGTCGTGGCGGGAGAGGGGGAGGCGATGCTCGCCGAAGAATCGATCCAACTCGCGGAACGTGACATGTTGGTCGTGCCGTCATGGACCACGCTGACACTGCGCGCCCGCAGCGACCTCATTCTGTTCGCCTATTCGGACCGGGCCGCGCAGGAGGTCCTGGGCATCTATCGGGAGCAAAATCTTTGACCCTCGCCTTCGCCCCCCAGCCGCCGATTCTCGCTCCCACGTCCGACGGACGGCAGTTTCCGGTGCGACGCGTCTTCTGCATCGGGCGCAACTATGCCGCGCATGCACGCGAAATGGGCAAGGATCCGGAGCGCGAGGCGCCCTTCTACTTCACCAAATGGGCCGAAACGGTCGTCCCCTCCGGGTCGACGATCGCCTATCCGCCGCTGACGTCGAATTACCAGTTCGAGGCCGAGCTGGTGGTGGCGATCGGCAAGGGGGGGCGCAATATCACGGCCGATGCGGCGCGCGAGCATGTATGGGGCTATGCTGCCGGGCTCGACATGACACGCCGCGACCTGCAGTTTGAAGCAAGGGACAAGGGCAGGCCATGGGACATCGGCAAGAATGTCGAACAGTCCTCGCCGCTGGGTCTCATCCATCCGGCGAGCGAAGTCGGTCCGTTGTCGAAACGATCCATCCGCCTTGGTGTCA
>Ga0068859_100007057_pt1 | contig 11409 bp, 7 predicted proteins | sample KBSSwiS22_FD_66585 | JGI IMG/M metagenome (GOLD analysis project Ga0068859, IMG submission 66585) | Switchgrass rhizosphere microbial communities from Kellogg Biological Station, Michigan, USA - KBS Switchgrass S2-2 | ecosystem: Host-associated > Plants > Roots > Rhizosphere > Soil ... | reverse complement strand
CTCCTCGAGGTGGGGCGGGATGGTGTTCAGGTACGCGGTCTTCGCGCTGTAGGGCAGGTAGGCCCCCGAGCGGCGCGCTTTGTCGACGAGTTGTTCCAGCAGAAAGTGGGCGCGGTCCGGTCCCTCGACGGCGAGCACGCTCTCGAGCGCGTCGACCCATTCCCGGGTCTCGAAGGGATCGGCATCTAGCAGGGTGTGCATGTGGTCCTCGGTGGTGGATGGTACTTCGAAAGTGACGAAAAGCAGTCGGCCGTCGGCATTTTCACGGCCAAGATTCGGTGCCGAGCCGGCCGGCTCGCCGCGGTCGGGCAGGGGGCGCCCGGCCACGTTTCGGCCGGGTTTCGGCCAGGCGCGGCTAGGACGGCCGACGCCGGTTCGGAGCGGTCTTCATGGAAACAAGGGCGTGAACTTTACGGCATTCGCGCCGCGGCTCCCAGCCCTCGTGATGGTTTAGGTCAAATCGCTGTGACGCGGTCCTAAGACCGCTTCCGCCCCCGGTGGGCCCAGGCGATCGCGACGAGGAGAAGGCCGGGCGCGAGCGGGGCCACGGTCGCTCCTGGGGAGGCTCGACAGCCCCCCGACGAACCGCCGGCGCGCGGGGGATCGCCCGCGCCGCCCGCGCCGCCTCGGCCTCCGGGGTTTTCCGCCCCTCCAAGACCTCCTGTCGCCCCGGCTGCCGGCCCGCAGGGGGAGCGGGCGGTCCGGAAAAATGCCGCCGGCAAAAGCCTACATCGGCAGGCTGATGCGGAACTGGGTCGGCCACTCCGTGGTCTGAACGACGTCGATGTCGCCGCCGTGCGCCTCGACGGCGCGCTTGCAGAAATAGAGGCCCAGGCCCGCGTTCCCCGAGGTCGCGGCGTTCTCCAGCCCGCGCCGGAACTTCTCGAAGATTCGCCCGCGCTCGGGCTCGGGGATGGGCGGGCCGTCGTTCGACACGTCGATCTCCAGCCCGTTCGACTGGGCGGCCGGCATCGTCACCTTCCGGATCATCACGTCGATCCGACCGCGGGCGGGCGTATACCGAAAGGCGTTGTCCAGGATGTTCTCGAACACGCGCTGCAGCAGCGTGCGGTCGCCCTTCAGCTCGATGTTCATCTCGGGCGGCTGAGACAGCACGATCCCTCGCTCCTCGGCGCGCCGGACGAAAGACTGGATGACCGATTTCAACAGTTTGGTGACGCTCAGCTGCTCGCGCTGCAGGGGAAAGGTCGCCTCCTCCATGCGCGAGATGGTCAGCAGATCTTCGATCATCGTCCGGAGCCGGGCCGCAGCGACGGCCGCCTCGTTGATGGTGTCGGCCAGCTCGGGCTGCGACGCCGGGATCTCACCCCGCGCCAGCTCGAGGCCCATGTTGACGACGGTGAGGGGGTTCTTGAGGTCGTGAACGATGAACGCGGTCAGCTCGCGCTGATCCTTTTGCGCCTCGGCCAGGGCGACGTGCCGCTGCTCCAGCTCGTCGCGCGAGGTTTGCAGCTCGACGAGCGTCCGCTCGGTGGTGGCGATCTGATCGGCCAGGCGGCGGCGCATGGCGTAGAGGTCGAGGAAGATCTGGACCTTGCTGCGCAGGATGATCGCGCTCACCGGCTTGAACAGGATGTCGACCGCGCCCGAGCCGTAACCCTGCAGCAGGGTGTCCTCGGTCTCGTGCATCGCCGTCAAGAAGATGATCGGCACGTCGCTGGTCGCCGGGTTGCTGCGGGCGTGGCGCGCCATCTCGTAGCCGTCCATCTCGGGCATCTGAACGTCGAGCAGGATCACCGCGAACTCGCGCTTCAGTAGCTCGCGCAGCGCCTCGTTTCCGGACCGGGCGCGGACCAGGTTGCAGCTCATCGAGCCCAACAAGGCCTCCAGCGCCACCAGGTTCGCCTCGACATCGTCGACGATGAGGACGTTGGGGAAGGAGGGCGGAGGCAGATCAGCCATGGTGCGGCTGCTCAAGCGTACCGCCGCGTTCACCAGGGTCAAACTCCCGAGGCGGCCGCTCGGATGGGCGTGCGTTTGACGGTCCGTCGCGGGACGTGGCACCATTGCGCGGCGGTGAAGGCCGTCGATCCTGACGAAGAGGGGTGGTGGTGAATGGGAGCTCCCATGCGGTGCCTGATCGCCGGGGTTACGTTGTTGTGGACGCCGCTTGCCTTCGCGGCGGAGTTGGGCGCGCCCGGTGAGGGCCCGACCGTCGAGATGCATGGCTTCGTCAGCCAGGGCGCCATCAAGACGACCGGCAACAACTATCTCCTCGGCACATCGAAGCGCGGCAGCGTCGAGTTCGCCGAGATCGGCGCCAACTTCAGCGGTCAGCTGACGGATCGGCTCCGCGTGGGGTTCCAGCTGTTCGCCAGCAAGCTGGGCAGCAACGGCAACTTCAACGTCAAGGCGGACTGGTTCAGCCTCGACTATCGCTGGCGTGATTGGCTCGGCCTGCGGGCCGGCCGGGTCAAGCTGCCCTTCGGCCTCTACAACGATACCAGCGACATCGACGCCGCCCGCGTCCCCGTCCTTCTGCCGCAATCGGTCTACCCGCTCGCCGATCGCGACTTCTTGCTGGCCCAGACCGGGTTCGAGCTGTACGGCTTCATCAACCTGTCGTCCGCCGGCGCGCTCGAGTACCGCCTCTATGGCGGCACGATCTATATCCCGCTCTCTGGGCAGGCGCCCGGTCCGGTGCAGGTCACGGCTTTCAACGCCGACTACGTGGCGGGTGGGCGGTTGTTCTGGGACACCCCCGTCGACGGCTTGCGCGTGGGCGCCAGCGTCCAGGCGCTGCACCTGGACGTCGCCGTGAACTATGCGTTCCCGATGACCACCGCCGAGACCGTCACGGCCGACGTGCCGGCGCTCCTGTGGGTCGGTTCGCTCGAGTACGCGGCGCACGACTGGCTGGTGGCCGTCGAATACAGCCGGTGGCGCAGCAAGGTCGTCGACAGCAGCAACGCCATGCTGCTCCCCAACATGACCACCGTCAGCGAGCGCGCCTACTCTCTGGTCGCGTACCGCGTCCGCCGCTGGTTCCAGCCGGGCGTCTACTACTCGCGCATGATCCGGAACGTCGACATGACCGAGGGCGCGGGCGCGGCCCAGCACGACTTGGCGGGGACGCTGCGCTTCGACATCAACACCTTCTGGCTGGTCAAGCTCGAGGGCCACTTCATGCACGGGACGGGCGGCGTGGATCCAGGGCTGAACGGCGGTGCCGCTCGGGACACCCTCCCCAACAACTGGGGGGTCTTCCTCCTGAAGACCACCGCCTATTTCTGATGCTCACCCGGCGGTCGATAGGACGATGGGCGGCGGCGGCCTTGGTGCTGACCGCGGCGTTTACGTGGGCGCCGGGAAACCCCGGTCCGGCGCCGGTCTCGGCCTCGGGGGGCACGTACCGGGTGGTCGTGAACCCCGCCAATCCGGTCACCGTCGTGGATCGCAAGTTCCTCTCCGACGTGTTCCTGAAGAAGAGCACCCGCTGGGACGGCGGCGACTCGGCCCGTCCGGTCGACTTGCGCCCCGACGCGGTCGCGCGGCAGCAGTTCTCCGACGACGTGCTCCGGCGCTCGGTCGGCGCGGTGAAGGCCTACTGGCAGCAGCTGGTGTTCTCCGGGCGGGACGTCCCTCCGCCCGAGGTCGACACCGACGAGCAGGTGATCCGGTACGTCTTACGCTTCACGGGTGGGGTGGGCTATGTGTCGGGCGCGGCGAACCTGGACCGCGTGAAGCCCATCTCGATCAAGTGAGCGGGGAACATTTGGGTCTCACCTTTCGCGGAAAGCTGATCGCGATCGTCGCCGTGGCCGCCGCGGCGTTTCTGGTCCTCATCCTGACGGGGGCGATGCTCTCCAAACAGGTCGAGGGGGCGCTGCTCGACGTTCAGCAGCGCTACCTGCCGCGCATGGAGATCGGCCCGCGCCTCGAGAGCCGCTTCGAGAAGCTGCAGCGCGGGCTGCAAGACGCCGTGGCCGCGCACGACGCCGACGCCCTGGCCGCCACCCACGACCTGGAGGCGGCCCTGCTGGAGGAGATCCTGGCGGCTCGGGGCGCCATCACCACGGGAGAGGCGGCGGTGCTGCGCGGCGCCGTCGAGGATTACTACGCGGCCGCCTTCGACGTGTCCCGCCGCTTGCTGGCGGGCGAGACGGGCGAGCCGCTGGTGGACGCCATGGCGGCGATGCAGGGGAAGCAGACCCGCACGCTCGACCTGATGAAGACGACCACCGCGTTCGACCGCGGCCAGCTGGCCAAGGCCTTCGCCGGGGCGGCGCGGGCGCAGAAGGCCTCCAACCGGGCCCGGCTGGCCATCGGCGTGGGCTGCCTGCTGGTCGTCATCGCGCTTTCCATCGGGATGACCCGCGGCCTCCTCGGCGCGGTCCATACGCTCGAGGTCGGGTTCAAGCGCTTCGGCGAGGGCAAGTTCGCGCCCGCCATCGACCTGCCCTCCCGCGACGAGCTTGGTTACCTGGCGACGCAGGCCAACCAGATGGCGACCAGCCTCGAGCGACTGAGCCAGGAGCGCGATCGGCTCGACTGGATCGAGCGGGGCGCGAATGGGCTGGCGGAGCAGGTGCGTGGCGAGCTTCGTCCCGAGGAGGTGGCGACGCGAGGCTTGGCGTTCCTGGCCGGCTACCTCCAGGCGCCGCTCGGCGCCGTGTACGTCAGGGGACCGGACGGGGCGCTCCGGCTGCTGGGACACTACGCCGGCGGGGCAAGCGATGCGCTGCCCACGTCGTTCCAGCTCGGAGAGGGCCTGGTCGGCCAGGCGGCTGCCCAGCGGGACATCCTCGTCGTACCCGATCCTCCAGCGGATTACTGGCGGGTCCGCTCCGCGCTCGGTGACGCGGCGGTGCGCTCGCTGGTCTTGGCCCCGCTGGTCCGGGCCGATCGCGTGATCGGGGTGCTCGAGCTGGCCTCCTTCACGCCGTGGTCCGACAGGGCCCGGGACATGTTGCTGGCGGTGCGAGAGATGTTCGCGGTCGCCCTCGAGGTCGCCCGCTCGGCCATGGCCACCCGCGACCTCCTGGCCGAGACGCAGCGCCAGGCGGCGCGCCTCGCCGAGCAGGAAGAGGCCTTGCGTGTCTCGAACGAAGAGCTGCATGCCCAGCAGGAGGAGCTCCGGCAGACCAACCTGAACCTGAGCCATCAAACCGACGAGCTGGAGGCGCAGCGCCGCGTCCTCGAGGAGCAGAACGTCGATCTCGAGGAGACGCGCCGGCGGCTCGAGCAGAAGGCGGTCGAGCTCACGACGGTGAGCACCTATAAGTCGCAGTTCCTCGCCAACATGTCGCACGAGCTGCGCACGCCGCTCAACAGCATGCTCCTCATCTCGAACCTGCTGGCCGAAAATGGCGACAAGAACCTGACCGCCAAGCAGATCGAGCTGGCCAGGACCATCCATTCGGCGGGGAAGGATCTGCTGGCGCTCATCAACCAGGTCCTCGATCTCGCCAAGGTCGAGTCGGGCAAGCAGGAGGTCCACGTCGAGGAGGTCCAGCTCGGTGACCTGGCGGCGCGCCTCGAGCGCGTGTTCGGCCCGCTCGCGCGCGACAAATCGCTCGGGTTCACCGTCGAGGTCTCGGCGGACGCGCCGCCCCGGATCACCACCGATCGGCAGCGGCTGGAGCAGATCTTGAACAACCTGCTGGGGAACGCCATCAAGTTCACCGCGCGCGGTCACGTCGCCCTGCGCATCGGGCGCCCGCCGAGCGGCACGCGTCTCGGCCGCGAGGACCTGCGGGTCGGCGAGGCGGTCGCCTTCAGGGTCAGCGACACGGGGGTCGGGATCGCGGTCGCCGATCAGGAGCGCATCTTCGCGCCTTTCGAGCAGGTCGACACCGCCATCGATCGCCGCTACGGCGGCACGGGGCTCGGCTTGAGCATCGCGCGCGAGATGACCTCGTTGCTGGGCGGCGAGCTGCGGCTCGAGAGCGCGCTCGGGCAAGGGAGCACGTTCACTTGCATCCTTCCGCAAGAGCTGAGCGAGGCGGCGACTCCGCCTCGCACGGCCGGCGATCTGGCCCCGGCCCTCCCGGCTCTCTCGCCGGCGTGGCCGGCGGGCGCTCCGGCGGGCCGGCCTCCAGCGGCGTCGCCGACGGAGGAGCCGTTCCTTCTCCTCATCGAGGACGATTCGGTCTTTGCCTCCGCGTTCGGCGAGATCATCGAAGGCCAGGGGCTGCGCTATCGGCGGGCCAGCGACGGCCGGGCCGGCCTGGCGCTCGCCAAGAGCCTGAGGCCGACCGGGATCATCTTGGACGTCAAGCTGCCGGACATCGACGGGTGGACCGTGCTGCGCCAGCTGCGGGACGATCCGGAGACGGCCGCGATCCCCGTGCACTTCGTCTCGGCGCTGGAGGGTTCGCAGCACGGCCTGGCGCTCGGCGCCTCCGGCTACCTGACGAAGCCCGCCACCCGCCGCCAGCTGATCCAGGTCGTGGAGTCGCTGGCCCCGCCCACGGTCGAGCGGCGCCCGCGCGTGCTGGTCGTCGAGGACGACGCCCTCACCGGCGAATCGCTGCTCCAGCAATTGGTCGGCGAGAACCTGGACGTCCGGCGGGTGGTCAACGCCGAGGAGGCGTTGCGCGCGGTGCGGGCCGAGCGCTTCGGGTGCGTGGTGCTGGACCTGTCGCTCCCCGACATGGACGGCCTCGAGCTGTTGCGCCGGCTGCGCGAGGCGTGCGGCTCCCAGATGCCGTCGGTGGTCGTCTACACGGCGCGCGCGCTGAGCCGCGGCGAAGTAAAGGCCCTCGAGTCGTACACCGAGGCCATCGTGCTCAAGGACGGGTCGTCCAGCCAGCGCTTGCTCGACGAGATTCGCCTGTTCGTGCGGCGGCTGAAGGAGGGCCTCGGCTCACGGCGGTCGGGGGCGCTGGTCCCAGGATCAGGGACGGCGACCGCGACGGCGGCCACCATTCGCCTCGAACACCGCAAGGTCCTGGTCGTCGACGACGACATGCGGACCGTCTACGCCCTGTCGGCCACCCTGCGGGCCAAGGGCGCGGAGGTGCTGGTCGCCGACACGGGGCAGGCGGCCCTCGACATCCTCGCGGCGCGGCCCGACGTCGAGATCGTCCTCATGGACATCATGATGCCGGAGATGGACGGCTACGAGGCCATGCGACGAATCCGCAAGGTCGAACGCTTCCACGACCTCCCCATCGTCGCCCTCACCGCCAAGGCCATGAAGGGCGACGACGAGAAATGCCGCGAGGCGGGCGCCACCGATTATCTGCCCAAGCCGGTCGACATCGATCGACTCATGATCATGCTGCAAGCGCGCCTGGCCGGCGGGGACCCCCCGGCCCGGTCATGAACGCAAAGACGATCGACGGCCCGAAGGCCGACGAACCGGTCGACGGCCGGAAGGCCGGCCAACCGGTCGAACCCGGCACGCGCACCGATCGCGACGAGCTCGAGGAGCTGGAGGTCCGGTTGTTCCTGGAGGCGATTCACGCCCGTTACGGCTATGACCTGCGGGGATATTCGATGGAGTCGATGCGGCGGCGCGCGCGGGCCGCCTTGGCCAAGTCAGGGCTCCCGCACCTGGGCGAGCTGCAGCACCGGGTCCTCGCCGATCCGCAGCTCTTCGCGCGCGTCATCGAGGACCTGACCGTCCAGGTGAGTGAGATGTTTCGCGATCCGTCGTCGCTGCGGACCTTTCGCGAACGCGTCGTCCCCGTCCTGCGCACGTACCCGCTGCTGAACATCTGGCTGAGCGGCTGCGCCACCGGCGAGGAGGCGTACTCGATGGCCGTGCTGCTCGTCGAGGAAGGGCTCTACGATCGCTGCCAGATCTACGCGACCGACATCAGCCCGCGGGCGCTGGAGCACGCGAAGCAGGGGATCTATCCGGCCCGCCACCTCGCGACTTACCGGGACAACTACGCGGCCTCGGGAGGAGCGAAGGAGCTGGAGGCCTACTACACGGGCGCTTACGATCAGATCGCGTTCGCCGCGCCCCTTCGCCAGAACATCTTGTTCTTTCAGCACAACCTGGTGACCGACCACGTCTTCGCCGAGATGCAGGTGATCTTCTGTCGCAACGTCCTCATCTACTTCGGTGCCGAGCTGCGCGACCGTGTGCTCGACAAGCTCGCGCAATCGCTGGTGCCGGGCGGGTTCCTGTGCCTGGGCTCGGGAGAGCGCCTCTCGCGCCGCAGCCTCGAGCGGTTCGGCGAGCTCTCCGCCCGGGAGCGGATCTACCGCTTGAAGGGGTGAGGCCTGGGCGCGGCACGCGCAGAAAAGGGCTGGCCCCGGGGGCGGCCTGGGCGCAGCACGTCCAGACCAGGCTCGGCACTCGGTGGCCCAGGGTTGCCCCGGACGATGCATACGCTTGGTATGTACGAATGCATACGGCTCGCATGACCCTGAATGTGTGAGCTTCTTTGGGGATCAGGGCTCCCCAAATCGTTCGGGGGTCACCTGCTCGCGCTCCCACGCCTCGTCAGCCCAGGAGCCCCGGAGACGCTGCCAGGCGCTTGGCGTACTTTCGATCTGAAGGGCCATTCGCCGCGGGAAACGGGCCCGGGCCTCGACTAGATCACCGCGCGCAGGGCGGCGATGAGGGCGTCGTTCTGCGCGGCGCTGCCGATGGTGATGCGCAGGGATTCGCGCAGCTCCGGCGTGTCGAAGTGACGGACCAGGATCTTGTGGCCGCGGAGCGCGTCGCGGATGGCCGGCGCGCGCGGGCCCACCTGCGCCAGCAGGAAGTTTCCGAACGCCGCCGGCCAGGTCCAGCCGAGGCTGGCCAGCGCCGCCTCGACCCGCGCCTTCTCGGCCAGGGTGCGGCCCACCAGCTCCGCGTGGTGCACGCGGTCTTCCAGGGCCGCCACGCCGAGCGCCTGCGTGATGGCGTTGACGTTGTAACTGTCCTTCACCTTGGTCATCTGCTCGATGAGCGCCGGGTGCGCGAACATCAGGCCCAGGCGCGCGCCGGCCAGGCTGTAGCTCTTCGAGAACGTGCGTAGCACCACCACGTTCGGGTGCGCCGACAGATGGGGCAGAAAGCTGGCCTGGGGATCGATTCCCAGCGCGAAGTCCACGTACGCCTCGTCGATGACCAGGATACCGTCGAGGCGAGCGGCCAGCGCCCGCAAGGCAGCCACCGGCGCCAGGGTCGACGCGGGGTTGTCGGGGTTCGCGATCAGGGTCAAGCGCGCTCCGGTCGTGGCGAGCTCGTCGGGCAGGACCCAGCGCGCGGCCTCGCGGAGGTACGGCACGCGGCGCACGCGCGCGCCCTGGATCCCGGCCAGCGTCTGATAGAGGCCGTACGACGGCCAGGGGAACGCGACCGTGTCGCCCGGGTCGAGGAACGTCCGGTAGAGGATGGTGAGGCAATCATCCGAGCCGTTGCCGGCCAGCACCTCGGCGGGCGTCACGCCGAAGCGCGCGGCGGCGGCCTCGCGCAGGCGAAGACTGACCGGGTCTGGGTACAGTCGCAACGACTCGTCGGCGATCGCCGCCAGCACCGCGAGGACCTTGGGCGACGGGCCGACCGCGCTCTCGTTCGTGTTCAGCTTGGTGAAGCCGGGGTGCTGTTCGCCGGGCGTGTAGCCGTCGAGGGCGCGGATGCCGGGTCGCACGTAGGCCAGCGGATCGCGGCCGGTCGAGGGCGGCGCGGACGCCGCGCGGGCTGGGGGATCGTCGGAGCGGGGCACGTTGGAGGAGGGCCAGCGTAGCAGACTCCCTGCTGGCGGGCGGCCCCTCTATTGCCACCTGCCCACCTGCTCCGCCGCCCATCTGGAGTATGCTGGCGCTCGGATTTTCCATGGCGCGCATCCTGATCATCGACGACAACGAGACCATGCGCGAGGGACTGGCGGCGACCGTGCGTCGCATGGGCCACGAGCCCCTGGTCGCGGCCTCGGGCGCCGACGGCATCCAGCAGATGCGCCGGCGCGGCGCCGACTTCGTCATCACCGATCTGAAGATGGAAGGGACCGGGGGGATGGAGGTGCTGCGCGCCGTCCAGGAGATCGACCCGGCCTGCCCGGCCATGATCGCCACGGCCTTCGGCACCGTCGAGACCGCCGTCGAGGCCATGCGCCTCGGCGCCTTCGACTTTCTGCAGAAGCCATTTTCACCCGAGGTGGTGCGCCTCAAGATCGAGCGCGCGCTCGAGCTGCGGCGCGAGCGGCTCGGACGGGAGCGCGCCGAGGCCGACGCCGCCGCGCTGCGCGCCGACGCGGCGGCGCGCTACAGCTTCGGCGAGATCGTCGGCGAGACGCCGGCCATGCGCAGCGTGTTCCAGACCATCCAGCGCGTGGCCCCCACCGACGCGTCGGTCTACATCCACGGCGAATCCGGCACCGGCAAGGAGCTGGTGGCCCGCGCCATTCACGAGCGATCGAAGCGGGCGTCGGGACCCTTCGTCAAGGTCAACTGCGGCGCCTTGGCCGAGACCCTCCTCGAGTCGGAGCTGTTCGGGCACGAGAAGGGTGCCTTCACGGGCGCGCTCAAGCGCAAGCTGGGCCGCTTCGAGCTGGCCGACAAGGGGACGTTGTTCCTCGACGAGATCGGGGACGTGTCGCCCGCCGTGCAAGTGAAGCTGCTGCGCGTCCTGCAAGAGCGGCAGTTCGAGCGCGTGGGCGGGGAGGACACCGTCTCCGTCGACGTCCGCGTGGTGTCCGCCACCCACCGCGACATGAAGGGCGACGTGGCCGCCGGCAAGTTCCGCGAGGACCTGTTCTACCGGTTGCACGTGGTCCCGCTGGAGGTGCCTCCGCTGCGCGAGCGGCGCGAGGACATCCCGCGCCTGGTCGCCCACTTCATCGCGAAGCTGGGGCCGCGCACGAACCCGGCGGTGCGCGGCATCGACGAGGCGGCCCTGGCGCGGCTGTCGGCCTATTCCTGGCCTGGCAACGTGCGCGAGCTGGAGAACGCCATCGAGCAGAGCCTGGTGTTCGCCGACGGCGATCGCATCGACGCGCGCGCGCTGCCGGCGTTCCTCAAGGCCGCCTCGGCCGACAGCGCGCTGGCCGTCCCCCAGGGCAACGTGTCTCTGCCCGAGATCCTCGAGGACCTCGAGCGGCAGCTGATCGAGCGCGCCTACGACAAGGCGGGCGGCGTGAAGACCGAGTGCGCGCGCATCCTGGGCGTGAAGACGAGCGCGCTCTACTACAAGCTCGAAAAATACGGCATCGGCGTGATCGCGAGCCGCGGCGGGGGAGGCGGCGCGGGTGAGGACGCGGCCGGCGGGCCGTCCGACGCGGGCGCGCACGAGGCGGCCGCCGAGGAGCTGCTCGGCGACGGGCCGCCGCGCGGCACCGCCAGCGTGGGCCGGGCGCCCGAGGGAGACGATCACGGCGGACCTCGCAGGAGCTGACGAGCGGCGCCGCGCGAGCCGCTGCGCGCGAACCGCCGCGCGCCTCGGCCTGGCGCCTCTCCCGCTCGCCGTGGCCCTTCTGGTCGCGGGCCTGGCGGCCTGCGCCG
>Ga0068859_100007054_pt1 | contig 11413 bp, 9 predicted proteins | sample KBSSwiS22_FD_66585 | JGI IMG/M metagenome (GOLD analysis project Ga0068859, IMG submission 66585) | Switchgrass rhizosphere microbial communities from Kellogg Biological Station, Michigan, USA - KBS Switchgrass S2-2 | ecosystem: Host-associated > Plants > Roots > Rhizosphere > Soil ... | reverse complement strand
CACGATCAACGCCACGCTTCCATCCGGATTCACACCGCTGTTCTTCGCGGTGCGCGAAGGGCACATCGATGTGGTGCGTGTGCTCCTCGAGGCAGGCGTGAACGTCAATGAGACGTTACAACCCAAGGCGGATCGACCTGCGTCGCCACTTGGCACGAATTACAAACCAATCAGGAAGGGTACCAGTCCATTGATGCTGGCGGTGGAGAACGGCCACTTCGACTTGGCGATGGCATTGGTCGAGGCTGGCGCCGATCCCAACGATCAACGGTCAGGATTCACTCCGCTGCACGCGATCAGCTGGGTGCGGAAGCCGGATGCCAGTGACGTTGGCGATCCGGCACCGATCGGATCAGGATCGCTGACGAGCCTTCAATTCGTTCACGCGCTCGTGGCCCGGGGCGCCAACGTGAATGCGCGTCTGGGCAAGGGCGTTCCTCGCCCGCCGGCGTCGGCAACGCTGCTCGGTACGGAGGGCGCGACGCCTTTTCTGATGGCTGCCGACCGGGCGGACGTCCCCTTGATGCGCGAGCTCCTGAAGGCGGGCGCGGACCCGTTCCTGCCGAATGCTGACAAGAGCACGCCGCTCATGGCCGCAGCGGGCTTCGGCACGTCGGACCCGCTGGAAGAGGCCGGCACCGAGGACGAAGCGCTGGAAGCCACGAAGATGCTGCTCGACCTTGGCGCGGACATCAACGCCGTGGACAACAAGGGCGACACCGCGATGCACGGCGCGGCGTACGGCAACTTTCCGGCTATTGTGCAGTTGCTGGCGGACCGCGGTGCCGACGTCGACATCTGGAAACAGCCCGACAAAGAGGGAAGGACGCCGCTGTTTATCGCCGAGGGCTACAAAGCAGGACGGCCGCAACCGTCCCGCCCGACGATCGATGCCCTGGAACGCCTCATGGCTGCTGCAGGCGTTTCCACGGAGGGGATAAGGCCGCGTATACGAGATATCTACGAAAAGCAGCCAGTCGCTCCTGAGAAGCCGCAAAAACCGTGAGTTCCAGTGGGGTCGTCAGCGCAGCTTCGCCATCCACAACTCCTGTCGGCCCTCGTTGAAAGGCGCGAAGACAATCTCCTCGCGCGGCGACATGCCCATGGTCACCTGAATCTGATGCTGAAAGGGCCCAATCCTTCCGTGCGTCTCTACCTCGCCTCCGTGAACGCCAACTGACATCACATCCCCGAAAGTGCCGGCGCTCGTGTGTCGCACATAGAACAGGCGCGCACCGTCCGCAGACCAGGCGAGCGATATGAGACCAAAGCGATGCTTCGGTGTGAGCGGCTCGCAACTGCGGCTGGATACACCACACAGCATGACTTCACCGTCTCGAGATTCGCCGGCGATCCATCGACCGTCGCGCGAGAAAGAATGCTCGTACATCGCGAAGGGAAGCGTGGTCTCCCGACCGGTGTCGAGCTCGCGCAGCCGCGATTGCTGTAACAATCCCCGGTCAACCGCCGCATAGACCGCCACGCGCCCGTCAGGATCCACGGCGGCGCCATATTGGCTTCTGTACGACCACGGGGCAATCTCTCGCGACGGACCACCCGCCACAGAGATGCTGCGGAACGTTGGCCTGGGACGCACCTGGTAAAAGTAGAGCGTCGTGCCATCGTGGCTCCACTCTGGCCTGATGTTGAGTTCGCCCGCCCCATTCGTCACGGACGTGAAATTCGATCCGTCGGCGTCTATCACGAACAGATGCGTGTCGCCTTGCGCGTTTCTGCCTGCAAACGCGATCCGGCGACCATCTGGTGAGTACACCGGGAACACGAGAGGCGTCCGCTTCTCGATCAGCGTTCTGCGCGTGCCGCTCGTCAGGTCGTGAGCGACCAGCGCCCAGGTGCGTTTCACATTGGCGAAGAGCAGCGTACGACCATCCGGCGAAACCGCCGGGTCGAGATCGTCACCAGGACCAGTCGTGACAGGAGTGGGAGGGCCACCCGACGTCGAGACCCGCCACAGATTCATGCTGCCCCTTCGTGCGGAGGGGAACACGAGCCACTTCCCGTCCGGAGTCCACGCCGGTGCGCCGCCTTCTTCGAAGTCCGTCGTGAGCCGACGCGCCTCGCCGCCTTCCAACGGGATCACCCAGTAATCGCCGTAGCGCCCCTCCTCACCCAGGAACACCGCGATCCACCTCCCGTCGGGTGAAAAGGTCGGCCACGCGTCACCCATGTGGGGCATGGACGGCATGGGAAGCCACGAGAGCGCGACAACGTCGCTTCCGTCGGCTCTGCTCACCAGGATCTCTCGCCTGCGTTCAAACACGAGGTGCCGGCCATCCGGGGACAACTCGCCGTTCCAGCCGTCCTCCACGATTCGGCGAGGTTCACCGCCCAGCGGCGCCACCGACCAGATGCCACCGCCCCGAATCGAATACACGATGCGGTCGCTCTGTGGCGACCACCGCGGGCGCAGTGCCGGCATCTCGCCAAATGTGACCTGGATCGGATCGCCGCCGGCGAGATTCTTCACCCACACCTGCGGTGTGCCGCCGGCGTCGCTGACAAACGCAACCATTCGGCCGTCTGTTGAGAAGCTGGGCGATCGATGCGTTCCGGGGAATGTCGAGATCAATTGCAGATTCGCGATGGGAGCGGCTGGTTCGGTTTCCCGGGTCAGGATGTAGACACCCCCCGCGATGCAGAGGATCGCAGCGATTCCGATCAGCGCGATCGCCCGGCTTCGCCGCACACTCGAGACTGGTCGAGCAGTCTCGTCGCCCGACTCCGGTTGCCGACTGCGCGCGTTGAACCACGCATCGAGCTCGCTCTTGTACGCAAACACCGACCCGAGCATTCGATGTTGGTGGCGGTGAACCGGAAGCCCTTCGTCCTTTTCCCAGCGGTGGACGGTTCGAACGCTACGCTTCAGGTACGTCGCAATGTCTTTCCACGAGTCCAGCCGGTCGCCAGTCGCCGAGGGACCGTCTTCCTGAATGTGGGACGAAGATGCTGCCTGCATGGGACTCAGCGCATTCGATTGCGCATTCTAACGCCGCCGCGCCAACCAGTTTCGACACTCCAATTGGGTGAGACAAAGTGTGCCATTACCCCGGCGGCACTCCTTGGCGCTTGCACGCCGTGCGACGGATTCCTAGGCTCGGCGTCTGGGAAAGCACCAGGAGGTTCCATGAAGACCCGATTTCGTGTCACCGCACCTCGGCTGTTCGTCGCGATCGGCGTGATTACCATGGCATGGAGCACCGCCCATGTCATCGTCAGCGCGCAGGGCCAACCGGTCATCCAGACGTTTCCTTCACCAGGCGTGCAGGGTCCTCCGTTCTATGCCAACTTCGCCGCGACCTTTATGCCCACCGACGGCGAAACCGTGGCAATCGCCTTCTACAGGGAGCCCTTCTGCATTCCGGGCAATTTCAATCTGCTGGTTCAGTTCAATCCGCCGACCGCTTTCGGCTGCACACTGACGATCGAAGGCAAGCGGTGGTGGCACGATCCGACCACAGACCCTTTCCCGTTTCAGATCCGCTTTTCGGGGCTCGGGGCTGTTCCAATCTATTTCGTCAATGCGGAGGAGCTCACCGCTGCAGCTAGTGATGGCGTACTGACGATCGGCGAACTTCAGACACTGCCTTCGCTGCTTATGGGAGTCGCCGACGACTTCCACCAGGTGATTCACAATTCGAATCAGGCGCGTGGGGCGGAGGCGCAGCTGAATAACAAGGGGCACGAGGAGCTGGATGCGAACGGAACGATCCTCGGAAGTGGTCGTCCGTTCTTTTTTCATTACATCGAAGAGTTCGACCCGACCACCAACGTTCACACGTTCAGGGGCGCTCGCATCGATATCCGGTGAGTCTCGTGTCTGCTCGTCTTGGCGGCGGAGGTAGGCACTTCTCCTGCAAATGCGGTCGACGCGTCAGTGTGGAACGCACAGCGCTTGACGACGCGTCGAGATCCACTCGGCCGATGGACGGATAGCGCAACGCACAGTGACACCGGCGATCCGCCACCGATCGGATCGGGATGCTTGACGAGCCTTCAGGTCGTTCGCGCGCTCGTGGCCCGGGGCGGGACGGCCTCAACCTTCGCGCCCGACTATTGATGCCATTGAACGGCTCATGGCAGCCGCAGGCGTTTCCACCGATGGGATAAGACCGCGTATACGAGATATCTACGAAAAGCAGCCAGTCGCTCTCGAGAAACCGCAAAAACCGTAAGGTTCCACATCGTGTCGCGTTCACCGTGTCGGGAACTGCACCGGTGTGGAACTGACCCACGCGGAGCTGACCGAGAGTGTGGAGATCGGGGACAGCACGCCATCGGGGACGACAAAGTTAATCCGATACACGTCCGGTCTTTGTGGGTCGGCGGCGGCGGAGATGACGTCGGCCGCGAGTCCGTCGATCACCACTTGCACAGCACCGGTGGCAATCTGACTACCTGCGCCGGCCGCTGAGGGCAACTGTGGACCCAGACTGCGTGCATACAGCGTGAGCGCTTCACCTACGGTCGCCGGATGTCCCGTAGTCACTGGGCGGCCATCGGCAGCGTGAAAGACGGCCCGGCCGCCGGGTGCAACAACGATTTCCGGTCGAAACGCCGGAAGCAACTGCACGAGAAACCGGGACCTGTTCCCACCGTTGATGCGACGGTTGGCCGGATCTTCTCTCACCGAGGCCTGCACGCGTGTTCCCGGACTGCCAGTTACAGGAGCTGCCGTCAGTTGGCCTCCCACCCCAAAGAACGCTCCGGTTCCCCCCGTGACCGCGAGGTTGGTGCCTGCGGCTGCGGCTGGCGCACCTGGAGGTGCGGGGCCACCAATGAAGCCATGCGTCGTAAACGTTCCGACTGCGGTTCCATCGGCGGTCTGAATCTCCCACACGCCGTCATCGATGAAACCACGAATGGTGTCGGCAATCGCCTGACCCGGCACTTGATTCGTTGTCAAGCCGACTCTCGTTCCCCGGCGGACCATGACGCCGCGCGCCGGCTGACCGTTCACGGAAACGATATCGGCGATGAACACTCCGCTGAAGAAATTCCGGGGGCTCGGTCCGCCCGACCAGGGTGGAACAACAGCGGGCGAGGTTGCAAATGTGGACAGATCGGTAGTGTCGTACACATAGAACACACCATTGTTGATTTCGATATCGAGTATCTGAGCGGACGCCGTTGTGGCCACGCCGACCACGAGCGCGAAGACAGCCAACCGAAGTGATGTCATGTGATCTCCTCCCGCGCACTGCTTCAGATGATTCCGCTGCGACGAATGTTTGTTGCTGTCTCGCCTTCAGCGAGCCTCGCCGTCAGTTGGCCGGCTTGAACCCGTGATGGAGCGCATAATGCGCAACCTTGGCACCGAGCGCGACAGCCGCTTCGGTTGAACCGCGATAGTGAAGTCCAGCCCAGAGGCGGGCATTGACGATTTCTTCGCGCAGATCTGCGGCCGTGGCGTAATAGCGTGTGATAGACAGGTTGCCGGCCGTGCCATCCGCTGATCCGTGGATGGTCACCCCAATCGCGTCGGTACCGAAGAATTCTGACAGGACCTCGGCGATCGCTGAAGTGATCGAGCCATGCGCGCCGGGATACTCGGGCTGATTGGGCGTGGCGAGCAGCGGTCGCCAGCCGAGTTCCTCGAACGTCGCATCATTGTTGTCGTCATACCCTGGAACCGCGTCGCACCAGTCTTTCACCACGGACGTCGGGTCGATGGCAGTGACCGGGCGCCAGAACAGCGCTTCGTACTTGGCGTGGAACACGTTGATCTGTGCGTCGGCGGCGACCATATTGATCATCGCGAGAAGGCGTGCCGAATCGAGGAGCGTCAATGCACGCTGAGTGACGAGGTCGCGTCCGAGCAGATTGTATTGACGGAGAACGTTGGACCCCCAGAATCGGGCGACTGCGCTCTGCTCGGCAGTGCGATTCCCTTGCGCCTCGCTGGCAGTGCCGCCAACACGTCGGATTTCCTCGAATTGCTCGGCCCATCGTCTGCTGCTCAGCGGCGGCGGCTGCGGCGCATGGAATTGACCTGCTTTCGCGAGCAAAAGCGGGGTCACCTCTCCTAGCCAAGGCGTCTGCGGTCCCAGCGCCCAGTTGCCGCCCGGTGTCTGGCGATAGCCACCAGGGGCACATAACGGATCGTCGATCGTCGCCGTCGTGCCAATTGGCAATCGTCCGTCGCCGTTGCGAAGGGCGATCACCGCTTGCGCGGCCGCAGCCCCGACCTCGACGCCATCAGCCACAGAGCCGTCGCTTACCATGGCAAGCGCATCAGTGCGGTACGCGTTCAAGGTTGCTGCCTGCCCAGGGAAATAGTGCTGAAGGACCTGATGAGCAGCTTCGATGACGGCTGCCTGGACTGGGCTCCTGGAGCGGCAGGGATGTCTGCGGCGTACGGCCGAAAGCCTCCGACGATCGCAACGATCGCATCGTAGACGGCCGCCGATTCGTAGGACATATAGAGCAGCGCTTCGTTCTGGATCGCGCCGCCGGCGAGAACGGTGTCTTCCGCGATCTTGTTCCACTGTTGAATGGTGTTGCCTGGCGGCAACGCGGCTTCAGTCGGCGAGACGCTCCCGAGAATGCACGCCGCAAGCAACCAACTGATCCGCGGAACCTGTCGCGCTTCTTTTTGCATGGTTAACTCCTCCGTTCACCCGGCCGCAATGACGGGGGACTATAGAAGCCGCGAGGTATGGGGACAATGATCTAAAAGGTCAGCGCTGTGAGGTTGGCTCGCAGATTGAAATAGTCATGGGGCCACCCACTTACGCTTCCACGAAGGCGCGACCGCTCACAGCGTTCAACGTCGACGAGGTCGCCGATCTGATTCGACGGGAGATCTACCAGTGCGAGATGCAGACGTTTGACGCCGTCGAGGCATGCCGGACGCTGCTTGCCGCAGGTTCGATGATCGGCACTCTCGTCGACCAGATCGTCCCTGGACGAGCCGCCCGCGTGATTGGCGTTGGCGGTGCAGCATTTGTCGAGCGCCGCTTCGCTCGCAGCGAACGGGAGCATCCCGCACCGGGATTCAATGAACGCGTACTTCGCTCGGCCTTCCATCCGTCAGGCGTCGTTATGACAGCTCGTCAAATCGTCAATGGCGGGTCCGAAGGGCTTACTCTCGCCGTGATCTTCCACAACTGGCTCGAAGGAGAGCCCGAATGGTCGCAGAAGGAGATTCGCCGCTGCTTGATGACAACTTTTCTTGAAGACTTCAGTGGCTACAATCTGTCCGAGCTGATCGGCGAGGCGCCTGCTGAACGCGACACGCAGTGGGCGTTGAACGGCGGGTTTCGCGTGCGCAGCGCGTACGACGAGTGGTACCGGGAAAAACCCGAGCCGCAGCCACGACGGATGTTATTTGGAATCACACGTGAGGAGGCGCTCGAAGCAGAGAGCAGCCTCCTGTCGCTGCTGTTTCATTATCAGCCGCCGCGATTCGGCTTCACGCCCTCACAACGCCGGCTCTTGGCGTATGCCGTTCAACTCAAGACGGACTCAGAGATCGCGGACCACTTCGGCATATCGTTGTCGGCAGTCAAAAAGAGCTGGGCGGCGATTTTCGAAAAAGTGGGCAATCTGTTACCGACGGATGCGTCAGAGACGGCTCATGACATGTCCGACGATCGCGCAGGGACGCGCGGAGCGCAGAAACGACACCGGCTGCTCAGCTATCTGCGGAATCATCCCGAGGAGTTCCGCCCGTGAGCCGCGAGTCACTCGCTGACCAGCGACTGGATGAGCGCCAGCAGTTTCTCCGCTTCGCAGAATAAGCGCGGCTGCGCTGAAGGAGCCCGGCGATTCGCGGTCCGCATCATTGGTCCCCAACACAGCAGGACAAAGGACGCGGACCGCGGCAAGGAGACGCAATTACGATTGCGGTGGCTTCACGACGGTGACCGTCGTCGTCACCTGTCCAACGCCGCCATCATCATCGATGACAGCTAGACGGACCGTGTAGACGCCAGCAGCCTCGTAGATGTGTTGCGCTTCCACTCGACCCTCCACACCATTAAAAGCATCCGTAAAGGCGTCGAATGACTGCGACAGCGTCACAGATCCATCGCCCCAGTCGATCGAGGCCGATTGATGATCGAGACGACCGGCATCGGTGAAGATCGCGGACAGAATCACTGGCCGACGCGCGATCGCAAACGGCACGTCCGTGCCGAGACGGCGCCCGGGTCCAAGCGACAGTATCCAATTTGTGATGACCGGATTCGCGTTGTGGATGGTGATCGGAATGATCTTCGTTGCGACGCGACCATCGACAGGATGCTGCGCCTCGACCTTGAGTGTGAGCGACTTCGGGCCGTTCTCCGTGGCCGATATGGTGACGGTGTTCGACACCGTTTCCGTCGTCCCGTCGAAGTTCACGTCCCATCGCGGCGTGATGTTCGGTGAGTAGTAACTCGCACACGATGTGAATTGAGCCGACGACACGGCGCGGAACATGTCCGCCGTGCCGGTATTGTTGAGGACATCGTGCAGGTCGTCCGCGACCGTCACGTCGCCGGTGCCTGATAGTGTGCGGGTTCGTGTTCCCGGGAAATCTGCGTCGCTGAACGGCTCGTCGTTCGCGCGGATCGTGCAACTGACGGGTGCAAACCAGCGCCACGATGCCGCGCGATTGTTGAATCGATTGAGAAGGTCCAAGAAGACCGCTCGATCGAGCTGCCGGAAATCGTCGAAGTTGTCTTTGGAGTGGTCGAGTTGATCGATGACGACGTAACGACCCTGAGAGCCAGTGGACTCGAATAGCTCAATCCACGGCCTGGCGATGGGCCCACCGACAGTGGCGGTCACCGTCGCGGTGCTGCCTTCGTCAATATCGAGGGACGCTGGTGCCGTGATGGTCGGCGCGTACGCTGGACTATCGTGGCGAAACATGTCGATGTTCCGCCACTCTCCCATCTTGACGCTGCCACGACCGTTGGTGCCCTGCGGACCGTCGTTGTCGTGCTCGGTCGCGTAGAAGAGCAGCTCCCCGGTGGGCGTGACGTGAAAGCCGGATGCAGCGGCGAAGCTGGCCAACCGGTCGCCCCAGAGGACGTCGCCATCGCTGTAGAGTCCTTCGCCGCCTGGATGGGAGATCATGTGGCGAGTCGATCGATGGGTGAGCACGACGCGGTTGCCGTCGAAGCCAATCTCGTAGAGATCGATGTAATCGTCGCCCCAGAGTCCCTCGATCGTGCCAACCGGCCGTGCGCCCGCGAGAAACAAGCGACCGCCGGCATTGCCTTCGCGAATGAAGTGCAAGGTCTGGTGCTTGGCTGGCCAGGTGCCGCCCACGAGCTCGTTCTTGTGCCACGTGTACAGCTCTGCCCACTCCAGGTCGGGACTGGCGAGATCGCTGACGTTGGATTCGAAGAACCGGATTTCGTCGTTGTCGCCCCAGCTCACGAGCATCAGGAAATGTCCCGTCGCGCAGGGCAGCCCATCGCGGTCCGTGGCACACGGCGTGATGCCGACGACGCCGGCCTTCTCTAACTGCGGATCGAAGCTCTTCTCCAGCATGTGCGGGTGTTCCGGATCGCTCACGTCGAAGAACAGAATCCTCGTTGGCGACTGTCCCGACTGTCCGGCCTCGAGGGCGATAGCAACGACGTTGCCGACAAGCTGCATCGCACCGGGGTGGTCGTAATGCGGCCACTGGGTGGATCCATCGAGGAGGATTGTGTCCACCACCTTGTCTGCGGGATCCGGCGGCGTGTAGGTCGTCTCTACGCCCCGCATGAGCCGATTGCTGCGCAGGCGCTCGCCGGTCTTGTCGCGCGAGCCCATTTTGACGACGTAAATATTCGAATGTGTGCTGCCGCCTTCGCAGAGCGGGTTCGTCCCCTCGTCCTGCGTGCTGCGGCTGACCAGGAAATAGGGTGTGCCGTCGGCCGCATCTACCCTGACGATGGCTTGCATGTGGTCGCACTGCGAGGGATCCGGTCCGTAGAGCTCGAATCCCATGGCGTCGGCCCGCTGGGTCAATGCGCTGAACTGCCCGAGAACGTCCGGAACGAACCGGACTGTCTGCTTGGTGCCCTGAGCGGCAGCGCCGCGGGGAGCGCCTGTCAGGATGAGGACAGCTGCGAGTACGGAAAGGGCCATGCCCGGTTTCATCGTTTTTCTCCTTAAAAGGTCGAGTCATGGTGGTAATCGAGATTCGTCGGAGAAAGACGACACGGGGGCTACGGGTGTCGTATTCTTTTGTCCGTTTCCGATCTGATGACTAGAGGGACGATTCCGGGGACGCCGACAGCAAGCCAATCGGTCCGTCGGCACGATAGTCACAGGTGGAGACGCCATGAGTGCAACGCTCTCGACACGCCCCTTTATGGTCGATGAACGGATTCCAGCCGACGGGTTGTTCGACGTCTTGTACGCGGAACTTCATCGGCTCGCACGACGTGAGCTGAATCGCCGGCAGCGTGGCGGCGGGCTCGGCGTCACGACGCTCTTACATGAGGCTTACCTGAAGATTTCGGGCAGCGATGGCGCCGTGTTCGTCGACCGCGCCAGGTTCATGGCGTACGCTGCCCGCGTAATGCGCGGGTTGATCATCGACGATATCCGGCGAAACCGATCGCAGAAGCGCGGCGGGCTGTTCCACCTGACTTCGCTCGGAACCAATCATGCCGATGGCGTGCCCGATCCCCGCACGCTGCTGAAGATCAATGACGTCCTCGACGAGCTTGCGGACGTCGAACCGGAGCTCGCAGAGATCATCGAATTGAAGTTTTTTTGCGGGTTCTCGTTCGCCGAGATCGCAGCCATGCGCGGTGTATCCGAGCGCACCATCCAGCGCAACTGGGAGAAGGGGCGCCTCTACTTGCACCATGCGATGTCCAGCGCGCGCCCGATTCCGATGAGGCCCCGTGCCGCCACTGAGTCCTGATCGCTGGCGCGCCCTCAGTCCGTATCTCGACGAAGCCCTCGAAATCCCGGACGACCGCCGAGCCATGTGGCTGGCGTCGATCCGCGCACTCGACGCGGCCCTCGGCGATGACCTGGAGAACCTCCTCGCCGAGCACGAAGACGTGCAGGAATCCGGTTTTCTCGAGCTCGCAGTTCCGCTGGTCGAGCGTCCAGCCGAGAAGCCGTCACTCGAAGGGCAGATCCTGGGCGCCTACCGGCTGGTCTCTCCAATTGGCCAGGGCGGGATGGGCAGTGTATGGCTGGCCGAGCGGTGCGATGGACGCTTCGAAGGAAAGGCGGCTGTCAAGCTCCTGAACATCGCATTGGTGGGGCGCTCGGGCGAAGAGCGGTTTCGGCGGGAAGGCAATTTTCTCGCAAAGCTGACCCACCCGCACATCGCTCGCCTCATCGATGCAGGCGTATCGGCGACCGGGCAGCCGCATCTGGTCCTCGAGTACATCGAGGGGCAGAGCATCGACCGCTACTGCGATGGGCACACGCTCGGGATCGAAGCACG
>Ga0068859_100007053_pt1 | contig 11414 bp, 7 predicted proteins | sample KBSSwiS22_FD_66585 | JGI IMG/M metagenome (GOLD analysis project Ga0068859, IMG submission 66585) | Switchgrass rhizosphere microbial communities from Kellogg Biological Station, Michigan, USA - KBS Switchgrass S2-2 | ecosystem: Host-associated > Plants > Roots > Rhizosphere > Soil ... | reverse complement strand
GGTAGGCGCACCACAAACGTTGCACCACGTCCTTCACCGGGACTAACGGCGCTGATAGCTCCTTCATGCAGTTCAACCAGTTGCTTGGCGATGGCGAGGCCAAGTCCCAACCCTCCATGTTGGCGATCCATTCCAGATGAGCCCTGCTGAAATCGATCGAATATATAGGGCAGCAGCTCCGGTCGGATCCCGATTCCCGTGTCGGCCACCTCAATGAGCACGAACTCATCCTCCCTGCGAAGCTCAACCTGGATACGCCCTCCTGATGGGGTGAATTTCACAGCGTTACTCAATAGATTCCAAATGACCTGCTGCAAGCGATCGGGGTCCGCCCGTACGACGCCGATATCCGAATTCGCATGAAAGTTGAGCTGTACCTCTTTGCGGACCGCGAGGGAGCGTACCGACTCAACTGCTGCACCGACCGCATCCGTAAGACGCGTCGGACGCAGCTCGACACGCAGCTTCCCGGAAGACATGCGCGAAATATCGAGCAGATCATCGATGAGCTGTTGTTGAGCCATAACGGCGCGCTCGAGTGTCCGCCGACCTTCTGCGCGGTCTTTCTCCGGCAACGCCTCATTGCCCAGGAGCCGAACCCATAAGCGCATCGTGTTGAGTGGCGTACGTAGCTCATGGCTCACCATCGAGATGAAGTCGTCCTTGGCATGATTGGCGGCCTCGGCATTTGCCTGTGCTCCCTCCGCCGCCGAAGTGGCCGCGAGCAGCCGATCCTCCGTTTCCTTCTGTTCGGTATTGTCCCGCATGATTTTGACGAATCCGAGCAGCGTTCCGGACTCATCGCGGGCGGCCGACAAGACTCCACTGGCCCAGATGGGCGTACCATCTTTGCATAAGTGCCAGCGCTCATCTCTCGCGTGACCTTTCTGCAGGGCGGTTTGTAGTTCCTGTTCGGGTGCATGGGCGTCTCGGTCCGCTGCGTTGAATATTCGAGCCACCGACTGGCCGATCATCTCATCCTGTGTCCAACCAAGTATGCGCTCTGCGCCTGGACTCCAAGACGTTACCAGACCATCCGTGTCCAGCATCATGATCGCGAAGTCATCCGAGCTCTCAATGATGAGGCGCAGCCGCCTTTCACTGTCGCGCAACGCTCGTTCTGTTGTCTTTAGTTGCGTGATATCCCAGAAGGCGCCCACCGCTGCGACGACTTTCTGCGCGTTATCGCGAACGGCGGCTGAGCTGACCGAGACTATCGACCGTGCGCCCTGCGGTCCGAGGACCTCAATCTGCTCACCAACAATGGTCTCGCCGTGGGTCAAAGAGCGCGCGAGTGGCCACTCGTTTGCGGAGTACACCTTACCGTCTGGATGCCACCCCTTGAAGGCCGCTACGGCCGCGCTCCACTCGACGTTGAGAAAGGGCGCTGGATAGGACTGACCGAAAAGCTCGGCTGCGCGACGATTAGCGTGCATGACGCGCCGTGTCGGACCATCGACGACGATGATCGCGGCCGGCATCTGTTCCAGAGCCGACTCCAGCCGCGACTGCATTTGGCGTTCGGCCGCTTCAGCAGCCTTACGAGCAGTAATGTCGAAGAATGTGAGGACGACGCCCGCAATGTGGTTGTCTTCCGTGCGGTACGGCAGCGCGCGATGCAAATACCAGCGTCCACTGTGACTGCGGAACTCTGCCTCGATGGCAGTTAACTTGTCCAGGACTACTTGTGCGGCATCGCGCAGGACACCGTGAGAAGCCTCTCTGCCATCCGCCAACGAGAACTTCGGGGAAAGGTTGCTGATGGACCGGCCGACGTCAGTTGGAATGAGCTCAATGAGATCCTGAACCGCCGGGGTGAAGCGGCGTACCTTCAGGGCCGTATCGAGAAATACGACCGCTATATTGGTGCTGCCCAGCAGATTCAACAGATCGTTGGTCGCTTGTTCGGTTTCGAGAACCTTCTCCTGCAGCTGCGTATTGACCGTCGTCAGTTCCTCATTTACTGACTGCAGCTCTTCCTTGCTCGTTTCCAGTTCTTCGTTCGCGCTTTGAAGTTCCTCATTGACGGAGATCACCTCTTCATTCGAGGCTTTCAGCTCTTCCTTACTCGCCTCGAAGGCTTCGGCGCCCGCCTGAAGCTCGCGTCGCAAGATGCGAATTTCGTCTTCCAGCTGGGCATCCGGTTGCGGCAGGAAGGCCGGGGTTGCGTGGATCTCGGTCGATACGCTCTCATCGTTACCGACGGGGTGTTGAGCCGCTTGTGGCCGCAGTTCAAAGGTTACCCGCAGGTTACGGCCGGCCGAATTCGCTTTGAGCGGCGCAACGGTAATGCGCACCCAGAGACTCTGGTCCTCCGCTTCAAGGGGAGTGTCGATAGCAACCGGACGATGCGCCTCGACCGCCTGACGGAATGCCGTGCGCACGGCGGTTCTCAGGGCAGGCCGTGACGCCTCTATCACACTCGCGGTCAGCTCCCCTTGTGGATAGGCCAGGAACGGCGTGGTGTCACCGTGCACATATAACATTCTCTCCTGACGATCTACGACGACAGAAGGCGGCGCGAACTCCTCGAGCAAGGCTCGCTCGAAGCTGGCGGCGTGTATTAGTTCCGATCTGGTGCTGGACAGTACATGCTCGCGTGTCTGGAGAGGCTCCTGAATCGCCATGCGGGATACATGCGCCAGGTCAGCGAAGCGATGTTGTGTTGGTCCAACTCGCCGATAGATGCGCCATCGTTTGCTGATCGTCTCGAAACTCTGCTCGGCAGTCCCAAGACTCTCGGTGTTGCCGAGAAACAGATAGCCCCCTTCACGAACGGCAAAGGACAGGAGCGAAACGATGCGTTTCTGGGTCTCCGGCTCGAGATAAATCAAAAAGTTTCGGCACGTACAAAGATCCACGCGCGAGAACGGCGGATCACGCAGCAGGTTCTGCGGCGCGAACACAACCATGTCGCGGATCTCCTTCTTGATTCGATAGGTGTGTGCGTCCTTCTCGAAGTAGCGCTCCAAACGCTGCTGCGCGATGTCTCCTTCTATCCCTGCGGCGTACACACCCGCGCGCGCGAGCGCAAGAGACTTATCGGCGGCATCCGTCGCGAAAATCTTGACCTCGAGCCCCTTGCCAGCACGGTGTATCTCTTCCGAGATGAGGATCGCCAGCGAATAAGCTTCCTCGCCGCTCGAACACGCGGTGACCCAAGCGCGCAGATCGTCGCCTGCCGACCGGCTCTGTACCAGCGGCACAATCACGCTCTCCCGCAATGCTTCCCAAGCCTCGGGATCGCGGAAAAAGCCGGTGACATTGATCAGCAGGTCATTGGCAAGCGACAGCGCCTCCTTCGGCTGCTCTCGGAGCACTTGCGCGTACTCAGCCAGACTCAACACGCCGACAATGCCCAAGCGGCGCTGAATGCGACGCAGAAGTGTAGGCTTTCGATATCCGCGAAAATCATGTCCAGTGCGCGTCCTGAGCAGCGCGTGAATCTGATTCACCAACTGCCGCTCACTATCCAGATCCCGTTCCGGAGAGTGTTCGATGAGCGCTTCGGGCTTTTCAATCAACGGATGCCGGACGTAGTTCGCGATGAAGGCTGGAATACGGTCCGCAGGCAAAACCTGATCGGCGTAGCCGGAGTGCATCAAGCTTCGGGGCATGCCGGGAAATTCGGCTGTGTCCGGATCCTGGGCCACACACAGGCCGCCGGCCGCTTTGATTGCCTGCCCGCCAGCGGTGCCATTGGTGCCAGTTCCGGAGAGGACGACCACGACCGCCTTTTCTTTCTGCTCAAGGGCGAGTGATCGGAAGAAATCATCTACGGGGCGACGATGTCCGCGCTCCTCCACCGGTGCGCCGAGCCGCAACTTCCCACCCGCGAGGGTCACGGTGAAGCCGGGTCGGATTACATAGACCCGATTGGGCTGTACCGGCATACCGTTCTGGATTTGAACGACGGGCATGGACGTGCACCGGCCCAGGATGTCTGGCATCAAACTCGGACTGTCCGGTGGCAGGTGCTGGATGACGATAAAGGCCATTCCGCTATCTGCGGGCGTGGCCCTGAAAAAGATGGAAAGCGCTTCAAGGCCCCCCGCTGAGGCGCCAATTCCAACGACCGGAAAGGCAAGATTGGCTCGCTGCTCAGACCCTACCGGCGCTGCTGGAAGCGTATGGGAGTCTGCCGTCGCCGCGTTTTCCGCAGGTGTAGGACTGTCGTTATTCAAAGATCCCCCTTGTCCGCCAGCCGACGAAGGGGCCAAGGCGCAACTGCGCTGGACATCAACTATAGATGGAATGCCCAGGTGCGGCGAAAGATTCGCTCAGGAGCTTATAATGCGCGCTATTCCTGCGGCGCTCCCGCTTTAGCGCGCCCTCGGGTCTTACATGGCGCGCTGCGATGAGCGCTCTGCCAAGGCGGCCGCTGGCAATGCCGGGCAAGCAAACAGCCGTTAGTACGGCGGCCGGTATCGGCCATTTGTTACAGGTCGGAAACATTACGATCGACAGGAAACAATCCCGACATTTGCGCGAAAGAACCGCACGCTACGTTCGCGTCAGCTACAAACGGCTCAGGAAATGACTACAGAATCCCACCCAACTCAGCCATCACGAGCGGTTCGCTGCGGCATCTATGAAGTTGACCTTCACAGCGGCGAATTGCGCAGGAGCGGCCTGAAGGTCCACCTTCAGGACCGGCCCTTCAGCGTCCTGGCCCGACTGTTGAGCAACCCCGGTGAGCTGGTAACACGCGAGGAGTTACAGGCCCAGATCTGGGGAGAGCATTCCCGTGTCGATGCGGAGCTGGGGCTCAACACCGCTATCAAGAAGCTGCGCGCCGCTTTCAACGACTCCGCCGATAACCCGCGATTTATAGAAACGCTGCCGAAACGCGGTTACCGCTTCATCGCGCCGGTCAGCGAAATCAAGCAGATTCCTGTGACCGAGCCCACCGGTAACACACAGCCGACTGAAGCCCCGCGTGAACAGATCCCAGGGCCGTGGGCTCTCAGCGAAGAGTCCGTGGGGACGGACTCGCTCGCAGATCGCGACTTGGCGGTGCTGCAGCACGCAGCTACACCCCGGACGCCTTGGCACAAGTGGTTGGTAGTGGGCGGCGTTCTCGCATTCCTCGGAGTCATCGCCGGTGCGGGCATCCTGACTGGCCGAACCAACCCGTCAATCGACCGATCCACTCTCGCCGGCCGCATGGGCGTGTCAGTCTATCGCCAGCCGCGCGGCGCCGATGGATCCGCCCTGGGAATAGGGGGCTACAACCTCCGATCGCCCGGCGACCTGGCCTTCGCCTTCGACTATGGCCACACTGGCAAGTCGGACCATCTGGTGTTCTATCGTCCAGGCACGGGCATCATTTGGATTCTGCGCAATATCCATGGCCGGTTCAGCCCGGTCTTCGCGGGCCATGGCATTGGAGGCTACGCCCTCGACTCCGGCGCCGACCGGGCTTTTGCGTTCGACTACGAACACACTGGCAAGCAGGATCATCTCGTGCTCTACCGGCTCGGTACCGAGGCGATCTGCATACTGAAGAACGAGGGGGAGGGCGTCTTTACTCCCGTCTACCAACACTCCGGGAGTGACTCAGACAGCTCGCCTCAGAATCCGGATGCCCCCAGCCAGAGCCTGGCATTTGATTATGACCACAGTGGTAAGTGGGATCACCTCGTACGCTATCGGCCCGGCGGCCGCAGCCTGGAGATTCTGACCAACATCGACGGGAAGTTTTCCCCGGTGAGCACTGTGTCTCTGGGCATACCGGCGGGCGTTGCGAAGCCTGCCGCCAACCAACTCTTCGCCTTCGACTATGACCACAGCGGCAAGCCCGATCACCTGTTGCTCTACTGGCCTGGCGAGGGGAGCGCGGTCATCCTGAAGAACACCGGCGGGACCTTTGTCGCGGTGTATGAAAGCCACCGTATCCGCAGCGCCGAAATCGATTCGCCCGAGGATCGCGCGCTTCCTTTTGACTACCAGCACACGGGCAGTCTGGATCATCTCCTGCTTTACCGGCCCGGCACCGGGCTTTTCCAGGTTTGGAAAAACACCGCAGGCACCCTGAGTCCTGCGTACTCTGGCATTGGCATCGGTGGCTACAATCTCATGTCCCCCAACGATCGTGTCCTCGCCTTCGACTACGATCACGCTGGCAAGTCCGATTACCTCACCCTCTACCGTCCAGGAACCGGTCTCGTGCAGATTGTCCGTCTCCCATAAGGGTGCGGGTACGAGGTGGCATCTTATGAGATGCAAAAAGCATGGTTCATGTCCGCCCGTAAGTCCTTGTAGATCCACAAGATAGAAGGTCACCCGGAAACTATTTACGAGCGACCGTCGCGTCTCGAATAGTTGGACCTCCAATGCTGGACGTTACCTGAATGCTGGAGTTCTATGAGATTGCGAAATACGGCCGCAGCCATGTTGCTGCTGGGAGTGGTCAGTGCTTGTGGGGGAGGCAATGGTGCTGACGGTACCGGAGGCAATGGCAATAAGGGGCCTCCTGGCGCAGCAACCACGCTGGAGATGGCCGCTTCGGTGACATTAAGCGCGGAGCAGGCCAACCAACCTGAACAGATCTTTGTCTATTCGTTTCCGTTACCGGCCGGCCAACAGACTCTCCTGGGACTGCAGGGAGATGTCTCGATGGTGTCGTTCATGCCGGCGGTGTTCAACCAGAGCCTCATAACGGTTGGGACACTACCGTCCGGGGCCTGCCCCACCAGCGGCACGGTCTATCCCAGCTACGATGCGCTCTACGGCGCTTTTCCGAATATCGTGCCCCTGCAGGGATTCATTGTGAAGAATCCGGATTCAGGCACGGCCGATGTTACCGCTGATATTCCGCTGCCGGCGGGTCTTGCGGTCTCCAACTGCATGGTGCTTCTCATGGATTGGGCAGGTGGTTCTGCTGTCACCATGAATAGCACGCTCTCGATGACGTACGTGTCGTCGTCGTCGCCCTCAACCGCGGTACTACTGCAAACCAATCAGGAATTCGTCTTCGGTGCAGATCTGGGCGCGGGAAGTACCACGGACGACACGCTCTCGTTCGTGCAGGAAACCTCAATTACTCAAGCCGGCACGATCCTGGCGTTCCTCGGCGATATCAGCGATAGCGCGTTTGACACTGGCGGTGCGCCGCCCCCACCACCGGGCCCGTGGCAGACGATGAACGACATCTACCTAGTTCCTGGCGGCTGCCCGACTCAGATTCCGGTCAATTCGTCCGGCTTCACCGAACAGGCGGGCAACTACTACGCCGACATTCCCTCCAATGCCCAGCATCTGCTGAACGTCCCCCTCACTGGTGTGCAGAACGTCGCCGTGACGCGAGCCGTCTTTAAGCGGGTGAGCGTAGCGGTCCAGGCGGGAGACTGCCTCTTGACCGTGTTCGGGCTCGACGCCCCAAATGGCGGTGGTATTGACTCGGAGACCCAGGTCAAGGCGTTGTTCCAGCCTGCAGGGTGATTTGCTCCATTAATTTCGAGTAAATTCATTGAGTTATATTAGTGTGACTGTGAGATCACAACTTCGCTATGAGATCTTCATCCACGCTCCCGTCGGCTGGCCGGAAGAATCTGAATTTTTCGCTCGCACGCCACGCGTACCTGAGTCTGAGGAACGCAGCTCTGTGTCGCGGTTCTTCGTCGAGCCATTTCTGAAAGTCCTGCCGCAACTGTGGAGAAGCCGACGCTTCCAATCGTAATAGCCAGACTGCGGCGGCTTCATTGATAGTTTCTGTGCTCCGGTGGTTAGCCACTGACGAATGCTCCTGGCGATCGAAAGTCGTAGGTGTTAGTTTCAGCAGGACTCACGGATCGTCGGCCGGTTTGGGTTTGCGCCGCGTTCGCATCGGCAGCGTCTGCATGCGGAGCAGTGCAGCATATCGTAAGGAGAACTCGCTGAACTTCAGTCCCAGAGCTCGCGCGTAGGCCGGCGCTTCGGCGTACGCGAGGACGCGCTCGCCGTTCTCGAGCTTCCATACGTAGCTCTGTGGCTTGTTCAATCTGCGGGCGAGCTGCTCCTGAGTCAGCCCTTCCGCTTCCCGCGCCTCGGTGAGAAGGGCGCGCAATGCAATGTCTCCGCTAGAACGCAGGATCTTTCCCAAGCGGCTCTCCTAGCCATTTAAGAAAGGCCGATAAATAAAGTAGGTCGATACAAAAACCATTTCAGGATGCATGTGCGCAACACCACTACGAAAAACAGGTCCAAAACTCGATAGGCTCGAAACCAGAATGGGATGACTGGTGGAAAAGTGCCGAAAACATCAGGGGAAGGCACAGATGCCGTTTCAATCGGACGAAACGCCCCACCGGCTGCTCGCTCGCGATCGAGCTGCAGCGTCCCTCCCAGCCAGTGCGAGACCGCCGCCCAAAAGGTTGCGTCGATCTGTGGCGACGCAGATCCGCCGGCGGCGCCGACTTCAGTAGCGGTTTTTCATTTGCCGGAGCATCCGGTCGCCCGATATACGACCGCGCTGTTTGATTCAAGTCGTTGAGCGGATTGATGTGAGTGGGTGCCCGCATTGCCGAAGCGTAGAAGCCTCGCGAGCGCGCGTCCACTCAGGTCGGGGTGTAACTCAACACTGGGTGAACCTCGAAAAGGCCTGAGGTTTTCACGCCAACGGTGTTGTTGGCGGAGAATCGGGACCAGCGAACCTCGCGCTTGCGCATCAACTCCAGGAGCCCTATCGCAGTGACGCCGTCAGCCTCGGGCCAAGTTCCGTCACCGCCAGGCGGCCGAGAGCTACGCGACCGCGGCCGCTGCGCAGCCCAATCACCAGCTCGCCGCGGGCAAGTACTTCGCCATGGCCGCGAATACGAATCCCAGGCGAGCCAGGATCACAGCTGGCCCGGAGCAGCCGGCGGTGTGACGCGCCATAGCAGCCTCGCCTCTTCAGCAATCAGGTCGGGCATTTCTTCGGGGAAAAACACGTTTGCTCCCTCCACCCGGCGGACACCGCGGGAGCCTGGCAGGGTACGGTCCAACCATTCTGCCCACTGCACCCCGAAGAACGCGTCCTTCAGTCCCCAAACCATTCGCGCTGGCCCCTTCCATCGCCGCAGGTCGTCCCGAATCGCAACCAGCGAATTCGTTCCCATCGAAACCGCGTACTCGTTGACCTGCGCCTTCCTCAGGGGTGTTTCAACGAGCGGTCGGAAGTAGGCTTCGATCGTGTCATCCGCAAGACCCTCAGGATGGGAATACGCCAGGCCGCCAATCCCGTTGGCCGACCGGGCAAACTCTTTATCCTTCAACTGCGGGACAATGAAATCATCCACAAAGGTCCCTTTCCGTGCCTGCTCGATCAGCGGCAGGAACAGCGACGGTGGGCTGTTTTCATCCACATCGCAATTCGTGAGCAACAGCGTCTTCACCCGCCGAGGATATTTCGCAAGAAAAAGCTGCGCCACCAATCCACCACTGTCGCTGGCGACCAGGTCCACCGCATCGACGTCGAGCGAATCCAACAACATCGCCAGCATGGTCGCCTGTATTTCAGGTGAAATCCTTTGCCCCTTCGGGGTTTGCGTATGGCCCATGCCCATAACGTCCGGGGCAATACATCTGCGGTGCGCCTGTAGTCTTGTGAGCGCCCCGCGCCATTGGAACCCGTTTAGCGGATACCCGTGTACAAACAGTGCCGCCGGTCCGTGACCGCGCTCGACATAAGCCACACGGCTGATGGGGACATTGACGAATCGCCGCGAAGCATGAAAAGCCCTCGCGTCGATTTCTTCTGTCTTTGCCGTTTTTGCGAAGGCGACCGTGCGCGACATCAACGCGGCACCTGTGGCCAGGGAACAACTGTAGAGAAAGTCTCTTCGTCTCATCTGCTCTTCTCCCATCCGTCCATGCAACTATCATCGCTATGGTCGTGGAGGTCGCACACGTCCGGACGTAATCCGACACATTCGGACGAAAACCGAGAGGAATGTGGTTATTTCAATTAGCGGGACGAAAGGTCAGCGAACAATCGCTTCATCGCACGTGGCGAGAGTCCCGCAGCACGGCGCAGATGACGTGCCAAATGACTTTGATGGGAAAATCCGCTCTCTAAAGCGATCTGCGCAATCGAGAGCTTGCCTTGCATGAGCAGACATTTTGCGCGCTCGAGGCGGCGCTGAATGACGTATTGGTGTACCGGAACACCCGTGGATTCGCGGAATCTCACCTTGAAGTGAGAGGCGCTGAGGCCGGCGAACGAAGCAATTCTGGACAAAGACAGGTCATCGCAGAGATGGTCTTCAATGTAGGCGAGGGCCTGTTTGAGCCTGCGTCCATCAAGGCCGCCTTTTTTCTCAGTCGAGCGTTGCGGCGCCGAGCTGTGGACGCAAACCAGACGGGATGCGACCGCGACGGACAAGCTTTCCGTGTAGAGACGGCCCGATGGGTAGTTGGATTCCATTTCAGACTTCAAGGCCCAGGCAATGTATTCCAATTGGGTGTCGCGGATCTGGAAGCGATTCCTGAGCTCCACGCGACGTGAATCGAACCCGTGTTGTTCCGCAACGGTATTCAGCAGCGAACACGGAAGACCCAGCAGTAAGGTCCTATCATGTTGATCGTGCATCTCCCACCGCGAAGGTGTGCCGGCAGGCACAATGTCGATGTCGCCGTGCGCCGCGGAACCGGTGTAGTTCATGCCTCCTCTTCGGCAGGAGATTTTGGCGGAGTGCCCCACGTGCACTGCAATCAGCACGTTCGGGAGTCCCGGAAGATCCAGGACACCGGCAGGATCTGCACGGAGTTCCAACGCGAGGCCATCGGCTGTTTCGCCGTAAGCGGTCACCTCCGGTAAACGGTCCGTGTTGGCATCAAGGTTCAAAAGTGATCGGGAGATAATCATCTATCCGTACTTCGCCTGTGGCGAGTTCTCTAGTCCACAGCTGACCTTGAATCGGCCTGCCTGCGCAAACAGTCCGGCGGCTTTGGGCCCGTTCACGGCACAAGGTACACTAAATTGATTCGCACGCCTCGATATCCGAATGCATATCGGTTGATATCATTCACGGCAAGCTGATTGCCTTGGTGGAACGACACTGATAGCGTCCCAGCTAATTCGCGCTTCCGGCATGGCAGAGACAAGGAGGTGCTCAAACAACCGACTCCCGATCTGTTTCCAGACGACAGTCAGGCCACGGCAACAAGCACGTGGCCCACAGCAAAAAAAAAGGGGTACCGATATGAGGATACAGGCGCGCATTCTCGTCGCAGTGCTGGGCTCGCTGGCATGCTTCTCTCACTTAAACACGACGGCTGCCGCCGACCAGCAGGCATCGAGCCAGTGGTTGGCAGACAGCCATCGTCCGCCTGGCGAAATCATCCCGAGCGATATCTACGATCCTTTCGGCTTGGTATCGGGGGGTGAACACGGTCAGCTCGTGACGCTGGCATCGGGCTTCAGCTTTACGGAGGGCCCCGCGGCCGATCGGCAC
>Ga0068859_100007052_pt1 | contig 11417 bp, 8 predicted proteins | sample KBSSwiS22_FD_66585 | JGI IMG/M metagenome (GOLD analysis project Ga0068859, IMG submission 66585) | Switchgrass rhizosphere microbial communities from Kellogg Biological Station, Michigan, USA - KBS Switchgrass S2-2 | ecosystem: Host-associated > Plants > Roots > Rhizosphere > Soil ... | reverse complement strand
CAAAGACCAGGTAATCATCGCCTCGATGGCAGAGGAGGACCTGGCTTCCGTCATCGCGCTCGAAGAGCGATGCGGACTGAACTCTCTTGGCCGAGATGGATTTGAGCGTGAAATTGCGAATGAGAGTTCGATTATGGTCGTCGCGCGCTCGACAAATCCTGCGGCTAAGCGAAGTGAAGTGGTCGGCTCGCTTTCGGGCTGGATTATCGCTGATGAGTTCCAAATCGATAACATCGTCGTTGCGGAGGCCCTGCGACGGCGAGGGATCGGCGTAGCTTTGCTGCGGACCGGAGCGCGCCGGGCAAATCGACGCGGGGCGAACAAGGCCGTTCTTGAGGTGCGCGCGGCGAATCTTCCTGCGAGGATGCTTTATCAGAAACTGGGATTCGTAGTTTCAGCCCGACGGCCCCACTATTACCGAAACCCACCTGATCATGCGTTGGTTATGGTCTGCAGCGCCGAGGACTGGAAAAGGCTGGTTGCTTGAAAGAAGGGCCGCCTTTGTATTACTATGCGACATAGATCCTTTCCAAATTCCGATGTTTCGCATCTGACAATTGCTGGATGTCAGTTCGAGGAGGACACGCCAATGAGCATTCCGACCAACGAAGCTGGATTGAAGGATTACCTTCTAAGCAACGATGAGCTTTACCGTGAGCTGGCCGCTGAGCACCGCCGGTTTGAGGTGCGGCTCAATGAGCTTGCCGCTCTCCCTTTTCCGAGTGAGGACGAACAAGTGGAGGAGACAGTTCTAAAGAAAAAGAAATTGCTGCTTAAGGACCGTATGGAGGCAATTGTGAGTCGTCACAGGGCTAGCGCTATGGGGCACTAACAGCACTTTGTTTCGCATAGATTATTTCCTGCTGAAAGCGGGGACACACGAGGTGTTCCCGTTTTTCATTACCAGGCAAATTCAAGTCTGATATTCTGGAAGTGGCGGTCGGTGGTCCAGGCGATTTTGGATTTTAGATTTTGGATTTTGGATTGTTACTGAACGCCTCCTGTAATCCAAAATCCAAAATCTTAAAATCCAAAATCGCCTGGACCACCGACCACCGACTACGACACGATTATCCGCAATGGTCCGTGACGCCTATCCGATCCTGGTTCCGCTGGTGGTGCTTGCCGTTGTGTGTGTGGCGCTGGCGTGGTTCTGGCAGGGGTTTCTGATCCTTGCGGCCCTGCCTGCGATTGGCGCATGCTTCGTGGCTTACTTCTTTCGCGACCCGGAACGCGTGCTGCCGGCGGATCCGCGGCTGATCGTCGCTCCCGCCGATGGCCGGATCGTGCGGATTGAGCCGGTAGCTACCGGAGATGGAGGGGACACGAAAGGCGGAACGCTGGTCAGTATCTTTCTTTCGATCTTCGATGTGCACGTAAACCGCTCGCCTATTGCCGGGCGGATCACCGGGGTCAAGTATCAGCGGGGGAGCTTCCGCGTCGCAATGGATCATCGCGCCTCGGTCGAGAATGAACAGAATATCATCACAGTCGAGGGCGCGCTTGCGAAGGTCATCTTCACGCAGATTGCCGGTTTGATCGCACGGCGAATCGTCTTCTGGAAAGAAATCGGAAGCGAGGTAGCGCTTGGCGAGCGCATCGGTCTGATCAAGTTCGGGTCACGTGTCGATGTCCTCCTGCCGCCAAATGTCGTCGTTACGGTCAGGAAAGGGGAGCATGTCAAGGGCGGGTTATCGGTGATTGGGAATGTTAAGTTATGAGTGAAGAGCCTCTACAAACCGGCCGGCCGCGTAAGGGGATACGCAAGGGAATATATCTTGTTCCGAGCGCCTTTACGATTGGGAACATCCTGTGTGGCTTTTATGCCGTGATCAACTCGGCCAAGGGCTATCAGGTGCTGGATACCGGACACGCCACGGTTTTGTTCAATAATGCAGCGCTGGCGATCGGCATTGCCTGGTTGCTCGACGGCCTCGACGGCCGGATTGCAAGGATGACGAAAGCGACCAGCGAGTTCGGCGTGGAGCTCGATAGCATCGCCGATGTGCTCACGTTCGGCATTGCACCGGCAGTACTCGCATACACCTGGGGCTATGGGTCGACGCCGGGGCTGGAACGCCTTGCGTGGGGTGTTTCGTTCTTCTTTCTCGTTTGCGGCGCGCTCCGACTTGCGCGGTTTAACGTCATGGCCCGCTCCCCCCGCTTCAACGTGCCCGGTGCGACACCCAAGCTGGACAAACGCTTTTTTGTCGGCCTGCCGATTCCAGCGGCGGCGGGACTGCTTGCGGCGATAGTTCATTTTGTTCCTCAGCCGCTGGCGGGCTATATCGGAGAACTCGAACTTGTTTACAGCTACGCATTGCTGGTGACAATGGCGCTTCTGGCGGTTCTTATGGTCAGCACAATACGCTATGCCAGTTTCAAGAATATCGGACCGAGAAGCAATAAGCCGTTTGTCGCGCTCCCTCTGCTCTCTCTTCTATTGGCCGGGGTGTGGTTCTTTTCACAGTGGGTGCTGCTTGTGATCGCTGCTTCCTATGTCCTCCACGGGCCTTTCCTGAAGTTGTGGAATTTTCTCGGCAGGTGGCGCCATCCGATCCCGGCTTCCGAGGAGACCTCCCGGTCTGCCACGGTAGAACGATAATGATCCGTCGGCTTTGCCGCATCAGGTCCTCTCGCGTATACTCACGCTTCTCCGAATTGCCCTGACGGGTGTCTTAAGGATAGGCAGTGACCGCGAAATTTGAGACCATCATTATCCTCGACTTCGGCTCTCAATATACCCAGCTGATTGCGCGCCGCATCAGGGAGTTGGGCGTCTATTGCGAGATTCACCCCTACCATTACCCCATCGACCAGCTCCGTAGACCAGGTGTGAAAGGGATCATCCTTTCAGGCGGCCCAAGTTCCGTCTACGAGGAGGGTGCTCCAAGGTGTTCCCCTGAGATACTCCAGCTCGAAATTCCTCTGTTGGGGATCTGCTATGGGCTTCAGCTAATCAGCTACTTCGAAGGAGGAAAGGTCGTACCTTCAGACCGGCGGGAGTACGGCCTGGCGTTCGTTCGGCAGGTGGCCGAGAGTGAGCTGCTGGCTGGTCTGCCTGTCGAATTTCGGGTTTGGATGAGCCACGGTGATGATGTTGTCGAGGCCTCGCCAGGTTACAGACTCACCGCCACCACCGAGAATGCGGTCGGCGCCTTCGAGAACGAGGACCGCAGGATCTACGCCATTCAGTTTCATCCGGAGGTGGCGCACACGCCAAACGGGAAGCAGGTCCTTGAGAATTTTGTAAAACGCATCTGTCGATGTGCCGGGGATTGGACGGCCGCGCACTTTATCGATGCCGCAGTGGAGCGGATCAGGAATCGAGTGGGGGGATCGCAGGTGGTCTGCGGACTCTCGGGGGGTGTTGATTCCGCTGTCGCCGCGGCGCTAGTGGCGCGAGCCGTCGGCGATCGCCTGACGTGCCTTTTTATAGACAACGGGCTGTTGCGCAAGGGGGAGTTTGAAGAGGTGCTGGCGGCCTTCAATGAGCTTGGTGGGTTGAAGGTGATAGGTGTCGCAGCCGGCGAGCGGTTTTTGACGGCGCTGCGCGGGGAAGCGGACCCCGAACGAAAGAGAAAGATCATCGGCTCGACCTTCATAGACGTCTTTCAGGACGAGGCGAGCCGCCTGGGAGAGGCTGAATTCTTGGTGCAGGGGACACTCTATCCCGACGTCATCGAATCGGAATCGGTCAGAGGGCCGTCCGCGGTTATCAAAAGTCATCACAATGTCGGTGGTCTTCCCGAGAAGATGCACCTGAAACTGATCGAGCCGCTTCGGGAGCTGTTCAAAGACGAGGTTCGGGCCGTGGGTCGGGAATTAGGATTGCCGGATGAATTCGTCAATCGCCAGCCCTTTCCCGGTCCGGGTCTCGCTGTTCGGATTCTCGGCCCGGTTGATCATGATTCGGTTCGGTTGCTTCAAGAGTCAGACAGGATTGTTCAGGAGGAGATCAGGGCGGGAGGGGAATACGACCGGCTATGGCAGTCATTTGCCGTGCTCCTGCCGGTGCGTACCGTGGGCGTCATGGGAGACCAGCGGACGTACGACCAGGTGATCGCCGTCCGGGCGGTTGAAAGCGTCGATGGAATGACGGCCGATTGGGCGCGCCTCTCGTACGCGGTTCTTGACCGGATTGCGAAGCGGATCGTCAGCGAGGTGAAGGGGATCAATCGCGTCGTGTATGACATCAGCTCAAAACCCCCGGGCACGATCGAATGGGAGTAGGTTAAGCGTAGGCTTTAAGAGATCGCTTTCTTTAAGCATTTAGTTCTAAGCAAGGGCATAATATTAAGCTAATGCTTGAATCAAATAAGCAATTTGTTCATCTTCATCTTCATACTGACTTTAGTCTGCTTGATGGTGCGATAAAGATTGGGCCGTTGGCGGAGCGGGCAGCGGAGCTGGGCGCTCCGGCCGTGGCGATTACCGATCACGGGAATCTCTTTGGCGCCCTGTCGTTTTATTACAAGATGAAGGCAGCCGGGGTAAAGCCCATCCTCGGGATGGAGGCCTACTATACCCGAGGCTCCAGGCACGATCGAGGCATGCCGGGCTTGGCTCCCGGCGAGAAAGCGACAAATCATCTCGTCCTGCTTGCCAAGGACACGACAGGGTATCGCAACCTCGTAAAGCTCTCCTCGCTTGCCTATACGGAGGGATTCTGGCGGAAGCCGAGGATTGACCGCGAGCTGCTCGCAAAATACAGCGAGGGCCTCATAGGGCTCGCGGCTTGTCTCAGCGGAGTACCGCAGAACCATCTCCTGCGGGACAGATTCGACGACGCCGCGACTGCTGCGCTCGAGTTCGAGGAGATTCTCGGAAAAGGGAATTATTATTTGGAAATCCAGGAGCATGGGTTGGATGCCCAGGCGAAGATTCGCAAACCGCTCATGGAGCTCTCGCGCAAGACGGGAATCCCCCTGGTCGCGACCAACGACTCACACTATCTTCTGGAATCCGATGTTAAAGCCCACGACATCCTTCTCTGCATCGGTACGGGAAAGTCCATAAAGGACGCGAATCGTCTGACGTACGGATCGCCAAAGTATTATTTCCGGAGCGCGGCGGAAATGTGGGACACCTTCGGAGAGGAGCCCCAACTTCTTCTGCGAACTCTTGAAATAGCGGAGAAGTGTTGCCTCGAATTTGCTAAGGCGTCGGATCAGGTTCCATCGTATCCGGTACCCGCCGATCACACCGTCGAGAGCTTCTTCGAGAAGGTAACCCGCGCCGGTTTCGCAGAGCGGGCCCGCGAAGTGTGGAGCAAGCCCCGACCTTCCGGGGCCCTGAAGCATCCCCTCAGCACATACGAAGAACGGCTCGACCGCGAAATAGAAACCATCAAGCGAGCGGGCTATGCCGGGTACTTTCTGATCGTCTGGGATTTCATACGGTATGCAAAAAGCAAGGATATCCCTGTCGGCCCGGGCCGAGGATCTGCCGCAGGCAGTCTGGTAGCCTATTGTTTGAACATAACTGATATCGATCCGATCGAATACGATCTCCTCTTCGAGCGCTTTCTGAACCCGGAGCGGGTAACCATGCCCGACATAGACGTGGATTTCTGCGTCCGTGGCCGCAATACGGTCATCGAATATGTCAGCGAGCTCTACGGGCGTCAGAATGTTGCTCAAATAATCACGTTTGGAACGATGGCATCCCGCGCAGTCATCAAGGACGTAGGGCGAGCGATGGATATTCCTTACTCCGAGGTGGAGAGAGTAGCCAAGATGATTCCTCCACCGGTTCGTGGCCGGAATGTCTCGATCGATGACGCCATCAAACAGAACGAGGACCTAAGGAAATACATTGAGTCCAGCGAGCAAATTGCTAATTTGATTGATACAGCCCGCCGACTGGAGGGTTCGGCGCGGCACTCCTCGGTGCATGCCGCCGGTGTGGTGATCTCGCCGGTGCCCATCTCGGATCTCGTGCCGATATGCCTCGGCCAAAACGGCGAGATTACGACGCAGTATGTCATGACCGATCTTGAGAAGACTGGCCTGCTCAAGATGGACTTCCTGGCGCTCACGACGCTGACCATCATCGAAGACTGTTTGAGATCGATAGAAAGTGAATGTGGTACGCGACTTGATCTATCGCAAATACCTTTAAACGATGCAAAAACCTTAAAGCTCTTCGCGGATGGACATCTCAATGCGGTTTTTCAGTTCGAGAGTTCAGGGATGGTTGAAATCTGCAGGAAGCTGCGGCCCGAGGGTCTTGAGGACCTGTCGGCGCTAAATGCCCTGTACAGGCCGGGACCAATTGACGGCGGTATGATTGACGACTACATCAATCGCCGACATGGCCGCGGGAAGTTCGAGTACATCATTCCGCAGATGAAGGACATCGTCGAGAACACATATGGGATTCTCGTCTATCAGGAACAGATCATGTTGCTGGCGCAGGAGCTGGCTGGCTTCTCGCTGGGTGAAGCGGATCTGATGCGCCGCGCGATGGGCAAGAAGAAGAAGGCCGAGATGGCGCAGCAGAAGGAAAAGTTTCTTAACGGCGCAATCGACCGCGGAATCAAAAAGGACAAGGCGGACAATATTTTTGAGTTGATGGCCAAGTTTGCCGAGTACGGCTTCCCACGGTCACACTCTTTTGCCTACGCTTTTATCGCCTACCAGACCGCTTACCTCAAGGCGCACTATCCGACTCACTTCTATGCGGCGGTGCTTTCAAATGAAAGCGACAACACGGCTAAGGTGGCTCGGTACATACACGAGATGAAAGCCTTTGGTATCCGTCTTCTGCCACCTGATGTAAACCATAGTAATGAAGGGTTTACGCCGGAAGACGGCTCAATTCGATTTGGCCTGGGAGCGATAAAGGGCATCGGGAGTACCGCGGTTCAGGCGATGCTGGAGGCGCGGTCGCACGGTGGTAGCTTCCGTTCTATCTTCGACCTGGCCGAGCGAGTTGACGAGCGAGCATTGAACCGGCGCGCGCTTGAATCGCTTGTAAAGGCGGGAGCCTTTGACAGTCTCCAGCCGAACCGCGCGCGAGTGTTTGCTGCTGTCGAGCGCGCGATAGAATCCGGGTCGCGCGTTCATCGGGATCGAGTGTTTGGGCAAGGAGGCCTGTTTGTGCAGGAACAGGCGCAGGAGATGGATGTGGAATTGCCCGAAACTTCCGCATGGGGCAGGAAACAGCTGCTTGCCTTTGAGAAAGAGACGTTGGGCTTGTACGCGAGCGGCCATCCGCTTGAGGCCTATGGAGAGATGCTGGAAGGTGTTGTCAATGCGGATTGCGGGAACCTGCCTGAGCGGCAACACGGCGATCAGGTGACTATCGGCGGCATCATCACCGATCTCGCCTCGCGGCTAACCAAAAAGGGCGACAGGTTTGCTCTTTTTCGGCTCGAGGATCACTTTGGAGGGGTAAAGGTGGTGTGCTGGCCCGACCAGTTCGCGAAATACAAAGGGCAACTCGAGGCGGATCGAGCTGTCGTACTCAAGGGAAGGCTGGAACTGGGGGAGGACGGCACGGCGACGGTCATCGCCAACGAGGTCCAGGCGATCGACAGCGCGAAGCTGGGCGCCGGGAAGTCCGTCTGCATAAAGTGTCGGGAACAGGACCTGGCGGAGCGTGAGCTGGATGCGCTCTTTGCTTTGTGCGCGGCCCAGGTGGGCCAGACGCAGTTGTATATTGAACTCGCGACTCTCGACAACCTCAGGGTTCGGCTGCTGCCGAGTCAATTGACGCGGATCAGCCTTTCACCGGGGTTCACGGAGGCGCTCAAGTCCGTGAATGCGAACTGGCAAGTTGTATTGACGTCCGCCAGACTGGGGAGCCTGTGATGGCCTTGGAAATGGCAGTCCCGTTAACACCGTTCGAGCGAGTTCAGCTGGCGCGGCATGAAAAACGGCCTTACACGCTGGATTTCATCAGCCGCATTTTCAGGGAATTCATGGAGCTGCATGGCGACCGGCGTTACCGGGACGACCCTGCGATCGTCGGTGGCTGGGCATTTCTCGATGAGCGTCCAGTTATGGTCATCGGGCACCAGAAGGGCAGGGACGTCCGTGATCGGCAGAACCGCAACTTTGGAATGCCGAAGCCCGACGGTTATCGAAAGGCTTTGCGCCTTATGGAAATGGCGGGAAAATTCGGGCGGCCCATCTTCACGTTTATTGACACTCCCGGCGCCTACCCTGGAATCGATGCCGAGGAGCGGGGGCAGGCGGAGGCGATTGCCGTCAATTTGCTGGAGATGGCGAGAATCGCTGTTCCGATCATAGTTACGATCACGGGCGAGGGTGGATCAGGTGGCGCGCTTGCTATCGGTCTCGGCGACAAGGTGAGCATACTGGAGAATGCCATCTATTCGGTAATAACGCCGGAGGGCTGCTCAGCGATCCTGTGGAAGGACTCCTCGCGGGTGTCCGAGGCGGCGACGAGTCTTAAGATTACAGCCGAGGATCTATTGGGTCTGGGTGTTGTCGATGAGATCATACCGGAGCCTGAAGGTGGAGCCCATCTCGACTGGGATGCCGCAGCGGACATCCTTGGAACCCGTCTAAGGGCCTCGCTGGCCGCAGTCGAATCGCTACCTCCGGTAGAGAGACTGGACCGGCGCTATCGAAAATTTCGTGAGATGGGTTGCTTCGCCGAGTAGCCCCGGGGCCTTGCCAGAAGGATGTCGGCGTGCCGACATCCGAGCTAAATGCCTGTATCAGAAGGGGATATCTTCATCGTGCGGGACTGCCTCCGCGTCTGGCTCGCGCGTCGCGGGTGCGGTTCTTGCGGGCGCTGCGGTTATGGAGGGAGCACTGGTCGAGGGAGCATCATCGCCCCGGGCGCCGATAAAATGCAGGTCACTCGCGTTCACTTCCAGAGAAGTTCTGCGATTCCCATCGCGGTCCGTGTACTCCTCCTGGCGGAGGCGGCCTTCGAGATAGACCTGCCGTCCTCTTGAGAGATACTGATTGGCGGTCTCTCCGAGCTTGCCCCACGCGGAAATGCGAAACCAGGTTGTCACATCGACCTGCTCGCCGGCCTTGTCCCTGCGCTTTTCCGTGGTTGCAACTGTGAACCTGCAGACGGCCGTCCCTTGCGGCGTGTATTGCAGCTCGGGATCCCGGCCGAGATATCCAACGATGATTATCTTGTTGAAGGATGCCATTGTCGTGCTCCATTTTTGTGAGAACAAAACCCGCTGTGGACTCAAGAGCATGTTCTCGAGACCGCTTCAGGACATTCTAGCCTAAAGCGCCACGCCGTCAATCGACGCCCGCAAAAAAGCGCGCTCAATCTATCATGTTGTAAAAAAGCGCTCGGAACATCTGAGCGGAGAGCGAATTTTTTCTGCGGGACATCGAATTCCAACCGTCCTTTGCGCGGCCTATATTATATTAGCCGTTTAAACCTGGCGATCTGGAGCAGGCGCCGCGCACCGGGTTACCCATAACGTGATGCTAAAGCTTCTGACAATCGATAATCTTGCGCTAATCGATCGTCTCGAAATTGAACTCGAGGCCGGTCTCAATGTCCTGACTGGAGAGACCGGATCGGGGAAATCGATCATAATCGACGCTGTCGAACTGCTTCTCGGGGGCAGGGCATCGCAGGATCTGATCCGTACGGGTGCCGACCGCGCTTTTGTCCAGGGTGTCTTCGAGGTGGAAGGAAATGCCCCGCTTATCGACCTCCTCAATGAATCTGGAATCGATGCCGGCGAAGATGAAGTAATTGTCAGACGCGAAGTCTCCAGTACGGGTCGGAGTCGCGTCTTTGTCAACAATCAGGCCGCGACTGCCTCCCTCCTTCGTACCCTGCAACCGCTGCTCGTCGACATTCACGGCCAAGGCGATCAACAGAGTCTGCTCGTTCCTTCCAACCATACGCCTTTGCTCGACGGTTATGCGGCCACTGGTGATCTTCGATCAGCAGTAGCGCAGACTTATGAGAGAATTGATCAGAGATTAGATGAACTGGATGCGCTCCGCAGCAATGAATCGGCTCGCCTTCAGGAACTAGATATTATCGCGTTTCAGGCTGCCGAAATCGAACGAGCAGGAATCAAGCCTAACGAGGATGTCGACCTGGAGAACGAACGTGCTGTTCTCGCGAACGGCGAAAGGATCCTTAGGCTGTGTGGCGAATCATTCAGCCAACTCTATGATGACGAGCAAGCCGTTCTCTCCGTGCTTGCCGCTGTTGACCGGCGGTTTGTCGAACTGGCCGAGATCGACACGCGCTTTCTACCTCTGGTCGAACAGCTCACCTCATCCAGATTTGCAGTGGAAGAAATCGCTTTCTTCCTGAGGAGTTACATCGACAATATTCAGGTCTCACCCGAGCGACTGGAAGCGATACAGGACCGGTTGTCCGAGCTGGATAGGCTCAAACGAAAATATGGTGGCTCTCTCGATGAGGTTGAGAGCGCGGCAGCCAGACTGCGCAGCCGTCTGGATGAGCTGCAGCACAGCGAACAAAAAATCGCGGGTCTGCTCACTGAACTGGGCACGCTCCTGGAGCAGTATGCGACTGATGCAGCCCGCCTGACAGAAAAGCGCGCGACTCAGGCGCGCGAGTTTGAGAAGGCCGTCCTCGGCGAATTCGAGGCTGTCGCCCTTGAGAAGGCGCGTTTCGAGGTAAGATTCCGCTCATCGGAAGCTCCAGCGACAATCGAAAGGCTGCGTCACTGGTTTCCCGGGAAGCCTCCGAACACGCCGCTGAGCCGTTCAGGCCAGGAGACGGCTGAGTTTTTCTTTTCCGCCAATCCTGGTGAAGAGCTCAAGCCACTGAGCGGAGTAGCATCGGGCGGGGAACTCTCACGCGTCATGCTGGTGATCAAGAATGTCACCGCCCCGACCCTCTTCCCGAGAACGTTGATCTTCGATGAAATCGATGCAGGAATTGGAGGGCGAGTCGCGGATGCCGTCGGCCTGCGGTTGAAGCGGCTGGCGGGGAGCAATCAGGTGCTCTGTGTGACGCATCAGGCACAGATCGCGCGGTACGCCGACGCCCACCTATTGGTGAGCAAGGAGGTGACCGACGCTCGGACAAAAACCCGTGTCGTCGAGCTTACGCGCGATGGAAGAGTCGAAGAACTGGCTCGCATGCTGGGTGGGGCTCAGGTGACCGTGCTCGCAAAAAAACACGCGCGAGAGCTTCTGAAATTAACCGAGAGGGACGAGGTCAGGAGCTGACGTATGCCGGCGTCGATTTAACCGCCACGATAGCGGCGACTGACTTTGGCCGAGTTTATGGTTTTTCAGTCAACTTGTAGGGGCAGGGCTTGTCCCTGCCCGGTCCATGTCATCGGACGCCTTGTAGGGGCAGGGCTTGTCCCTGCCCGGTCCGCGTCATCGGACGCCGGGCAGGGACAAGCCCTGCCCCTACAGCCTTGGAATGGGCTAAAATCAGCCGCCGCTATCGCGGCGAAGATTTTCAGC
>Ga0068859_100007050_pt1 | contig 11417 bp, 6 predicted proteins | sample KBSSwiS22_FD_66585 | JGI IMG/M metagenome (GOLD analysis project Ga0068859, IMG submission 66585) | Switchgrass rhizosphere microbial communities from Kellogg Biological Station, Michigan, USA - KBS Switchgrass S2-2 | ecosystem: Host-associated > Plants > Roots > Rhizosphere > Soil ... | reverse complement strand
ATAACCGCGCTGCCCTTTACGCTCGATCCCGCCAGAATGACGGCAAACCCGTCGATGAGGCACCGCTTACCCTGAGTGACCACTTCCTGAGGAAACTGGTCGAGCTTCGCGGCAGTCACAAAATCGACGACGGCTCGTGTCGCGCCTTTCAGTTCGTCGTTCATCAGCTTCCTCGCGTTCGAACCGGCGGGGGCCTGTGCCTGTGCCGCCCCGGCGTCCCCACCTCCGGCGAGCGTGCCCGCAGCGCCAGCCGCGACGGCATGAAGAAATTCCTTGCGGTTCATACTGCCCTCCCGTGATCGCTCAAATAAGACGCCGCGCGGCCAGATTCTTCATCAGCGCCACGGCCCCGAAGGTCCACGCTGGAATCTTGTCGCAGTGATTGACGCGGTTAATCAAGCCGCCCAGCTTCGGCGACTCGACGGTGACGAGATCGCCGACGACGTGCGTAAAGCCTTTACCCTGCTCGAGCCGATCGTTCGTGGGCGCGAACATGGTCCCCAGGAACAGCATCGCGCCATCGGGATACTGATGGTTCGCGCCGGTCGCGTGGGCGACGAGATCGAGAGGATCGCGGCTGATCATGGACATTGAGCTGCTTCCTCTCAACGAGAAACCTTCCGGCCCCTCAACCTGGAGATCGAGATCGCATCTTCGCACATCGTCGATGCTGAATTCGCCATCAAAGAGCCGGATAAATGGGCCGATGGCGCACGACGCGTTATTGTCCTTCGCTTTGCCCAGCAATAATGCGCTGCGCCCTTCGAAATCGCGCAGGTTCACGTCGTTGCCGAGCGTGGCACCCACGACGACGGCCTTGCTGTTGATCGCGAGGACGATCTCGGGCTCCGGGTTGTTCCACTCGGACTTCGCGTGAATGCCGATCTCCGCGCCGGTGCCGACCGCCGACATCGGCTGCGATTTGGTAAACACCTCGGCGTCGGGACCAATGCCAACCTCGAGGTACTGCGACCACAGCCCTTTCGCGATCAGGACGTCCTTGACCCGCTGTGCGCCTGCCGAGCCCGGCGTGATGCGCGCCAGATCCGAGCCGATCACCGCGGCAACCGACGCCCGCAACCCGTCGGCCTTCGCGGCGTCGCCTCTTGCCTGCTCCTCGATGACGCGCTCGAGCATGCTCGCGACGAATGTCACGCCGCACGCCTTGATGGCCTGAAGATCGCACGGCGCCAGAAACCACGGCGTACCCTCGTCGCGCGCGTCAAATGCCGAATTTGCAAGGATCGACTCGACCGATCCAACGCGCGAGAGCGAGCCGGCGTTGCGGACGGCTTCGGCTGGATGTTCGAGATCGAGCAACTGACTCGAGGTCGCCGCAACAGGCGACAGATCGTACACGCCGTCGGGCTGTACACGTACGACTGCAGGCCCATCAACCGCCGGCAGCCAGACACGCCCGATTAGAACGGCGCGCGCGTGATCGACAGGAAGGCTTCCTGTCGTCAGGCGCGTTCGCATCGAAGGGGAACGGGCTTCGCTCACGCGACCGCGGAGCGTGTCGGGTTGATGCGCGTCGCGAGGAGTGCCGCGACCACGCAAAAACCGCTGGCGACGATGAACGTGGCCGTCCATCCGTAGTAGGTGGCCAGGTACGCCACGGCGACCGCAGACGTCGCTCCGCCCAGATTGCCGACCGTATTCATAACCCCCGAGACCGAGCCACTGCAGGTCTCGCCGATGTCGATGCAAATGGCCCATGACACGGCGACGGTCAGCTCGAGGCCCGCGAGGGCAATCACGAGCCACATCATCGCGGTGTAGGGATCGTTTGCCAGCACGCCCGGCACCAGCCCGACCGCGGCGATCATGAAGCCGCCCATGGAGACGCTCATCCGGCCGCGCCGAACTCCCCACAACGCCGCCAGCTTGTCCGATAACCATCCGCCAAGAGTGTTCGTCACGGTTGCGGCCAGCAGCGGCAGGCTCGAGAAGATGCCGACCTTCAACTGCGTGAAACCGCGCGCCTCAATCAAATACGTCGGCAGCCAGGTGAGATACATCCACAGCACCCAGCCATAACAGAAATACAGGATGCTCAAGTACCACAAGTCGGGGCTGCGAAGAATCAAGCTCCAGGGAACGCTGCGCTTTTTCTCGACCTTCGTTACGTCAGCCAGCAGCGTTCGCTCCGCTTCATTCACGCCGCTGTGATCGAGGGGCGAATCTCTGTAGTACCAATACCAGACGCCTGCCCAGAGAACGCCGACGACGCCCAGGATGTAGAACGCGGTGCGCCAATCGAAGCGCGCCATCATGACCACCACGAGCGCAGGTGCAACCGCCGCCCCGAACCTCGCACCCGAATGCTGAAAGCCCTGCCCGAAGGCTCGGCGATTCTTCGGCAGCCAGGGCACGAGCGCGCGGGAGCTCGAGGGAAACGCCGCCGACTCGCCTGCGCCGAACAGACCTCGTGTGACAGCCAGCGATACCGCGCCCCTGGCAAACCCGGTCGCGGCGGTGAAGACCGACCACCAGATCATCGCGCCGGCAAGCACGAGCCTTGGACCGTATCGATCGGCGAGCCAGCCGCCCGGTACCTGGAGCAGCGCGTACGTCCAGTTGAACGCCGATGCGCTCCACCCCATCGCGATTTTCGACAGGCCGAATTCCTTCATGATCATCGGGGCCGCGGTGCCAATCACCGCGCGGTCGATGTACATGATGAATGCGATCACGAACGTGATGCCCAGCACGGTATACCGTGCGGTCGACGCCTGTGCCGCTTCCAGGGCGACGGCCTGTCCACGAGCGGTCACACCGCCGGTCGAGCTTGCGACGGGTACATTCACAGGATCCATAAAATTAATGTGAGCGTAAAAGTCTATCGCAAACGCTGCATCATCACAGGGAAAAAGTCAGTAGCCGGCCGGTTAAAAAGCCTTGAGCTCGCGCTGCAGCCATGCGATGTCGCGGTCGCGGTGACACGCGAGACAGGCATTCGGACTGCCATCCGGTCCGAACCGGGCCGCCATCTCCACATCCGGAATGTCGTCGATCTCGTGGGATCGCGCTGGAAACAGCAACGCATCCATGATGCGTGGCATATGGCACGACACGCAGAGGCTCGCCTCGGTCCCCGGCGAGTGCCGCGTGTGGCGCTCGGAACCATCCTTCAAGGCCGTATGACACTGAACGCACATCTGATTGGGATCTGCGGCGAATTTGAGGGACGTCGGATTGGTCTCGGCGTCGGCTGGATGCGGATTGTGACACGAGACGCACGTCGCCCCACCCTTCCGGAAGCACTGCGACCGCGCAAACGCCTCACTGATGAACGTCGTCGCGCGATACCGGCCGTCGCGGTAGAACGCCGTGCGCGAAAAATTCGACGGCAGGTGTGCCGCGTACGTGCGATAGAACGGCTGAGCGCGATCCGAGTAATTGATGGCGCCGTCCGGCAGCGACTCGTGAACCGACGATTGCGCATGGCACTGCGCGCAAATGGCCGTCGATTGGGCGGCGGACACTCGCCCGAAACGAACAGGTGTTTCAGCGGCAGAGCGCCCCATACGCGCGCCGGTTTTTACCGAACGGACATGATCGAGCGACGGACCGTGGCACATCTCGCAATTGACGCCGCCCTCGCGAAATGTCGCGGCGACGCCGCCAGGCGCCGGGCTTTGAAACCTCAATTGGCTGGTGTGGCAGGAAGCGCACGCGTTCTGGTATACGGCGTCTTCGGGGACCTCGTGAAAGCGCGAGATATCGGCGCGCGCCGAGTCGCGGGCGTCGACCTCTTTCCAGTAGTTCAACCACGAGGATTGACGGCGGTTGTACTGAATAGGAAACACTGCGAGCCGTGCGTCGGCCAGGCGCGTGGCGTACGCCTGTTGCCACTTCGAGCCGATGATGTAGTCGACGGGATAGCGCGTCCAACGATCGGTCGCGCCCTCCCTGATTTCGATGAAATGGCGTCCGCCATCGGCCACCGCGCGAGCCTGATTCGACACAATCTGTGAGCCTGAAAAATCGCCGACGATATCTTCCGGCCGATAAGGACGAAACATCTTCGACATGCCGGTCGAACGCCAGCTTTCATACTCACGGACATGGCACTCCCGGCACGCCGATGATCCCGCGTACTCGCCAGGCGCGGCTGCCGCAGGCGTCGGAGGCGAGGGCTCCGGTGGGCTCCACTTCAGCGAGGCGGCGTAGTCGCTGAAGCTGACGGCCGAACGCTGCGGCGATCGGTCGTAAATGCCGCGCAGTGCCTGACGAGCGGGCGCGGCCGCTGGTCCGCTCGAATGCATCGCGCCTGCCAACGCCGAGGCGGCGCCGGCATCATCCTTCAGTTCCATTCTGGTGAGGCCGAGCACATAGAGCGTGAGCGTGTCATCGGGCCTCAGTCTCAACGAGTCGAGCAGCGATTTCTCCGCTTCTGCGTACCGAGCGCGCATCGCCGCGGCACGGCCGAGCACGAAATGGGCAGTTGCGCGGAGATCATCGCGGACAGCCGGCCATTGCTGCGGCGTGAGCGGCACGGGGGTCTCGGCGTTCGCGAGATACGCCAGCGCATCGCGCGCGCTGGTCTCCGCGCGATCGAACTGCTTTTGCCGCGCCGCCACATCGGCAACCATCACCAGGAGAAACGGATTCTCCGGCATCAGCCGGAGGGAGCGCTCCGCCCATGTCAAGCCCGCCGTGTCATCGCCGATCGCGATGCACGCGCGGGCGACGAGCTCGTACGCTTCGCGCAGCAGGATCGATCCCGGATAGCGCTCGACGAATCGAAGGCCGAGCTCTTTTTGCCGGATGGGTTCTCGCGTATCCCACACCTCGCGGAAAGCCGTCCGCTCGGGCGCGTTCTGGATTTCGTCGAACAGCGTCAGGCCCGATTGTGGGGCCCGGCTGGTGAGCGTGCCGTCGATCCCCTGCGCGAGCGCCAGGGTGGCAGTGGCCGCGACCAGCAGCAGCGGCGGAAGCGAGGCTACTCCGCGCATTGGTACCAGCCGATGGTATCGCCGCTGTCCTTGCGGCCCGAATACACCAGCGTCAGATGCCCGGCCAGCCGCATCCGCGAAGACGGCAACTCCGGGAGGGCGTTGTTCGACAGCAGCATGCCGTCCGGACGCAGCATTCGCTGGATGTTGGCCAGGGCCAGCGCCTGCTGAAATTCGTCGTAATAAAGGAACACGTTGGTGCCGACGATCAGATCGAATTTCTCCGAGGCCGGCAGCTCGAGCCGCTGAAGGATGATGTTCAAGTCGACCGGCGTGATGCCGGCGGCAAGCGCCGGACGCACACCGACGGCTCGCACCTTCAGTGCGCCCGCCGAACGTGGAATCGCCGACGCCGCCGCCGCCGCGCCGATCCGATCGCCAAACGCCTCCCAATAGCGAACAACGCCGGTGGACCACAGTTCCTCAGTTTCGAGCGGCAGCTGTACGACGTATGGCTGCCCTGCGCGCGCACGTCCACGAAGCGTGTTCAGATGCGCGTTCACCCGAGGGCTGAGATCGAATGTGGTCACTCGAATGTCGCCGGCCGTGGAGAGCCCGACGCGCAACAGCGAGTCGACGATTGCGAACGGCTGGAGCGTCTGTTGCGGGTAGAAGTCGTAGCCCTCCAGCTTGTCGGCGAAATCGAGACCGGGACCGATCACGGCAACCCGTTTCACGGGCCCCGTCATCATTCCTCCCGCGCGCATCGCTTTCAACGCTTCCTCAACGGCAAAATTCGGGAGCAGCGATGTGTCGGACGACAGTCCCCGCCCGCGATACAGCTTCGACCGCTCGGCGAATTCGGCGCCGGGCTCGGGCAGCGCACGCGCCTGCTCGATGATGCGGCCGTTCGTGTCAATCTCTTTCAGCACGCGGCCCAACGCGTGAAGCAGGCGCGCTTTAATGTGCGCCCGGCCTTCAGGCGTGTCCGGGTTGTTTCCCTGCGCTTCAAAGATCGTGCGGGCGAAGTCGAAGCGTTCATTACGGCGCGGAGCGGCAAGCGCCGCCGCAAAATCGTCCAACCGCGACTGCGTCAGCCGATCGAGGCGGGCGCCGCCGGCCAAAGCGTCGGATGAGCTCGTGAGGATCGTCTCGATTTGACGAGCCGTGATGCGCGGCTGCGCCGTGAACGACGTGCCGAACAGCAGCAGATTGACGAGCGAGTCCTCGTCGCCTTGCGCGAGCCTGGCGCGAATCTCGGCATCGTTCTGCCTGATCCACAGGGGCCAGAACGACTCGACCGACGCCGCGTCTTTGTCCTTCAGCTCCTTTGGCAGCAGGTGGGCGAGCAGCTGCAACGCTGGACGCGCCTCTTCGAACGGAACGAAAACCACGCGCGGTGCGCCGGTCTGGGCGGCGACAGCCGCCGACAGGGCGGCCGACACCACGCAGGTGAAGACCCGAAGCCGGCTAGCGCTGAAGGCTGGCACCAAGCCCGGCCGCCTTGATCGATCGCGTTGCACCGGTTTCGCGCTCGACAATCACGATGCGATCGTTTTCGATTCGGAGATTTGCGACCCCCTTGAAGCCAATGGGAATGTCGGCGAGAAAGAACGCGTACTTCTGGCTGCGCGTCTGGCGCGCATCGATCCAGCTGAAGACTGGCGTCCCGAGCTGACTGCCCCGCTGTACGGCATTGCGCAGCCCGCCGATCACCGAATCGCCGATGCAGATGCCGCGCGCAATCACCTTCCGATCCCACGGTTTCTCGTCCATCCGCTGGTTCTCCTGCCAGTCGAGCACCCACCGGTTGGACGCGGACTCGAAGAGGTAGCCGACGAGCACCGGGTAATCGACGTTGTACATGGTGAAGTACACGGCCGGTTTCGAGCCATCCATCAGCCAGGTGCTGGGCATGCCGGAGAACCCGCGACGATCTCCTGTCGCGCCGGCTGTCGATTCGCCGGATCGAACCACGACGTTTTCAACGGACGCGTCGACGAAGTTTTTATTCAACGCGACAAAGGGCGGACCAAAGGTCACATGCTGCGTCCATTGCACCGGACGGCCAAACACCTCCAGATTCTCGACCGACTCCTCCACGTAGGCCACGGTTTCGTCCGATGGCAGCGTGATCGTGCGCTCGATCTTGAAATGGGTCTTTGGGAGATCGGCAGAATAGCGGAGCGCGACACGGTCCTTCGTCGTCTCCACCTTTTGCGTCTGCCACGCGACGGCAATCGCTTCTCCATGCTGCCCGTAGTCCTGGGCGAGCTCGGCCTCAGACGCCGACGCGAAATGCGGAAACGCCACGAAGTGGCCCATGTAGCCGCTCATCAACCGCCGCTGCATCCCGGTGCCGTAGCGATCGCCATCTCTCGCGATGTCGTAGGTGTTCGGGTCGATGGTCTGATAGTGCGGCACGCGCATCAGGTTGATGCTTTTCTTCGGGTCGCTGGATTTGAACCGAACCTCGCCGATAAATCCTCCGCCCGGCAGCGTGCCGATGCGCATCTGATCGTTTTCGAGAAAGAGCGCACGCCGGCCGTGCAGCAGGCCCTCGTGAAACGACGCCATCTGACCGGCAGTGCCAACAGTTAGGCCGACGAGGAGCAGCCCGAGGTACTTTGCCATCAGAAGGTCAGTTTCCCGATCAACACGAGGAACCTGGCTTCCGTGTTGGCGTTGGCGGAGACTCTTCCGAAAGTGCTCGTGGTTGTCGGATCCAGACCAGGATTCGCAAACTGCTGGCGATTGAGCGCGTTGTTCGCATCGAGCCGCACCTGGAAATTCGTGTGGCCTTTCAATGGAAACATCCGCGAGATGCTGCTGTTCAACAGCAGCGTCTGGTCGCCGCGCAGGCCGTCGAGCCGGAGCGGGAACAGTCGCGTTTGGAAATCTGCCGGGACACGTGTCGAGTTCCGCTCAAAACCGGCGTCGGTGTTGAACCATCGATCGATCGTCGGGTCGCCGAGCGCGATGTCATCGGGGTTGCCGTAGAAGAACACGTTGCCGAACTGAAGCAGCGGGCCCGGCTGCCACTCGAAAGTATGGCCGGTCTGCCAGCCACCGAGGATTTTTCCCAGCCAGCCGCCATTACTGAGAAAGGCTCGGCCCCTGCCGAACGGCAATTCCCAGACGGCACCTGCGGTGACGCGATGGGGCCGGGCGTTCTGGGTCGTGATCCACTGTGTCGGCGCCATGTCGTACTCATTGATGACGTTCGTCCACTCTTGCGCGCGGATGCCGGCGTACGCCATGTTCAGGCTCAGGCCCTGCGAAAACCGGCGCTGGAACGATATCTCGATGGCGTGGGTTCGCACCTTGCCGATTGGCAGCGCCTGGGCGACCAGGCCATTGGCGCCGATGCTCATCTGTGGAAACGGCCGCAGCAGGCGGTTCTTCTGGATCGTCGGGCTCGCGAACAGGGTTTGTGCCGCGAGCCGGTTGTACAACTCGGGATTCGTCGCACGCAACCCGTCGAAGTTGGCAATGTAAAACGGATTGGTCACGTTCGCGTTCATGCTGGTCGCGAGCGTGGTATTTCGCACATCCGTGTGATTCCAATACTGCTCCGGGAGCACATCCTCTCGAACGTTGACGTCCACGTGGTCCGCGTACGAACCTACGTAGGCCACCTCCAACGCCATGTTGCGGCCGAGCTCCCGCTGCACTCCGAGCCGCCAGCGCTGCATCCGCGCGTGCTCCCGGTCGAGATTGCCGTAGCTCAGCTGGTTCCCGGCGACGAAGTCGCCGCCGAGCGAGTTGCCGACCGGCGACACGAACCGTGTCCCGTCCGCGCGGACAGGAAATGGATCGACGAGCGGCGAAATGCCCGCGCGGGGATTGCCCGATACCCACGTCTGGCCGAAATCATTGCTGGAATTCACCGACGTCACTGTGGTGTATCCAAGCTGATTCGGGACGATGGCAGTGGCGTTCAGGGTGTCGTAGTACACGCCGTAGCCGCCGCGAACGACCATGCGATCGCTCAGCTGGTACGCGGCAGACGCGCGAGGCAGCCACATCGCCTGGCTCTTCCACGCACGGCGACCCTGACCGTTTACGCCAGCATAGACTCCAGCGCCGCGCAGGTTCTCGCGAAATGCGGCGACGGACAACTCCGGCACCGGGTTCCTCGCGTAAGCCGCGGCTGCTGCATCTTCGATCGCCGGTGTGAAGTCGGGATCGAAACCGACCAGCATCCGGTCGGCTTTTTCCCGCATCCCCTGCTCGAACTCGAAGCGGAGCCCGAAATTGAGCGTCAGCTTCTGCGTAACTCGCCACGCGTCCTGCGCGAACGCCGAGTAATACGGCGACGACGTCGCGTAATCGGTTGGGGTGTTGATCGTCGACACGGTCGGCAGGCCGAGCATGAATGCCGCCCAGCTCAATCCCAGATTTCCAGCCGTATACAACGCGGTGTCCGAGTATCGGCGGGTGTAGGTATTGTCGAAGGTAAACGCTCCCTGGCTGGCGCCGGGATTGAAGCCGCTGCGCGAATGACGCCGCACGTCGGTTCCGGTACGTAAAGTATGCTCGCCGCGAATTTGCGTCATGTTCATCGTGAACTGGAGGTTCAGCGTATCGTATCCTTCAGCCGCGTTCTTACCGAACTGTTGGTATGAGCCGGTCGGAAAATTGACGATCGGCAATGCGCACGATCCGCCGCGCTCGCTGGCGAGCCGCGCCTGATTCGACGCGTCGCACTTTGCGTCGAGATATGCCGGCAGGCCGACATCCGATGGTTTCATACTGCCCAGGGTGTTCCGTTCGCCTCCCTCGAAAAACGTGTTGGCGCTGCCCTGCGCATCGATCACGGTCGTCGCGTTCTTGATCCACGTCCAGTTCACCGTTCCCGCATTCGTCGTTCGCTTCATGTCCTCGCTGTGGAGTCCCGGGGCGCTCTGGTATGTCCAGTCGTCCAACCCTTCGGTAAAGTAGCTGCCGCTCCAGCGGCCGAAGAAGCGATGCGTGTTCGACATGTTGTAATCGGCACGCACACCGTAGATCTGGCTGAAAATCGGATCCGTATACGTGTTGATTTGATAGTTATTGGTAGGCTCGCGCGTCGGATCGGCAGGGTTGTTGTTCGGCGTCGGCAGCCATTTCGTGTATGCCTTGTACAGCGGATTGATGATCCGGCTCTGCGGGATGATGTTTCCCGGAAACGGGTCTCGAATGAAAAACCCCGGCCGATTCGGATCAGGCCGCGTCGTGAGCGGATCATAGATCTGGTACCGGATCGGATCGACGGCAAGCAGATTCGAAAAATCGCCGAGAAGATTTTCCGCCGTCGGGATCGTCGGCTGAGATACCGCGGGACGATCGTCGTGGTTCCAGGAGTAGTTGGCGAAGACAAAGAGCTTGTCCTTGATCACCGGCCCGCCGAGCGTGTTCGCGAGGTTATTCGATTTCCCGAGGGGGTTGATTTTCTGCGACGCAATGCGTTGGGCTGTCGCTTCGTCGCCACGTGCGCGGGCCTGAGCGATGTTGTCGTAATAATTCCTCTTCGGAAAATACTTTGGCGCGTTCCACTGATTGTTCCAGTACTGATAGTTCGTCGAACCGTGGAGCTGGTTGGTCCCGCTGCGCGTCATCATCGAGATGCCGAGGCCGGTCGAATGGCCGAACGACGCATCGAAATTGGCCGTGTCGATTCGCACTTCCTGAATCATGTCGGAATTCGGCGCCGACGCCAGCCGTCGATCGCTGCCGTTGTTGGTAGCGCCATCGATGGTCCATTCATTACCACCCACGCCACCCGGCGATGACGTATCGCTCGACGTCCTGTTCACGAAACCCTGCGCGACGTACGGCACATTCGCCGACGAGTTCACACCGGCCACGAACCGCGTGAGCAGGACCGGCATGTTGGCGAACATCGGAAGGCTTTCGACGCTGCGTCGATCCAGGTTCTGACCGGTTGTGACGACGCTGGTGTCGAGAATCGGCGCCTCGCCGGTGACCGTGACGGTTTCGCTGACGGATCCGACCGACAGCGACATCTTGACGTCAACCTGCTGCCCCACCGACAAAATGATGCCGCTGCGTACCGCCGTTTTGAATCCCTGCAGCTCTGCAGTCACTCGGTAATTACCGGGCAGCAGCAGCGAGGCCTCGTAATAGCCGCTGCTATTGCTCGTGAGAACGTTCGATACGTTTGTATCGACGTTGCGAACGGTAACGGTTGCACCCGGGACGGCGGTGCCCTGCTCGTCGAGGACAGTTCCTGAAATGGTGCCCCGTGTCTCTTGCGCGCGGGCGACAGAGGCGACGAAGAAAACGACGGCGAAGAGAAGGAATGAAAGGATCAGAAAACGCAGGGTGTGCATCAACATGGATCCTCCATGGAGGGGCGTTGTTGGCGGCTTCGAAACCGCAGACTCCGGGCCCCAGGCCGGAGCCTGGAGCCTGGAGCCTGGAGCCTTATGAGGCTTAGATCTTCACGCGGCACACCGGCGCATTTCCGCCGCCGATGTCGTCGACCCAGTAGATATAGCCTTTCCAGACCGA
>Ga0068859_100007047_pt1 | contig 11418 bp, 13 predicted proteins | sample KBSSwiS22_FD_66585 | JGI IMG/M metagenome (GOLD analysis project Ga0068859, IMG submission 66585) | Switchgrass rhizosphere microbial communities from Kellogg Biological Station, Michigan, USA - KBS Switchgrass S2-2 | ecosystem: Host-associated > Plants > Roots > Rhizosphere > Soil ... | reverse complement strand
AGCCCAGACGGAAGGGGAAACCGGATCTCGATGGAGATCCGGTTTCCTGACGGCGCCGGACGACCAGCCCAGTGGCATCGAACGCATGATCTGCCTCAGCCGGTTCGCCGGAGGAGCAGCGTTACTTGCTGGCCTTTGATTTGGCCGCGGCGGGTTTGGGTTCCTGCACGCTGACGGCCGTCGCTACCTTCGACTTGCCCTCGGTGTGGTAGCGAACGTCAACGGACGCACCAATCGAGACATCGCCCGATTTCTGCGTCGCTGAATTCAGCACGAACGTCGTTTCCGGCGCCTTGCCGCCAGCCTTGGTGATGACGAGTGAGCTGGCATCGACGGACTTCACGACGCCCTTGGTGGCGTGCACGGCCGTCGTCGCAGCCGGTTTCGGCGCAGGCGCGGCCTTGGAAGCAGGCTTCGCCGCGGGCGTCGTGGTGGTCTGAGCAAATACCGGTGCGGCCAACAGGAGGCTCGCAATCGCGGCGGCGTGAATGATCTTCATGGTCGGGATCTCCTTCAAAAGCGATGACCTCTCTGTCATCTGCTTCATTGGACGTCGGGGGCCCTGAGGAGACCATGAAGGGCGAATTAATTCGGGTTAAGGTGCTCCCCCTACTGCCAGCCGCGGGAGGCCGGCCGCCACGCACCCGCGCGGTGCGTCGCGAGATGATCGGCCCGGGTGAAAAACTTCACGAGGACGACACCGGAGAGGAAGCCACCGATGTGCGCCCAGAAGGCCACGCCTCCGCCACCGGACGCGCCGTCACCGAGGCCGCCAAACACCTGCAGCGCCGCCCAGTAGAGCAGCATCGCCCACGCCGGCAGCGCGAACGTCTGCAGAAAGAATCCGAGCGGAATCACCGTATAGACCCGCACGCGAGGGAACAGCACGAGATAGGCGCCCATCACGCCACTGATCGCACCCGATGCGCCCACCATGGGAACGGCCGAATCCGGCGACGCGAACACCTGGAGGCCGGCCGCCGCCAGACCGCACAGCAGGTAGAACACGATGAAGCGGGGACGCGTCATCGCGTCTTCGATGTTGTTCCCAAAGAGCCAGAGGAACCACATATTGCCGAGCAGGTGCATCCAGGATCCGTGCAGGAACATGTGCGTGAAGACGTGGGACCACTGCGGCCCGGACTCGGTCAGACACGTCAACTCGTCGCCCATGGGAATCCGGGTGCCGGCCGGCACCCTGCCCAGCAACTCGCCGGGGATCAAACCGAGGTTGCACACGGACGATGCCAGGGGAACCATGGCGCCGGCGCCCTGCACGAGCAGCCACGCCACCACGCAGGCGGCAATGATGCCGATCGTGACGACCGCCGTCCGCTGCGTTTCGTTTTCGTCGTGGTAGGGAAACACCGTGCCTCCGCGCGTATCCTGAGGCATCGTGCCGCAGACACGCCCGCGATTGCAAAGCGTGACGCAGCCGCTGATCGCACGGCCTTCCCAGGCTGAACGTGCAACGATGGGCAGCCCGCCAGGCGGCGCGGGTCATCGTTCTGCGACAATCAATCGCGACGAACTGCGCTGGATACGCGTATGGCCAACTTTCCTCTCATCCTCCGCGTGGATTGCGCCGATCGCCCCGGGCTCATTCACGCCATTACCGGCGTGCTCGGTCGTCACGGCGTCAACATCATCACGAACGACGAGTTCGTCGACGACGCCAGCGAGCGGTTCTTCATGCGGACGGAATTCGTCGGTGGACACGCCACCCGCGAAGACCTGTGCCGCGAACTGGCCGAGGTCCTGCCTGACGGCGCGACCGTCACGATCGGCGGTGACCGCCTGCCGCACGTCGTCATCTTCGCCACGCGCGAACACCATTGCCTCGGCGAGCTGCTGTTGCGCCACGCGCACGGCGACCTCGGTGCGTCGATCGACGCGGTCGTCAGCAATCGTGCGGTGCTGCGCGAACTGACGGACCGTTTCGACGTGCCCTTCCTTCACGTACCGCACGAGGGCCTGAGCCGCGACGCACACGAGCGCGCCATCCTCGACGTCCTCGCGCCCTATGCGGTCGACCACCTCGTGCTCGCCAAGTACATGCGTGTGCTCAGCACGGACTTCATCCACCGCTATCCTCACCGCATCGTCAACATCCACCACTCGTTCCTGCCGGCATTTGTCGGCGCGAATCCCTATCGTCAGGCTTTCGAACGGGGCGTGAAGATCATTGGCGCCACCGCGCACTTCGTGACCGAGGCGCTCGACGAAGGGCCGATCATCGCGCAATCCGTGGTACCGGTGGACCACAGCTTCCGCGCGGACGAAATGGCGCGGGCCGGCCGGGACGTCGAGAAGATCGTGCTGGCAAAGGCCCTGAAGCTCGTCTTCGAAGACCGGGTCTTCCTGAACGGCAACCGGACGATCGTCTTCGACTGAGTCCAGGCCTTCGCTCCACGGACGTCGTCCGCCACACCGCACCGCTTTCGGTCCGGGGTCGGCGTGATCGCCGGGCATCATTGCTATGATCGCCCCATGACGTGGTGGGCGTTTGCGCTGCTGTCTGCTGTTGCCGCCGCCGTGACGACCGTGGCGGCCAAACTCGGGATGACGGGCCTGCCCTCCAATCTGGCCACGGCCATTCGCACTGGTGTCGTGCTGATCTTCGCGTGGGCCATCGTGCTCGCTCGCGGCGAGCAACACGAGATCGGCACGCTGACACCTCGGGCCTATTTCTGGCTGGTGCTGTCGGGCCTCGGCACCGGGATCTCGTGGCTCGCGTACTTCCGGGCTCTCCAGCTTGGCCCTGCCGCATCGGTGGCATCAGTCGACAAGCTCAGCCTCGTCTTCATCGTGGTGCTGGCCGCGCTCGTTCTTGGCGAGCACATCTCGTTGCGGACGGCCTGCGGCGCCACGCTGGTCACCGCGGGCACGCTCCTGATGGTGAGGTGAGATATGGCGTTCCGCATCCTCGGCCTGCATCACGTCACCGCTACGGTCGATCAGGCTCAAGCGGACCTGGATTTCTTCGCCGGTGCACTGGGTATGCGGCTGGTGAAGAAGACGGTCAACTTCGACAACCGCCACGTCTACCACTTCTACTACGGCGACGCGATCGGCACGCCGGGGACGATTTGGACCACATTCCCCTATCACGGGCACGGCGTGCGGGAGGGTCAGCACGGCTCGGGCCAGGTCACGGCGACGGCACTGTCGGTGCCCTCCGGCTCGCTCGATTTCTGGCTCGAACGTCTGGCCGAGCGCGGCCACTCACCCCTTCGCCTGCCGCCGCGTTTCGGCGAGGCCGTCGCCGCCACGATTGATCCGTCCGGCCTGACCATCGAGCTCGTCGCCACCGAGCGCGATCATCGTGAACCCTGGCTCGCCGGCGGAATCACATCCGCTCGAGCGTTCCGTGGCGTTCACAGCGTGACGATGACGATCGCGTCGCCAGCCGAGACCATCGCGTTCATGACGTCGGTGCTCGGATTCACGGCGATGGCGACCGAAGGCGATCGCACGCGGCTCGCCGTGGGCGGCCCGGGGCCCGGACACGAATTCGACGTCGTCGCCGCGCCCACGACGCCACGGGGAATGAACGGCGTCGGCACGGTGCACCACGTGGCGATGGCCGTCGCCACCGCGGAGGAACAGGTGCGGATCAGGAAGATGCTGCTCGATCTGGGCGTCCAGGTCACGCGCGTTCTGGACCGCCAGTACTTTCAGTCAATCTATTTCCGCGAGCCGGGTGGTGTGCTGTTCGAAGTGGCGACCGCTCAGCCGGGCTTTGCGATCGACGAGGCGCCGGATGAGTTGGGTCTCGCACTGAAGCTCCCGGCCTGGGAAGAGGCGAATCGACCGGACATCGAGTCCGGACTCGCACCGGTCGTGGTACCGCGATGAACGGTCCGCACGTTCACGCCGGCCAGCGCCTGTTGCACGCGGGCGCGGCCCTCGGCGCGGGGTCTCGCGTCGTCGTCATGGTCCATGGCCGCAATGCCGGGCCCGAGAACATCCTGTCGCTCGTCCCGCGTCTGGACCGGCCGAACATCACCTATCTGGCGCCGTCGGCAGCCGGACACACGTGGTACCCCTATACGTTCCTCAGCGAGCGCCAGAAGAACGAGCCGCATCTCTCGTCGGCCCTCCAGGTGCTCGCGGATCTATCAGTCGATCTCGAGGGCCGCGGCATTTCGCGAGAGCGCATCGTCTTCCTTGGATTTTCCCAGGGCGCCTGCCTTTCGGCAGAGTTCATCCAGCGCCATCCGCAGCGGTGGGGTGGCCTGGTGTGCTTCAGCGGAGGCCTCATCGGGCCGCCGGGCACGACGTGGACCGGCTCCGGCTCGCTGGAGGGCACGCCGATCTTCCTGGGCTGCAGCGATGTCGATGCCCACATTCCGAAGGATCGCGTCGACGAGACAGCATCGGTCTTCGCGCGGATGTCGGCCTCCGTCACGCTGCGCTTCTACGCCGGCATGGATCATCTCGTCAACGACGACGAGATCGCACACGCGTGCGCGGTGATCGACCAGCTGGCCTGACGGCCAACGGTTAACCAACGCCTCTTCTCCGCTGCACGCTTCTGCACGATCTGGCCGCTCAGCCGCCGCCGTTCTGTGCCGATTACCTGTTCGGTTGATCGGCGGAGGGATGATGCAACGGGCGTGGCTGCGGTACGGTGTCGTCGCAATTGGTTTGGTCATGGCGGTGGCCGTGCCATCGGCCAGAGATCAGGCGGATGGTGTCAGCCCGGCGGCGGCCATCGCGCGCCTGAAGTCGGGCAACGCCGTGTTCGTCGCCAACCCTGACAGCGCCCTTCCGATCACGGCCGCGCGGCGCGCAGCGCTCGCGGAAGGACAGTCACCGTTCGCCACGGTGCTGTCGTGCGCGGATTCGCGCGTTCCACCGGAAGTCATCTTTCACGCCGGCCTCGGCGACCTGTTCGTCGTTCGGGCCGCGGGCCACGTCACGGATCGTTCGATCCTCGCGAGCCTCGAATACGGTGCCGAACACCTGCACGTGCCACTGCTGGTCGTCATGGGCCACGAGTCGTGCGGCGCGGTGAAGGCCGCTCTCGAGACACCGGCGAGCCAGTCCCTGGGCCCGAACCTCGACTATCTGCTGAAGGCGATCCGGCCGGCCATCGCATCGCCTGGAGCGAAGGCGGACGCCGCCGGGCTTCGTGCGGCCATTCTCAGGAACGTGGAAGACACCGTCAACGATCTGATGGACAACAGCGCGATTCTGCATCGCATGGCCGATAGCGGGTCGATAGGCCTGGTCGGCGCGTACTACGAGCTGTCGTCGGGCCGCGTGTATTTCTCGGAGCCGGTCTCCATCACCCTGCAGGCGCGGGCTGGAGCCGCGCACTGATGACCCCTCGCCCCGTCGCGTCGGGCGCGTTGCTCGTCTACCTGCTCACAGGGGGCATGGCGGCGCTGGCCGGCCAGCACGCTCCCGCGAGCGCTGAGCCGGAACACAAGGCACCTGCCGCTGCCAAATCCGCGGACACCCCATCCGGAACGGCGGCGCCTGCTCCCGACACGAAGACGTCGGCGCACGTTGCGAGCGAGGCGACGGCGCCTGCAAAGTCTGCGGCCGCGGGCCCGAGCAAGCCGCCGAATATGAAAGCCATCGTCGAGAGGATTCAACACCGCATCGACGAAGAGGTCCTCAAGCCCGCGGCGTCGCGAGCGGCAAATCCACCGCGAAAGCCTGTTGCGCACGCCTCGACAGGGGCACAGCCGATCGTCGTACCAGATCGCCGCATCCGGTTGTCCTGGCGGGTGTCGTTGATTTGGCCGGCGGAGCTGGTTGCCGCGAAGTAGACGCGCGGGAACTACGCGCGCGCGATGGCTGGAGGCTTCTTTCCAGCAGCGCCGTTGACGGCGTCAATGTGCTGGATGATCGCGGCGGTCACCTCGTCGGCCGACCGCGTCCCGTCGATCAGGGCGAGACCCGACCGCTGACGGTAGTGTTCGATCAAAGGTGCCGCGGTGTTGCGATAGGTCAGCAGCCGATGGCGGATCGTCTCGATGTTGTCGTCGTCTCGCGTGATGAGCGTCGACCCGCATTTCGAGCAGAGTTCTTCTTCCGACCCATACAAGCTGGCCGACGTGTAGAGCGTCTTGCACTTGCTGCAGATGCGGCGCGATGTGAGCCGCCGTTCCAGTTCGGCTTCGGCCACATCGAGCACGACGGCTTTCACGGGCTGATCACCCAGCATCTGGTCGAGGGCGTGCGCCTGCGCGATCGTGCGCGGAAATCCATCGAGAATGAATCCCGCGGCGGCATCGGGTTCGGCCAGCCGATCGCGCACGAGGTCGATCATCAGCGCGTCGTCGACGAGCGATCCCTCCGAGAGGACCTTCTGCACCCGCAGGCCGAGCGGTGTGCCGGCTTTCACGGCGGCGCGCAGGATGTCGCCGGTCGAGATCATGGGCACGCCGTATCGCTCGCGGATGCGCGTGGCTTGTGTGCCTTTGCCCGACCCGGGCGGGCCGATGAGCAGAATACGTGTCGGTCGCATGACTATCGCGACGCGCGCGAGGATGGAGGAGGAAGGACGAACGAGCGGACTCGAGATCTGGCCATGCGCGGACGGAAGTCTCAGCACACACGTCTTGCGAGCCAATGGTGTGCGGCTCGCGTCGCGTGAGCCTCCTAACCATACTTGCTGGCGCCGAAAAGAACCACCGTCAAGATCGGTACGCCGGCATGGGACCGGTTCCATCGGCGAACAACCGCGCAATCATGCGCTGCGGTCGACAGGTCAGCGGCCCGCTGCGAGGCCGGCGGCCTGCTGAATCCACGTGCGCATGAGCGGCTGCAGCGGCGCATACGCCACCCACGCCGCGCGCGCCCAGCGATCGACGCCTGAAATCAGATGCAGTGGTTCGACCAGTTTCGCCAGATTGGCCACGGTGATCGAACCTCGCGCCGAGGGAATGCCGGGCGCAGGTGGGTACACCTCTTGCGCCCAGGGATGGCGTTCAACGAACTGCTGAAGTGCACGGTACCCGCGCTCCTGACCTCCGTGCTCCAAGGCCCAACACACGCCGCCAAGATGCAGGACGAGACGATCGTACGTCGCGCAGAAATCGGCAGGGTGCTGCACGTTGTACACGTCGTGCATCAAACGCCACGTCTTCAAACTGTCAGTCCACGCAAGCGCCCGCACGCGGAGCGAGACGTCATTGAACACGTCCTGACACGCGGTGCGCCCGCCGCTCAGCCCGCAGCCAGGACACGCCGATGCGGTCACGCGAGATCCTTCAAGGTATCGAGCACGGCCTGTGCAATCACGCCATCTTCCGCGCCCGTGCCACCGCTGATCCCTACGGCACCGACGACTTCCCCGTCGACGACCAACGGCATGCCGCCTTCGGACGCCACGACACCAGGCAAGCTCATGACGTTTGGCGCGCCGCCGCGAACACGCTCTTCCCACACCTTCGTCGGCCGCCTGAAGTGGACTGCGGCGCGAGCCTTCTTGACGGATATCTCGTAGCTGGCCAACTGCGCGCCGTTGACGCTCGCCACCAGGATCGGCGTGCCGCTGTCGTCGCTGATCGCGACGTACATGGCCCAGCCGCGGGCGGCGATCTCCTGCTCGGCAGTGGCCATCAGGCGCTTCGCCAATGTCAGCGTGAGGGTCTTCTTTGCTCCGAACCACGGCTCCGTCACACTCGGCCTCCTGTCAGATCGCTCGTACGATGGGCGCGGGACATTGTAGCGTGGCAAACTGGCTCCTTCCGCTGATGACCCGAAGGGTATGAGCTTTGCCGCATATGGTGCCGCCTGTTCCCGCGACCGATCGAGAAGTCCGGTACGCGCTGACCGATGACGGGCAGTCGTGGCCTGTCATTGACGTCACGCATCCAGCGTTCGCGCACGAACCGACCGAGGCCGAACTCGATGCGAGCGGCGTGGCTTTTCTCGCCGAGGCCGCGCGACGTGCTCGCATCCCGCGATTCATCCATCGGTTGATCTTGCGCCTCGTGCTTCGCAATTCGCTGCTCGGACCAGGCCTGCTGGCGGCGTCCGGCGGATTCGTCACAGGGCTGAACACCTATCTGCTGAAATTGGGACCGGACAACCTTCCTCGGGGATCGACCGCCATCGATCGGCGGATCGCCGAGTCCTTCCCGGCCGTGTCCACGCAGCTGCGGCTCAAAGACATCGCACGCCTGATTACCGAGGATCTGGCGCACCGGCTCGAGGCCGGTGACGGCCGGACGCTCGAGTTGATCAACATCGCTGGCGGACCGGCGGCCGACAGCCTGAACGCGTTGATCTTGTTGCGGGCGGCACGATCTGATCTGCTCGTGGACCGCCGATTGGAACTGCGAATCCTGGATCAGGATAGCCACGGCCCGTCGTTCGCATCGCGATGCGCGGCGGCGTTGATGGTCCAAGGTGGACCGCTCGCCGACATCGACCTGCGCGTGACGCACGTGGCCTACGACTGGCGTCACACCGATGAGCTTCGCCAACGCCTCGAAGACGCGCGCGTCGCCAACGCGTACGTCGCGATCTCGTCGGAAGGCGGCCTCTTCGAGTACGGGTCCGACGCGGAAGTCGCGGCCAATCTGAGGGTCATCGCGGAGAGCGCACCACACGGAACCTGCGTGATGGGGTCCGTGACGAGAGGAGATGGCCCGGCCCGCGCGGCGCAGGCGGCCACTGACGTTCGGGTCCGGCCACGCACCCTCGACGAGTTCGCCGAGCTCGCCGGGGGCGCCGGATGGACGATCGATCGCGCGATCACCCGGCCGTTCTGTTTCGACGTCCGGTTGCGACGGCGCTAGCCCGCACGCGTGCGCAGACGCGCCAACGCCGGCGCCCAGGCCGACGGCTGCATTGCGACGTGCAAGGCCGGTTCAATCGGGACGATCCACGCGGCGGGACCAGGCGTCGCGGCCGCCAGCATCTGCTGAACCACGGTCGCGGCATCCTCGTGCGATCCCCGCTGCACGAGATCGGTCGCGCGGGCCACCGCGGCGTCGCCCACCGCGCCCCTGTGCTCCAATCGGGACACGGCCGTATCGAATCGAGCGCGCATCTGCACGTCCGCCGTCGCCAACATCGCCAGAGCTTGGGCGTGCGTCGGTATGCGCGCGAGCACTTCCGCAAACGCGGTCCCCGCGTCTTCCGGGCGGCCGTGCCGCGCGTGCGCGACGCCGATGGCGTACCACGCGTTGGCGCAGCACTCACGCGCGTACATGTGTCCGGAGGCCTCGAAGCCGAGTTCGTGCTCGAAAGCGGCCAGCGCGCCGGCGAGGTCGCCGCGTTGATAGAGGAGCAAACCGCGCAGCCAGTGCAGACCCACGGCACCGAAGGGCGCGGCCGCGTCTTGCGCGTCCTGGGCGACGCTGCCACGTTCCGCCTCGGTCCACGCCGCATCGAACGCCTGCCTCGCCACGTGCACCACGGCCATCAACCAATGGGCGAGCGCCAGCCCCGGCATCAGTTGACTCGCACGATCGGCGGCGCGCAATCGCTCCTCGCCCCAGCTCACGAATGCCAACCGGAGATGATGCCGCCAGCTGCCGGGCTCGAGCGACACCGCGCGGCGCGCGGCCGCCAACCCCTCGGCCGTCTCGCCGGCCCGATTCAAGACGAACCCAAGCGTGGCCCACGCCTCGCCGTACTGCAGATCGAGCCGGCAGGCCTCGCGGGCGTGGGTCAAGGCACGCGCCAGCATCTCGACCGCGGGGTGTTCGTCGGCGCGCGTGGCTTCGAATTGCCACGCACAAGCGTTCGCCAGACCCACGTGCAGTGGCGCCTCATGCGGAGCCGCTTCGATCGCGCGCTCGAACGCCCGCAGCGCGACGCCAGCCTCGCTGCGTCCCAACCGCTCGAGGGCCTCCCGGCCTTCGAGCCATGCGCGATGCGGCTCGAGCACCGCGTCCATTCCTTCGTCGGTCGCTCGCAACGGCGCGACATCGCCAATGAAGATGTAGCCTCGGCGAGGTAGAGTGCGGATGTATGGCTCGCCAGATGGTGAGCGGCCCAGCACCTCGCGCAGCGTCGAGATCGCCTGTTCCAGGCTGTTCTCGGTGACGGCGACATCCTGCCAACCCACTTCCACGAGCGCGTTCTTCGTGATGACGCGGCCGGCCTGCGACACGAGCGCCACCAGGACGTCGAAGTGACGACTGGCCAGCGGCAAGGCCTCCTCGCCCCGCATCAGCTGTCGCGAGGACAGACTGACCTGAAACGGACCGAACGCAAAACCGGCGCTCGCAGACACGCTGGGATAGTAGTGCAAGGCCGGCTGCAATGATTGGCGGGGCAGCCGGAGACGCCGGCGGGGCGGAGCGATTATCCTTCCGGGAGCCATGACCTCCCTGCCAACACCGGCCCGTGCCGCTCGAGGCGACGAGTCCTCGCAGGACGTCGTCGCACTGACGTGGCTTGTGATGGTTCGCTGGACCGGCGTGGCCGCCGGTGCGGGCGCCATCTTCGCCGGCTGGCGGGGGTTGGGCGTACCGACGTCGCTTGAGGCGCCGATCCTCTTCGTGGCCGCAGGCGCCATGTCGAATGTCTGGCTCGCCTACCGTCTCCGCCGGCGCCCGACTCCGCCCCTCGCGATCGGCGGGTGGCTGGTCTCGACCGACGTGGTGGCGCTGTCCGGCCTGCTGCTCGACAGCGGGGGCATACTCAATCCCGTCAGCATCTTCTACCTCGTGGACATCGTGCTCGCGGCGCTGGTCCTGGGCCGCGGCTGGACGTGGATCGTGACCACACTCTCGATTGTGGGATACGGCGTGCTGTTCTTGATGCCTTCTCAGCAACTTCGGGCCGCGCGCGTGATGCACCCGGAGATTGCGATGCACGTCGAGGGCATGTGGCTCGCCTTCGGGGCGACATCCCTCATCGTCGCGCTCGTCGTGTCCAGACTGGCAACGCTTGTCGAGCGCCGCGATCGCGCGCTGATGGAGCTCCGCGAGCGTCGGAGTCGTGACGCGCATCTGGTCAGCCTCGCGACCCTCGCGGCAGGGGCAGCACACGAACTGAGCACTCCGCTCGGCACCATCGCCGTCGCAGCGCGCGAACTCGAGCGGAGCCTCGATGACACAACCGGCACCGCCGCGCGGCACGAAGATGTCAGGCTGATTCGTGGAGAGATTGATCGCTGCAAGCGTGTGCTGCAGGACATGGCGGGCCGGACGGGCGAGCTGGCAGGTGAGGCGCCCACCCCGCAGTCACTCGCCAGTCTCGAACGCGAGGTGCTCTCACAGTTGTCGGCCGACGAGCGCTCCCGCCTCGATATGTCACTGCCCCACACCGTGATGACCCGCTGGCCCATCGGCGCCGTGTCGCGGGCGCTTGCGAACATCGTACGCAATGGCATTCAAGCGTCGGGATCCGGCGAACGGGTCTCCCTCTCCGCCCGATGCGGCGCAGACGATCGAATCATTCTCACCGTCGCCGATCGCGGCGTCGGGATGTCCGCCG
>Ga0068859_100007046_pt1 | contig 11419 bp, 5 predicted proteins | sample KBSSwiS22_FD_66585 | JGI IMG/M metagenome (GOLD analysis project Ga0068859, IMG submission 66585) | Switchgrass rhizosphere microbial communities from Kellogg Biological Station, Michigan, USA - KBS Switchgrass S2-2 | ecosystem: Host-associated > Plants > Roots > Rhizosphere > Soil ... | reverse complement strand
GACGCGGCCGAGACCACCGTAACCCTGCATGTCAGCGGCTCCGTGTGGGTGGAGGGCCAAAACAGTTACGATCCCGTCAGTGCCTGGGAAACGCTGTACGTTTGGATGTCGGGCGACCTGGGGGGGTTCCAGACCGGTCCGATACAGCTTTACACTTCATCGTCCGGTAGCGCATCGCAAGTTCTCGACCGCTATTATTCGTTCAAGTTCAGCGGACCGGAAGCCGATATCTCGCTTCGATTCTTCGGGTGGGGAAGCTTCCAGCGCTTCTTATCCGTCCCCGATCCTCAAATCGGGACGTCCGTTGCCGGCGGCGGGGGCGGCAGGCTGACCATCGACACTAGCGCCGGAAGCGTTATTGCCGACGGGCACTACTTCGGCGCGGTGCCTGAACCGGCGACATGGGCCGCGATGTTGCTCGGTTTCAGTCTGATCGGCACGGCCATGCGTTTCCGGACCAACCCGTCGACTATCGCCGTGCACATTGGGCTACGGCTTCCGACCGAGACGATGTAAAGCGCGCGTCCATAGAGCGCGGCGCAAGATTCAACGAACCAGTTCGGCCAACGCAATTCCCGCCGCGGACGCGACCACCGCCGCAAACAGGGGCGCCGATGCGCGCAGTCCCTTCCCCGAGCCGGCGACGGTCAAGGCGATGGCCGCTTTCACCAGTGTATTGACGAGGATCGGTACCGCAAGGACCATCCCAGCCGTCCACCCGTCGATCGTCGCTTCGGCCATGCCGCCAAGGGTCAGCACCGCCGCGTCGACATCGACGAGACCCGTCACCCCAAGAACTACGGCGATGCCGCGATCCCCGTAGTGCGCGATTGCCCAATGTGCGACGACCGAGAGCACGCCGACGAATCCCGCGAGAAGCAGAGCCGGTGCGAAGTCGAACGGATTGCCGAGTGCGACGTGTTGTTGGTTGCCGTCGTTCCGCCGTCGATACGCCCAGAGCGTCATCAGCGCGGCGACCAACAGGGCCGGCAGCATCGCTACGGCAAGCGACGTGGCGGCGCGTGGCGCAACCACCACCGCTACCAATTGCACGCGCACGAACATCACCAGCGAGGCCAGCGCAATACCCGCAACCAGCGCACCTTCCTCGCCGCCTGCACGCAGCTTCCGAGCATAGTCCAGCGTCACCGCCGTCGACGAGACCAATGCGCCAGTAACCGCCGTAAGCAGAATTCCGCGTTCCTCACCGAACCGCCGCGTCGCCGCATAGCCTATGAAGGACAGACCCAGCACGATCACGACCACCAGCCAGATGCGATGCGGATTCAGCGCGCCATACGGACCATATTGCGCGTCGGGCAGTAGCGGCAGGATAACCAGCGCGACGATCGCGAAGCGTGCGACTGATTCGACTTCCGGCTCGGTCAGCCCCTTGAGCAGGCCGTGGAGTTCAGTGCGCGAGGCGAGCACGATCAGCACCACCGCAGCGCCGGCGAGCGCGACGGTCTCCTGCCCTTGTGCCGCCGCATAGCCGAGCGCGAGCGTGACGATGCCGGCAACGGTAGTCGTCGCCGACAGGCTCTCGCCCCGCTGGAGGCTGAACCAATAACCCGCCACCGTTGCGGCAATCGCACCGGCGGCGATCAATGCGGCAATCGCCGGCGGCATCAGACCGGAAAGGCCGCCGGCGAGGCCGAGCAACCCGAAGGTACGAAACCCGCTGACGCGCTCGCCCTCGCCTTCGAGCCGCTGCCGCCAACCGCGCTCGAGGCCGATCAGCAGCCCGACGAACAGCGCGATGGCGAGCGCGCGCAGGTGCGAGTCGAGAGCGAGGTCCTTGGTCAGATCGCGAACGCCTCGATCAGCGACAGGTTACTCGCGGTCGGGACGATCTGGCGGATTTGGAATCCGTTACGGCCCAGCAGCGCGTGGAACTCGCTCGCGGTGCGTTCGCGGCCGCCCGTGAGCGCGAGCATGTTGAGGTCCATCAGGTAGCGCGGGTCCGGCGCATCGGGACGTTCGGGCATCACGGCATCGGCAATGCATAGCCGCCCGCCGGGTCGGATCGCCTCGCGCACCCTCGCCAGGATGCGGTCGCAATCGGCATCGGACCAGTCGTGAAGAATGAACTTGAGCAGATAGAGATCACCGCCCGCGGGCACGTTTTCGAAGAACGAGCCGCCGACGCCGGTGATCCTGGTGCCCTCGAGCTCGGCGCTGACCGCGTCGATCACTTCAGGGCGATCGAACAGGATGCCGCGCGCGTCGGGACAGCGCGCGAGAACTGCGCGCATCAGCGTGCCGCGGCTGCCGCCGACATCGACCGCGAGCTCGAAATCGCCGAAATCATAAGCGGCGAGCAGCGCGCCCTCCATCACGCGCGTAGACGCCGACATCGCTCTGCTGAAATCCTCCGCGACCTCGGGATGCTGGCCATAATAGTCGAACGAGTGCATGCCGAAGCGAAGATCGAAAGGCGTCTTGCCCGCGCGCAGCCCGTCGACCAGCGATCCCCAGGCTTCGAAGTGTGCCCCGCCGAAGATCGTATCGACCACCGCGCGCACCGACGCCGGATGATCGCTGCGCAGTGCGCGCGACAACTCCGTGTGGTGGTAGCGGCCGTCGTCGCCACGCGCGAACACGCCGAAGCTGCAGGCCGCGTCGAGCACACGTGCGAGCATCGGCGGATGCGTGCCGGTCGCGGCTGCAATGTCGTCGATCGTGGCGGTCTCGTCGAACGTGTCGGCAACGCTCAGGTGCGCGATCGCCCACAGCATGCGCGACTGGATCAACCCGCCCGCCATCTGGAACAGCACCGCCGGTGCCGGAATATCCGCTGCTTGGTCCATCGATCCCCTCCACCTGGCGCGCTCGTCGCGCGCGTGTCGGCGCGATCCTAGACTAGGTTAGCAGGCGAAGGGAACCGCCGACTCCGCAAATGCCGGGATGGCACCTCCGGCAACACAATTAGGCGTGCCGCGCGAGCGGCGCACCTCAGACGAGATGCCAACCCAACGCTGCCCCCAGCGATGTGCCGCCCATGATCTGCGTGTCGTTCATCAGCCAGGTAGCGTAGCTGCCCGCGGCATCGACGAACACGAGATCGGCCTTGCCATCCTGGTTTATGTCGGCCACTTTCGCGAGCTGCCAGCTGCCGCCGGGGTTGCCGATATTGCCGCCACCGACGATGGTCGCGCCATCGAGATCCCAGCTGGCGAGCATTCCCGAGGCGTCCTGGAAAAGCATGTCCGTCTTGCCGTCCCCGTTGAAGTCGCCGAGACTCTTGAACGCCCAGGTCCCGCCAGGATTGCCGATGCTCCCGCCGCCGATGATCGCAGTGTCGTTGAGGAACCACGAGGCGAAATTTCCGCTGGCGTCCTTGAAAAGCATATCGGCCTTGCCGTCGCCATTCATGTCACCGGCCGCGACGAAGGTGTAGCCCGCGGCAGTGCCGACGTTGCCACCGCCGATGATACTATGATCCGCGACATCCCACGTCGCGTACATACCGCTCGCATTCTGAAACAAGACGTCGGCCTTGCCGTCGCCGTTGAAATCGGCGGCTGCCTTGAACGTCCAACCGGCGCCGGGATTGCCGATGTTGCCCCCGCCAATCAGCTGGGTGCCATCGGACTTCCAGATCGCGAGCGTCCCGTCGGTCCCCTGGAACAGCACGTCGCTCTCGCCGGTACCGGTGAAGTCGGTGACCGCTACCGCGTTCCAGGCTGTGCCCGGATTGCCGAGCGTGCTGCCACCGACATTGGCACCGGCGCTGGTCAGCCAGCTCGCGACGGTGCCGTCGCTGTGCTGGAATAGGAGCTTCCCGAAGCTGGTCGCTTGGGGAGCGCCTGCCACGCCAAAGCCGGTGCCTGGATTGCCGAGATTGCCTCCGCCAGTAATCACGGTGTCGTCGAGCGTCCAGGTCGCAACGGTCCCGTCAACATTGCGGAACAGGAGGTCCGACTTGCCATCGCCGTCATAATCGCCAATCCCGGCAAGACTCCATGCCGCGCCCGGATTACCTATCGTGCCGCCGCCGATGATCGCGCTGCCGTTCAGGTCCCAACTGGCGTAGGTGCCGTCGGTATTCTCGAATAGCAGGTCGGACTTGCCATCGCCGTTGAAGTCGCCGGCACCTTTGAAGAACCACGAAGGGCCGGGATTGGCGATCATCCCGCCGCCGATGACCAACGTATCGCTGAGCGTCCAGATCGCGAAGGTTCCGTTCGCATCCTGGAACAGCATATCGCTCTTGCCGTCGCCGGTGAAATCGCCGGTCGCCTTGTAGAGCCAGCCGGAACCCGGGCTGTTGATCGTGCCGCCGCCGACGATGGCGGTGCCGTGCATGTCCCAGCTCGCATAACCCCCGGTCAGGGAGTTGAAGAATAGCAGATCGGCGTTGCCGTCGCCATTGAAGTCGGCCGCATCAAGATACGTATAAGCGCCGCCCGGATTGCCAATCGTGCCGCCGCCCGTGATCGCAGTGCCGGACATCTGCCATGCCGACAGCGTCCCGTCGCGGCCGCGGAACAACAAGTCGCTCGACCCGTCGCCGTTCAAATCCGCCGATCCGAGGTAGCGATGGTCGGCGCCCGGGTCACCCAGGTTACCGCCGCCGCCAAGGGTTGACGCGGTCGCAACTTGCCACGATGCCAACAGCCCGGTGGGCGAACGAAACAGGACGTCGCTGCGCGCGTCGCCGTTGAAGTCGCCGATCGCGCGTGGAGGCGCTGCCGCCGTTGCGAGCGTCGAGGTCAACATGTTCGAATATTGACTGCCGTCGTAGACTAACGCCGTAATCATACGCCCGATGCTGCTGCCGCCATGGGTCGGATCGGTGACGGTCGAGAAGAAGGCAATCGAATCAAGCACCTGCTGATAGGCAGCGAGCGAGGCCGTTCCGCTGAGCTCAAGTACGCCGGTCAGCGCGTTATATGCGCCGGTGATACCATTCGCCGCGGTAAACCCCAATTGGTCTCCGGCCTGGAAGCCGCTGGCGATCGCCACCTCGGCAGCGGCGATCGTGCTGCTAGCCCCATCGGTCATGGTCAGGTTGGGCATGATCGCCAGCGCCTGACCGTGTCCGCTATAGGTCCCGCCGGTGCCGCCGCCGGCCAGCACGGGCGCGGTCACACCAGTCACCTGAATCTGGGCGTAAGTCGACTGCTGGACCAGTGAGAAATTCGCGCCGGAATAGTTGCCTGCGAGCGTGAGCGCGCCCACCGCGGTCGCGTTGTTGTAGAGTGTCAGAACGCCGTTGGCATAGGCGATGCTAGTGACCGTGCCGCCGAACTGGATGGCGTCGCCAGTGCCGAAACCGAGGATGGTCGCCCCATAATAGCCGTTGGTTTCGATCGACGCCGTCGACAGCGACAGCACGCCATTGGCGCCGACGAACGCTACGGTCCCGCCGCCATTGACCTTCTGTGTGCTCAACTGCCCGTCGACAGCGATCTCGATCTGCCCCGTGCCCGTAACATCCCCAACGATGGCGGCTATGTTCCCGGAGCCGTTCCCAGCGACGACGATCGTCCCGGAGTTCGACACGCGGCCAATCAGGCTGTTGTCATTGGTCAAGGCGAGTGTGCCGGCGTTGATCACTGCCGTGGCGGCTATTTCGACATTGCTGACGATACCGCTGTTGTTAACGGTCCCGGCCCAGATGCCGTTCGCATAGCCCGTACCGGACGACACGATACTGCCGCTGTTGAATACGTTGGGCGCATAGATCTTTGTCAGGCTGGTCTGTCCCGCGCCCAGATCCAGCAGCGCCCCGGCATCGACGGTGAGCGTGCCGGGCGTCGCGGCGTTGGCATTGCCGACTTCGAGCCACGAGCCCGCGTCGATCGATAGCGAGATATAAGGCGCCGTGAACGGGCCATAGGCGTTGTTGAAGACGAGACTATTGGCCTGCAAGGTGCCGCCATTGGTGATCGACGAACTGCCGATGACGATTTGCGAGCCGGATGCGCCACCGAAGATCAATGTACCGCCGACCGTCAGGCTCGCATCCGTGCCATCGATCGAAAGCGATCCGCCATCGCCAACCACGGCTGGCCCCGACACCGCAAGGCTATCGCCAGCGCGCAGGGCGAGCACGCCGGTCGTCGTCAGACTGCCGGTCGTGAAATGGCCGTCGAGGAACGCATTGCCTTCGACCGTGAGCGAAGCCGAATTCCCGGCGCCACTGATCGTCTGGATCGCACCGGCGCCAGCCGATTCGATCGTCACCGTGTCCTTGCTGCCCGGCGCACTTGCAGCAGGCGATTGGCCCAGGCTGTTGTCGGTCCAATTCGCCGCGCTGTCCCAGCTCGCCGACACCGGCCCCGACCAGGTGAAGCCATGGCCCGCGGTACCCGCCGGGGCGATCACGGTGTCCCCTCCGCCGCGCAGGCTGATCTGGGTCGTCGTTCCATCGAGCGATATCGTGGAGAAGCTGGCGCCGAGATAGTTGCCGACGAGCGACAGTTGGGCGACCGCGGCGCCCCCGTTGCTCAGCGTCAATATCCCATTGGCATAGGATGCACTGGTCACCACACCACCAAAATTGATGACGTCGCCGCTGCCGAAACCTTGGATGGCAGCGCCATAGGCGCCGTTTCCGTCGAGCGAATTGCCCGAAATTGACAGCGCGCCGCTCGAGCCGGTGAAGACAATGGTGTTGCCCACGACGTGCTGGGTGGTCAGTTGCCCGCCAGTGGCGATCTGGATCTGGCCGCTGCCGCCGACGTCGCCGTAGATCACCGACGTGTCGTGTGGACTGGCGGCCGCCACCACGATCGTGCCGTTGTTGGTCACGTCGCCCGAAACGTTGTTGTAGGTCAGGGTGATCGTGCCGCTGTTGGCAATGGTGGATGCTGCAAGCTCGACGCCACTGATCGCGCCGGCGTTGGTGATTGCCGTCGCGGAGATGCCGTTGCCGTAACCGCTGCCCGACGAAACGATGCTGCCGTAGTTGACGACGCTGGGCGCATAGACCTGAATGAAATAGCTTTGGCCCGCGCCCAGATCCATCTGCGCCCCGGCGTCGACGGTGATCGTGCCGACCGTCGCAAGGTGGGCGTTGCCGACCTCAAACGATGATGCATCGTCGACGGACAAGGCATAGGGCGAACCATAGGCATTATCGAACGTCACGGCGCCCGCCTGGACGCGCGCACCGCCGGTGACAGTCGAACCGCCGATAAAGAAGAGCGAACCACCGGTCCCGCCGAAGGTCAGCCGTCCGCCGACCGTCAGCGCGGCGGACGCGCCGTCAATCGCGAACGCGCTGGCATCGCCGATCAGAGCGTCACTCGATACCGTCAGGCCGTCGCCCGTCTGCAGGGCCAGCGATCCGCTCACCGCCAGCGTGCCGACAGCGAACTGGCCATCGAGCAAAGTGCTGCCGGCGACGGTCAGCGCGGCCGATGCGCCACTTCCGGTAATGGTCTGGATGGCGCCGCCCGCTGCGGCATTGACGGTAACCGAATCCGCCGCACCGGGCGCGGATTGCGCCGGCGTCTGCCCTTTCGTGCTGTTCGTCCAATTGGCCGCTGTGCTCCAGTTGCCCGATAGCGCACCCGACCAAACATACGCGTCACCAGAGATAGTCACAGGTACCACCAAGACTTGCCGAACCCACGACAAGTCATGACCTACTTAGCCTAACGCATTGTGAACAAGTGATCGTCGCACATCAGCAAACAACGCTCCGGTTTGGGACGCCACCGTAACGGCACAACAAAAAGCCGCCGGCGTTTTCACGCCGGCGGCTTACTTTTCACTAACCATCTATCAGGCGGCGTCGCCAGCCTTTTCCTTCTTGGCATAGACGCGAATCGGTTCCTTCGAGCCGCCGACCACGTCCTTGTCGATCATCACTTCGTCGACGCCATCCATGCTCGGCAGGTCGAACATCGTGTCAAGCAAAATGCCCTCGAGAATCGAACGGAGCCCGCGTGCACCAGTCTTGCGCTCGATCGCCCGCTTCGAAACCGAGACCAACGCGTCATCGGTAAAGCCGAGCTTAACCGATTCCATATCGAATAGCTTCTGATACTGCTTGACCAAGGCGTTCTTCGGCTCGGTCAGGATCTTGACCAGTGCCTCGACGTCGAGATCCTCGAGCGTCGCGATCACCGGCAGACGGCCGACGAACTCTGGAATCAACCCGAACTTGAGCAGATCCTCCGGCTCGACCGACTTGAGCACTTCGCCTGCGCGGCGCTCATCCGGCCCGGCGACATGTGCGCCAAAGCCGATCGACTTGCCCTGCAGGCGATCGCCGATGATCTTCTCGAGCCCCGAGAAAGCGCCGCCGCAGATGAACAGGATGTTGGTCGTGTCGACCTGGAGGAATTCCTGCTGCGGGTGTTTGCGCCCGCCCTGTGGCGGCACGCTGGCGGTGGTGCCCTCCATCAGCTTGAGCAGTGCCTGCTGCACACCCTCGCCCGACACGTCGCGCGTAATCGACGGATTCTCCGCCTTGCGCGAAATCTTGTCGATCTCATCGATGTAGACGATGCCGCGCTGCGCGCGCTCGACGTTATAGTCCGAGGCCTGGAGCAGCTTGAGGATGATGTTCTCGACGTCCTCGCCGACATAACCGGCTTCGGTGAGCGTCGTGGCATCGGCCATCGTGAACGGCACGTCGAGGATTCGCGCGAGCGTCTGCGCGAGGAGCGTCTTGCCGCAGCCGGTTGGACCGACGAGCAGGATGTTGCTCTTCGCGAGCTCGACATCGGCACCCTTCGCGCCGTGATTGAGTCGCTTGTAGTGATTGTGCACCGCGACCGAGAGCACACGCTTGGCGCGCTTCTGGCCGATCACATAATCGTCGAGCACGTCACAGATCTCCTGCGGCGTAGGCACGCCGCCATCCTTCTTGCTGACCAGGCTCGACTTGGTCTCTTCACGGATGATGTCGTTGCAGAGCTCGACGCATTCATCGCAGATGAAGACGGTGGGACCGGCAATGAGCTTGCGCACTTCGTGCTGCGATTTGCCGCAGAACGAACAATACAGGGTGCTCTTGGAGTCGCCGCCGCTGAGTTTCGTCATTCAATCACCTCACAGGTCTGGGCGACCTACACCGAACAAAGTTAAACTTGAGTGATGCCGCAGCGCCCGGGGGCGCGCGGGATCGCCCATCCTCCAATATGTCTCCCACGGCGACGAGAAACAACCCACTGCGGCACGGTTTTCTGCCCCGGGTTGATTCGCATGGTCCTGCGCCGCGTGGGCGGGCCACCCCGACCCCTACCCGCGAGTGTCCCGTCCGAGGTGGACCCGAAAGGCGCGCGGGACGCCTTCCGGATTCTGGTCGTCAGGCGGCCTGCGATGCCTCGTCCGACGGCAACGGGCGTTTGTCGAACACATTGTCGATCAGGCCGAAGGCCTTGGCTTCGTCGGCCTCCATGAACTTGTCGCGGTCCATCGCCTGCTCGATCTCCTCGATCGGCTTGCCGGTGTATCGCGAATAGAGCGAGTTGAGCCGGTGGCGCATCCGCAGGATCTCACGTGCCTGGATCTCGATGTCCGAGGCCATGCCCTGCGCACCGCCCGACGGCTGGTGGATCATGATCCGCGAATTGGTGGTAGCGAATCGCATGCCCGGCTCGCCCGCCGAAAGCAGGAAGCTTCCCATCGACGCCGCCTGGCCGATACACACCGTACCGACACGCGGCCGGATATATTGCATAGTGTCGTGGATCGCGAGGCCCGCCGTGACGACACCGCCCGGCGAGTTGATGTACATCCAGATGTCCTTCTTCGGATTCTCCGATTCCGCCCACAGCAGCTGCGCGCAAATCAGCGAGGCCATATGGTCCTCGACCGGTCCCGAGACGAATACGATGCGGTCGCGCAGCAAGCGCGAATAGATGTCGAAGCTGCGCTCGCCACGGCTCGATTGCTCGATCACGATGGGAACCAGCGAACCGACGATGTCATTATGGTCAATCATGGGGGAGTGTTTTCCTTTGCCCTCTCTCCCCTCCTAAATCGCGCCGCCCGGAGATAAGTTCAAGGCCTCTCCGACATCCGCGCAGAAACGGCAGGTGCCCGCGGATTGCGCGCGTTAACCGAGTTGCCACAGTCCGTGCGGCATAGGGCAGATGGATTCGGTCGGCTGATCGCATAAGTTCGGCGCCATGGCCGGGCCGAGACGCCGGCGTGGGTGAGTGCCAGGGTTGCGAGTGGCGCCGAACTGACGCTAAGCGGTTCGCTGAATTCGCGAGGGAAGTGACACGGATGTTCGCAACACGGCGACTTTCTGATCGTGACGCGGGAGTCGCCCGGTTGCAACAGCTTGACCGGCTGTTGCCTAGCTGGGCCACGCCTGCCCGGCTCTTTCTGCTTCTCTATCTGTTCAGTGCGCTGATCTGCCTCACCTTCGGCTTCCTCGTCGGCTTTCGCGACACGCCGGCGCAACTCGACCAGGACGAGCAGGAATATCTCGGAATTGCGCTGGCGATAGCGAAGGGCGATCCGATCCTGAGCGCACGGCGGACACTCGGCTTCCCATTCGTGATCGCCGGAATTCGCACCCTAACCACCAACCTGTGGTTTCTGCAAAGCGCGCTCTGCCTGATCTATGCCTTTTCGGCGCCGCTGCTGCAGTTGCTCGTGCGGCGCCTCACCGGTTCGACGGTCGCGGGTTTGGCTGCCGGGCTGGCGTTTGCAGTCTGGCCTACCGCGATCTTCTACGGCACCTCGCTCTATAGCGAGAGCGTTGCACTGCCCGTCGTGCTGCTGGCGCTCTACTGCCTGCCGCTCGGCTTCGAGCCGCTTCAGCGCGGCTGGGTCCGCGGCGCGCTGCTGACCGGCTTTCTGCTGGGCGTCGCGACTCACGTCCGGCCCATGTACCTGTTGTTCCTGCCCTTCCTGTGCCTGATCATTCTCGTCGAGACGGGGCGCATAATGGCGGCGGCGCGGATCGCGGTGGTGGCCCTTCTGGCCTATGCCGCTGTCATTCTGCCCTGGTCGATCTATGTTTCGACCACCTTCCATCGCCCGATCCTGGTCTCGTCGAACGGCGGCGAAACGCTCGCCGGCGGGCTGACTCCGGCCCTGCTCAACCACAATTCGACGATGAAACTCGGTTCGGGACGAGTCACCTGGGTCGGTCCGGGCAAATGGCTCGCGATGAGCGACACCGGCTATCTCTCCGAAGCTGAGACCCGGCTCCCCTACGACCAGCAGGATCCGCTGCTGCGCGCGCGCGCCGTCGAATGGATCAAGGCGCATCCCGACCAGGCCGCCTATCTCGAACTGTGCAAGCTGTCCTATATGTGGGGCATCTATCCGATCGAAGCCAACGGCCCGGCGCAACTGCTGTTCGGCAACATCCCGATCGTCGTGCTGCTGCTCGCCGGAGTCGCTGGGTTCGTTCTGCGCCCCGAATTGCGCGTGCGGTTCGCGCGGCTGTGGACGCCAGTGCTGTTCGTGAGCAGCGTTGCACTGATCAGTTGGGGTA